>Ga0209777_10008990_pt1 | contig 10834 bp, 11 predicted proteins | sample FrelakmetHBP12HB_FD_187147 | JGI IMG/M metagenome (GOLD analysis project Ga0209777, IMG submission 187147) | Freshwater lake sediment microbial communities from the University of Notre Dame, USA, for methane emissions studies -HBP12 HB (SPAdes)... | ecosystem: Environmental > Aquatic >... | reverse complement strand
CGCACTGTATTCAACGTCCTTGGACCATTAACCAACCCAGCATGTGCCAACGCCCAATTGCTTGGAGTCTATGACTCAAAACTGGTGGTTCCAATGGCTTTCGCGCTTGAAAGGTCGGGTTGCGTGGAAGCAATGGTTGTTCATGGGCTTGATGGGTTGGATGAGATTTCAACGATTGGCAAAACCGTTATCGCCCACTTAAAGAAAGGGAACGTAAATAAATTAGAATTTGTTCCCAGCAATTTTGGGGTAAAAACAGCAGCAATAGCTGATTTGAAATCATCCACGCCTGAGGAAAGCGCTGAAATAATCTTCAAAATCCTAAGCGGCAAAACCGTTGATGATGCAAAAGCCGAGATTGTGCTCGTCAATAGCGCTGCAGGAATCATCGTTGGAGGAAAAGCAGATAACTTTGCAGAAGGCGTGGAAAAAGCCACAGAATCCATTGAAAGTGGAGCCGCATACAAGAAACTAAAAGACCTGATTAAAGCATCAGGTGGAAGCTTAAAGAGACTTGAGGAGTTGGAAGCAAAATATGATTGATTTTTTAGAAACATTAGCAATGGACACCACAAAGACAATTGACAGTGGATATTACAAAACCGCGGCGTTCACAAAGCAAACAAAGATAAGTCTAAAAAAAGCAATCCTAGAATGCAAAGCAAACCCCGTGATAACAGAGATTAAAGCAGCTTCGCCATCTCTTGGAACAATCAGAAGCCAGGTGAACCCACAGGAAATTGCTAAAGCAATGGAAAAAGGCGGCGCCGTCGGCATTTCGGTTTTAACTGAGCCTAAACACTTCAACGGTTCCTTATCCGCACTCATCCAAGCAAGAGAAGCCGTAAAACTGCCTATCCTTATGAAAGACATAATTATTGTTGCGGAACAAATAGAAGTTGCCGCGCAAATTGGTGCAGATGCAGTTTTGTTAATCCAAGGGCTTTTTGATAAAGGATGCTGTGAAATGAACGTGGATAAAACTATAGCTTTTGCTCATTCAAGGGGTCTTGAGGTTTTGCTGGAAACCCACACCGAAGAGGAATTCCGTTTGGCTGTTGAAACCAAAGCTGATTTGGTTGGAATTAACAATCGGAATCTTGGAACCCTCAAAATTGACTTGAACGCGACAAAAGAAATACTTGAAAGAAATAGTGCTTGTGGCAAGATGGTAGTGAGTGAAAGTGGAATCAAAACGCCCGAAGACCTGCGTTTTCTACGTGAATGCGGTGCAAAGGCTTTCCTCATAGGTTCAAGCATAATGCTAATTGAAAACATCGAAGATAAAGTCAAGGAGTTTGTAGAGGCATGAAGTTAAGCAACTACCCTGTTGACGGCAAATACGGCAAGTTTGGCGGGCGCTTCGTTCCCGAGGTACTGATGGAAGCCATTGGCGAACTTGAGCAAGCGTATGATAAAGCAAGAAAAGACCCTAACTTCCAAAAAGAACTAGATTATTACCTCGCGGAGTTTGTGGGCAGACCAACCCCACTGTATCTCGCTGAAAATCTTACACGCAAACTTGGTGGCGCAAAAATCTACCTAAAACGTGAAGACCTCGCCCACGGTGGAGCACACAAAATAAACAACACCATCGGACAAGCGCTCCTAGCCAAACGCATGGGTAAAACACGTGTAATCGCTGAGACTGGTGCTGGGCAGCATGGCGTTGCTACGGCTATTGCGTGTGCTGCTTTGGGTTTGAAAGCTGAGGTTTACATGGGCACTGAAGACTGCAAGCGCCAGCGGCTCAACGTTTTCCGAATGAAACTCCTAAACGCAGAAGTGCATCCTGTGGAAACAGGTTCAAAAACTCTCAAAGACTCCATAAACGAAGCTTTTCGCGATTGGGTAACCAACCTCGAAACCACCTACTACCTAATTGGTTCAGTGGTGGGTCCTCATCCATACCCGATGATTGTTAGGGATTTCCAAAGCGTAATTGGCAAGGAAATCAAAGAGCAATTCCAGAAAAAAGAGCGCAAACTGCCCGATGCATTAGTGGCTTGTGTTGGTGGAGGAAGCAATGCGATGGGAACATTCTATCCCTTTGAAGACGACACCTCAGTAAAACTCTATGGCGTTGAGGCTGCAGGCGAAGGCATAGAAACAGGCAAACACGCAGCATCACTTGGTGCTGGAGCAGAAGGCGTCTTCCACGGCATGCTAACCTACGTGCTACAAGACAGCAACGGTCAAATCCAGAACACGAGCAGCGTCTCGGCTGGCCTGGATTACCCCGGAGTCGGGCCAGAACATTCTTTTCTAAAAATCTCCAAACGTGCGCAATACGCCTCTATTACAGACAAAGAGGCAGTGGATGCATTCTTAGAATTATCTAAGGAAGAGGGTATTTTGCCAGCGTTGGAATCTTCGCATGCCATAGCTTATGCCATGAAGATAGCGCCAAAAATGAAGAAAAACCAGTCAATCGTGATTACATTGTCTGGGCGTGGAGACAAAGACGTGGAAACAATAGCTGATTACATTGGGGCGAAAATATGAACAACATAGCTAAAGTGTTCCAAAAAGCGAAGGCGCAGGGAAACGGAACATTAATCGGGTACATTATGGCTGGAGACCCAAACCCTGAACAAACACAAAAAATCGCCGATGCCCTCATCAAAGGAGGAGTAGACATCCTCGAGTTAGGGCTGCCGTTTTCCGACCCCATCGCGGACGGACACACGATTCAAGCCGCAGGTTTACGAGCTTTGACCGCTGGAACCACTCCGATGAAGGTGCTTGAAATCTCTAAACAAATTAAAAGCCAACACGATGTGCCCATCGTGGTTATGACCTACTATAATCCTGTTTTCAGAATTGGCTTGGACAAGTTCTTGGGTACAGCTAAAGATTGCATGGTTGACGGCTTAATCGTTCCCGACCTGCCCGTGGAAGAAGCAGCCGACTACAAAAAAGCCGCAAAAGCCTTTGGGTTGGATACGGTTTTTCTTGCTGCACCCTCCACATCAAACGAGCGGTTAACTAAAATAGTCAACGCTTCATCAGGCTTCCTTTATCTTGTCTCCCATTATGGAGTTACAGGCACCAAAACAACCGTTGAAGACTCAACCATTCAACTAATCAAGCGTGTCTTGCCGTTTACTGCCGGGAAAATTCCGTTAGCGGTTGGCTTTGGCATCTCAAAATCAGAACACGTTAAGCAGGTTATTGCAGCTGGGGCGGATGCAGCCATAGTTGGTAGCGCTTTCATTAACATCATCCAAAAAAACAGTTTAACCATGCTAAAAGAGCTCCAAACAGTCGCTCAAGCACTCAAAGCAGCAGCAACAACCTCAAAGTAACCTAAAGCTGCGTTGTCCGTACTGGGAAAGTTTTAAAGTCCGATTAATCCATCTATGTGCGGCGGTGGATCTTAGGCGGTGGGTTAGGGGTCCATTGTACCGTAAATCCTCTACATGACGGGCTGACATCTGCGGATGAGGCGTCAAAGGCCGCTTGAACTTCCATTTCCGAACCTGTGACTATCCGTCCTTTGGGGCTGGCGGTCAACGGGTGGCTTCCGTAGGGAAGTTACTTCGTTGTCTACCAGGCGAACCTGGCTAGGCTCGGGAGAGAGCAACCTAAGTTTGGACGTTATGCGCTCAAGGGGGTGCGGGTAAGAGCGTAGGGTTTGGAGTGTTCAGACGGAGTCTGGGCGTCGAACTGCAGTGGTCCACCGCTACTTGATTTTTATTTTATTGGCAATTGTATGGTGAAGGTTGTTCCTTTTTGTCTTTGGCTGTTAAAAGTTATTTTTCCTTCCTGCGCCTCAACTAAGCGCTTAACCACGGCTAAGCCAAAGCCTTGTCCCTTAGATTTGGTGGTGAACAGCGGGGTGAAGAGTCTGTCTTGTACCTCTTCTGGAATGCCTTCACCATTATCTTGAATGCTTATCCAAACTTGTTTGTCTTGGCGTTTCGCGTTTATCTTCAGTGTTCCGCCGTTGGGCATGGCTTGTACGGCGTTTTGGATTAAGTTGATGAGGGCACGCTTAAGCATGGCGAAGTCAGCAAAAAACTGTGGAAAACCCTCTTCTATTGAAATGGAAACCTCCAGGTTGCTTGGGATGGAAACAATGAGCAGTGCTTCTTCAACGGCTTTTTCGATTTCCACTTTTTCTTTAGCGGGGTTTAAGGGTTTCGTGTAATCCTGCAGGTCTGCGACTATTTTGTCTATGTAGAACAAGTTTTGTTCTATGTTGGTTATGCCTTCCTGTAGGTTCTTCTTGGCTTCCGAATCGTTCAGTGAATTAAGCTCGTTTTTAGCCAAGTAAAGTTCTCCAACGATGGCTTGCAGGGGATTGCGAATGTCATGTCCGACCATGCCCGCGGTTTGTCCTATGGTTGCTAAGCGCTCAGCTTGGCCGAGTTGTTTTGCTCTTTCATTGGCAAGTTCTTCCATTTGATTTGCGTACCTTTGCAATTGACAAGTTGCATTTTCTCTTTCTTTGCGGAGCCTTAACATATCGATTCCGTAAGCGAAGTCGTTTGCAAGTTCCGTCATAAGTTTAGTCTCTTCTTCAGAGAAAGGGTCTGGTTCTTGGCTGTAGATGTTTAGGGCACCGAAGGCTTTGCCTTCAAACGAGAGTAGCGGCATGACAAGCGATGCAGTATACTTTCTTTTTGTTGCTTGTTCACGCCAAAGCTCAAAGTTTGGGTCAGTTTTTATGTTCCTGCAAACGTAGGGTTTTCCTGTTCGAATCGCCGTTCCAGTTGGTCCGCGTCCGCGTGGTTTGTCAGCCCAAGTTACATCCAGTTGGTCGATGTATTCCTTATCGAAACCCGCATAAGCTACTGGACGCACGGTTTTGTTTTTGTCGTGTTCTGCCATACCTACCCAAACGAGTGCGTAGCCACAGTCGTGGATGATAATCTTGCAGACTTTTTGTGTCAGAGTAGATTCATCGGTGGAATGCATGAGGGCTTGGTTGCTGCTGTTGATGGCCCTTAAGTGGCGGTTGAGTTTGCTGAGGGCTTCTTCAGTCTTTTTACGTTCAGTAATGTTCCTTGCCACATGCACAGAGCCAACAATTACTCCTTTTTCGTCCCTCAGAGGAGTCGTACTCACTAAGAAGTCTCCTCCAAGCCGAGGTTCATGCACTTCAGCCACATGCTCTTTTCCATCGTTCACTGTTTGTGCATGCGGGCAAAAGTCAGGCGGATTGTCCAATCCATGAACACACTGATAACACAATAATCCAACGGCTTTTTCCGGAGTTACGCCCAACTGATGCGCCATGGCGTGGTTAGCGCGCACAATCTTAAATTGATTATCGAGGACCGCAATGAAATCTGGCACGCATTCAAAAGTGCGCTCCCAATCTTTCTTTGTCCTCCAAACCTCCTGCTCAGCCTTTTTGCGTTCAGTAATATCCTCAAATTCAGCCGCAAAATAGCCTTTGTTTGGACAATATACAGATATTGACAGCCATAGGCTTAAGGGCTTAAAAAAAACCTCAAACTTCTCTGCTCTGCCCGTTGAGGCAACTCTTCCATAGATTTCGAACAATTCCGGATTAGCCTTTTTAATTCCGGGAATAACCTTCGTCACCGGTTCTCCAACCACGGATTCCTTTTTTAACCCGGTTATTTTTTCGAAGACATCATTAACTTCCAAGTAAACAAAGTCTACAGGCTTGTTTTCTTCATTAAAAATCATCTTGCAGAAAGCAAACCCATCCATCATGTTTGAGAACAAAGAGTGATAGCGCTCTTCGCTTTCCCTAAGCTTCTCTTCTGCATCCGACTCGTAAGGATTAATCTTAGACTGTGAAGACGGGCTAGGAGAAAATTCATCCATCTACTACTGGCTCCTTAGAACAATCATGAAACTCAACAGAATGATTTAAAACTTGTCAAAAAAACAAAACCCAAACTCAACTACTTTACTAAATGGCGGTCGACAAAGTTATTTGGATTCGTCAAAGCCTTTCTTGAAAAGCGCCTTGTCGATGATTCTTACATCCAATTTTTGTTTGGCTGCGGTTTTTCTGATGGCGGAGAGCAGGACGAGGTAGTTTTGGGTTGTTTGCATGTTCGGCGGCGGATTGCCCAAAAGCGCTTTCCATGTGTGGCCGTCGAGGATGCAGTACTGCTTGGGGTCAAAAAAAGTGAGTATGACGCTGGCGAGGATTGGGCTGACGCCTTCAAGCAGGGTTATGCAGTTCATTCGATAGTTGTCTTCGCTGCCGGGGATGCTCAATGCCTGGCTTGATAAGCGGTTGACGGTTGCCTCGTCGTTTCGAGCTACTAACGCTAAACTCCGCGCCATCCTCTCGGGGTCATCTTTAGATTTCCATTCAACAACAGTTGCCAAATCCTTGCAGCTAAGCGCCTTGTTGTTGCGGAATTTCGCGCCAAGTTCCCGCTCCCGCTGCGCCTGCCAACCGAATGCTTTGTCGTATTTGCGGCTCCAAGTTAAGAAATCGGCTTTATCCACTCAATCACCGTGCAATAGCCTAAATGTGGATTGCTTGCATTTCAGCGTTTGCATCAGGAACAAATAAAATTAGGAAAAGTGGGGGTTAATTTTGGTCTACCAGGTGTGCTGTTCCATCTGGGCAGTAAACTTTCTCGTCTTTACTTACTTTCCTGTAGCGTTCACTGCACATATGCAGAAGGGTGCAACCATCGCAGTCTCTACTCAACACTTTTTTTTCGCCTCCTATTGGGGCATTTTTAATCGGCGTTTTGCTCTTATAAGGCTATGTAACATGCATGTGTATACGCCGCTAACCTTTCTTGAGGTGGGCGGTGCAAGTTTTGTAGGCGATGCAGTCTTCCGAGCAGGGGACGGCTGTTTTGGTTTGGCAATATAGGATTATTATACTGTTCAAGTCTTACGTCTCCTTGCCTGCTGCTCTTTGCGCGTGACGAACGCGGGAACGGACTTACCCCATAAACAAGAAGGGCAAGGTAAACAAGCCTAAACAAGCTAATGCTTGAATCGCTAAATCCAACATACCGTATCCTCCATGTTTTGTTTTGCTCTGATAGCAGAGTGAGTTGCTGGGGATTTAAAGGGTTTTGATAAATGTCAATAATATTTGTGAAAATAGGTAAAAACGTCAAATAAAAATTGTGTTGTCCTGTAAAATTCACGGCAATTTAATACAAACTTGAACATTTAAACCATCCATTCTACGCCTTCTTTCGTCGTTGGTAACACCACGTAGCCACACAATCTATCTTTAATAACCCAACCGTCTATGATGGAGAAAATTTTAAGCAAGCACAAATAAACAACCTATCACAAAACAAACATTTAGCCAAAGAATGCCTTAACACGATTTTTAACCAGAACAAAGTAGAACAAGCCGTAGCAAGTACATCGGCGCAAACTACCGCCAGCACAACCCCAACGTCGCCGACGGACCAGACGGAATCACTGCCTACTCCAACGGATACATCAAAGCCAACTCCGAGCTGCACATGGAGTTTAAACGCATAATCGCCGAAGGTGACCTTGTTGCAGTACACAGTTTCATAAAACCCAACCTGTCGGCTCTGGGCATGGCGGTCGTGGATATTTTCAGGGTGGAAGACGGCAAACTTGCGGAGCACTGGGGTGTGATGCAACCGGTGCTCTCGAAGGTAGAAAACAGGAACACAATGTTCTAAGCGCGGTCTTCAACTCGGACGATGGGTTTACCCATAACATCGCGAATCATGCCAGCCACTTTAGCGGGCGCGCGGACCAGGCGTAGCTTGGTTTCTCTTTCTCCCTGCGAATTAACCGTTAACTCGCCGTAACCGAAGATTCTGCCACCGATGGATTGGTAAACAAGCAGATCGCCAAAACCCGACGGTGTAACCACGAACGAGTGCAGCCTTAGAATGCCGTGTTTAACTTCCAAGCCGTCTTGTCGCAGCTCGTAGGTGTGTGATGCCCGAAAAACCAGCAGTTCAAGCATGCTGACAACCCAAATTAAGATGAAAACCAGAAGCGTCCATGCCCAAACGGGCAAACCCACCAATCCTGCGGATGCTCCGCCGGAGAAGAATTCGAGCGATAGAAAAAGAACTGCGAATACAATCACGGTGACGGTTCGTACGATGGCGGCTGGAACAACCCACGGCTTGCCTGCCCAGACGACGTCGCTGTGAGCCGCTTGTTTACTGTTAGAAGCCAAATCAAAACCCAACCACTATAAGAAATGACAAAATCGGTATTTAAGCGTTCAAGCCCAAATTTAGATGACGGGTCTGTGTGGGAATAGGCTTTCTATTGACCTGAGCAGTTGGTAGCCGAAGAGTATGGCGACGAAGTAGGTGGGCCACAGAATCACAGGCCAGTTGCCAGGAGTATAGTTCCAGAGACCCGTGGATACGGCGAATAACTCCATTAGCGCCAGCGAACACATGCCGCCGAACGCCAGGAAAACCTGCTGTTTAATCTCGTGCTTCGCTATCCATTTGCGGCGAACAACGAACAGGACTGCCCATGCTGCCAGAAAAGCGAATAAGAGCACATACCAGTTAGAGTTAAAATTAAATATCACATTCATGTTTTAAACCAAAATTTTAGTGTTTTACTGCTTTTCCGTTTCTCTGAGGCTTATGGGCTGACCAGCATTTTCGGCAGTACACCGGTTTATCAGCTTTAGGCTTAAACGGAACTTCACATTCGACTCCGCATCCACTGCACACCACGTTGAAGGCTTGCAGCTTGTGAAACTGCTTGAACATCTGATAGTTCTTCAGGCGCGGCCACCCGGTCTTGGCGTACTTTAGCATTTCAGGGTTGTCTTTAAGCCACCGCATCATGTTGAAGAAACTCTTGCCTCGTTTCTCTTCCCGCTCCGCCAGCGGTTCGTAGCCTAAGTTGCGGATTTCATCTAGGTAAGCAATTTCTACGAGCCTTTGGGGTTCTCCGATTACGCGTACGCGTTTCACACGGTTTTCCCCGTAGACTTTCTGGAGTCCCTCGGCGGCAACATCGAAGATGCAGCCTTGGCAGATGTGAATTTCCTCTTCGGGTGACAAGTTAAATTTTGAGACAAGTTTGGAGACGACGCGGCTGGATTCCTGCAGGTACTCTTTTTCGCGGAAAATGTCTTGGTAGAACCTGACGTCGATGAGGTCGTATTTGAATTCGCTTGTTTCTTCATGGTAGGCGCCGACTACAACACCGTACAGCAAATCGCCGCTTCCAGCATCGTCAACAATAAGGGTCAACTAGATTTTTTCCCTCTTCTCTTATCCAACCAAATACTTCAGACAGCTATAAAAACCGTCTTCCCAAAACTGAAGTAAAAACAGGGAAAACAAGTTCATACCCGTTCAGGCAGGACTTAACGACACAAAAATAAGGATAATCAGCCTGAGAGGTATCCTGCGTTGATGGAAACATTTAAGTCAGCCTTCATCCTTTAAATACTCGAAAAATAGGAAACTTTTTCCGAATTTTCACATTGCATGGAGTAATTTAATGTCTCAAAGAACAAATGTAACAGAAATAAAATGCAGTGACTGCGGCAAAACAGCCACTGTTCCCTTCAAACCAACAGCAGGTAAACCAGTTTACTGTAGAGAATGCTTAGCTAAGCACAGCACCCCCAGAACTGGTACTGACCATAAAAGCTCTGAGTCTAACAAAGAGCAGGCATGGTCCAGAAGAAGAACCGACTGGAAATAGTTTAAAATCTCCTTTTTAGTTTTTTATAAAAAAATATTTTATCTGACCGCGGCTGTTGCTATCTGTTGCTTAACGGCTTCAGCATCGCTAGATAGCACGTTAAGAATGCCGTTCTTGCCGAGTCTCAGTTGCCTCTCGCCCCTAAAAACGCATACTTGCGCATTCTTAAGTTCTATGTTGTTTCCTACAGCGATTGTGCCTATTTGTCCTTCCCAGAGGCAGAGTTTGGTTTTCCCTGTGTCATCTCCGACTAATGCGTTTACTACCATGACTGTGTTGCCGAATTGTGTATGAACTTGTGCGGGTTTCGGAATCTCTATGACTTCAGCCTTTAGGTTAACCCGTTTCATGCCTGCCCTTAAATCATGGATTGAAGTGTAGATTGATTCAGTGTTTTGTTTGGCGATTTTCTTGCGGATTTTGTCTGTGCTCATCCAGCTTTCGAAGGGGTTGTCTTTTCTGAGGAGGAATTCTTCTCCGACGCGGAATTGGGCGACAACAGCGTTTTCCTTTGTTATCAGGAAGATTGTTTCGCCTTTCACTTTGCCGCGGTATTCAACTGTTAGGTTGCCGCAAACTGCTTTTTCGTTGTTTCTTGCTGAAATTAAAGCTTGGAAAACTTCGTTAGGATAAATGTTATATTTAACCGAAAGAAGCGCAAGATGTTCGCCTAATGTTGATTTTTTCTGTCTCAAATTACCCCTCTCAAATTATAGTCAAAGTTACGAGAAAAAGCCAAACTGTAGGTATGCCCTTTCATACTTTTTCTCAATTACCCGATTATTTACCTAATAATGCAATGTTAACTATATTAGGTTGACGATGAAAAACGGGGAATCACCCAATTTTGGGTTTAAACCCTTTTCAGGCTCTAGTAGAGTGCTTTTTTTAAACAAAAAAACCGGTAAAACCTGCCGTTTAAAATGGTTTTGATGGTTAATCATGACTGCTAAAGCACTCAATTTATAAGCATGGAACAATAGCTAAGTGGTACTATGCAGGAGCGACTTTTGCACAGCCACAGTAGTAGGAGTTGAAATAGCGAATGTATAATAACAAAGAGATGCACAAGGCAACTTGCGCTGACTGCGGAAAAGAATGTGATGTTCCTTTCAAGCCAGACGGTACAAGACCAGTTTACTGCCGAGAGTGCTACTCAAAACGAAGACCACCACGAAGATACTAAGCTTTT
>Ga0209777_10008989_pt1 | contig 10834 bp, 12 predicted proteins | sample FrelakmetHBP12HB_FD_187147 | JGI IMG/M metagenome (GOLD analysis project Ga0209777, IMG submission 187147) | Freshwater lake sediment microbial communities from the University of Notre Dame, USA, for methane emissions studies -HBP12 HB (SPAdes)... | ecosystem: Environmental > Aquatic >... | reverse complement strand
AGGGTACTAGAATTTATGAGTATTGATCCTTATCGCGCTTGGATTGACTACACCCAGACCTCCCAGAAACCTTGGTTAATCCGTCCCCCTTGTTCGGAAGATATTTGGGGCGGACTCGCTGGACAGGATATGGGTCTCGGCACAAATCAGCGGTTCCCATTGCGCCCGATTGACAAAGGCGGTATTCCATTATATCGCAACTGGTCTAACGGACTCTACTACGCTATGACTGCCGCACACGTCAAGGACTATGCAGGCATCCTAATTGCAGCCCAGTTCTCTGGTTTGGCAGTTATGCGCATCCTGAAAGGAATTATAACCCTCGGGAATGGCGTTATCGCTTGCGTGGCTGGTCACAATGTAATGTGTGACGCGGTTGCCACTTATGGGGATTTCGGTGAAATTATCCCCCAGTACAGTGCTGGTATTCAGACCAACGTTGCAGATCAAGCATACACGGCTGGAAACAACCTCACTCTGACTCTCCCTGCTGGAATTTGGAAGATTAAGAGTATCGACCAAGCAATGTTCAAGGCAGAAGCTGCTCCCGAAGAACCAGTTACCGTAGTCGTAGACGCTGATGACACAGCTTCCCCGAGTGCTGGGCATATCGCATTTGAGCCTGCGCAAGGCAACCTCATTGTTCGGTTCGGGACTTCCATTGCGGAAGGCGACGAACTCAAGTTGTGGCTCACTGGTTACGATGACCAGAAATACCCTTGGACGGTCGGACAAGCCGTAAAGGACGGAACCCGCAGAACATCTGCTTCAGTTGCGGGTTCTAACGTGGAGGTCGAAATGCAATGAGTCAGACTTTTCAGAACCTATCCATCCTGCATCCTGACTATCTCTTGCCGATTGCGTTAAAGCAATTGCAGGGTGAATTTGTAGGCAAATATTTCTTCCCAGACCGCCCCGTCACGAACTTCACCTACAGGTGGCGTTACTACGGGGTTATCGGTGGTATGACTCCCGAAGTCGGTGAAAACGACAAAGGCCCACTCAACCACACTCGGTACGAGCAGCGTGTAGGGCGAGTTCACATCTACAAAGAACGAGACCTTATCTCTGACTACACGGATATGGTTGAAGCTCGGAATATCGTTCGAGATTCCATCCAGAACCTTACCGAACGCTATGCCCTTCGACAAGAGTTCCTCCGTGTCAATGCTATCGTCAATGCCTGCTTTGCGAATACCGCAATTTACGCAGGCACCAAGGGTTACTTCTGGCAAGACGATAACGATGACGGGAGCAATTGGGAAGGCGGAAGTGGCCCCAGCGACCCTATGAAGCAAATCATCGTTGCGTCCAAGAACATCAAGAAATACGCAAAGGTTCAGACGGACACAATCATCGGGTCGCCAGACGTAATTCAGGCACTCAAGACGAATACTGGTCTCAAGCAGTGGGATCGGTCAGGCCCGTTAGTTATGCGTCTCTACAAGGACAACGAACTCATCGAGTCCTCAGTCCCCGGTTCTGCTGGGCGCATTGCTGGTCACGAAGTCTTTGAAGTGAATGCGAGCATCCTTGCCGACCAAAGCAACGTTGAGTCGAACCTTTCACCTTTACTCGACAAAGACGTTTACATCTTCAAACGCGGAGAAGCCCTTGGTGCATTGCACGTCCTTAAGGGTCTCTTCACTCGCACGAAGAAGAAGCTTATGCGAGACGCTACGGAGATACAGGTCGGTGGGATTATGTTCCCTGATGTTTTCCGCCCGCAGTTCATCTACGGCATTAAGAATGCCATTGCATAAGGAGCTGAAACGAATATGGCAAATCTCGTATGCGAAATGTTCCGGTATCCTGAACAAGCAAAGGCAATGCAGACCGCAATCCAAGCAGTCGATGACGCGAAGTTTCTTTCACTCGTCATCTCTGCACCGGATTCAAACGGCAAGCAAACTGCGTTCTTCGTCCACAAGACGTAAGACGCTTCTTTCCTTTTTCCAATTTACGATTAACTGGTGATACTAAATGGCAGAACGATTAAACGCTTGCGTGATAGGCTCCGATGGGAAGAAGACGTGGGTTCCAGTTAAAGCGACTGAGCCAGATGCGCACGGACTTTACAAGCTTGTAGTTGATGCCGCTGTCACAGCGACAATTGGTGATGTAAATATTGGACAAGCAAAGCAAAATGGCGATTTGCTTGTGCCTCTTCTGGATAACGACCAAGGTTTATTGTATGTAGATGCTAACGGTCACTTGTGGATTTCCGGCTACAACGTATTTGATGCAATTATTCACGCGAAAGACGTAACGATGTCTTTCACTTATGATATAGATGGTAATGTAACAGAAATTGATTATGATTCTCCAGAATGGGATAATTTTCTTAATGTAAATACCCATCCCGGCGTAATGTATGTTTACAAAGAAGTATTTACTTGGGTTGGTGGGCAACTACAGTCCATTGCACGGCAAATCCAAGGAGTGCCAACTCCATAGGAGAGATTCACAATGTCGCTTAAAGATTTGATTGCATACGGAGTCGCAACAAAGAGCAACGTGGTTACGACCATTAATAAGAGTTTGGAACAGGGTCTTGCTTACTTGGAAGAGACTGCAAGTCCGCACTGGTACGTAAATATTAATATGATTGTCTCTGGAGACGGGAAGAGTCCTGCAACTGCATTCCAAACAATCCAAGAAGGAGTCGATGCAGCAGCAGACGGCGACGTTGTAATGGTCGCTCCCGGAGCTTACGATGAAAATGCCCACGCGGATGGACTTCGGATTAATCACAGCGTAATCATCATCGGAGTTCCGAATCAGACTACTCTCTACAACGACAATGATGGTCAGGAGTCAGTAATTCACGTCATTGGCGATACAGGCGATTACAATGTAACTGTCAAGATCGATGGTTTCCTTATCATTGATGGTAGTGGAGTATCCCACATTAACTTGATCCAGCTTGACCGAGACACATATATGAGCGAAATCTGCAACTGTACCTTTATTCCGGGACTGGGTTGGGGAATCCACTTCGCTATGAATCGCCCAGATGCTCGCTTCGTTACAATTCACGATTGTATGTTTGCCGGGTATGCGATTGATGTAATTTCTACTCCGGGGACGCTTTCCGATGATGTATTCTCACTAATTTTCATACGGAAAAACACTTTCCTGCTTTGCGACCCAGCGATTAACGTGGAAGGGGACACCACGACTGGTCATAACATCTTTGGTTGCTACATTCAGGACAACGACTTCACTTTGGACATAGGTGGTAACGGGTTCATCAATCTTGGGTCACACACTGCCTTCTGCACGATTGCGAAAAACAGGTTTGGAATAGCTGCCGCAATGGTGACAGTTAAAGATGGGAGAGCAGATAGCAGCATCTATTCAAATGTCCTCTTGGATAACGTCGGGACGTATGATGTACCAACCGTTTCTCCGTATTGCCTTCCCCCGATTACTTGCCACGATGGTTATACCACCACTCCTTATACCTTTGGAGTTTTCAACGAAGTAGTTGGCGATTTGACATTCCCGACATCCCACATCAAGGTTAGGGGACTAACGGTCTCCAATCCAGACGTTGCAACGCAAGACTGGACGATTGAGATATACTGGGGGCCGACTGGGGAAGAATTGACGCTTTCACGTTGGGAAGGGAAGGTTTCAGGTGATATGTCGATCCCAGAACTTGGTTCAGACTATTCAATCCCTTCTGGTAATGCGATATGGGTAAAGGTTGCTTGCGAGAATAGTGATCTCGCTTCCCACCACATAGATGTAAGGTTGCTCTTCGAGGTGATGTATTAAATGGCAGAAAAGACCGCAGGACAAGTAGTGCGAGGAAATTTCAAGAAAGAACTTAAGAAATACGTGGATGAAAACCCACTTGGGTTTTCGGAAGAAGCAGTTACCAAGATTAGGGAAGACTTGCACGTAGATGATGAATAATGGTTCAAGAACCTGTCGTCTCAGTCAATAACAATGAAGGCATTGCCGATTGGAATTTTGAAGACCCGACAGGCTACACATACGATCCTGCAATCGTGGATTTATCGGCAGGAGAATTGAAACTCCAAAAACTTCCACATTATGCCACGGTAGATGTCCAACTCTATAATGGTTGGACTCCAGACGTTGTTCTACCAACCGGAACTCTATTTACAACAGACCCACTTTCTCCGCCTGTCGTTTCATTCGTAGTTCCAAACGACACGCCAGTACCAGTGGTCGGGGGAGGTTCTTCAACTCTTGTCAATTGCATCTGCACCACTCCCGGCACCATCGGAAATATCGCAATAAACACTCTAACCGTAATGACCCCTGTAATTGTTGGCATAGACAGTTTTCACAATGCTGTTGGTTCCGGTGGAGCAGATCCATCAGGTTATACTTCTGGAACATTCTACGTGATTTCTCCGCCTTTGAAGCCAAAGCGTGTGAAGAAGTGGATTCGCCTTACAACTATCCCCAGTGTGCCTGTAGGTTGCGGGATTCAAGTTGAAGTACAGTTTTCTTCAGATTCGGGTATTAGATGGGGTTCCAACCCACCTTTTACCGATGGAGAGTGGATTGCCTACTCAAAACCAGTCTTTGACTGGTTAGAACCTATGGAAAGTGGTACAGAAGCAATTCGATTTAGGATTGCACTTATTTCTGATGGTAGCGATACCCCGGTTATAGATCCATTGGAAATCACTTGGGACATTTATTCGTATGTTCCTATCCCTAATTGTTATAGCGCTCAGATAACGTCGAAGCAAATTGTGTCAGATTTGTCGCTTGGGACTGTCCTTCCGAACCAGATTTCAGACACGGCGCTGAAATATGCTGAGTACTGGGCTATCACGTCACTACGTAACGAAGGAATCGACTGGCAGGATACTGTTGTTCAAGACGATGAAGTTGTTAAAATGCAGCTCGAAATTGCCGCAAGTTCTCGATGTTTGTGCTTAACTGCTCGCTTTGGTCTCGGTACTGTCGTCTCAGGCGCATTGCAATCTATATCTGCGGAAGGAATCAGCAAAGCATACGCCGGAAAAGCAGGTGGGAAGAACATCTCCAATTCCGCCGAAGACTTTTGCGAGCAGTCGAGGGAATCTATCAACAACGTCATTCAAATGTTCCGAGCTGGTCTCAAGACTGCACAGCAGATTATGCCCGGCTGGAGTCGTGATAATGAAATGCTTGATCAGTCAATGCACGAAACAGGATTTGACGTGCGGAGACGCTACTATCCAAATAATCCTCCCGCGAATTTGAATCCAAACACAAACTCAGGTGAGGGATAATATCAACTACATTCAATCTTGGCAACCTGCAATTCCTACTTCCTATGCGCCGACTGAAGTGGATGAAAAGAGGCCACGGAGGGGAAATGCAGGGAATGGAGTTCGTCAGATATGCCGAGATCGATATGGGATTCTTTGATCTTTTTTTTTATCGGACTCAACCTACCAACGAATACCAAGAAGCAACAGGTATTAGCAAGCGAGCTTGGTACGTAATCAAAATTGATTGTTCTCGCTATCCTATGCTTCTGGACGTTGAAATTCAAGATATTTTCATTGATGAAGACGGAAGACGGTATTTCGTGAAAGACAAGAAAGACCAGAGTAGGGAATTTAACGTTTATACCCTGCACTTGGAGGAGGAGTACTAAATGCCGTTCCCCGTCGAATTTAAGAAGACAATTGAGGATGACATCCTCACAAACTTGTCGAACATTTCTGTCAAGGTTAGGGCATTTGATCACGATGTTTCAATCGAGTTAGAGCCAATCTGGGTGCGGGAAAAACAATTGGAGGAAGACTTGTTACTGAAGAACATATTTAGTCGCCCTGTTTGCGTAGTCTCCTACCCAATTGAGGATATTCCGTCTCAAGTCGCTTTTAGTTCATTATTCATTCGAGACGATGCGATTAAGTACTTAGACTTCTCCCAAAGTGATGAAGTGATTGATTCGTCATCCGTAGTCATTGGTTCTACGAAATTATCACAAGTAATAACAATTACCGAACCCACTCTATACAGCGTGTCCTTTATTCCTTCGCTTCCGGCAGGCAGTACCTCTTGGTTGAAGGTTTCAGTCCTCTTGCCTGATGATACCGAGATTTTTTCCAAGATTTTGTACAACGAAGAAATTAACGTAGGAAATTGGCAAGAACTGACCATAAATGCCTATGTCGTAGAAGCTCAGACTTCCTCAGTAGAATTGACCGTAGTGTTTGAGGAATTTAAGACGATTGGTTCTTCCCCAATTGGAGTCGGCATAGGACTAAATGAGGCAGGAGACGCTATCGTTAGGGCGTATAGGTACACGGAAGCGACTGAAAATGGTTACGTGCGAGAAGCAATCTTCCAACTTGATGTTTTCACTCGGGATAAAGAACGCGGGCAAGAACCTTACCCAGAAGTAACATTATCTCGAAAAGAAATCGCTGACCAAATCTGCGAGACATTTCGCAAGCACGTAATAGGAAATTGGCTTACTTTGCGACGAGAAATCTCCTACGTCTCTATGGAACAAACTCCTCTCTTCCAAGAATGGTTAGAAAATCTATATATTGCCGACGCGCAAGTACAAATTCACTTTAGGTACGAAGAACTCGTGCCGACTGAATACGAAATACTCAAAGGAATTACTGTTAAAGACATCGTGAGGTTATAGAAAAAATGGTAGACCTGAATCCGGTAAAGGTAATCCGAAGCAGCTCTGGACAAGTCGCGGCAGTGGCTGTTCAGTTTACGATGTTCGGCATTGTTGGTGCAGGTAGTGGAGATCACGAAAATGAAGTGCGTGGGCCTTTCACCAGTCTTGCCGAAGTCTTAGCTGATTACCCAGATGTTGTTGCAACTAGCGGACACACTGGCGTCTATCGAGCAGCTTATGATTACTTCCAGAACGGAGGACAACAACTATACATCTGCGAGTACGAACTTGAAACTGAAGTAACCGATACGCAGAATGGCACTGGCGCGAAAAAGGAATTTGCTATTACCGCTGCTGCTCAACCAGAAGTCGGAACGCTTAAGGTGGAAGTTAATTCCGCCACGCTGACCGAAGGAGTAGACTACATCGTAGATTACTCAAATTATAAGGTTTGCCTCAAGACTGCTCCAATAACAGGAACTGGCAACGTCGTCTTCAAGTTTAAGGAGACGACAACTGCACACGTCGAAGCAGCACTTGCGTCTCTTGAATCAGTAACGGTAAATGTCGTGTGTGCCGCGTACCAGTTCAATGACACGATGCTCGCAAAGGTCAAAGATCATTGCGTCTCTGCTACTTCTTCTGGGAAACCGAGAATTTGCTTCCTGAATGGAGTCTACTTTGATGTGACTGACATCCTAACGATGGCGACATCACTTGATAGCGAAAGAGTCGCTATATTCGCAAATCGTTGCGGTTACTATAATGCAAGTCTCGCAGACCCATCCCAAAGCTGGTTAGAATTTAAGGACTATGCCGTTGCTGAAGGTGGGATTGCCTGCTCGAACTATCCTTGGGAATCGTTGCACTTCAAGGCAGTTAAAGGCGTTAATTGGTACAACCAATTTAGTTCTACTGACCTTGCGACGCTACTCTCACACTTCATCAATGTCGGATTCGACCCAGACTGGTTGCTTGGTGCAGGTATAGTTACTAACCAAGCTTGGGTAATAGACAGTACTCGTGCATTCCAATGGATTGACGAGATTCGGACTTTCGACTACATTGATAATACTATCAAATCCGTGCTGACCACTCCCGCCTTCATCGGACACTTGAAGATTAACCGCCCTCCCGATATGGGACTGCTCAAGTCTTCATTAAACACAATATCCAATGCTTTGTACCAAGTCGGGGCGGTCTACAATCCTGCTCTCCTGAAGGATCGGTTTGGAGTAGACCCAGTCGTTCTCCCAATCTACGACGCACTTCTGGCAGAACAAGCAGGAAGTGCTACTGATGTCCAGAAATCACTAATCACGAACTCGGAAAATTCGAGACACGCAAATGCGTACTTCTCATATCGAGAAGGGGCGGCGATACACACGATAGATGTGTATCTCACGCCATTATAAGGAGGATTGAGAGAATATGTCGTCACAACTCAACGGAATAGACCAGAACATTCAACTCATTGTCAGCATCAACCTCCCCGGAATATTTACTGGGAACGTACCGTGCCGTGACTTCGAGTTCACACTCAACGGCGAGAAAGTAGAAATCGACACGCTTTACGCCGCAAATGTCGGCTGGCATTACCGCATTCCGAGATATAATTTCTCGCTTACTCTCTACCAAATGGGTGGGCTCGAACCTGAGACAGTTCTCGAAATGTTCGCCAAAGGTCTCGAATTTACCATACAGGTAATGAAATACAAGGGTAATGCAAGTTGGGATTTCGTGAACTTGTCGTGGAATCACGCCATTTTCACCTCAGTTCGGGGCTCAGGTATGTCTCCAGACCAGATTCCAGTCATCTCCGTGACCGCCAAGGCGCTTGAAATGGTTACGAAGGATGGAAAGATATACGGTCACCAGTTAGTCCCAGATCAGTAACCTTTTTTACTTTCTTTACTATCTGTTAGGAGGTGAATGCTGTGGAAAAGAACGCTACGTCAGGCAATCCTCTCCCGCCAGAAATGGCAAAAGTTATGGGAGAATTGCGTGACAAAATTGCAGATTCAAATCGGAAGTTCCTAAATTACAATCCTCTAAATATCATTAAGGTGAATAGTCGCCTTCAGGACTTCAATTTAGAAGGTGAAGAAGTAACCTTAGATGACGGCACAATTTTGCGAGCAAGAGATATTCTCGATTCTGAGCATATAGACGCTTTCATTCGCGGGTGGCTCCCCTATTCAGAGACCGAAATCTTCAAGAGAATTTGGTTGGCACTGAAGCGGGGAGACTTAAAGAGTGACATTGGATCCCTGAGTGAAAAAGAGGAAGCTCTCGTCTACTTGGTAGAACAAGACATCGAATTGTGGGTTATCTACTATGCACTCGCAGATTACAATGCTGAACTCGCCGCGATTCGTCCAAAAGAAGACGCAATCGAAGTATTACGCCGACATCCGTTTGTCGCAGAAATTAAAGAAAAGATTCTCGCAATCACTGCCCATTCTGAGGAAGGACAGGAGGCGGTTGCGGGCTTTCGTCCTATCGAAGATGTCGGCATCGGCGGAGAGGAAGCTCCTCGATGGAACCCTTACGACAAAAAGAGGTAAGACCGCAGCTCAATTATTTTTCGAGCTGGAAGTAAGAAAGTACTCAGAAGTCAAACCAATCGGCGGTGACGTGAATGCCTTCAGTAGCAGACCTGTTCGTTACGATTAAGTTGAAGACCGGCAAAATATCTTCGACACTTACCAATATGGCAAAAGGCGTATCGAAACTAGCTCAGGCATTCAACGCCGTCGATGCTAATTTTCGCACTTTTGACAATAACATCACGAACGTAAGACTTAACGTTGTTGGTCTCGATGGTGCAATTAAGTCCTTTCAGGGAAGACTCGTAAATATCACCATTTCTACCAATATCCAAGCTGTGATGCTGGAATTTAGCACATTCGACCAGAGAATTAATAAAATTTGGTTAGACTTGGTTAGCATTGACCACCAAGTGCAGCGAATGAATAATCGCAAGCTGACCATTCAACCAGTATTCGACATAAACGCTTTCTTTTTTGAACTTGGCAAACTCGCATTTATGATGGCGGGATTTCAGGCTTTCAATCCGTTCCAAAATATGACTATGCGAATTTCAAGCATCAGCATAGCAAATGTGGGCGCTAGGCAGCACGTTAATGATTACCTTGGCAGGCAATCGCACGTCCTGCGCATTAGTCAGATTGTTGTATCCAACGAAGCAAGGGGAAACGTTAATTATTACTTGCAGTCGCAAGGACACGTCTTGCACGTTAGCAATATTGACCTCAGCAGCTTGGTAATTCCACCAATTCCAATTGACATAGACTTAACAGATGCCAAGCGGCGAATCTTTGACGAGTACATTCCGTTAATATCGAAAGCGTTTCAAAATATACCATTCACGCTTGCGCCATTTCCGTCAAAGTTCGTAACCGGCCTAGTTAGTGTAATTCCAAATGCAATGGGATTGCCTACTCAGCAAGGCGGAGAACAAACCAAGGAGGGCAACGTTACTACCGTTACGCCGATTATGCCCGGTGGGGCCCCTGCGAGACCGGGTCTGTTTAACATCGTTAATAATTTCGATTTCCGCGACGCAACGATTACGGATGATGGCATCATTGAACGAATACGAGAAGCCATTACTCAGCAGATGGATTCCATTGTCGAGTCAATGCGTAATCGCCTGAGCAGTTTAGGAGGTACTTGAAATGGTCAATAATCCTACTATTGGTGCAATTAGCAACGTTCTCGGTGGAACAAACTTCGGGGACAATTCTCAGACTGTCACTGGTAGCGGTTGGACAGGCCCAGTATGGTACGGTATCATCCCATTCTGGATTCCGACAAAAGTATTGGAGACTTTTGGCACTACCATTACTAAGGACAAGCGAAACGCTGACAAGTCGATTGCTAGTATCTCAGAAGGAGAAACTCAATTAACTCTCGTCGGATACCTGAAAGGCCCAATGCGTCGCTTTTGGAAGGAAATGCTTACATTGTTTCGCAAGCTTCAATTAGAGTTCGCACTTGCTTATCGCAGATATAATCTTCCGGGTGCTACTGACGCAGATTGGACACCAACCCTTAATAGATGGTGGACTATGAGATTTCCATTTATCTCACCATTGGCGACCGAACCGGATATGTACATCAAGTCTCTAATGTTCACGCACGGAGCTGAGCAAACAGATTCCTACGAGTTCATACTGTATTTGG
>Ga0209777_10008988_pt1 | contig 10835 bp, 8 predicted proteins | sample FrelakmetHBP12HB_FD_187147 | JGI IMG/M metagenome (GOLD analysis project Ga0209777, IMG submission 187147) | Freshwater lake sediment microbial communities from the University of Notre Dame, USA, for methane emissions studies -HBP12 HB (SPAdes)... | ecosystem: Environmental > Aquatic >... | reverse complement strand
TGCTGGAGTCGGTGTTTCGACTGATTCCGGGGGCCATCAGCAGTATTGAATCGGCCATGAGCGACTCGTTCAGCGAGGATCTGCTGGGTGCGCCGGTATACACTCGTCCCGCCGAATTTCAAGGCACAAAGGTGCCACAGGTGCTGATTGAAGGCAACCACGCGCGGCAGCAGCAATATCAGCGCTGGGCGGCGCTACAACGGACAATGAATAATCGTCCCGATCTGCTCTGGCATTCAGAGTTGACGGATGAAGATAGATCGATGATGCAGCATATTGCTGCAGGTAATGAATTTGATAATTGCTTTTAGGAGGATACAATGAATCTGGTAGACAAATTCGAAGAAAAATACTTGAAGGAGCAGAAGGTGAATTTTGCTCCGGGTGATACAATTGCCGTACACCAGACGATTGAAGAAGGGGATAAGACCCGTATTCAGGTCTTCCAAGGCGTGGTGATCGGCAAGCGTGGTAGCGGCACCGGTGCGACGTTTACCGTCCGCAAGATGACCGCCGGTATTGCCGTCGAGAAGATTTATCCGGTGCATTCGCCGAACATTGCCAAGATCGAAAGAATTCGCGAAGGCAAAGTGCATCGCGCCAAGTTGAACTACCTCCGTCAGCGCGCCGGCAAGTCGGCCCGTATCGACGAGAAGCGCAGGGACCAGAAAGAGCAGTAGTCTCGATCTCTTGCGAATCTAATTTTAGGGTGACTGACGAGTCGCCCTTTTTCTTCACAGGCACATTGCTACAACGATGCAATACGCTCGCACGGCCCACGAGCATCTGAAAAGCGGGTGGATAAAATCTCGTATGGCAAAGCTGACCAACTTGGCACAAATATGGCACGCTCTTGGTCTGTTGACCCCGAGGTCCCGCAACGATTGTCTGCTAAGTTCTTGAATGATAATGCCGGAGACCGGAATCGAACCGGTACGTCCATTACTGAACGAGGGATTTTAAGTCCGAAAATTGAAAATTTCGAACAAATTGCCAGAGAACGACTTGCGCGACATCCGATTCTTGAACATATGATTACGTTTATGATCTAGTGTGATCCTTTATCCTGCTTTGTTCCCATTATGACAGAGTGCGTGGCACAAATATGGCACACACCTCTAAAGAGTGTATATATTCATCTATGTACAGTGATGAATTCCGGAACGCCGGACTCAGCACTGAACAGCAAGATCCCTGAAGGCCTTGAGCCTAAACGTCCCAGATTTCTCTGGACAGCTTGAATCGACCACACCGACCTTCGGGTTATGAGCTTTTTCAGCATCCCTAACAAGGGACAATACCGGGCGTTAACGGGTTGGGGAGGTTGAGCCAGTCTGAAGGGCAAAACAGCCCGGTTCTCGTTCTCCTGACGATAAGGATTCTGGCATGCATCTCTTGCAGCATTTGGTCGATAACAGACACCATGGGGCCATTAACAGAATCAGTCCATAAACGGCAAGATCTCTCGGGGTACATACCGATATACACTCGTTCCCTGACTGCCAATGATGTCCTTGAATTCGACCTATATGTGTTTGACGGTCGGGATATGGTCCTTTTTCGGTCTGCACAGTTGCCTATGAGTTCAGAGTCCTGCAATGATTTGCTCAAACGCAACCTGAACCGGTTGTATGTCTCCGCAACACAGCGACAAGAGTATCAGCGGTACATAAGAGACAACATCAGCCAGATACTCGCCGACGATTCCATTGATGACTTCACGAAGGCAAGTATCGTCTATGACAGCGCCAAGGAATTGGTGAAAGACGTCTTCGCCGATCCAACCAAGGGCCAGCACATCAAGGAAAGTCAGGCATTTGTAGAATCCACGGCTCTATACGTGCTCAAGGGGAAAAATGCTTTCCTCAATATGCTTAAGGTCATGTCGTTTGATTACACCGTTTTCACTCACTCAGTGAACGTATGCACCTTTTCATTGGCGCTGGCCCACGCTGCCGGAATTGCCAAGACCAACGAGTTAGTTCAGCTGGGCACAGGGGCTCTGTTGCACGATGTCGGCAAGGCCAGGATACCTGAGTCGATCCTTCACAAGTCCGGCCCTCTTGACCAATCCGAATGGCAGATCATGCGCAAACACCCACAATGGGGCGTTGAACTCATGTCAGAAACCGATCTGATACCGCATGAATCATATATCCCCATCTCGCAACATCACGAAAGGCGAAACGGTAACGGATATCCTGACGGACTCCGAGATGACGAGATCCATACGTATGCCAGGATCGTGGCCATTGCTGATGCCTTTGATGCTATGACCACCAATCGTGTCTACCGAGCGGCGGAAGACACATTCTTTACGCTCAAGACGATGTCTGCGCAGGAAGAGGGATTCGACGAGCCGCTGCTTCGACGATTCATCAAGCTTATGGGGCCGGCCCGCCCGGACATAGTCTAGACACAGTACCAGATCGAGATGGTAAGGGTCCAAGGGACTATTTGGCTCCGACTTTTGAGCATCGCCTGTCAGCCTCGTTTCAAGAAACAGCGACGGCAATTACCTCTATTTATGACTCAATGAGTCGATCCAGTGTTGCAGAGCGTCGGAAACGTCAACTCGATGATAATTGGTCCTCCATTCGTAACGGTTTGTCAGTGAAAGACTCCTCAGTGCAATTGGGCTAAACAAAAATGTCTATGCCTCTTCTGCAGCGCCTGCAAACAGCAATGGCTATCTCCTGTCTTTCTTGTTTCCTTCTCTTAGGATCGCGCCGAGTTCTTCTAGCGCTCTACCGGGCTCAGATGTCTTTCCCTCGCCAGTAAGTTTCAGATATTCCTGGTAAAACTGGGACGCAGCAGAAGTGTAGTCGGCAGGCGCATTAACATATACGCTACCAGGATTCTCTGTCTGACTAGAAGCGGTTATCAATGGTTGACCGACTAGCTCTCGGAGTGCATTTTCGTAAGTGTCGGCGTAAGCAAGTCTCTCTCCACTCGCTACAACTACTCGCTTCAACTCAGGCATTTTCCCCACGGTTGACTGCAAGAAGATCGGCTTCACCAGGAGTATCTCATAGTTTTTGAGTGGCAGAACCATCATGTTGGCCTGGATAACTCTAGAGCCTTGTTGGTTCCAAAGACTAAGATCTTTGCTGATTACGTCATGTTGATTAATCCTCGCCTCCAACTGCATGGGGCCCATGACCAACTTGTTTTTTGGCTGAAGCATTCGGTCTGGGCATCAAGGCGACATACAGCTGGCTAGGGAGTGCTCTCAAGGATGGCATCCAGTCTTCCGATAATTCTGATGATATAAAGAGGCTCGATTCAGAGAGAGGATTCGTTGTCATGATAGAGGAAAGGCGAAAGCATCGGCGCTACGAAGCGTCTGAGCTGCTGAAGCAGCCCGGGCGACTTCGAATTGCATTCATTGAAGTCAGGGACATAAATACACGAGAATCGATTGGGCACTTGTTAGATCTTTCGCGTAGCGGATTGAAGATAATCTGCAACAGAGAGATTCCTAGGCGGGCGCATTGCAGCTTCTACTTTGATTTGCCAGTGGGAAAGGGCAGATCAGAGACAGTCTATGTCAATGCTCGTTGTATCTGGTCAAGAAGCGCTGGCGAGGGATCTTCTCACGTGGCGGGACTCGAGTTCACCAGCGTTCTTGAGGCATCTCGGCAGCTTATCGAAGCTGTTCTGGGTACAGAGGAAGCTGTAACATTTCAGCAACAATAATAATCAGGAACTGAAATCTGGTTCGCGCTTAGCTGACGGCAATCCAGCTGATAACCGGTTACCCTCAGCTTGCTGTGGGCAAGGATCATTCTGAAATTCAGAAACCATCCTCCTATTTGAAAGTAATATCTGCGAATTTCAATAAGAAGTCAGACGACTCCATTGGAATGTCAGTTGACTTGGTGGAGGTGGGGGGAAAGGAACTTGAGTGCAACCTTGCGATTGAGTTCGATGTCCTCGGCGAGGTAGACCTCACCCATCCCGCCGGCGCCGATCTTCTCGACGATCCGGTAGTGGTTGATGACTGTACCTTTAGTGAGCACGGTCACTGCGTGGGTCTTGTCGTCGTCAGGTTCCATACTTCTCCAGAAGCTTCTGATAGCGCGGCAGCTTGCGTAATGGGTCATATCGCGGATCAAGGCGAAGATAGGGGACTGAGAAATCACAGGGAATCGAAAGTAAGTACTCTATTTGATCCAAAGCAGCATCATATTCGCCCACCATGACATAGATCAGGGCGAGATCTTCGATTTGGGCCGGTCCAAAGTAAGCATCTTTCGATACCGGGAGAAGCTCCACACCCAATTTGCCTTTGTCGATAGCATCTTGTTTACGACCCAGGCCCGCATACACGAGACCTAGGGAACCGGGTATCCGGTAATCGTCGGGCTTCGCGCCAAGCTCCCTCTCCAGTATTACCCACGCAGAATCGAATGCGGATTGGGCGCTATCCTGCTCATTTATCAATTTATAGATCATTCCTGACAACCATCCCTTGGGCGTAACATGGTGCAGATCGACTACTACTGAGGGCAGGGACGCAGTTTCGTGAAGAGCAGCAGGGTAGTTTCGCTCAAATAGAAATTGGTAGAACCGAGCTAAGTGTGTGTCTTCGTCTTCCTGTACGGGGATTGACGACAGCACGTTGCGGGCTGATACGGTGTCTCCCTGCCAGAGGTAGCAGATCCAGGCCTTTGTAGTGTATGCGTTGATCTGATCCGGCTCCAAGGAGATAGATGAGTTTGCGAACTTCTCAGCCAATTCATACTCACGCAAAATCAAGTAGGACCACGCAATTTCGACTGCAAGATTAGCTGCTCGCGGATTCAACTGAAATGCACGCTCCAACTCCCCGCATGCAGCTCCAAACTTCCCCTGGCGCCGCAGGATATAGCCGTTCAGTTCAGAGATCTCCGGTTCGTTGGGAAGGACCGCTTTGGCAAGTGCGAGTTCATCCAGGGCATGATCGTAGTCCCGGAAGCCCCAGTAGTAGTAGTAAGACAAGGCAAAATGCGTCCAGCCGAGATCAGGCTGCAGTTCAAACGCCCGATCTGCGGCCTTCTTAGCCTCGCCGAGACGTTCCGGCGTACGGTCGTATCCGTAGTGGAAGATCTCGGCATGGGAGATTGCGAGCCAAGCGTATGCAAGAGCGAAAGTGGAATCAAGCTCTATCGCGCGCTGCAACATCTGCACTCCCAACTGCAATTCCTCCTTTTTAGCGTCTGGCTTGCGCCAATAGTCCATTCCACGCAAATATGCCTGATATGCTTCGAGGTTCTCTGTGGGCATCGCGCGCATTGAGGTACTTCCCGACTGGGCCAACGTGATGCTCAACGCTTCAGCAATGCTTGCGGCAATGTCCGCTTGCACTGTAAAGATGTCGGTCAGCGGCCGTTCGTACGTTTCCGCCCATAGATGTGTGTCATCGGATACTCGTATCAATTGCGGCAGTATGCGCACGCGACTGGTATCGCGCCCTTTGTCCCAGAGAAGAGTTCCCTCGAGGACGTAATCAACTCCCAACTCTTTGGCGATATCTCGAAGATTCTTGGTCGTATGCTTGTACAGCATGGTACTGGTGCGCGAAATCACACCCAGATCATGGATCACCGCCAGTTTCGCAGTGATCTCGTCTGTCATTCCATCGGCGAAGTACTCGTCATCAGGACTACCGAGGTTTTCGAAAGGCAGGACGGCGAGCATCTTGCGCTGAGTAGGCTTCTCGCCGCTGAAGAAGTTGGATTTGAAGATGCCGTATGCAACCACGACGAGAAGCACCAAAACTGCACCGCCAACTGCAAGCCGTCGAGTTCGTTTTTTCTTGGCTGGAATGTGCATCTGTGATTGGCTTGTTGCTTTCAGTCCCGTCAGATCGCTGATGACATCGGCCGCAGTTTGGTATCGTAATGCCTGGTCTTTCTGCAGCAGCTTCGAGACGATCCGCTGCAGTTCATCGGGAACACCTGCCTTGTATCGTGCCAGCGGCTCTGCGGGCCGTTGCGCTATCGCATTCATGGTCGCAGCAGGTGTCTCACCCTTGAATGGCGATTTGCAGCTGATCAACTCATACAGCACAACGCCCAGCGAGAACAGATCGGAACGTTGATCTGTCGGTTTGCCCTGTACCTGCTCTGGTGACATGTAGCCAAGGGTGCCGAGCGTTGAACCTTCTTTTGTCAGCTTGTCGGCACCTGCTACTGAGGCCAGTCCCAAGTCGACCACTTTGGCGCGTCCCAACTGGTTGACAAGAATGTTAGCGGGTTTAACGTCGCGATGGGTAATGCCCGCCTTGTGCGCTTCCTGCAGTCCTTCGCAGATCTGCAACGACAGGTCGATCACTCTGTCAAGGGGGCAATCACCTTGTCTGATCATTTCGCTGAGAGGTAGCCCTTCGACATACTCCATCGCAAAGAACGGTCTACCATTGAATTCGCTGACTTCGTAAATGGTGACTATGTTGGGATGATTCAGTTTGGCAGCTGCCTGTGCCTCGCGTTTGAATCGCGCCCGGCAGTCGGCGTCTTGACAGAGATGAGGGGATAGGAACTTGAGCGCGACCTTGCGATTGAGTTCGGTGTCATCGGCAAGGTACACCTCACCCATCCCACCGGCGCCGATTCTCTCGATAATCCGGTAGTGTCCAGCAACCGTGCCCTTGGAAAGCATCGTCACTATCTGCGTCTTGTCGTCGTCAGGTTGCATGGTTATCCTTGTCCAATCACGGCAGAACCGCAAGGCTTGGTCTAATTTACTTCTATTCGGGCGAATATCACTTGCGCCGTTCCCCGATCGCTTCGTCAAGATAGCTCGCGAATTGGCGGACGCAATCAGCGAACGGAACAAAATCACCTTGACCCAGTCTCCCATGGCTCTTGACCCGCATGCTAAATATTGTCCGTCCCGTCTGCACGTCTTTCAGAGCAAACGCCATGACGATAACCGCTTCCCTGACTTCACGATCATAAGTGCTACTGCTTTTCGGAGGACCTGGCCAGGGAGTTTTTTCGACCGAGGTTATATAGTCGAAGGCCTCCAGAATACCTGTCGCCAAATAGCGTTCCGAACTTGCCGTGTCAGATGTGACGGATGCAAAAATTCGTTTGTCTTCTAGAGAGTTGACAAGTTGGGTTCGATAGAGCTCTTGCCACCTAGACAACCACGGTAGCCCAGAGCTTGTTGAAGAAGTAAAGTCCTCAACGAAGCAAGAAGCCATGCTATCAAGAGGCTCTCTCAAAGGCACAAGGACTTTCGTTCCGTCTGTCGCCTGCCGGAAGGAAGCGCAACCGAGTATAAACAGCAGAGGTGTGAATCGAAGAAGCGTGAGCGATAATTGTCTCATAACACTCCTTTCACGTGGAGAACCTGCCCAAGTTGGATTGGGGACAAATTTTCAAATCAAGCCAAACCTATCGCGCTTGAAGTTATGTCTGCCTTCTTTCTTCATCTTTTCTGAACCTTGAATATCTTGAACCATTTTGCGACTGAAGCGCGCTACGCAGTCGCACGTCAGAGAGAAAATTCTGAGGCAAGGACTTCAACGCGACTTCAGGACTCAACTTGGTATCCTCGGCGAGGTACACCTCTCCCATCCCACCGGCGCCGATCTTCTCGACGATCCGGTAGTGGCCAATTACCGTACCCTTGGAAAGCACCGTCACGGCTTGGGTCTTGTCGTCGTCAGGTTCCATATTCCAAACTTCCAGCTATGGCTCTAGTCCCATCTTCTTGACTAGTGCCTTGAATCTGGGATCGGGACGAAGAGCATCCCAAATCGGATCCACCTTAATGTTTCTCAGATCCATATCCCGAACTTCGTACGCTGTTTCAAGCCATTCGAAGGCCTTATCCTTGTTCCCCAGCCCCATGTATAGAATGGCAATACCGGTAGGAACATGTGTTCTCCGCTTCGATTGCTTGAGCAATTCGGTAAGTATTTCTTTGGCTTGCCGCACATTTCCGACCAGTGTGCAAGCGTACCCCAGCATTGCTGAGTCATTGGGGTCACTAAATGGCGACTTTCGGTACACGGCTATCGCGTCATCGACTTTGCCCTGCATGAGGTAAACCGCGCCCAGGTAGGGATATACGCTGGGGAAGCTTGGGCCGAGTTCAAGAACCCTCTTGTATTGATCAACAGCCTTGTCGTACTGGCGCAGGTAGTACAAGGTAGCCCCGACATTCACATTGATAATCATGGAAGCCGGATCAATTTCCCGCGCCCTTCTTATCTCGGCAAAGGCTTCGTCCAGCCTTCCTGTGCTAAGCAACAGCTCTCTATACCAGTGGTGGGTTGTTGCGTAACCCGGGTTGAGCTCAAGAGCGCGTTTGAAATCGATCTCTGCTTGATTCCAATCCCACTCATCCGATTCGATACCTGCCAGAACGGCATAAGCCTCTCCCAGCGTGGAATCAAGTTCGAGCGCCTTCCGGGCCGCTATGATTGCCTTTGGATAGCAATCGTCGGCCGGCAGAACGGAATAAATGGGAAGCACGGCATAGGTCGAAGCCAGACCGACATATGCCATGGCATAGGTCGGCTCTCTGGCTATCGCTTTGTTGAAGTAGTCGACCGCTGTCTTGAGATCTTCTGCCCGTCGCTTGTTCCAGAAGAAAAGCCCCATCAGATACGCCTCGTGCGCCTCGGGATCAAGCTGCCGAGCGGCCGCCATCTGTTTCTGTTCTTCCGGCGTCACAATGGCCTTGACTTCCTTGGCAATAGCCTGGGCGACATCACTCTGCAAGGCCAGTACACTTCTCATGGGTCGATCGTAGTCGCTAGCCCAGAGGTGCTTCTCGGGTGAAGCCTGAATCAACTGGACGTTGATTCGAACCACGTCACCCTCTCGCAACACCGACCCCTCTACCACCCCTTTCACGTGCAACGCCCTGGCAATCTCGGGAAGTGACTCTTCGGTCTTCTTGTACCGCATGACCGAGGTGCGGGAAATGACGCGAAGTGATTTGATCTTCTGCAACTCGGTTATGAGTTCATCAGTCATCCCATCCGAGAAGTATTCCTGACCAGGATCGCCGGAGAGATTCTCCAGGGGAAGCACTGCGAGAGAGTCCATAGGTTCTTCTGTCGGACTGAAGACAAGCGCTTTGGTCAGAAAGTAACCTATCACCAGCAAGGCGAGTACCATGACGGCATAGAGCGCTCTTCTCTTGGGCGATACTGGTGTGCTCGAGTCAGGCGCGACTCCGTGACTCTGCCCTTTGCCCTGAATGGACCTGAGGTCTGCTGCCAACTCATCGGCATGCTGATATCTGGTGGTCGCATCCCTATCCAACGCCTTGTCGATGATCGTCTGCAGCCCGGGGGGTATTTCTCTGCGGAATCTCGCCAACAGCTCCGGCTTTGTGCTCGTGATCGCATGCAGGGTCGCTGCTTCCGTGTCCGCCTTGAACGGCGAATGACCTGTCAGCAACTCATATAACACAACACCGAGCGAGAAAATATCCGAACGCTGATCAACCCTCTCACCCCGAACCTGCTCCGGTGACATGTAACCCACCGTCCCCAAGGTCGAGCCAGTCTTGGTCAAATGATCACAGCCCTGCACCGTTGCCAGACCGAAATCGAGAATCTTAGCGCGACCATTGGCGTCGATCAGGATGTTCGCCGGTTTGACATCACGATGGACGACGCCAGATTGATGTGCCTTGTGAAGTCCTTCGCAGATTTGAATTGCGAGATCGATCACCCGGTCAATTGGCAGCTCTTTGCCCTTGATCAACTCCCGGAGCGATTGTCCTTCAACGTACTCCATAACGAAGTAGGGGCGACCATTGAATTCACTGACTTCGTGGATTGTGACTATGTTGGGATGATTCAGTTTTGCGGCGGCTTGGGCTTCGCGCTTGAACCGCGCCCGGCAGTCAGCATCCTGGCACAGATCTGAGGAGAGAAACTTGAGCGCAACTTTGCGATTGAGATCAATATCCTCGGCGAGGTAGACCTCACCCATACCGCCCGATCCGATCTTGCTGACGAGAACGTAGTGCGAAACCTTGGGTGTCTGAGACGGATCTATCAGAGGGCTGGTCCGGTCATCATCGAAATGCTCTCCAGCCACTGCCAAAACCTCTCTTTTTCTTTGCGCCGCTAGACGACAAAGAGAAATGGCTACCGAAAGCTACCTTCCGTAAGCAGTTTCAGCAACAACAATTCCGAAGTCTCGCAATGGCTCTGATGCCACGAGGGAAATGGACAAGAACCAGCACACGACCGCTCTCGCGGCATCAAGGAAACCTCAGGAGAAGCTGAGTTGCCGCTCCCGGAAACGCTTCGGACTAGGTGTGACTGAAAGACCGAATGCTACTGCGTTTTGCCACTGAAATGCCCCGGCGGATTGTTGACCTTCAAGTCCCCTCCCCGACGGTCATTGACGCTTGAATGTGATCTGGCGTCGACGGGGACCCATCCCGCCTTTGGACGCGCATTTCAAATCCTATTCCACCAGAATCGCAACTCGTTGTCCAACAGCATAACCTGTTCATTTATAGTTACTTAGTGCACATCGATGCATATATTACTTCATGCCATTTTGTACGATTCTGGCTGCGTCATGGACACTATTTGGACACCTTAAGACACCTATGTAGGTAGTGTTATCTATGTAAAAATGGCGGCCAGTTCCGGGAAGGTGGGGGTGCTTCGTACTCAGTTTATTCCTCGCGCAGGGTATGTGAACAAATCGAGCGAACTAGAGCGAGTCTGTTAGAAGGGTGATAGATAAATTCGGCAACGCCGGGCTCAGCACTGAACAACAAGGTCCCTGAAGGGCTTGAGCTGTGATCCATCATACTTCGGAAGACACAATTTGTAAATTGGTTAATTTGTCTTTAAGAACCTC
>Ga0209777_10008987_pt1 | contig 10836 bp, 7 predicted proteins | sample FrelakmetHBP12HB_FD_187147 | JGI IMG/M metagenome (GOLD analysis project Ga0209777, IMG submission 187147) | Freshwater lake sediment microbial communities from the University of Notre Dame, USA, for methane emissions studies -HBP12 HB (SPAdes)... | ecosystem: Environmental > Aquatic >... | reverse complement strand
GCTGCCGCCGGGGACACGTCAAGCCCAGTGCAGTGCAAGGGCACGAAGAGCAACGGCGTTTGCTCCGTCAGCCGCACGATCCTCAGACGCGCGCCTGCCGCCTCCGGGTTGAGCGCCTCCGGCTCGATCGAAGCGTAACGCCGCGCGCTGACGGGGCGTTCCCAGCGGCCTGCCCGATACGTGTCGAACGCGAGGCCGCGCAGATGTGTTGCGGCGCTCAGGATGCTTTGCCGGTCCGGCGTGGTGCAGGACACGTGCAGCACGCGTGCCAGCGAACGCGCCGCGTTCTGGCTGCGGCCCAGGCGCGGCGCATCGGTGAAACCCACCACTCTTGCCGCGGCTTGCAGCGCCCTGGCGAAATCGGCCCCCGGCGCCGGCGGTAGAAGTCCATATCTCTTGATGAACGCGCTGCCGCCAAGTCCCAGCAACAGCGCCGCCAGGAGCGCCAACAGTCCAGGGGGAGAGAAGCGCTTCCGCCAGCCTTCCGCCAACGGAGCCAGCCGGGTGCGCGCAGTCCGCAGCGCCAGCACCAGGCAGAGCGCATAGGCCGGCGCAAGGTACGGAAACGAGCGCGCGTCGAATGTCTTCGACGCGGCCACGAGGATGAAAGCCGAGAGCAGCACTATCAGCGCCGAGCGGGCGCCGCCGCTCCTCGGCCACTGCCAGCATTGCACGGCCAGTTCGGCCATGCACAGTTGCGTCAGCGCGTCAATGTATTGCGCGGCTGTGGAGAGCGGTCCCGGCAGCGGCACCGCCTCTGTCAGCACCGGCATCACGACGAGGACGTACAGGCCGAGCCTCACCAGCCAATTGGCCCCGGAGCCGCGGCGCAGGCGCGTGGGGATGAGCAGTGACGCGGCGATGCTGACAGCCAGCAATACCGGAATGACGACTTGCCTGCGATTGAGAAAAAATGCCGCGAAGGCCAGCAGACTTGCCGCGGTCATCGGCCACGGCAGCGGCTCCTTGGCTTTCAGGGTCTCGCTGTTTGCAGTCATCATTCCCCGCTGAGCGGTTACAGCTCATCAACTCCATGCGCCAACTCCGCGTTGGTCAGGGCGAGCACTTCGCCAGGGCCGTGCGGGCGCTGGTTGCTGATGAGGATGGTCTTGAGGCCGACGCCCTGTTCCTTCAGGTTGCGCACGAAGGCGCGGCGCGTTTCATTCCAATCCAGGAAAACGCAGATCACGGTGCTGATCCGCGACAGGCTGGACATCAGTTCCGGCTCGATGGCGGCAAAGGGCTCGCGCGGGTTCTCATCCACGCAAGCCAGGATGTCGAGAATCTGCTCCAGATATGCCAGGCTGCGGCCGGCGGTGAGATGATACAGAGTGGAGCCGGCTGCGAAGATCTCCACCACGTACTCCTTGCGGGCCAGGTACTCGCTGATGGCCGCCGTCAGAGAAACAGCGTTCTCGAACGACTGCCTGCGTTCGGCGCGCGGCTGCCGGAGACCAAGCAGGCCGCGGGCTGGGGGCACGTGCGTGTCCAGGATCACGGCCACGCGCAGGAAATATTCCTGGCGATATTCGCGCACGATCAGCCTGTTCAGGCGTCCTGTGGCGCGCCAGTCAATGTCGCGGATGTTGTCACCTTCCCGGTATTCGCGGCTGCCGACGAACTCGACCGAATCGCCGGTCTCGGACGCCAGCGCCACCCCCCCGGGCTGGTAGCGCCGCCCCGTGGGGAGTTCCAGGCGCGAGAGCGGCGCATATTTCGGGCAGACAACCAGCGTGCTGTCCCGTTCGAAGAAGCGAAAAGAGCGCAGGACGCCGAAAGGGAAATCGCTTTCGAGCCGGTAGCCTCGCAGAGGGTACACGCCCCGGCGCGGGCAGTGCAGCGCCAGCCGCGCCCGCGCCTTGCGTCCCGGCAAAGCCGGCGGAACAGGCACGCCGTCCGGCGGGACAGCCTGCACCGCGCCGGGCAGGCGATGCGGCACGATGTACAGGTCGCTGCTCCACTTGCTGAGCGCCTCGACCTCGATGTCCACAGGGAGTGACGAGCCCGCCGTAACCCGCTCGGCCTGGCGCGCGGCGATTCGCGCCTTGGGTCTGAAGAGCAGCATGGCCGCCAGCGCGACCAGCCAGAGTGCCAGCAGGTAAGCCAGCGGCACGCAGGCCTGATAATCCCGCGAGGCCGAAGTGTACGCCAGAAAGCCCACAGTGGGCCAGACCAGCCAGCGACCGGCGTGAGTCAGCCGCCAGGTGTAGAACTTCCAGATCCAGCGGAACAACGGGCCGTGGACGTCCTCGACCTCCTTGGCGTCGTTGTTGAGAAGGGGGGCGGCGATCTCCCGTAAAGTTCCCATGTGCCCTCTGCATTGAACTCCGCCGAAAATCCGGCGGGTGGCATCGGGCTGGGCCGTTTCAGACCGAGGCGGAGCAACTGCACCGGTCTCAAACAGCCGAGACCCGTGCCACCCGCCTTAAAGGCCCAGCATTTTTCGGGCGTTTTCACCCAGGATTGCCTGGCGCACAGCAGCCGTGATCTCGGCGGTCTGCACCTTAAGCACGGCTGACTGGGCGTAGAACAGCGGACTGTGCGAACCCAGCAGCAGCCGCCTCGCATAGGCACGATTTTTCCTCACCAGAGTGCCGACCACGTCCAGGCCGTCAAGGAACGACACTTCAACTCGCACCTGAGGTGTTTGTCGAAGCAAGGTGACAGCTTCAGCCACATAGGTCCCCAAAGCCACAATGCTCAGACCTGGATTCCGTCTGGCCAACGCCACGACCTCGTCCACCGGCACCGGTGGCACTCGAAAGGCCGGGGATTGAACCCGCTCATCCTCCATCCGCATCTGCACGAGCAGCGGAAGACGACGCTCGGCCAACTCCGCCGCCAGAGCCGCGACGTTGGCTCCGGCCAGTGAGTATGAGTGGTAGGAAGGCAGTATCTTTACGGCGGGTGGCATCGGTCTGGGCCTTCTCAGACCGATGCGGAGCGACTGCACCGGTCTCAAACAGCCGAGACCGGTGGCACCCGCCAGTCGCGCGTTGATGATGGGCACGGGAAACAGCCGCTCATAGCCGCGCAGTTGCCGGAATAGCCGCCGATTGTCCTCGTCGGGGTCCTCGTGAAATACCGCTTCCAGGGAGGACGTCAATGCCAGGTCCACTCCCGCCCGCGCCAGCAGCGACGACAACTGTGGCGGCGTCAGCGATTGGGCCTCAGAGAAGGGCCAGCGGCCGACGGCCGTGTTGACGTCTATAATCATGGTGGCGCAAGCCTCAGCAACCGGGCCGCGTTCTGGCCGAGAATCAGCCGCCGCTGGCGGTCCGTCAACGGCGCCTCATACAGCCTTCCCAATACCGAAGCGTAGTCCCGGATAGGCAGGTCGGTTCCAAACACGACGCGGCGCGCTCCCAAGCGGCGCACGGCCTGCTCCAGGAGCCCCCGTGCCGGCTGGCTGCCGGACATGTCAATCAGGACATTCCGGTGCGGCGCAACCTCCGATAGCCCTTGCAGGCGGGCGTGCCCGAGATGAGCCATGATAATGGGCACGGATGGAAAACGACCGGCCAGGTCCGCCACGTCTGCGGGCGTGGACTCGTTAGGTGAGGCCGGTCCGAGCGTGTTGTACGAGGAGTGTTGGAGCACCGGCACGCCCAGTTCCGCCGCCTTGGTCAAGATAGGATCCAGCCTATGATCGCGGCAGTTCACCGAGACCAACAGTTTGATGCCGCGAAAGCCATTGCGGGTAATCGCCCAATCTGCCTCCCTGCGAGCGGCGTCGGCGCCGGCCGCGGGGTTAATGAAACAGAGCCCGATGATCTTCTCAGGATGCCGGACCATGGCCTGGAGAGTCCAGCGGTTGATTTCCCGGACCTGGCGGGCGGTTGGGCTGAAACCATAGCGCACAACGTTGCCGCTCAGGCAGAGGCGGTCCACATTGAAACGGCCTGCCCGGCGCAGGAAGACAGCCAAGTCCTCCGGGCGCGTGTAATCCCCGAACGGAAAATGCGCATGGATGTCAATGATCATCGTCTGGCTCTCGGTCCTTACGGCTCCAATGTGATCTCGGCAAGCCGGTCCACGTCGTGCACCGAACAGAATGAAACCCAGGTATCAATGCCGTAGGGGCCTTGGCCGGCGATCTCGGGGCCGGCGACGCGAGTCACATTCATGTAGATGATCTGTCCCGCGGCAACGCCGCCGGCCACAACCTTCTGCATCGGGAAAACCAGCCTGGTGATCCAGGCGTCGGGGGCCTGGGTGTCCGCCACGGCTTTGATGACATCCCTGTCGGTGACGGGCACGTTCATGCGCCAGTTGACTTCGCCGTGTGACAGCGCCACAGTCAAGCCTGTCGGGCCCACGGCGTACTGCCGGTATGGCAAAGCGCGCTGCCGGGCGAAGAACACCTCCCAGTCATCGTAGCAGAACACGCCGGAGGAGGTCTGGAGCTTCGCCGTGGCGCAGTGGTCGGTCAGTTCGAGGTAGAGGTTCGCACCATCGTGGCAGATGCGGCCCTCAAAGCGGCGCGTGGACGGCTTGTCCGCGCCGCGTTCGTACCACGTGCCCCCCAGGGGCGCGGCCGCGGCCCAGGCGACCTTGGACACGTCGCCGCCGGCCTCCGGCACGCGCGGCGCTTTCATCCGCGGGATAGGCGCGTTGCTGTGCTGCAAGTGCTGCGCGCGCCCGGCGACCATGTAGCTCCAGATGCTCCTCTCGAACAGGGCGATTCGCTTCCTCTCGGCGTCGCTGCCCCTGGCCGCCGCGGCCCGCGCCTCGCCCATGAGCTTCTCCAGCCGCGCCATGCGCTCCTCGTTGCCCAGGTAGTCCCAGGCGACGATCTTCGACTGATGCCCGGCGTAGCGCTTGCCGCCGACAATGGGGTAGTTGTCCGGATCGCAATAGGCCTGCTCGACCAGCGCGTAGAATTTCTTGAGCGGCTTCCCCGCCGGACCGTAGTACCGCGCAAAGTAGTCGTCCAGCAGGCTGTCTACGTCCAGATCCGCGTTCTCCATCAGCTTGTAGGTGACGTACGCTTCCACCTCCTGGCCGTAGCCGCAGTGGAACATGCCGCGGATGCCGGTTTCCTGGAAGAGTTTGAACTGCTTGCCAATGACGTGGGCGAAGAAGCCTGGGAAGGCGAACCACTGGCCGTTGTTGGCGACCTCGTTGGGGAAGGTGTAGTAGAGCCACAGATACAGCGCGCGCCCTTGGTCCTTGGCCGCCCATTCGCGCAGCAGCCGGACTTCCTCCGCGTAGGCCGGCCGATCGTACGGCAGGCGGTTGGTGTCGAAGCAGAAGTGCACGGCCACGTTGGGCTCCAGCCGGAGCTTCTGGGGCATCCTCAGGTGGCTGCCGTAGGCCAGTGTGTTGATGAACTTGTCCGGGTTGGTCTTGGCGGTTTCCTTCGCGACTTCGTTGACGAACTGAAAGAAGTACTCGCTGTGCCGGCCGTACTCGGCGAACGGCGAGTCATCCTTCTCGTTCGGCTCGTACCACTTGCGGCACTCGGGGCAGCGGCAGAAGCTGTTGTTGTCCATCGGTTCGCAGGCGAAGAAGTTTTCCCCCCATCCCGGCCCCGGTGCTTCCATCGCCGCGTACTCGGTGTGGCCGCCGTTCTTGAAGTAGTCCGCGGCCTGCCGCGCCACCAGCCGGATCAGTTCCCTGCTGGTATAGCACATTTGCGGCGGGACCGTTCCTGCGGGGTAGCCCTGGGCGAATATCTCGGGCTTGCGCTCACGGAACAGCTTGGCCGCGTTGGGATCGTTGCTCTTCTCCCAGTAGCGCTGGTAATAGGAGTACATCGAATGGTTGCAGAAGCAGCGCTCGCCGCCGGCCCGCATGCGCAGATGGAAGAGACTATTGGCTGTGCGCTTGGCGAGCATGTACTGGTGCGTGTTGGTGAAGCGCTTGTGCAACTCCGGGAATGCAGCCGCTTCGTATTCCTTGTACTTCTCCCCGGTCCACATGCAGTTGACCGCGTCGTACTCCTGGGTCTGGCCGCCCACGCACGCATTGCGCGTCCGGAACGCCGGGGTACGGCGGCTCTCCTGGCCCTTGGCCAGCAGCGTCGCTGTCTTCGGGATGACGGCGCCGAACTCGGTTGAGTTGAACCAGCGAACGCCGGCGCAGCGCTCGAGAAAATCGTACGTGGCGTACAGCGTCCCCTGCTCGTCGTACGGCCCGGGCCAGCTCTCGGAGATGTTCGGCTGGCTGAAATCATAGCTGACCTCCGTGGTGTCCGGCTTGTCGCAGCCCAGCAGCAGCAGCACGCCCGGGCGGCACGACACGATGTACTCCTGGGACTTGAGATCGGCTGCTTTGACGCCGAGCGCTTCCGTGGCCGCGCTGGCGCCGACCAGGATTCGCGTGCCGGCACTCCGCTGGCCGGCCGTGGCGATCGGCAGCCGCGCCCCGGTGCTCTGCAGAATGTGCCATTGCAGCTCGTAGGCCGCAAGCTGTGCGGCCTTGGTGGCCGGTTGGCCGAGCACGATGGTCGCGGCCGGCTGGCCGTCGTTGACAAGCGTGAGGCTGGCGGCTTGGGCGCTGCCCATGAAGGGCTGTCCGGCAAAGAGCAGCACTGCGGCTACTCCGGAAATTGTCCTCATGAGTCCCCTCCATCTACCACATACGACTACCCCATTCTCTGCGCTCCTCGGCGTCTTCTGCGTTGGGGAACGCGGCCTAGTTCGCCGTATCCTTGATGATGATGGCTGAGCCGCAATCGGCCTTGTAGTCCTTGCGGTATTCGCGCATCGTGCTGAAGGGATCATCCTCGGGACGAGCTTCCACGTCTGGCGCCGGTTTGGGCAGAGGCCGGCTTCTCAGGGATTCAGGCAGCTTGGAGTCCACCAGCCCGCCGACGGACTGACCGGACATTTCCACCCGGCCGGTCGGCTTGCCGACCACCAACTCCAACTGCGCCAACTGCACCACGTAATCCAGTTTGCGGTTGACGAAGTCCCGCTTGGCAGCCAAGAGCGCGTCTTCCGCTTGGATGACGGCGAAGCTATCTTTGAGGCCGTGTTCAAAGCTGACTTTCACAGCGGCGACTGCGAGCTTGGCTTGTTCAACCTGCTGGCCCCCGATGAGCAGACCCTTCTCGTCCTGGCGGAGGGTGCGCATGGTAACCCGCACATCGCTCTGCACGGCGGTGCGCGCAAGTTTCAGGTCAATCTCCGTCTTTTCGAGGGCCAGCAGCGCCCGCTCGTAGGCCGCGCGGTCCTTGATCTTGCCCCACGGGAATGTGGCGCTGATTCCGGCGCTCCAGGTGTTGGCTTGTTTGCCATTATCGGCTTCCACCAGCGCGCGCCCATTGGTATCGCGCGCGTAGGAGCCGAGCAGGTCAATCTGGTGGCCCAGGCCGTCCTTGTTCAAGAGCGCTTGGAGTTTCTGGACGGCAAGCGTGCGGCGGGCGTTGAGCAGGTCAATGCGATTGTGGAGCGCTTCCTGGAGAATCACGCTCTCATCGAAGTGCGTGGCCTGGGAAAGCACGGGCTGCTCGCCCACTGGCTTGCCGTCCTTGGTCACCTTGAGATAGACTGTGCCGCTGCTCTCGTCCGAGATGATGACCTTGCTCTCGTCAGGCGCGGCCCTGTCGCCAAAATCAACTATGGGCGCGTCTACCCGCAGCTTCTCCTCCAGGTCTACATCCAGAAGTTGTTTGAGCCTGTCGAAGGCAGTCTCGAGAGTGGTCTCGTCCGTAACTACCGCCAGTTCGTTGGTGTGCACCTGCACCTCGGCGTTAAAGACTTCCAGTTGGGTCACTTGGCCCGCCTGGTAGCGCGTCTCGGTCAGTTCGCGGAAAGACTTGGCCGAACGCACGGCTTGTTGGTCTACCTCGCGGTTCTGGATGGCGCGGATGATATTGGCGTAGGCGCTGCGCACGTTGAAGATGAGCTGCTGCACGGACAGGTCCAGTGAGCCGCGGGAGATCAGCCGGTTGATGCGCGCTGTGCGGATGGCTGCCAGACCCACATCCGTGCCCCGGCCCTTCCAGAGGGGTTGGCGAACGTTGACGGCCGCCGTCCCGGTGTTGTTGGTGCTGTGGCTGGAGATCGTGTCGGAAAGCGCGAAATCCAGTTCCGTCCCCCAAGGCGAGAGCTGGGTCAGGCCGCCGCTGGCGGTGGTCAGGCCGCCGCTGATTATGCTCGGAACTCCGCTGCTGGCCGCCAGGCCGCCGCTGGAAGGTGCAGACCCGCCCGTGGCGGAGGACGTGGCACTGTTGGCATGGACGAGGCTGGAATTGAACGTGGGGTAATACTGCGCCCAGGATTCGCGCACCCCGATGTCAGACAGGCGGTCGCTCAGCCGCGACTCCAGCAGATTCAGGTTCTTCTGAATAGCCAGTTCGACTGCTTCCTCCAGCGACAGATAATAGCCCGAACCCGCAGAGGCGACGTTTTCAGCTCCTGCTTTCGGCTCCTTTTCCTTGTTTTGTGCGGCAGGAGTGTCCGCGACAAGCACAGCGTTGCCTTCCTGGCCCGCGCTGGACGTGTCAAGTGGCGTGGCGTCCTCATCGGCAGGCGCGTCCGGGTTCAGAAACTGGGCTTGCTTGCCCGGGGCCTGCGCCTCAGTTGCACGGCCGGACGGCAGCCCAAGAAGCACTCCCAGAAGCAACAGAGAAAGGTACCGCGCGCCCAATGTGGGCGGAAGGATCGGCAACATCGGTTAAGTCCCCCCAAGTTTCTGACAACAACCCATCGCACAGTCAGGAACAGTGTCTACTCATAGCGCAGGGCTTCTATAGGGTCCAACTTGGCCGCGCGCCACGCGGGATAGAAGCCGAAGAAGATACCCACCGCCACGGAGAAGGAAAGCGAAATGACAATGCTGAAGGGCGTGACCAGCGTCAGAAAATCCTTGAAACGGTCTATCAGGGGAATGGCTTTGGCCCCGCCGATCCCCGCGGCGACACCTATGATTCCGCCGATAACGCTCATCATGATGGCTTCGATCAGGAACTGGCTCAGGATGTCCCGGTCTTTGGCGCCGATGGCCTTGCGCACTCCGATTTCGCGCGTGCGCTCAGTGACCGTCACAAGCATGATGTTCATGATGCCGATGCCGCCCACCAGCAGGGAGATGCTGGCGATGCCGCCCAACAGAATATTGAAAGTGTCACTCATTTCCGACGCCGCCGAAAGCATCTCCGCCTGGTTGCGGATAGTGACATCGTCCGGCGCCGTGGGCAACACGCGGTGCCGTTTGCGCAAGAGCGCGGTAATTTCCTCCTGCAGGCGTGTCAGGTCCGCGTTATCAGTTCCCTGGACGTCAATCTCCTTAATCGAGTTTGCCTTGACCGCGGTCTGTCCGAAGACTTCCTTAAGCGCGGTTGAATAAGGGATGAGAGCCTGGTCGTCGGGGTTGTAGAAGCCCTGGTCGCCCTTGGCTTTCAGCACGCCGATAATCGTGAAATTGATGCCGTTCATCTTCACCGGCTGGCCCAGCGGGTCGTTCTCGCCAAAAAGGTTGGTTACAGTCATGGGACCCAGCACCGCCACTCGCGCCAACCGCTCGGCTTCCTGCTCCGTGAACAAACGGCCTTTGTCCAACTCGAAGTTGCGGATGGGGAAGTAAGCCGCCGCGGTCCCGATGACACTGATGCGCGTGTTCTTGTTGAAATACTTGGCCTGCACAGAACCGTTGACCACCGGGGCCACGCGCTCGGCCTCCGGAAACTTGTTGACGATTGCTTCGGCGTCATCCAGGGTCAGGGTCTGCTGGGTGCCGGACATAACGCCGCCCGTCCCGCGCTGGCCGGCCCGGATGATCAGCAGATTGGTGCCCATCGCGGTCATGCGGTCGAGGATCTTCTTTTGCGCGCCGGCGCCGAGGGCCAGCATGGAGATGACCGCGCCCACGCCGATGATGATCCCCAGCATGGCCAGAAAGGAGCGCAGCTTGTTCGCCAGCAGGCACTTGAGCGCCACTTTGATTATATTCCAAAAGAGCATGCCTAGTTCCCTCGTTTGTCCACTATCCGGCCATCCCGCATATGCAGCTCAAACGGGCAATGCCCGGCGACGCCGGAGTCGTGCGTCACGATGACAATGGTGCGCTTTTGCGCGTTCAAAGACTCGAACAAAGCCAGGATTTCCACCCCCGTCTTGCTGTCCAGGTTGCCTGTGGGCTCATCGGCCAGAATAATGTCCGGGTTGGCGACTATGGCCCGGGCGACGGAGACCCGTTGCCGCTGCCCGCCTGAAAGCTGGTTGGGCTCGTGGTGCATGCGATCTCCCAGCCCGACGATGCGCAAGGCTTCTTCCGCGTTGCTCTGCGCCTCGCTGCGGCCGGCGTACAGGAGCGGCAGTTCCACGTTCTCCAGGGCGCTCATGCGCGGCAGCAGATTGAAGGTCTGGAAAACGAAGCCGATGCGGCGATTGCGGATTTCAGCCAGGCGGTTGTTGCCCAGCTTGGAGACGTCCTCATTCCCCAGCGTGTAGGTACCGGAGTCCACCCGGTCGAGGCAGCCCAGGATATTCATCAGCGTGGACTTGCCGCTGCCCGAGGCCCCGGTGATGGCCGTCATGGTGCCGTCGCGAATCTCGAAGCTGACGTCGTCCAAGGCGCGGATGATGCCGCCGCCGAGATTGTAGGTCTTGACGAGATGCGCTCCGCGGATCATCGCCGTCCTCCCAGCATCATCGTGGGAGACGGAGCGCCGGGAGGGCGATTGCCGCCCGACCACTTGTCGGCGGCGCCTTTGCGCACCACGACAGTTTCACCCTCGCTGAGGCCGCTGAGGATTTCGCTTTTGTCTCCATCGCTGATGCCGACCTCAACCTGGCGTTCTTCCGTGCTGCCATCGTCCTTCTGCACCGTGACGGTTCTCTCACCCTTTTTCCGGAGGACCGCGTCGTTGGGCACTGAAGAACGCCA
>Ga0209777_10008986_pt1 | contig 10839 bp, 6 predicted proteins | sample FrelakmetHBP12HB_FD_187147 | JGI IMG/M metagenome (GOLD analysis project Ga0209777, IMG submission 187147) | Freshwater lake sediment microbial communities from the University of Notre Dame, USA, for methane emissions studies -HBP12 HB (SPAdes)... | ecosystem: Environmental > Aquatic >... | reverse complement strand
GTACTTTGATGCTACGACGGATACAGCTCATCGGGTTGTATATCGCGCCATCATTAATATATTCATTTCTAGGGACCTCCCCTGGGCCCATCTATACAAACTATTAATATTCCCAAGTCCGTTTGTCGACCGCATGGCCGAGGAGCATATACAAATCGACTTCCTTTCCGAAGAGGAGAAAGGTCGTTTCATCCAGTTCACCAACGACCTCCGCTCCTGTATGGACCTTAAGGACCTGTCGGAGCTCCTGACGGATACCTTGCCTGAGCTTTCGGTCTTTGATTACTTCCTGCTCTTCTCCTACATGTCCGAGGCCAATTCCCTGGTCGTGTTCGGTCCCGGACGGCGAGCCCACCTCGCCCACGCGGGCCAGGAGCTTGTCGGCATCATCAACGAAGGCCTCGAACTAGATGACCCTGAGCTCAAGGTGATCAAGAAGGTCCTCAAGGACAAGAAGGCCCTCGAGCTTGGAGATATCGAGATCGCTGAGCTTTTACAAAAGGTCGCCAGAACGGGCAAGAAGGAGATTAATGCCCTTGCTCGCCTCATGAACATGAACACGGCCCTACTGCAGCCCATCACCGTGATGGAGGGCCGGCCCGGGAGGGAGACCGTCATAGGGCTGCTCCTGGTGACGACCTCACGCGATAAGATCGAGCATAACGACCGGCTAAAGGTCTCGCTCCTTTCCAAGCATATCGGATACCTGCTCAAGAACGACATCGACCTTCGGCGCATGCAACATGAGGTGTCCTCAAAGGAGACCAGCTCCAGGCTCTTGGAGGCCTTTAACCGAGCCACCCTGGGCGTCCAGGTATCCTTCGACGAGGAATCCATCTACCGGGTCATCTCCGAGAGCCTCATGCAATCAGGCGTCGGGCTCATGGGCATTCATAGGGACCAAAAGAGCGGGGACCTGTCCTTCAAGCATATGACCACCTCCAAGTCGATGCAGATGGCAATAAAGCAAGCGGTCTCCCTGGACATGTCCAATATCAAGGTCAAGAGTAAATTGGCTCCCCTTATCGACGAGGCCTTTGCGTCGGCCAAGCCTATCTTTATCGAAGATATCCGCGACCTCATCAAAGAGATCATGAAGGCCCTGGGAATGCTCCGCGTCATCAAGAAGTTCCAGGACCTCCTGCCCGAGGAACGGTGCATCCTCTGTCCGGTCATTGTCAAAGGCCGCTGCGACACCGTGCTCGTAGTTTCCAAGAACGACCTGGCACCCAAGGACATGCTCTTCGTCGAGGTCTTCGCCCTTCATATCAGCAACGCGATGGAGCGCATCCTCATACACCGGGAGAACGAGGAGAAGTCCCGCATCATACGATTGATGAACGATATGTCGACGGCCCTCAACAAGGCCCTCAGCATGGACCGCATCAAGGAGGTCCTGCGCGTCGAGGTTTCGAAGATCTACAACTTCGACTACGTTGGTATGATGCTGTTCGAGCGGGACCTGCACTCAGGGCAGGACGATATAATCTTGGACAAGGCCGACAAGGCCGCCCCCACCCGATCGACGGTCCTTTTCGACGATAAGGAGCTCGAGGAGCTCTTGGACCTCAAGGAACTTCGCTTCGGCAAGGGCGAGGTCTCAAAGGAGGGCTCGCCCGAGGCAAAGGTCTTCTTGCGGCCGAAGCTCAAGGCATGGATCGCGCTCCCGCTTTGGGTGGAGAACAGGTTCCTGGGCATCCTCGCCCTTGGCACTTACGAGGAGGTCTCCTTCGACGAGCATCTTTTAAACCTAGTCTCCTCCATGAAGGACCCACTATCGAATGCCGTCTTCAACGCGAGCATCCTTGCTGAGGAAAGGAAGCGGTCCGAGCAGCTGAGGATCGTTTCCGAGGTCAGCAAGCTGTCCGCGACGATCATTTCCGAGAGGACCCTGTATCGTGATGTCCTCAGGCTCATGTCCAACACCTTTGGCTACAAGAGCATCCATCTTGTCCGGTACGACCCGCAAAGGCATCTCTTCTGCCATGTCCAGTCCTCGGACCCAGAAGAGGAAAAGGTCTTCAAGGACCGTACCTTGTCAGCCGACAAGGGTGTCTTCGGCCGTGCCCTGCGGGAGAGACGGACCATCGTGGTCCCTAACGTAAAGGAGGACCCGGACTACATCTCCTTCATCGAGGAAATCCAATCCGAGCTCGTCGTGCCGATCTTCTACAATGGCGAGATCGAGCTGTTCATCAACCTGGAATCCAAGGAGCTCAATGCCTACGACGAGCAAGCGATGCTCACCTTCGAGACCGTCTCCAACGAGATATCATCCTTACTGAAAGCCCTCCGCCAAAAGGAGCTAGAGTCCAAACGGCTGGAGCACCTGTCGGCCATCAACGAGCTCGGCAGAGAGCTCCTGCACCTGGGTGAGTGGGACCGAATACTGACGGCCGCGGCAACGATCATGGATCAAAAGCTCTCCTACAGGCGCATACGCGTCTTCCTCATGGACCCGCGGACCAAAGGTTTGGTCCTAAAGGCCGTTGCGGGCCTTGGGCCGTCGACGAAAAAGGAGAAGGTCAAACCAAAAGTGGGCGAGCAGGTACCGTTAGGCACCGGGCCCGTCGGGCTAGCGGCTTCAAAGGGAGCGACCACCCTTTCTGGCGCCCTCGAGCCAAAGGCCGAGGCCAAGGCCCTAAAGCACGGCGAACGCGTCGAGGGGGCGCTGCTTTGTGGCCCGATCAAGGTCCAGGACGAGGTCGTCGGGGTCCTTGGGATAGAGGCCCCTGAGGATCGGAGCCTCGATGAGTGGGACCAGCTGGCCTTGGAATCGATGGCCCGCGAGGTCGGCAAGGCCCTCGAGATGGCAAGGTCGATGGAAGAGACCAGGTCGCGCTCGCGGCTCCTGAGCCTTGTCAACGATATCTCACTGCACATGTCCAAGGACCTCAGCAAGAAGGGGGTCATGGAGCGGTTCACCGAGGACTTCCAGAAGAGCCGCAACTACCTGGATGTCGCAATATTCATTGTCGACCGGACCCGGAAGCTCTTCGTAAAACAGGCACAGTCTGGCGATTACAAGGGACGATCCCCAGCGGACTATTCGCAGAACTTAGACGAGGGGCTCTTCGCCGTCTGCCTTCAGAAGAGGGAGACCCTCGTTGTCAACGACGTGTCCGCGGACAAGCGGTTCAAGGGCCGCCCTTGGGTCAAGACACGTTCCGAGATGGTCTGTCCCATCAAGGTCGGCGAGGAGGTCCTTGGCCTAATCAACGTCGAGTCCGACAAGGTCAGTGCCTTTGATGATTGGGACAGGCTTGCCGTCGAGACCTTGTCGCGGAGCCTGGCCATGACCTTGCAAAATTCCATGCTCTATGAGGAGGAGCAAAGGCGCTCCGAGCTCCTGCGGGTGCTTTCAGAGCTGAGCACGAAGGCCCTAAAGGCTCAGAACCTGGACCTGCTCCTTCAAGAGGTCGTCGACACCCTTGAAAAGAGGTTCACCTTTCACAGCGCTTGCATCTTCATGGAGGACGAGCGCAAGTGGCCGCTCGGGGTCCTAAAGATCCGGGCCACGGCAGGGGCCTACAAGGACCTGGCCAGCTCAGGCACCGAGCTTCCTTCGAGCGAAGGGCTCATCGGTGCCTGCTTCCGCAGCGGTAAGATGATAATTTGCAATGACACCAGTGCCGACAAGAGGTTCATCCCCGAGCCCAAGACGGGCTCGCAATCGGAATTATGTGTACCGATCGTCGTCAACGGCAAGGCCGTCGGGGTCCTAAATGTCGAGAGCGAAAAGAAGGGGGCCTTCACGCAGTGGGATTCGATAACGCTGGAAACGGTCTCCGATCTAGTATCGCGGGCGGTCCAGAACCTTGGCATGGTCGAGGAGCTCACAAGGCGCTCCCGCGACATCTCGGGCGTTATGGAGGTCGAGAAGGCGCTCGCCCCGGAGCTCGACATGGACGCCATTGTGACCAAGGCCGTGGGCCTCGTTCACAAGGAACTTTCCTATCCGAGCGTCGAAATCTACATGATCGAGGAGGAGGGTTACGAGTTCGAGCTCAAGGCCTGCGCCCATGAGGGGGACCAAAAGAAAGGGCCTCGGCCCGGCCTCAAGCACAGCCTCGAATCCGGCCTCCTCGGCCAGGCCTATAAGCAACGGACCCTTATCATGGTCAACGAGACCGTGAAGTACGACAAGTACTTCGACAGCCTCGGAAAGACCGTAAAGTCCGCCGTTGCAGCCCCGATAATCGTCGGTAAGGAAATCCTAGGTGTCCTGAACATCGAAAGCGACGAGCCCAACGACTTCGGGGAATGGGACCGCTTAGTCATCACCGTGATGTGCGATCTGCTCTCCGGAGCCCTGGAACGCTCGCGCCGATATAAGGAACAGCAAGAGCGCGAGACCCTGTTCACCATTGCTTATGAGACGGGCAACGAGCTCGCCCGGGCAACCACCGTCGACGATCTTCTAAGGAAGGCCTCGGAGCTCATACGTGAGAAGTTCCGGTTCTTCCATGTCGATATCTTTGCTTCCATGACAGATAACAAAGACAAGGAAGTACAGGTCCTAAAAGCGACCAGCGGGGGCCTAAAGAAGAAAGCGGCCTTAGGATCCCTTGCGCCAACGGGCCGCTGTCTCCTTGATTGGTGCGTGACGCACAAGGAGGACGCCCTCGTCAACGATGTGGCCTTGGACCCAAGGTGCAAGGACGAAAAAGGGACCGAGGTCAAGTCGGAGATGGTCGTCCTAGTTCATTTGGGCCTGAATATTTACGGCGCTATCGATGTGAAGAGCAAGCATTTCGACGCCTTCACCGAAAGGGATCACAAGGCCCTGGACACCGTCGTGAAACAAATGGAGGGCCTGCTACATCATATGGCCCTGGAAAGACCTCAGGCGTAACCTTGTTCCTTAAGCATCCGGAGGATCTTTTTGTGGACCACGAGGTTCCCGGAGGCCACGAAGTTGATCCTAGTTGACATCTCGACGGCCACGTTCTCCAAGGTCCCCTCGTTCTCGTCGGTCATCATGCCGCCGGCCTCCATCACAAGTCGGTAACCTGCTGCAATGTCGATTATCCTTGAACGGCGGTTGCGAACATCGATGATGGTGTCGAAGACCCCGCGGGAGACCAGGCAAAGGTCCATAGAGACGCATCCAAGGCTCCGGAGCCTGGTGTCGTTCTCGACGACCGCAAGGCTCTGCCTGAGGGCCAGGACCGTGTTGGGATGGCATTCCATGGCCATGACGCTGATGTCGGTCCGGTCCGAGGGCTTGAGGGGTTTTCCGTCGATGGTCGCGCCCTTTCCCTTTATCGCGATGTACTCCTCGCCGTTTAGCAGGTTCTTTACGTAACCGACCGTGATGTTCCCCATGGTGGCTGGATGCTCGACAAGTGCAAGGGAGATCGTAAAGACCGGGATCCCCATCTTCGCATTGAAGGACCCGTCCAGGGGGTCGGCAATGATCGTCACTTCGGGATCGCCGAACTCTAGAATTCCGCTCTCTTCCGAAAGGAGCCGGACATTTCCTGCCCTCTTCACTTCATCGATGAGGATATCCTCGATGCGCCTGTCTATCTCGACGGTCTTGTCACCACCGGCGCCGCAGCCAAGCTCCCTTTTTGCCTCGGCCGTTCCCCATAGGACCTGGGATTCCTTTTGTGTCCTCTTGCCGACCTTTTGGAAGACCTCGAGCCAAAACCGAGGGCCTCTGGTCTTCTTGGATCTTTTAGGCTCCATTGATTGGTGTATGTGATACAGAGTTAAAAAAGATGCAGGCCCGTCACTTTACATTTTTGCCTTAAGGAATAGCTTTTCAAGCTCGGACCAGCTTTGCAATCCTTCCTGGGCACCTTCCTTCTGGATGCAGACGCTGGCCGCGATGGACCCAAGTATGCAGCAGTCCTTTATGGGATATTTCCGATACAGCCCGGCATAAAGTCCGGACCGGTAGGCATCGCCCGCCCCGGTCTGGTCGACGACCTTAGGGACCTTGATCGCCGGGATCTTTGTCTCTGTTCCTTTCATCACAAGAAGGCTGCCTTTCTGGGCCTTTGTTATTATTATCGTCGGGACGAACTTTAGAAGGGCCTTGTAGGCTCGCTCTCCCAAAAGGTCCAAGGATGTCTCGAGCTCCTCTTCGTTGACGCACAATAGGTCCGTATAGCCCAGTGCCTTCACAAGGTGTTCCCTGTCATAGTGCCGTTTGAGGTCCGCGCCAGGATCGAAGGCCACCTTGCAGCCGTTTTCATGGCCTAGCTTGAGGACAGAGATGCAGGCCTCGGGAAGGCCAGTGGATACATGTAGCCTTTCGAGGCCCTTGACGAACCCTTGTGGCATCCTGACCTTCTCGTTGTGCGGTCCGTGGTGTATCTCTTTTTTCTGGCTGCCGTCCGGCATGTTCGTCATGCGGCAGGAAGAGGTATCGACCTCATCGTTGCGCTGGAGGAAATCAAGGTCCACCTTCAGCCCTTCGAGCAATCGGATATAGGCCTGCGGGAAGTTGCGGCCTATGACCGAGCCCAGCCGGACCGGGACACCGAACCTTGACGCCGCAACCGCGATGTTGCCCGCTACGCCCCCGAAAAAGGGGCCGTCCTCGCCGGGCGGGTCCAAGGTCGCGTCCACTATCCAATCTATATTGACATGGCCGAAGACGCCAAGGAACGCGGCCTTCTTCTTGGATTGAGGCATCCTAAACACGGTCCCGCCACGGTTATGTCCCTATGTGATTTAAGGATTTGTCCGGCATGTTAGGGAACTTCTCCCCGCCTGAAATAAAGGAAAATGCAGCCTCCAACGAAGAATAAGGCAAAACCTGTTGGGCAGAAAATCAGAGTTCCAAGGTATGGTGGTTCTCTAAGGCCTGGAATTCCTATTAAAATTCCAAGGACCATAAGGACCATGCTGATAATAATTACCTCGATTCTTTTCACTGCTCTTCAACCTCTTGTTGCTTTGAAAATATTATGTATGTGCAAGTACCGGTAATGACCGTTCCTTGACCAATAACATCTTCTCGATAATGTCCGGTTCGTAGATTTGGAATACCGTGATATTGCATTTATGCGTGTCTTTGGAAAGTGTGATTATTCCAAGCTTGAAGAGCTGGTCCATGACTGGAGATATCTCTGATTTGGGATGTTTCACATAATATTCTATCTCTTTCATGGTCGAATTGGGTGATTTCAGAAGGAAACGGACGACCTTCTTGGGTAGGTCCTGGTGGATCAGAAGTATCATCTTCCTGTGCTTGAGGCCCATTGAGACGAAGGGAAAATATTGTTTCTTACCATCCTCTAGACGAAGACAAAACAGCATATCGGTCTCGAAATCGTCCAGGATTTTCTCAAGGACTTCCAGAGGTACCTTTGTGACCTTGTGGAGCTCGTGGGAATACAGCCCAGGGAACTCGCTGATGGCGTGCCACACCTTGCGGCGGACCTCGAGGTCATCCTGGGCCGGGGCCTTCTTCTTGGGCATGCCTGATGGATAAGATGGAAAGAAAATAATTCTTTTGGTTGGAAAAAAAGGAAAAGAACGAGAAAAAAAGGTCTAGGTCCCAGACGTCCAGCTCGACAGGTAAGCCTTCTGCTCGGCTGTGAGATGGTCGATCTTAATGTTCATGCTCTTGAGCTTCAGGGACGCGACCTTCTCGTCGATCTTGGTCGGGACAGGGTAGACCTTTGGCTTGAGCTTCTTTGCATGGGTCTGTATCCATTCGGCCGTTAGGGCCTGGTTGGCAAAGCTCATGTCCATGACCATGGCCGGGTGGCCTTCCGCCGCAGCGAGGTTGATGAGCCTTCCCTCGCCCAGGAGGAACAGCTTCCTGCCGTCCTTGAGGACGTACTCCTCGACGAACTTGCGGATGGTCCTCTTGGACTTCTTCATGGCCTCCATGGCCTCGATGTCTATCTCGACATTGAAATGCCCCGTGTTGCACATGATGGCCCCGTCCTTCATGACCTTGAGGGACTCTTCACCGATGACCTTCTTGTCACCTGTGGCCGTGATGAAGATATCGCCGATCTTGGCGGCCTGCTTGATGGGTAGGATGCGGAAGCCGTCCATCGCAGCTTCTAGTGCCCGCAGCGGGTCGACCTCGGTCACGATCACATTGCCGCCCATGCCCTTTGCCCTCATGGCGACGCCGCGCCCGCACCAGCCGTAGCCGCACACCACGAAGTTCTTGCCCGCGATGAGGGTGTTGGTGGCCCTCATGATGCCGTCCATGCTGGACTGGCCAGTGCCATAGCGGTTGTCGAACAGGTGCTTCGTGTTGGCGTCGTTGATTGCGATCACGGGATATTTCAGGGCCTTCTCCTTCTCCATTGCCCTGAACCTTATGACACCGGTCGTCGTCTCCTCAGTGCCCGCGATTATTCCCTTGATGAGATCTGGGCGTTCCTTGTGGATGACCGAGACCAGGTCGCCACCGTCGTCCAAGGTGACGTTGGGCTTGTGGTCCAAGACCTGGTTGATGTGCTTGTAATAGGTCTTGTTGTCCTCGCCATTGATGGCGTAGACGCTGACGCCGTAGTCCCTGACCAAGGAGGCTGCCACATCGTCTTGTGTGCTCAGCGGGTTCGAGGCGCACAAGGCGACCTCGGCGCCGCCTTCCTTGAGGCACCGGATCAAATTCGCAGTCTCCGAGGTCACATGGAGACACGCGCCCATGACGAGCCCTTTCAGGGGCTTGGTCACTTTGAATTGGGCTTTGATCAGAGAAACGACAGGCATCTGTCTTTCTGCCCACTCGATCCTGTTCTTGCCGATATCGGCCAGCTTGATGTCCTTGATGTCGCATTTGACGTTCATGAGGTTCCCTCTGCTACCTTGATGGATTTCTTTGGTCAAGAAATTTTCCATGATTTCAATGGACAAGTGTACAATAATTCCAATTCTTTACATAAATATACGGACAAATTACACATAAATTAAAATATTATGAGACAAATAACAGTAACATGACGAAACCAACGCGCCCTCCAGACCCCAAGGATGTGAAGATCCTGCGCGTTCTCAAAAAGGATGCACGGGCCACCATCCGCCACATATCAAAGAGCACTGGTATCCGGCCAAGCACCGTCCATCAGCGGCTGGTCAAGCTCTTCAAGGACGGGACCATCAAGCGGTTCACAATCGACATCGACGAGAAGATGGTCGGTCTCAACTTCACCGTCTACATGCTCATTGCCGGAAAGCTTGATAAATACCTCGACACCGAGATCATAAACAATAACAACCTAGTCGAACTGTCCGGCATCACGGGAGAGTTCGACCTCATCATGAAGCTCAAGTTCCACGATATGGACGAGTTCAACCAGTTCTTGATAACCTTCCGAGAGCGTTACGCCGAGAAGGTCACCAAGACGGTCACGATGGTCCAGACGATCTGCCTCAAGGACGAGGGCACGCCCATATGAGGTCGAGGGAACCCTTGTCCGCAACCTAGATTTCCAGGCCTCTAATGGTTCTTCTCATCAAATGAAAATGCCACGAAAAGATATTTGTACATTCTACTCTTTTATTTATAAGGTATTCGATTTTTAGACAAGTAGTTATTTATAAAGGAAATTGTAATATCAATTCTAGATTTCAAAAGGGGGTTCCTCCAATGGACGATTATTGCGAGCAGACCAAGACTCAGGTCGGATTCCGAACTTTGAAGATCGCGATACTGGCCTTGGCGTGCCTGGGTTTATTCATGGTGCTGCTGAGCCTCGTGGCCCACAACGCTTCCGCAGTACCGGTCCCAACGATTTCAGGTAGCTTGACGGTCTCGACTGACACTGTTTGGGACAGCGGTACGGCCAACTGGTATGGGACGCTAACGGTCAACAGTCCCGCGAAGCTGACCATCAAGGACTGCAACGTGAGCGCGACATACATGTATTGGTATGTCAACAACGGCGCGACCATGCAGATGAACAATGTGACCGTGACCTTCTCAAGTTACAGCTATTTCTACTTCTACGGTACGGTCAACCTGGTCGATAGCACGATAACGATGAACAATTACAATTATTTCTATTTGTACAACCCGACCGTGACGACCTTATTGAACACAAAGATAACACAGACCAGCTCGATGTATTTCTATGCGAATGATTATTCCAAGTTTAACCTGAAGGGCGCCTCGATCATACAGCCGACTAGCTACTCAATATACATGTATTTCTACGGTTATTCGACGATAAGGATCGATAGTTCGTATCTGAAAAACATCTACTATATGTATTGTTATGGATACGATGTCCAAATATCCAACTCATCGTTGGTCAATGGTTACTACGGGGTTTACGCTTACACCTATGGGAGCGCTAACTGGGGAAGCCCCGGGCCTATAATCAAAAACTGCCTCATCACCGGCAAATACTACCCGGTCTATGCTTACATGTGGGGCAACGGTGGCGCAAAGATCATCATGGAGGGTAACCTGATCCTCAGTAACTCCTATTATGTCTTCATCTATGGTGGCGGCAATCTTATATTCAACAACAACACGGTCATCCGCAACAACGGCGACGGCCTTTATTTATATCAAGTCAACAGCGTGGAGTTCAATGGCAACAACATCCAAGGCAACGGTGGGGTTGGCCTGAGGATGTATTTCCAGAACTCCGAGCTGGTCATAACCGGCAACACCCTGCTGGGCAATTCCGGCGGAGACGTCTGGCTCTACAGTGCGAAGATCCGCTCCGTTAACAACACCGTCGGGACAGTTACCTGCCAGCAGTCCAGCGAGTTCAACGTCTACTGGCTGCTGTCGACCTATGTCGGTTGGCTCGATGGCACGGGCCCGGTCTCGAACGCCACCTTGGAATTCATAGACGCCAAGGCCTCCGGGCTAGTGCCCCCTGACATCACGGGGGCCGACGGATG
>Ga0209777_10008985_pt1 | contig 10839 bp, 11 predicted proteins | sample FrelakmetHBP12HB_FD_187147 | JGI IMG/M metagenome (GOLD analysis project Ga0209777, IMG submission 187147) | Freshwater lake sediment microbial communities from the University of Notre Dame, USA, for methane emissions studies -HBP12 HB (SPAdes)... | ecosystem: Environmental > Aquatic >... | reverse complement strand
TATTGATTTTAATAAATTTCGTGTGCAATTCGTGTGCAATTGGGGTGAAAACTATGGACTATATGGACGCTGTGGACAGTTTTTCCTTCTTTTTATGAACTGTATGGACGCTGTAGATGCCTAGATACGCCTTGGACAGAATCGCATCTTGAATGGGATGTAAGAAGTCGAAGGTTTCAGGAATGCACTCCATAAGGATGGGATTTCCCGACACTTACCTGACAACTGCGTGAGTGATCCGCTCACCCTCGAATACCCCCATGTCCCGGCCCAAAGGTTTGAGGTATTTTTCCTGGTAATCCGCGCTCCCTACATCCTCAACCAACAACAAATGAAATTTCTCCAGATAGGGTTGAATCCCGGATGGTTCGAGACCAAAAATCCAGGGTGCCTGTTCGGCGACTCGGTCCATCATTCTATCCGCGTTCGGTATATCCGAGCGTCGTTCAATAATGCTCTTCAAGACGTATGTAAACACGATACTGCTCCCAGGCGCGGATTTTCCGACAAAATCCAGCGTTCGGCGAACCCCGTCTTCGCTGACGTACTGCGTAACACCCTCCCAGATAAACAGCGCCGACCTGGACTTGTCAAACGTGGTACCTGCAAGAACCGCTTCAAGTGTTTGTGTGTCAAAGTCGATCGGGACAAAGGTAACATGGCCGGGCACCCTGCCGAAGTGCTGCTCAATTTTCTGCTTTTTATCCGCCTGCACGGCGGGTAGGTCGACCTCGTACACCTTGACGCGCTCGATTCCCGGCAGGCGGTATGGACGCGTATCCAGCCCGGCCCCCAGGATCACGATCTGATCGATCCCCTGCGCCAGAGCAGCCTGGACTGCATCGTCGATGTAGCGGGTTCGGCAAATCTGCACACCGTAGATCCCTTTGGTAATTGCGTCAGACTGTTGCAAGGTAAGGCGCCGCATTGCGCCAAACCGCATTAAGAACCGGATAGGAGTGCCGACTAGATCTTTGACTACTGGATCATTGAACAGCCGGGATCGCTCCAGCTGGTACTGTTCAATCAACCGCATCGTCGCCGCACCAAGCGCCGTCCTACTCACCGTTTGTTTTGCCATCTCGCATCTCCTTTTTATGAACTAACGAGCTATTTTAAGTACATTTTAATGCTGGCGGCGCTATCTGTCAATTATTTTGAACTATAATTAAGTGCAGAGTTCATTATTTCTGGAGAATTTCTTTGTTGAGGATGTGCGCATGAACGGTCATGACAAGCGAAGACAGCAAATCAGCGAGCGGATTAAAAGAACCGCCTTGGAACTGTTTAAAGCCCACGGCGTAGAACAGATAAGCATGGATAGGATCGCCGAGAAAGCCGATGTCTCCAAAGTCACCATTTATAAATACTTCCAAAGCAAGGAAGAGCTATTCCGGCAGGTTATCAACCTCTACATCGATGAAATCCTGGCAGAAACGGAAGAACGGCTCGCCAGCGATGGCGACATTGTCGAAAAGCTCAAGATTCTTATGCTAGCCCAGGCGAATGCGCCCCAACTGGCGGACAGTGAGGCGCTATCCGCCCTGCTGGATCCGGGCGACCCCACTCAGCCTGGCCTGAAAAGCCGCATCCGCGATCTAATGTACAGGATTTACGAGGAGGGGAAACAGGAAGGGCATATTGAAGAAAGCCTTTCTTTTGACTTGCTCAACCTGTACACAGAAATATTTACAGCCGGATTCCAGGCAAAATCGAAGGATCTTGCCACCGTTCTCGTGGATCCACAGATGTTTGAGCAATTGCAGCGTTTATTCTTTTTTGGGTTTGTCCGCAAAGAATAAATCGTTGTTGGTAGAAGCGCACACCCGCAATGGCAGCGGGATTGACTGATCATATTTGGACTGTTAAAGAACTGTCGACTTTGATCCCTTTACCCTGCCAAAAACACACTTGAAAGGGAGACTACTCAATATTGCATCTGTGAAATAGTCATTTATAAAAAAATTAAATGGATAATTTAATATTTATCAAGATATCAAGTCTGTATTAGAGTCGCCTTTCCCTATTGATTTAATTAAATTTCGTGTGCAATTCGTATGCAACCGGGGTGGAAACTATGGAAAATATAGACTCTATGGACAGTTTTTCCTTCTTTTTGTGGACTGTATGGACTCTGTGGACGCCTGTATACGCTGTGGACAGTATCGCATCTTGAATGGGGTGCAAATGGTACCCCTCATGATCGGGACTTGAAGTCCCGTTCTTTCGGAGTATCTTCGTTCTCTGCTCCTGCAGAGAACTCCGAAGGTCGGAGGTTCCCCCTTGCTCCCTGCGGGAGCAGCGGGGACTTCGCTTCTTTTCGCAAATCCTCTCGCCCCGACCAGACATGGGAGCTGATAATCCAGCAGAAACTCATTTATCAATTTTATTTAGCATATCGCTTATATCATTAGTTAACCTTTTAATTTTCTCATCAATCATATTTAACGAATGAGCTGTAATTTTTCCATACGATGAATCAAAATACTTAATTGGAAATTTGTCCAATGTATTCCAAATTTCTGCCCTAGCGGGATTCACATTTAAATAAATCTTCATAATCCGGTCATGCCAATCGTTATATTGATTAATCACATTTTCAAGTTCAATTTCTGTAGCAAATTTGAAATCTTTCATTATTAAATTTCTGATTTCAACTCCTTCGGTACGTAATAGACTAAGGCGCGTTATCGCTTTATATTTTTCTTGCTCTATATTTACTTCTACTAAATGGAATAAAAGCACTAATAAAAATAAAAGAATATAGATAAATAAAGCATAAATAATAAAAGTCATATTTTCATTAATATTGAAATAGGTTCTCAAGTTCCAAAAGTCCAATTTATTTATAAAAGATGAAACCAATGTTGAAATCATAAGCATAATAATATCTGCGTAAATACTAGAAACAAAACTTTTTGTAAGTTCCCATGATTTTTTTAACAAGAATTACTCCCTTTCTGCGTATTTATATCTTTAAAAAGCTTAGGTAACCATATATTTGACGCACAAAATTTATTTTTGCAATATTTATTTTTCTCTTTGCATATCCTTTAAGTCTTTCAAACGATTAAGATCGCGTTTTAATTTATTTATTTTAGAATCCATTATGTTTAAATATTGCGCTGATGTTTCTCCATAGTCCTCATCAGTATATTTACGTGTTTCTATCTCGCTGATTTTCCATGTTTCCGCTTTTATTGGATCAATTTCTTTGTATTTCTGATATACATTAATATGCCAAGAATCTAGCTTCTTTATCGGAATTTTAAGTTCTTTTTCTGTTGCATTTTTGTAGTTTCTTCTTACGATATGTAAAATATCATTTCCCTCGCCCATAAGATCACACAATTCTTCAAGCTTTTCATAGTCTTTTCTTCGCAATTTTTCTATAAGTGCGTTATGCCATAACCCTAAAAGAATTAATAAGACATATATAATGAACGCATATATCCCAATAATTATTACTTGATCATTAATAAATTTTGCAAGGCTTAGTGGATCCCATTTATATATGAACAGCGATACTATCAAATCCACCCCCAATGCTAAAATAAGTATTGCCCAATCTTGGCCAAACCTATATTTTTTACTAATAAATTTAGACATTGCGAACCCCTTCTATGTAAACATAATGATATTATATATCTCATATTATGCCTACAATAAAAGGGGATACTTGACCAGTTTTTATTTATTAAATCCACCCTGTGCGTCAAATATATAGTCGCCAAAGCTTATTATTTAACAAGGATTATCAAATCAGATAAAAATGAAAATTTATTATTTATAAATATATGATAGCACTATAATTTATATAATGAATTGTCTTTGTATTTTCAAGTAATATTGAAACTGAGATTATTCAGTCTAAGGAGGATATGTGCCTAGCCCCAAAAAAATAATTGTTGGTAGGAAAAATGACCTTATAGAAATTAATAAATTTATGAAAGGTAAATCAAAAAAAAACTTTATATACAATTTATATGGCCCGGGGGGAATCGGCAAGACTGAACTAAGAAATTTATTAGAAAATGATTTACAAGAATCAAATAGTAATTATGCTTTAATCAATGGGGATACACCCAATTTTGATTTTTCAAGCGTTCTTAGGATAATTAGAGCCAAGGTTTTTTATTCCAATTTCAATTCAAAGAAGCTAAACATCTTTGACGCAAAGATAAAATTCTATTTTATTGTAAGCAATTTGGTGGGGAAGTTCGGAATAAATTACTTTACAAATGAAAAAAAGGAAATATCCAATATTGTTAATATTAACGATTCAACGCTTATTAATAATTTGAATGAAGTTTTTGAAAATTTCTATTCTTATGATAATTATATGAATACATCGATAAGTTCCATTACAGAATTGTTATCAAATGCTCTTAATGAATTTTGTGATGAATTAAATATTCAGCCAATCATTATTTTTGATGCTTATGAGAAGCTTTCTTCGCTTGATTTCTGGCTACGAACGGAGATGGTCAAAAATTTTCCGGAAAAGTCAAAATTTATATTTTTTGGGAGGGATTCTTTACCGGATATTTCCTATGGGTGGAATGATTATGGAAATAATACTGTTACTAAGTATCTTGATGAAATTGATGAACCATTTGTCCATTCTTTTTTTGAAAAAAATGGTTTGCATGATAACGAACAGTACAAAAATATCTTTCTTTTTACTGGTGGATATCCGTTATGCATGCAGCTAACGGTTTCATTGGTTAGAAAGATGGGAGGATGGCAAGAATTAGAAGGCTTTTCACGCTTGAATGACCGTTACGAAGTATCAAAATACTTACTAGAAAGGTTATTGGAACAAGAAAGAACAAAACCTGTAAAAGACTTTATAGAAAATGGTGTTGTGTTTCCCTTTTTTAATATTGAAGTAATATCAAAGTTCTTAAATTTATCAATGACGGAAGCAGAAAAAATTTACAATACTCTTAGCACACTCTCATTTATTGAAAAATCATCAGCAGGCCTCAAATTCCATGACAAAGTGCAAGAAATTCTTATTGAGCGTTTAAGGTTCATGAATATTTTTGAAGAAAAGAGAGAGAAAGCTTTGCAATGTTTAAATTTGATTAGAAATGAAAACACTAAAAATGACCTTTACTGATGAAGACCTTCTATATTCTGAAATAAAAATAAGGTCTTATCCATCAAGAAATAAAATTAATAATTCTGACTATAATCGGTGGGAAGAGATATTTCGAGAATTCAAGAATTCATACAATTTCAAAGGATGTACGATAACAATATCTATAGGGAGAGAAATATTTAAAAGAAGCAAGTATCATCTGTGGGTTAGCTATAGAGAAATCGACAATTTAATTCTGCAAAGTAGATACGAATATTCCCTTCACCTGCTTAATAATTTAGATAATGAGAAGATTAATTCAAAGCTATTAAAAGCAAAGGTAAAGACTCGTTTGGGGGATTTACTTAGGATAATGGGTAATCATGCAGTTTCAATAGAAAAGTATAAACAGTCAAACACAATGCTAGTCTCAAATAACAATGAAATACTTTATTTATATAACATTCATATGATTGGTGTTTCAAACTGGGCGGATGAATTTTTTAATGAGGCTTTATATTATTATGAAGTAGCAATAAAAGCATATAGAGTACTTTTTCTAAAATATAAACGCATGAAAAATATTGACAAGGATTATGTAAGCAAAAAAGATGACATATTAAAAAATATATCAAATGTAATGAGGGATATAAGTATGGTCTATCGTCGAAGGGGTGAGTATTTAAAAGCAAAGCTAACAATTAATCATTCATTGTCTTATTTTGAAGAAACGAACATGAACTTTGAGATATTAATTACGCTTTTTGAATTAGCAAAAATTTTTCGTGATGAAAAAGATTGGCGTAATTGTTATGATGCAAATTTTAGAGCATTAAATTTAGCAAAATCACTTGGCGATAAATACCAAGAAGCTACTGCCCTATTTCGACTAGCTGAGATGAATTATTTACAAGGAAAAATCAAAGGAGCACTTTCCTGGGCAATGAAAGGGAAAACCATCTCTGAAACTTACGATTTTAAGTTTCAATTATCCCGTTCATTTCTAATTCTTTCTTTATGTAAATTTCTAGAGGGAAAAAAGATGGAAGGGAAAAGCTACTTTGATAAAGCATTCATAACAGGTGAGAGATTTAATAAAAACCAAGCGAAAATAATTATTAAAAACTTTTTAGAATCTGTAAATAATTTAACTAATATAGAAAAAAATCAAATTATCAAAGAGGTTGGCATTACACATGGTATCTAATTTTTATTACACTTCTATGAATTTTCATCCGAGGGATAAAAATAAAATAAATCATATTGGTTTAATTCCAGATGGTACGGGCAGATGGGCACAAAAGCAAGGTATGGAATTATTAGACGCATATTATTTCTCTTCAAGAAGAATTTATGATTTTATTTGTTTAGCAATAAAAAAATCTGTAAAAATAATTTCTATTTATGGTTCAAGTATTCAGAATTATAGAAGAGAAAAAGAAAGAATAGATGCTTTCACTCAAGCTCAAAAGCTTTTTTTAAAAGATATTCTTTTACCTGAGGCCAATAAAAATCATTGGAAGATAAAGATAGTTGGAAATTTGAACTTACTCCCTATTGATTTTCAAATATTTCTTGAGAATCTACAAGTAAAAACCAGTAAATATTCTCAATGTGTAATTAATTTCCTTATTGCTTACTCGCCTATTGATGAGATAGAAAATGCAATCACTATTAGTAAAAATAATGAAAATGTAATTAATAATTTATGGGTAAAAGAACCCTTGGATTTAGTAATTAGAACTGGAAATGCCAATTTATTAAGTAATTTCTTACCCCTTCAAGCAGGGTATGCAAGATTATATTTCATTGATAAGTTATTTCCCGAAGTCGATAATATACAATATTTAAAAATAATTGAAGAATTTTCACGACTAGACAGAAAATTTGGCGATTAGTAAATGGAACAAGACTTCTATTTAATAATTCCGGTTTTTAATGAGGCAAATAATATTTCTGTGTTCCTTAATTCCATTAAAACCCAAGAAAAGATTAAACTGAAAAGAATCATTTTTATTGCAAGCGGTTGTGATGATAATACAATCCCTATTTTAGAATCCGAATCTAAAAAGCACAATGAACTTGAATTGATAATTGAAAAAGAAAGAACCGGAAAAGCACAAGCATTAAATCTAGGTATCAAAAAAGTTAAAGAAATCCAAAAATCTAATTTTGAGGACTCAATTATCATTTTCTCTGATGGGGATACAAAACTCAAAAATGATTCTTTAGAAAAATTAACATCATATTTTCTTGATAATTCTATTAAATGTGTTGTTGGTCATCCCATTTCAATTTATGAAAAAAATAACAAAAAACTATTATTTAGAATTTCCAATGAAAATTTTGAAATTTGGAATGAAATCAGAAAGACCCTAAATGAAAAAGATAAAGTATGGCCTATCTCAGGTTATTTGTTTGCCACTCGTCTTTCATGTATTTATAACTATGAGTTTTCTAAAAGAATTGCGGAAGATGCTTGCCTCGGGATTTTTATTTTAGATAATCATAATAAAATGAAGTATTCAGAAGACGCGCTCGTTCTGGTAAAACCACCGAATAACTTTTCAGATTATATTAAGCAAAAAAAAAGAACAAGAATCGGTTGGCTTCAAATAAAAAGTTCTCACCCAAAGCTTTTTAATGATTTAAATAAATTAAAGAGATTAGTTTTGTTGAAAAGGATTCTTAGCGGATATTATTTAAGCCTTATCTCATTTTTATTAGATTGGTTAATATTATTAATGGCAAAGTCATCATTTAATAATTGGGATAAATATATTATTTGGGAACCTATTGACTCTACAAAATAATATTCCTAACGATTATTTAATATTAATTCCTTGTTACGAATGCTATAAGACATTAACTTTCATCATAGATAGTTGTTTAAAAATTACGAAGAATATTCTTATAGTTGATGATGGAAGTAAAAGTTTTGATAAGAAATATTTTGAAAATAAAGATGTAAATTTTTTACGAATTCCCGAAAATCATGGTATAGGATTTGCGTTATCAGTAGGAATAGAAAAAGCCCTAAATAATGGATTTAAGAGCATAATTACCCTTGATTCTGATGGTCAACACGAGCCAAAATATATTATTCCAATGGTGAACTACCATATTAGGAGTAGAAACCAATTAACTATAGGCAATCGATGGAAAAATATTGAGGTTGATGACAATTTTTCTAGTTCGAAATATTTTTCAAATAGATTTGCCTCTCAATTAATTGAGATAATTTCAAAAATATATATTCAAGATGTGGCTTGCGGATTTAGAATAATTAATTTGGAACATTATGGTTTATCAGTATACTCAAAAGGCTATGGTTTCCTTTATGAAATGATTTTATTCTTCTTGAAAAAATCTTTAACAATTGGTAACTTCCCAATAAGCAGAGTTTATGAACAAGATAAACCATTAATAACTAGGTTAGAAGAATTCTTACATTTAACTAATTCCTTAATAAATGTTTGTACAAATGTAGTAATTAAGAAAGAATTAGAATATCTAAAGCAACTATTAATTGAGAATTCAGAGATTTCGGTAAGAATAGTAAGTAATCAATCAGAAATTAATTATTATTTATTTCCAATTAGAAAATATAAAGGGTATTTATTTCAGGGAAGGATTATTCGAAATCAAGAATTAAATAAAGGATTTCAAATCGAACAAAGCATTTCGGTCAGTAAAGACATTAAATAAAAATGCATACTTTAGAAAAGAGTACGATGAAAAAATTTATTGGTTCTAAGGTCAATAAAGTATTATCTAGATTCGATAGAATTCCATGATTACATTTATCACATACATAACCGATAGGTAATATTAATGTGGTATTGCCTAATGTGTACAACTAGGCTTCTCGACTGACAGGATTATATAATATTCTACAGGAGAGAAGACATGAATGCAACCGATAAAGTAGCACAGCACAAGTTAAGTGTTTTAGAGTTGGCTCAAACATTTACGAGACCGGTTGTTTAAATCCTCTCGCCCCAACCAGAGACCGTTTACATTTCTGATTTAAGGATGTAAGCGATTTGTGTTTATACTCTCCGCACAATTAAAGAGATTCGCAGCAAATTGAATACCACCATCCCGATTTAAAAATTGGGTTACACTGAATAAAAAAAGGAAAGAGAGTTGAGTATACCCAAACGAAACGAAATAGCTCCGGGGCTGCGGGTGCAGATCGTAGAGAAGCAAAACCAACCCACCGGTAAGCTGACCGAAGGTGTGGTTGCGCGCATCCTTACCAGCAGCCCCACCCACCCGCATGGCATCAAAGTTATGCTGGCGGACGGCAAGGTGGGACGTGTGCAGGTCATCGTCGCGGGGTTGTAAGCACTCTGGGAAATCTTGAAGAGGACAATAATCGTCCCAAATCCTGGCTGGAAGGCGCTTAGGGAATCGCAAAAGTTCCAACTAGTTTGAAAGGGTTAAAACTTTAAATTAATAATCAGTGGTTTTTCTTGTTCTAAAATGCAATCTAGTTGAAACCGAATTATTGATAGATTTCAAAAAATAAAATCAATTAAGATTTTCGATTTTGTCCAAATCCCAAACTTTTAAATTATCAAACTCTACTGTGTTATTTGAAGTACTACGAACTTTACCTTCTAGTACCAGACTTAAATAATTATCTTTCGATGGTTTCTCATTGTCTATGAAATAAATAACAGGAACAGCATTCACATAAATTGCATTTTCTTTCCCATTGGAAATCATAGTGATTGTTACCGGATCAGAAGGATCAAATGACGCAAATCCAGTCTTGTAAAAATCGCAAAGATATAAATCCCATTGACCATTACTGTGTATGTACAAAAGACGTTGTAAACTACATTTGTAACCACTTATCGTAATGTCTGCGTTGTAGGATTTTTCAAGTTGCTGAAGATCCATGTCAACCTGAACGACATAATTGTATAAATGCAGATTTAATAGATTGGCAAATGCACCACATTCAGAATCTACTTTTATTTGCATTTTTCCATTCGTGATCTTCATTGAAGTATTTGGGCAATCAACCCCAGGATTATGAACCTCGAATGTCCAGTCTGGCTTAACTTTGGAAAAGTCGTCTTGAAAGTCAGGTTCGCGATCCTTTATGGCGGCCAAGATAGGCTCGGAAAAAGCATAAACTACAGGGAGGGGGGTGGCGGTGGCAGTATGCATAATGGACGTTGCAGTTTGCTGGATGGGTTTTTCAGAAGACAGCAGAACCTGGGTTTTTGCTGCAGGGACAGAGCCCTTAAATACCTTCAATGAAAACATCACCACCAGAGCCACCACAACCAACACTCCTGCTGCAATAGGAATTAGAATCCCTTTTTTCGCAGGGGCTACGCCTTCCGGCTGAAATTCCCCGACCTCTTCTTTTTTCTTCACCTGGCGGACTGGTTCAGGTTTTATCAATGGTTTGATAGGAGGTTTAGTTTCTTTCTTTTCTTCGCGAACAGGTTCCACTTTTGACGGCTGGGGCTCGGATTTGCCTTGCGCTTCGCGGCCAAGGTTGACCAGGATGGTCGCTGCCAGGGTACCAATGTGTTTTTCCAGCGGTGGGGTAATGGCGTCCAGCCAGTGGGTGCGGCCGAAGTAGTAGCGCATGGCGAAGGTAGGTTCCACGTCCTGGATGCGGAAGGGGATGATGGTGATGCCCTGGTCAAAAGCCTGGTTGATCTCGTTGAGGATGTGTTCGGAGGTATTGGTATTGGCGGACCAGATGAGGACAAAGACCTTGCAGG
>Ga0209777_10008984_pt1 | contig 10840 bp, 9 predicted proteins | sample FrelakmetHBP12HB_FD_187147 | JGI IMG/M metagenome (GOLD analysis project Ga0209777, IMG submission 187147) | Freshwater lake sediment microbial communities from the University of Notre Dame, USA, for methane emissions studies -HBP12 HB (SPAdes)... | ecosystem: Environmental > Aquatic >... | reverse complement strand
CGGTGCCGATATCGTTTACACTGATGTCTGGGTCAGTATGGGACAGGAGGCGGAAGCTGAACCGCGCCGCAAGGCATTTGCCGCGTACCAGGTTAATAGCGAGCTGCTTTCTCTCGCCCGGAAAGATGCCATACTGATGCATCCTTTGCCCGCTCACCACGGCGAGGAGGTAGCGGAAAACCTCATCTACAGCGAGCAGTCGGTCGTCTTTGACCAGGCGGAAAATAGATTGCACGCTCAAAAAGCGTTACTGGCGGATATCATGGGCGGTATCGAGATATTTTTTGCCCGGCCCCATAGATGAAGAAGCTCCTCTCGTTAACTTAATATTCTCCCCGGAAAGAACACAAATATGACCAAACCTGTTGTTGCTATTGTCGGCCGTCCTAATACGGGCAAGTCCACTCTCCTTAACCGTATTGTGAAAAGACCCGTTGCCATAACGGAAGACCTGCCGGGAACCACCCGCGACCGTAATATGGCGGACGTTACCTGGGGAGGTGTCGAGTTCACACTGGTGGATACCGGCGGACTTGAAATTGACCCGCGTTCCACCATTGCCCGTGGCGTGAAAGCACAGGTTGAAACCGCCATCAATCAGGCCGATGTTATCGTCAATGTGGTTGATGCCATCGATGGCGTAACACCGATGGACCTGGAAATCGCCGGGATACTGCGCAAGGCTAATAAACCCCTGCTGCTGGCAGCCAACAAAGCCGATAATAATAAGCTGGAGACCCAGGCCCTGGAGTTTTATGAGCTGGGATTGGGCGAGCCGCTGCCCATCAGCGCGCATCACAGCCGCGGCGTCGCCGAGCTGTTGGATAAGATTGTCACCTTGCTGCCCTCCTATCCGCCCGAAGAGGTTAAAACTGAAAGCATTAAAGTAGCTATCGTCGGGCGTCCTAATGTCGGCAAATCGATGCTTTTAAACGCCCTGGTAGGCGATGAACGTGCTATTGTCGATGAAACGCCAGGGACTACCCGTGATGCCGTAGATACACCGTTTGACTTCAATGGGCAGAGTATGCTACTTATTGATACGGCCGGCATCCGGCGACGGGGTAAAGTGGAGCGCGGCGTAGAGCAATACAGCGTCGTCCGAACTTTCCGGGCTATTGACCGCGCCGATGTCGTCCTGCTGGTTCTTGATGCCACGGAGATGGTAACTTCCCAGGACACTCATATTGCCGGGTACATCCAGGAAGCACTTAAGGGCATCATCATCATCGCCAATAAATGGGACCTGGTGGAAAACAAAGATATTGCCGCGTGGAACAAATTCGTGAAAAGCGAGTTCAAATTTGCCTCTTACGCGCCAATATTATATACTTCGGCTAAATCAGGACAGGGGGTAGACAAAATCATGCCCCAGGTTATCCAGGTTTATCGGGAACGGTTAAAGAGGTTATCCACCGCCGTGGTTAACAATATTATCCAGCAGGCGGTTGCCTCTCATAACCGGCCGGCGAGTCAGGGCAAACAGCTGAAAGTGTTTTACGCCACCCAGGCAGAAGCCAACCCCCCCACCTTCGTCTTCTTTACCAATGATGCCACGCTGGTTCACTTCTCTTACAAGCGGTTCCTGGAAAATCAAATCCGGCAGGCGTTCGGCTTTATCGGGACGCCGCTTCGTCTTACTTTCAAGACAAGAGGTGAGTCATGACGGTATTAATGTATATCGCCGTAGTCCTGATAGGCTATCTGTTGGGCTCGATACCATTCGGTTTAATCATCGGCAAGAAATTCGCCAATAAAGATGTCCGGGAGGTTGGCAGCGGTAAAATAGGCATGACCAACGTGCTGCGGGCAGCCGGTAAAAAAGCTGCCGCTCTTTCCCTCGTGCTGGATATACTCAAGGGATTGTTCGCGGTATTTATTGCCGGCTTGATTTTCCGCAATAAGACTCAGGTAGAGCCGACTGTTTTTACCTGGATAGGAAGCGCTAAAGTCCTGGCGGCTATGGCGGCTATCGCCGGTCACAGCTGGTCGGTGTTTCTTAAGTTCAAGGGCGGACGGGGCGTGGCCACTTTTATGGGCGGTCTGGCGGGTCTCTACTGGCCGGCCGCGCTGCTCGGCGGAGTCCTCATATTCGGCATCGGTTTACGTACCAAGTATATGTCGCTCGGCTCCATTATCGGCGCTATCGCTGCCTTTATCATGTTGATGTCGTTAAATGTTTTAGAAATCAAATTTTTCGGTTTTAAGCAATATCCCCTGTTTGAATACGTCGTCTTTTCAATGATAGGCGCCTTGTTTGTCTACTTCATGCACCGCGATAATATTCTGCGGCTCTATAACGGCACCGAACGCCAGATCGGGCAAAAGGCCAAAGCCGAAACATCCCCTTCCGTAAACAATCCCAAATAATATCTCGATGTACATCCTTAATTACGGTTCACGATAAATGGAAAAAATCGCCGTTATCGGCACGACCAGTTGGGGCATAACACTATCGATGCTGATGGCCGGCAAAGGCCTCGAGGTGAGGCTTTGGGCGCGGACTCTCCGTGAAGCCAATGCGCTCAAGAAGAAAGGCTCGGACCGTTTCCCGGATGTCACCATCCCCAAAGAAATCATTATTACCCACCAGATAGCCGATGCGCTGGCAGATGCCACCGCCGTGATTTTACCCGTTCCCTCCGATACGATGCGACTGAACATTTCCCGCGTGGCCCCCCATCTTACGAAAACCGCCATTATCATCAGCGCCTCCAAAGGCCTGGAGATAGGCAGCAACAAGCGCATGTCTGAGGTTATCACCGAGGAAATAAATCCCCGCTTTGTACCCAATATCTGCGTGCTTTCCGGTCCCCAGCTCGCGAAGGAAATTATACACAGCCACCCGGCCGCCGCAGTTGTTGCGGCCGAAGATAAGAATACCGCCCGGAAAGCCCAGAAACTCCTGACCTGTCCCACTTTCTGTGTTTTCACCCATACCGATGTTATCGGGGTGGAGCTCGGCGGCGCTTTGAAAAATATCATCGCGCTTGGCGCCGGCATCGCCGACGGGCTGGGTTATGGCGATAACGCTAAAGCCGCTTATATGACACGTGGTTTGACGGAAATCACCGCGCTCGGTATGGCGCTGGGAGCCAACCCTCTCACCTTTTCCGGTTTGGCCGGTCTGGGTGATGTTATTACCACCTGCGCCAGCCCGCTCAGCCGCAACCATTTTGTAGGCGTAGAATTAGCCAAGGGACGGCTCCTGACGGAAATTCTGGAATCAATGAATCAAGTGGCGGAAGGTGTTAATACCACCCTTGTAGCACATAACCTGGCGCAGCAGCTCGGACTGGAAATGCCGATTACGGAGAAAATATATCAGGTCTTGTATGAAAATGCTGACCCTGGCCAGGCGGCTTTAGAACTCATGGGCGGTAATACCCGGCATGAACTGGCCGGACGCCGGTGGCGGTTGTTTTCTCTATTCAGACATCAGCAGCGTACTTCGGGTACGCCGTCCTAAGAACCGGACTTTGTACCCTTATCGGGCTCCATGCTCTTCGCCAGCTCTTCAAAAAGTCGGCGCTGTTCTTTTGATAAAGATTCCGGCGTCACCACACGTAACACCACCATCTGGTCGCCATGCCCCATGCCATGCAGGTGAGGAATGCCTTTATCCTTCAGCCGGAATACTTTGCCCGTCTGGCTGCCGGCCGGTATCTTCAATTTGTTGGCGCCGTGCAGGGTCGGTACTTCCGCTTCGCCCCCCAGGGCTGCCTGGGCGAAATTGACCGCCAGCTCGTAGAGAACGTTATCCCCCTCGCGGGTGAAGACCTCATGCGGCTTCACGGAAATCATGACGAATAAATTGCCCGCCGGGCCGCCGCGGTAACCGGCTTCCCCTTCACCGGAAATCCTGATACCGTTGCCGTCGTCAATGCCGGCTGGTACTTTTACCGATATATGCCGCTTAGCCTTTTGATAACCGGAGCCCCGGCAATCCGGACAGACATCCTTCACTATCGCCCCCTCGCCGTGACAGTCGCTGCAGACCGCTGTATTGATGAACTGCCCGAATAGACTGCGCTGCACCCGGCGTATCTGCCCCGTGCCTTCACAGGTGGCGCAGCGTACCGGCTGGGTGCCGGGTTTGGCACGGGTGCCGCGGCAGGTTGCGCACACTTCGGTCCGTGTAATTTCTATTTCTTTCTCACAACCCAGGGCTGCTTCTTCAAAGGAGACTTTAATGTTATAGCGCAGGTCATCACCGCGTTTGGTCGTCTGCCGGTGTGCTTGGCCGGTGCCGCCGAAAAAGGCTTCGAAAATATCCCCGAAACCCCCCATATCAAAGCCCTCGAAGCCCCTCCCGAAGAGGTTTTCCGCGCCGTTGTGTCCGTAGCGGTCATAGGCGGCGCGTTTATCCGTATCGGAAAGCACCTCGTAAGCCTCGTTAATTTCTTTGAACTTGTCCGAGGCTCCAGTCTCATGATTTCGGTCGGGGTGATACTCCATTGCCAGCTTGCGGAAAGCCTTCTTTACGTCCTCGCTCGAAGCATCGCGCGGTAGGCCGAGGACTTCGTAATAGTCACGTTTTACTGCCATATTATCCGTCCTATCCCCCGGGAGCCCCCCGGAAGACATACTTTCAATTTTATAATACTAGCGGGGTTTAATGCTTGTCAACAAAGCTAACCCTGAAAGAACGGGGCGAGGTAAGTGGGCAGACCTGCCCTATTCATGCGCCGGTTCCTGGTCGTCATGATATTCTTTCGGCGGAAGCGTGTCGTCCAGGTAGCCCTGTAATATGAGCGCGGCAGCCGCGGCATCGTACTTGGTGTCGCGGTTGGTTTTCCTGACTTCCTGGACAATCCGTTTGGCTAAAACCGTGGAGAGCCGTTCGTCTCGATACTCTACCGGAATATCGGTATGCTGGCAGAGTTCGGTAATAAAGTCACGCACCTTTTCGGCTTGAGTACCCAGGCTGCCATCCATAGAATACGGCAGTCCGGCGATGATACGCGCGACATCATTTTTACGGGCGATATCGATAATCGTCTGGAAATCCACCGGGCTGTTTTGCCGCGAGATAATGGTCAGCGGGCTGGCCAGAATACCCAGCGGGTCGCTTAGCGCCAGACCAATTCGAACATCTCCGATATCGAGTCCTAAAGTGCGTGAAATATCTGCCTCCCGGCTAAATCAGGCTCTTTACCAGGCGGAGGGCTTCATCCAGCTTACTTTTATCCTTACCACCCGCCTGCGCGAAATCCACCCTCCCACCACCACCACCACGAGTCACTTTTGAAATATTATTGATTATATCTTTCGCGCTGTAACCCTTTTCTATTAAATCTGGCGTCACAGAGGCGACAAACACAGCGCCATCTTCTTTAATTGCACCTAAAATTACTATTACACTCTTGAGTTTATCTTTTATCAAATCAGCCATTTCCCTCATGATCTGCATATCTGAAGATGATACTCTGACAGACAGCACTTTGATGCCTTTGACCTCCTCTACCCTGCCCAGCAAAGATTCGGCCTCTGTCTTGGCTAACTCTCTTTCCAGAGAAAGCGAACGCTTTTTCTCCGTTTCCAGTTCGCTAAGCAAGCCGGTAAGTTTTTCCTTCACGTTTTCCGGCGAAGCCTCCAGCGACTGCGCCATACTTTCGAGGCTGTTCAGGCTCCGGTCGATAAACGCTTCCGCTTCCCGGCCGGTGACCGCCTCGATACGCCTTAGTCCGGCGCCGATGCTGCCCTCGCTTAAAACATGGAAATAACCGATTTCTCCGGTGTCAGTCACGTGTGTGCCGCCGCATAGCTCCGTGCTCACGGCCGGCTCGCCGATGCGCATCACACGCACGACATCGCCGTACTTTTCATCGAACAGGGCGATAGCTCCTGCCTCGACCGCTTTTTTATAGGCGGTTTCTTCGTCATATACCTTAAGGTTCTGCCGTATTTTATCGTTAACGATGCGCTGCACGGCTTTTATCTCTTCGCGGGTCATGGCCGCCAGGTGTGAAAAGTCGAACCTCAAACGCTCCGGCGCCACAAAAGAACCTCGCTGCTGGATGTGTTCTCCCAGCACCTGCCGCAACGCCGCCTGTAAAAGGTGGGTAGCCGTATGATTGCGCGCGATGTCCCGCCGCCGTTCCGTATCCACCACCGCCCGCACTTCTTCACCGGCCTTAAAGCTGCCTTCAAGCACCTTTCCCTGGTGAATTGTGATGTCCGGCGGCAGGCGTACCGTATCGGTAACAGAAAAGCGTCCGTTTGGCCCAATGATTTCACCCGTATCGCCTACCTGGCCGCCCATTTCCCCATAAAACGGGCTGGTATCCAGGACAATATCGGCTTGCTGCCCGGACTCCACAACATCCGCCACTTTGCTATCGATTAAGAATTTGAGAATCCTGGCTTTCTGCTCCAGGCACTTGTAGCCCACGAACTCCGTGGCTTTAACATTGAGCTTATTAGCGCCCCCTATCACCACCGCCGCATCGAATTTATGCGATGCCCTAGCCCGTTCCCGCTGCTTCTCCATTTCCTTCTCGTAGCCTGGCATGTCCGCCGTGTAACCGGCTTTAGTACTAATCTCCCTGGTCAATTCAGGAGGGAAGCCATAGGTATCATAGAGCTTAAAAACATCAACACCAGAAATAATTTTTGCTACTTTGGTTGCTTCAGCAGGTTCTATATTACTATTACTCTTTTTCACTTGAGTTGCTGCAGCCGGAGTTAATCTTTCAAGATACTCCAGCCCGGTGTTCAAAGTCTCCTCGAACCTTGTCTCTTCGAGCGTGATAACCTTGAGAATAAAGTCCTGCCGCTGCTTCAGTTCCGGGTAAACGTGGCTCATTTTTTTAATAGCCACTTTAGCTATCTCCGCCAGGAAAGGCTTGTCCAGTCCCAGCCGCTTCCCGAAGAGCGCCCCCCGCCTCAATAGCCGCCGCAGCACATAGCCCCGCCCCTCGTTATCCGGCAGGACGCCATCAGCGATAAGGAACGCCAGCGCCCGTCCGTGCTCGACCACTACCCTCATAGCGTTATCATCGTTCTCGTTAGCTCCATATTTCTTGCCCGTGAGCGCCGCAACCTTATACAGCAGCGGCGTGAACAGGTCGGTCTCATAAATGGATTTCTTACCGTTAATTACCGTGACCGTCCGGTCCAGCCCCATGCCGGTATCGATGTTTGGGCGGGGCAAGGGCGAGCGTTTCCCCTTTTCATCCTGATAATACTGGGTAAAGACGAGGTTCCATATCTCGATAAAACGCCCGCAGCCGTCATTCGGCTTGCAGTCGGCGCCGCAGCTTTTCTCTTTCCCGAAGTCGTAGTGGATTTCACTGCACGGGCCACAGGGGCCGGAGTTGCCGGGAGGCCCCCAGAAGTTATCTTTTTCATCGCAGCGCACTATCTTGCTTTCCGGTATGCCTATCTCCCGCCAGTATTTAAAAGCTTCTTCGTCATCGAGGTAGATGGTAATCCACAGTTTTTCAGGGGGGAGGTGAAGTCGTTCAGTAACGAACTCCCACGCCCAGGCGATAGATTCTTTTTTAAAATAGTCGCCCACGCTGAAGTTGCCCAGCATCTCGAAAAAGGTCAGGTGCGAAGCATCGCCCACCTCTTCGATATCGGTGGTGCGGAAGCACTTCTGGCAGGAGGTCAGGCGGCGGCTTGGCGGTTCCGCCTGTCCCATAAAGTAGGGCTGAATCTGTACCATGCCGGCGGTGGTCAGCAGGAGGGTGGGATTGTCTTTAGGTATGAGGGAAGAGCTGGGGATAAGCTTATGCCCCTTCTCCTCGAAGAATTTTAGATATGCCGAACGTATTTCATCACTATTCACGAAATTAACTCCGGTAACAACAGTCGGTTTCTTATCTATGATTTTAAGTTCAAGACGTGCTGGCTGTCAATGAGAGACGATAATGTCATTGCGAGGAGTCCTTTTGTGGAAGGACGACGTGGCAATCTCAACGATAGTTATCCGACTCTTTAAAGCAGCCCTTTTAAATATTCCCTGAACTCCGGCCCGATATCATCGCGCTTTAAAGCCAGCGCCACGTTAGCTTTCAGCCAGCCCAGCGGCGTTCCGGCATCATACCGTGTTCCCTCTAACTCACAGGCAAAGAGTTGCTGCTCCTTCAGCAGCAGCCCCAGGGCATCGGTCAGTTGTATCTCGCCGTTTTTACCCGGCGGCGTGTATTTTAAAATATCGAATATGCGCGGCGTCAGTATGTATCTGCCCACAATACCCAGACGGGACGGCGCCTTGGACGGTTCCGGCTTTTCCACCAGGCTCATCACCTCGTAAACTCTCTCGTCCACCTGTTTCGGCTCGATGATTCCGTATTTATTGGTATCCTCCTCGCTGACCCGCTCGACGGCGACGACGCTTGAACCGTATTTTTCATAGACCCCTAACATCTGTTTCAGTCCCGGCACGACATTATCGACGATGTCATCCGGGAGCATTACCGCGAAAGGCTCGTTGCCGACGACATCCTTCACCATCAGGATAGCGTGCCCCAGGCCCAGCTGTTCTTTCTGCCGGACATAGCAGATATCCGTCAGGCTGGATATCTCCAGCATCTTCCGCAGTAATTCGGTTTCACCTTTACGTTCCAAAAAAATTTCCAGCTCGAGTGACCGGTCGAAGTAGTCTTCGATAGCCCGCTTCCCCATTGCCGTCACCATAATCACCTGCTCGATGCCGGACTTAATCGCTTCTTCCACGGCAAATTGGATGAGCGGCCTGTCCACCAGTGGCATCATTTCCTTGGGTTGCGACCGCGTGACGGGCAGGAACCGCGTGCCCCAGCCGGCGGCGGTAATGACTGCTTTGCGTACCTTCATCCCTTCCTCCCCTCATTGTCGAGAGCGAAGGCCGCGGCGCCGTAGATGCCGGCCTCATTACCGAGCTGCGCGATAACGATACTCACCGCCCGCGCATTAATCGAAAAAGTCCGTTCCGCCACCATTTTCCTGCCCTGCCCGATTATCATTTCACCCAGCTCCGCCATCCCCCCACCGATAATTACCAGCTCCGGGTTAAATATATTGACGACATTGACCATGCCGATGCCTAGGTAATATGCTGCCCTTGTTATTACGTCCTGTGCCAGCTTATCGCCGCTCCGAGCGGCTTGGCCGATTGTTTGTGCAGTAATCTTATCTAGTTCTCCCCCCACCATATCCGCTATGGAAGATTTCCCTCCCTGCTTTATCCTCTCTCTAGCGTCCCTGGCTATCGCCGTTCCGGAGGCCAGCATTTCCAGGCAGCCGGTATTGCCGCAGCCGCACTTTGGACCGTCGGCATCGATGGTCATGTGCCCCAGTTCCCCCGCCCCACCCACCGCTCCCAGGTATAGCTTGCCGTCGATGATAATGCCCCCTCCTATGCCGGTGCCGAGGGTAAATAGCACCAGGTTCTTGACACCTTTCCCCGCTCCGTAGCGGTGCTCTCCCAGAGCCGCCGCGCTGGCGTCATTCAAGACAATAATGTCGACTCCGAATTTCTTTTTAATCATATCCGCCAGAGGGATTTCTACCCAGTCCGGTAAATTGGGCGATGGCGTAACCACTACCCCTCTGCCCGTATCGATACCGCCGGCGCAGGCAATGCAGATGGCGCTAATCTGAGAAATTCCGATGGTTCTACTGAATAGAAGGCTTTCGATGGCCGCCCCGATGCGCTCGATAACCCGGGTTACTCCCTCGCTGCCCAGCGTCGGCCGGACTTCTTTAGCCAGCTCCTTGCCGTCAGCAGTAAAAATCGCGGTCATTATCTTGGTCCCGCCGATATCTACGGCAATCACATACTTAACAACCTTACCCTTTTCCTTCATCGTATATACCTTCGACTATGTTTACTATGCCAGGAAGTCCATCACAAGCTTGTTGAATCTATCCGGATGCTCCAGTTGCGGCATGTGCCCGCAGTGGTCGAATATTTCCAGCCTGGCTCCAGGTATCTTCTGGACAGCTATCTGCGCGTGGGCCACCGGGATGATACGGTCTTGTTTACCCCAGACTATCAGTGTCGGCGCGGTAATAGTGTTTAGCCTGCTTAATAAAGGATTCACCAGATTGGCGCGCTGTCCGCCCAGGTTGATACCTGTCCTTATTGCGGCCAGCAGGGCTTTTTTCGCGCCGGGCTGGCTGATAAATCCGTAAGCCATATTTACCAGTTCCGGCGTTATCAAAGCTGTGTCATACACAATTTTCTTCCACAACCGGACCGTGCCCTTTAGACTGGGGCGTGTTAAAAGCTCTCCGAGGAGGGGAATTGAGCACAATTTAAAGTCGGAAATTACATCTCTTCCCATACCTGCGTTGTCCGCCAGCACCAGCTTTTCCACCTTCTCCGGATAATCCAGGACAAACTGCAGCACCAGCCCTCCGCCCAGTGAGTTCCCCACCAGGCTGGCTTTTTTAATGTTCATTGTCTCCATGAAGTCACTGATGAATTTCACCAGGGTGTTTATCTCGTGGGTTAAAGGTGTTTTATCGGAGCGCCCGAAGCCCACCAAGTCCGGGACATAGACCCGGTGATGTTCTGCCAGAGCGTTGACGTTATTGACCCAGTTCTCTGCAAAACCGCCCAGTCCGTGCACCAGGACAATAGCGCTTCCTTTATCCCCCACCACCCAATAGCGCGTGTTGATCGTGCCTACTTTAATGAATCTGTCTTCCGGTGCCTGGGCTGCCATATCTTCCTCCGTGACGTACTATTTCACCGATGCTATTAAATATATTATATAACGCTTCAGTTGGAAACCGCGCCGCGCTGTCCCAGCTCAGCAATCAGCACATCGAGGGCAAGTTCCCCTTCCATTTTTCCCGTCTTGATGGCAATATCGGTTTCCAGGAGTTTATGGTACACGTCCCT
>Ga0209777_10008983_pt1 | contig 10842 bp, 3 predicted proteins | sample FrelakmetHBP12HB_FD_187147 | JGI IMG/M metagenome (GOLD analysis project Ga0209777, IMG submission 187147) | Freshwater lake sediment microbial communities from the University of Notre Dame, USA, for methane emissions studies -HBP12 HB (SPAdes)... | ecosystem: Environmental > Aquatic >... | reverse complement strand
AGGTCTATCTTGTAGACCTGCTTGACATGGACCTTGAGGTTCACATAGGCCTTGGCGCTCGTGACAGTGGATAGGGCCGTGACATTGAGCGTTGTGTCGCCTGTGAGCGCTTCTTTGGAGGGCTTAACGGTCAGGGAAGTCGTTCCCGACGCGCCAGGGGCGACCTGGACGGAATCGTCGGAAAAGAGTGTCGTCCAGTTCTTTGGGACGCCGCTGACCTCGAGGGTGACGACATCGGTCGCCGTTCCCAGGTTCTGGACCGTCAGTGAAAAGACCGCAGCGACCCCCGGGTCGACCTGCTTCAAGGTCGGGGTCGCGGTGACCTCGATGGTGGCGGCCCCGCTGGTAAAGGCCGGGGCGATGCACAAGACCATGAGGGCGCCCGCTAGGAGCACTATCATGGCTTTTGCTTCTTTCATCCTTGCGTTCAGTGGTCTTCCCCCAGTGGGTGACTACTTCTTGCGCTTGAACATCACGACGGCCACGACCGCAACAACGCCGATGATGATGACGATGAGCAGTACGTAGAGCATCATGTTGCTCTGCTGAGCTAGCGCTGTCACGGACAAGCTCACGTTGGCGGACTTGGTCGTCTTTCCGTCCTTGGAGGCCCCCTTGATCTCGAGGGTCTTGGTGCCCGAGGTTGAGGACTTGGAGGTTACGGTCACGGTGATGTCCTTGGTCTGGCCGGCCCCGAGTTTCACTGAGGTCTCGCTGAAGGTCGCAGTGAGCTTAGGGTCCAAGGTCGGCGTCGTCAGCGTGATGGTGTCATCGCCGTTGCCGTTGTTCTTGACGGTAACGGTCGCTGTGAAGGAATTGCCGGCCTTGATCTGGGCCGTTGTTGGGACGACCGTGATGTCGAAATCGTAGATTTGTTTGACGGTCAGCGTGATGGGCTTGTCCAGCTTGTCGCCGCTGCCACCCACGAGCTCGAAGGTTAGGGTGTAGTCCTGGGCCAGGGCCGTCTTGGGCGCAAGGATGGTCACAAGGACATCCTTCTGCTTGCCGGCCTTGACCGTGGTCTTGGCGTCGTAGGTGACGGTCCAATCCTGAGGGATCTCGGGGCTACCTTTGACGGTCAGGTTCACAGTCTCGTCACCATTGCCATCGTTGCTGACCGAGATAGTGAAGGTGGCGGACTCGCCAGGGGCGACCTCGCTTGTTATTGGGGATGCCGAAGCGCTAAGGTCGTAAACATGCAGGCAGGTAACCAGGACGGTGCTCTCCCTCTCGTAGTTGGTGTCGAAGGCCGACTTTGCCTTGAAGGTCACGGCCTCCTTGTCGTTGGCCAGCGCCGTGCTGGGCACAGTCGTCTGGACCGACACCGTCTTCTTGGCGCCGGGCTGGAGCTCGCCGGTCGTAGAGGACCCGACGATGGTCGTGGTCCACTGCTTCTGGGTCTCGACGGATAAAGTGAAGGTGTCCGGTGCGTTCCCGCGGTTCTCGACAATGAACTCGTAGGGTACCGAGGCTGAGGGGTTCCCGCCCATATCGGCGGTCACGGTTTTGAGTGTTAGGTTGACCCCTGCCACTTGGAGGACCTTGGTCGTGTAGGTCGCGAACTGCTTGTAGGTGTTGTCGCCTTGGGATGTGGCCTGGACGGTCACGTTGCCGTAAGTTCCTGCCCTAGTTCCCGCGGGGGCCATGACCGACAGCAACACCTGCTGGGTCGACCCGGAAGCAAGGCTCAGGCTGCTCTTGTCCGTGTTGGCGGTCCAGGTCTCCGGCGGAGGTGTCACAATAAGGCCTACGGTGTCCTGCTTCTTGCCCGTGTTCTTGACGCTGAAGGTGTACTGGGCCGTCTCGCCGGGCTTGATGTCCTTTGCGACGACCGTGGTCGTGAGGCTGAACGAATAGTTGAGCTGGACGACATTGACATTCTTGGAGGCCTGGTTGTTGCCCTTGGTGATCTCAGTGATGTTGCTGTCTGGGTCCAGCTTGACGGTTATAGTGTGGCCGCCCAAGGTCGCGGGCTTCCAAGATGCTGAGGCCTCTACGGTCGCGCCCTGTGCAAGAGTATCGAAGGTGCTCTCTCCGAACTGGGTCGAGCCGTCCTTGAAGATGACGACGACCTTTGAGGCGTCCAGGTTGCCCAGGTTGTGGACAACGGCCTTGATGGTCTGGACCGTGTCGATGGGTACCTCGGAGGGTGCCGTGATATCGGAGGTCGCTACGGCCAGGTCGGCCATGGGTTCCAGGACCGTGACAGTGATCTTGGCGCTGTTGTTGGTCTCGCTATACTCTTGAATGACATTTGCAGCGTCCACAAGGACCGTCAGTTCATTGGAGCCGACGACTGAAGGGGTCCAGTCAAAGGAGACATTGGCGGTCTTCTTGGACTTAACCAGCGTGACATCCTGCGTGTCGATCTTGGTGGATCCAGACCACAGCTCGGCCTTGAAGTTGGAGGCGTCCTCATCGCCTTTGTTCATGATGGTCGCGTTCACCTTAGTGAGAAGGTCTTGGACTGGCGACGCAGGGTCCACTGTGATGTTGGCAGTTGTAATCGATAGGTCCGGGTAGAAGTGGACCGTGAACTGCTGGAGTTTTTCGTTGTCCTGGGTCTTGTCGATCGTGCCCTTGACATCAGGGGCGTAATAGACGGACTGTTCAAGGTTCTTTGAGCTAGTGTCGGTCACCACGGTGCCCGATTCGTAGATCTCAAAGGCTGTGAAGGAACCCGCTGTGACCGCGTGGGTCACAGTTCCGTTTACCGTGTTATCGAAATCGTAGGTGGCAGTTGTGGTCGTGGCCTGGCCGCCGCCGGCTGGTGTTGAGACCGTTGTAATGGTGGTCGAGGTGTGCCAGTTGTTTCCTGTCTTCATAGGGAACTGCAGGTCATTTAGGGGGACATCGACATCCACCGCGGAGGTCGCTGCCTGGTTGTTGATAGGAGCAAGGAGCGAGGAAACAGTATTCGTGCAGTCCACATAGAAGGTGGCCGATTCAACGACATTGAGACTGGCCTTGACGAAGGCCAGGTCCGAGACCCTCTTGTATTGATTCCCAGTGTTCGTGCCGGTGCCTGCGAAGCACCCGCTCTCATCACCTATTATACCTGTAAGATCAATGTAATCGTAAGTTCCTGAGAAGACGGCATTGCCGTTCACGGATTCCTTGTATGTATCGATACCGTTTGTCTTGACAATGTTCCCAGAAACGGTATAGGTCGTGTTGTCGCTCATGTAATTCTGGTAAAGATTGATGGTCGCGATTGTCGGAACGGATTGGGTCTGGGTCGTCGTATCATGGGAGACCGTCCAGTATTTCCAAGACTCGCCTGTTACCAAGGTCGGGACATCCACGGGTTCCGCCCAAGTGTAAGCGGACACCTGCATGTACAATGGAAGGGCCATCCCGATGCAGACCAGGAAGGCAACGATCGCGGTCCTCTTGCACGATTTCGAGCGAAGGTTCTTGACGGATAACATAATGGATTCTCCTAGGATTCAATCTATCATATTGTTATAGTACTGTCATCCCCAATGTCACTTATATAATTTCTCAGGTTTGCAGGGCAAATAATAATTTATATTTCTCGGGCCATCGAGAGTTGAAAATACCAAAATTTAAATACTTCATTGGAAACCATCTAAATGTAGTTATATAATAAGGACCAGAGTAAGTGTGTAAGAGGGCCTTGAAGGCCAGGACCTCTGACTATCACCAAGGCGGTAGGTGGCGGTGAGGAGCATGTCGTATATGTTCGATCACAAAAAGTCCCGTTCCATTGTAGGCTCGGTCACTTTGAGGTCCCTTTGCATTTTATCGTTGTTCGTGCTCCTCTCTTTTATGCCACTGTTCTTCGTAGATGCCGGGGCCAACACAGGTTCGCGTCAGAGCTTTACCGTCGGTATCGATCCGGTCCCGTTGCTCCACGAGGATGAATCCTATATCTTCAACGCCTCGGTCCAGGGGATCACTCCCAACTTCTTGGGCAGCCTGACCTACAAATGGGACTTCGGCGACCAACATTCGAACTCATCCAACCCGAAGAACACCACGACGATCGGGATTATGACCGCGACCCATTTGTTCGTCGAGGCCGGGACCTATATTGTCAATTTAAAGGTGATCGATTATAATGGCAACCAGTCCACTGCGTCTGCGACGGTCGTTGTAAAGAACGTGGCTCCGACGCCGGACATCTCGATAGACCGCAGGTCAACCTTCGAGGACGAGCCGATAACCTTCATGGCCTCGGGACAACTTGACACTCCTTCGGACATCCCGACCCTGGAATTCTCTTGGGCTCTCGACAACGAGCAGCCTTCTGCCTATTCGAGCAAGACCTTCATCGAGCGGACCTATCCTCAGGCAGGAACCCACATCGTGACCTTGTCCATTAAGGACAAACATGGTACGATAGGGACCATTTCTAAGGTCTTCAGCGTCGATGATCAGCCACCACTTGCGATAGGGGCTTACAAAGGCAATTATTTCGTTGACCGGGACATTTCATTCGATGCAAAGGCTAGTCTGGATACCCCTTCTGACATGGCCACGCTCAAATACTCATGGGACTTCGGCGATGGGTACAACCAGACCGGGGTCACGGTCAATCATGTCTTCCAAACGAGTGGCAAACATGCCGTAGGGCTAACTGTTACCGACGATGACGGCCTATCGAACAAGCAACTGCTCGTGATCAATATCAATAACCTTGCCCCTATCGCACAGTTCGATGTCCTACATAGGGGCGGCTCAGACTTTGTCACCCTAGACGCCAGCAAAACCATGGACACTCCAGACGACATTGCAGGATTAAGTTATAGCTGGGCCATCGATTATAAAACGGTTGGCCAAGGCAAGGTCCTTACCTATCGGTTCAACAGCCTGGGATTGCACGATGTGACGCTCACGGTGATCGACCCTGAGGGAGCCCTTTCCCAAGCGAACGGGACGGTCAGTATCACGAACCATGCCCCATCCGTATCCTTGGCCCCAGCCAACAATGTTATAGAGGATCAGACTGTCCATCTGGTTGCGAGCTCCATCATAGACCCCGAGGGTTCCTCCATTACCGTCGAATGGGAGTTCGACGACCTCTTTATCGATGACCATACACTTGTCCATCCAAACGGGACGCAAGCTGCCTTTGATCGCGTCTATTCCGATTCCAAACCTCACTGGGTCCGTGTCGATGTCTATGACGCGAGTGGTGCATGGGCGTTTGACCAAATCGAGATCAAGGCTATCGACCCACGACCCCAGCCAGTCATTAAAACTGAAAACCTCGGGATCGCCGGACATGAGATGCATTTCGATGCATCATCAACAAAGGACAACCCTTCGGACATGGCATCGCTGATCTACAACTGGTCCTTCGGGGACGGTTCTGTCCAGACCGGCCTTATCGTCGACCATATCTTCATCCGGCCCGGTGAGTATAATGTCAACCTCACGGTCACCGACGATGAAGGGGCTATCAGCGTCGTGCGGCATGTCGTCACGATAATCGCCCAGGACCTGTGGGACAGATACAACGGGAAGGTCCTGATCGTCGACTACACGGTCAATTCCAACCTTGACGGGCAGCCCGGCATCGACCCGGATGAACAGATATACCTCGATGGCACGGTCGGCCTCGTCAGCGACTGGAACGGCCCCGACATACTCCACAGGTACAATACATTAGTGACCGCGCAGATCGTTGGTGTCAACAGGTCCTGGTCGACCACAGCAGGCCCGGACGGAGATTTCAGGATCGTGCTCAATGCCCCCTCCAAGAGCGGGCCTTTCACGATTAAGGTCCTTGCAACCTTGTCACCTCTGAGCGCTGAGGCAACATCGCAGCATAAGGTCCAGAAGCAAGAGACGGCCACAAGCCCAGTTTCAATGCCTCTTGTCGCAGGGGCGGTCAGTGCGACAGCGGGCCTCATCGCGATCGGTGCCGTCGGTGGAACAGACCTCGGCCGTTACAAGTTCTTCACGCTCATGATACCGCTGTTCACTCGTTTGAAGAAGCCCAAGATTCTGGACCACTTCGAGCGCGGGCGGATCTACGAACATATACGCAAGACGCCAGGCGATACCTACAGCTCGATACGAAAGGCTTTGGACATTCAGAACGGCGCCCTGGCCCACCACCTGCGGGTCCTCGAGTTCCATGATTACATCGTCTCGCGCCGCGACGGGATGTACAAGCGCTTCTATCCCAAGGGGATGAAGATTCCCGAGGGCAAGCACAAGAGCATCCAGGAGCAAATGCTCGAGATGATCATGGCCAATCCAAAGATTACGCAAAAGCAGATGGCCGAGCGGCTGGGCATCGACCGCTCGACGGTGAACTACCATGTCAAGATACTTCTGGCCATGGGCGTAATACGCTCCGAAAAGGACGGGACGATCAAGTACTACTATTTCGTAGGCGTAAAGGAACCCCTGCCCTTTGAAGGATAGATGCCAAGACCCTTTTTTCTTCTGTCGTCGAGGACGGCCGAAAGGCTTATATATTTTCTTGTCAATAAAATATTGACAAGATTGACCAGTCAAGGACCGCGGCCTCCCCTCTACATTTTCTTCCCGTCGCTGATAGCAAGGTTCATTAGCCACGTTATATTCCGGTTCCTTGAGGGTGACCGACATGGCCAAGAGAAAAGCGTCCAAATCCGGTAAGAAACCAATTGCGAAGAAGACCGGGTATCGTGGGCTCCGCTGGAAGACCGACAAGAAGTCCGTAAAGCGGGTTGTCAAGTCCGGCTATGCTCGGATCGCCAAGGGTGGCAGCTCCAGCTGCGGGCCGGTAACCACTTGTTGCTGTGGTGGTGGCGAAGCTTCCATGACAGTCAAGGACATCGGCAAGGCCATCGGCTACTCCAGCAAGGAGATGTCCGCTGTGCCCTCGGGCGCCAACCTTGGCCTCGGGTGCGGCAACCCGACGGCTCTCGCGGCCCTCAAGAAGGGCGAGACCGTCCTGGACCTCGGGTCCGGCGCGGGCTTCGACTGCTTCCTTGCAGCTAACCGGGTCGGCGACAAAGGCCATGTCATCGGCGTTGACATGACCCCCGAGATGCTCGAGCGCGCAAAGGAGAACGCCAAGAAGGGCGGCTTCGGCAATGTCGAGTTCCGCCAGGGCGACATCGAGGACCTCCCCGTCGAGGACTGCCTCATAGATGTCATAATTTCCAACTGCGTCATCAACCTCTCAACGGACAAGCCCCGGGTCTTCCAGGAGGCCTTCCGCGTCCTGAGGCCAGGTGGCCGCCTCATGGTCTCCGACATCGTATTGCTCAAGGACCTCCCCGAGGCCATCAAGAACTCAATGGGCGCCTACATCGGCTGCGTCGGCGGCGCCATCCTGAAGAAACAATACCTCCAGGCCATAAAAGACGCTGGCTTCTCCAAGGTCGAGATCCTCAGCGAGGACCCCTTCCCTGTCGAGGTCTTCATGGGCGACCCGACCGCTACGGCAGTAATGCAGCAGATGGGCCTTCCGATGGATGAGCTCCAGGAGGCCATCAACGCTGTTGTCAGCATCAAGGTCGCGGCGACAAAAGCCATATTTAAGTTAGAAAAGGGCCGAAAACCCAAGGCCTGAAACCTCCTTTTTTCCCTTTGATTTTGAGTTCATTTTACCGAAGGATTTATATATTCAATTTGAAGCCCCTCCATTTTACTTATATATAGAAGTCCCTAAACCTAGACCAAGAAATATCGAACAAGGAAATGGAGGCGGTTGTAATGGAAGGAAAGAGAGGGATCCTAGCGGTCCTATTGGTATTGGTGATGGTGAGCGTTAGCTTTTCGCCCTTGGCGTCCCTGGTAATGGCCCAGGACATCGACTCCGACGGCGACGGCTACTCGGACAAGTACGAGCGATTGATGGGCACTGACCCCGAGGACCCAACCTCGTTCCCGGCAACTGGCGGAACGGGCGGCACGGGCGGTCCCGACACGATCGAGCAGTTCCAGATCGATGTCTTGCCCTCCGGGCGCATCGTCGCCGAGGGACAAGCAATGTCCGTGGCGGTCTACGTCCGGCAGAACAGCGAGCTCGTCAGCCAGAGGCTCGTGCACCTTCTGGTCTACTCCGCGGTGGGCCAGGACCTGAGCATCCTGGACGCCCAGAAGGACGTCCTTGACCAAGGCCGGGCCTCCTTCCAGTACACCCCGACCTCGGCCGGTATCATCTACTTCGTTGCTACGATGGAGGAGAACGGGGCCAACCTCGGCGAGAAGACCACGGTGGCCTCTGTGATGTCCAAGCAGGACCATCTGCGGGTCGGCTTCATCAACATCGCCGTGTACCAGCACTACATCGCGACGGCCGACGCCCAGTTCCACCATCTGCTCCCGGGCATGAACGCCCGCATCGTTGTTCACCTCTACGAGCTCAAGACGACCGGCATCACCGACGACATGGTCAAGAAATGGGTTGGCGCGATCGCCCCCATGCAGGCCCAAAAGGACCTTTACCAGCCAGCCTCCGGCTCGGTATACCTCACGGGCTCTGGTCCGGGCGGCATCAAGTTCCAAGAAAAGATCCAGTGCACCTCCACCGGCGGCGCCTACGAGCCCGCCCTCACAGCCATCGGGGACTACACCTTCCAGGTCTCCGGCTACAACGATTTCAGGTACTTCATCGACATGGCCTCCCTGACGGTCCACGACCCGATATACAAGGCCATCTCGATATACAGTAAGTTCCAGCTCTTCGAGACCGGTCAGATCCAGCTCGTGGCCAAGCGCGTCTCCCCGACCGTTACCCGCGAGGACTTCGACAAGTACATGAGGAATGCGGGCACCATGGATCAGTTCGCCAAGGACCACCCGCTCCTGATGAACCCCATCAGCGGCCAGGTCGATTATTACCTGCTCTACATGCAGGGCCAGATGTCCTTGGTCCTCAAGCACGGCGTAATGTCCTACAACGGCACGGCCTTCGATACCTACACCTTCAACGTCCCCGGCGACTACAAGCTTGTTGTCTCCGACAGCGCCATTGCCTTCCCGACCGGAAGCTTCGTCTTCCCAGGCGTGCCGATCTCGAACGTGTTCCTCCAGAACATCAAGGTCATAACTGATTACACGCTCACGACCTTCCCCAACAAGGTCACCTATTTCCCGGCCGAGTCCGTCAAGCTCACGACCATCTTCATGTCCGGCGAACGTGTCGTCCGCGACATGCCCGTCGCTATCTACGTCGACGGGAAGTACCTGGGCCAAGAGAAGGTCAAGGACGGCGAGTTCGTTATCCAGAACGACCTTGGCAAGATGTCCCAGGGCGGTCACAATGTCAAGACCATACCCGTGACCTCCCAAGATACCCTCACCATCGTGAGCGCCTTCGGTGTGTCCTCCTTCACGGACCCCTGGGCCGGCTCTGCAGTGTTCTACGTCCGCGGCATAGGAATCTACATGGACCTGCCCGCCAAGGCCGTCAGAGGCATGCCCTTCTCCTTCAGGCTGCTAGCGCTCGACGCTCCTATGGAGCCCTGCGCCGGCTGCGCCTACAATGTATGGCTGCTCTTTAGTTCCATGGAGATGCGCGTGGCCTCCGGGACAACGGACGCTTCGGGCTCCGCCGTAGTGACCTTCGGATACCCCGATCTCTACTTCGACTCCATCAAGGTCGCGATCACAAAGGGCACCGACACGGTCCTAGTCATCAAGTCCATCGAGCCTCGGGCCCAGCTCCTCAGCGGAATGGCCATCACCAACAAGCCCATCTACAAGGCCGGCGAGACCGTCATGCTCAGGTTCTTGGTCTGGAACCAGGACCTTCTGGGGCCCGCAACGGGCGGGCTCGATGTCAGGGTCGCGGACCCGGACGGGCGCGAGATCTCCCGTGAGAAGCTCACGTTAGATGATTACGGCGCCGCTCAGCTCCAGGTCCCGATCTCGACGGGCCAGCGCGACGGCGACTACAAGGTCCAAGCTTGGGTGGCCGGCCAAGAGGTCCCAGTCATCGACCGGACCTTCAAGGTCGAGGCCTACACGACCCCGAGCGTCGAGGTCTCCTTCTCCAACGATAAGAACGTTGTAGATTACATGACAAAGGATTTCACTGTACCCTACAGCATTAAGTACACTTTCGGCAAGGAGGTCACGGAAGGCACGGTCAACTGGGAGTACGGCTACATCAACAAGGGCATGACCAACGAGCACGCCCTCAACACTGGCTCCGACCAGGTCAACGGGACCTGGCCCATGAAGGTCAAGTTCGACCTCGACGACCACATGGACCCCCAGGACCAGGTCTACGTCAAGATCAACTTCAAGGACCAGTTCGGCCACAATGCGACCGGCACGGTCTATCTGACGGTCACCGAGGCCGGGGTCCTGTTCGACCTCAAGGTCCTCCCCGACAAGGACCAGTACAAGCCCGGCGACAAGGTCGGCCTCAGGGTCATGCTCTCCAAGCAGACCCAGAGCCTGGGCCACACCTCGATCGAGCCCCTGGGTTCTCAGACCATCGATCTTTCCGTCCAGGCACCTGACGGCAAGTGGTTCTCCTCCTCCGTCAAGCTCGGCATCGACGGGAACTGGACCGGGTCCTTCTCCGACCTGGGCATCGATGCGCAAAAATACCACAAGACCGGCCAGGTCACGACCTTCAAGGTCGAGGCCAGCTATAATGTGGGCTCGGTCATCTCCGCCTTCCAGGACATAGATTTCATAACGGTCGAGCCGGTCCTTTCCACAGACAAGGACTGGTACGAGGCCGGTTCGGACGCGGTCATCTACATGGCCGTGCGCGACCTTGTCAACGGGACCTTCATGAGCGACCCCTATGATGTCAAGGTCCACCGCGACTCCGACGACTCGAACCTCCTGTTCTCGGCCGTCGGCAAGCTCGACGGGTCCTCTAAGACCCTAGTATGGAAGGTCCCCGGGACC
>Ga0209777_10008982_pt1 | contig 10844 bp, 8 predicted proteins | sample FrelakmetHBP12HB_FD_187147 | JGI IMG/M metagenome (GOLD analysis project Ga0209777, IMG submission 187147) | Freshwater lake sediment microbial communities from the University of Notre Dame, USA, for methane emissions studies -HBP12 HB (SPAdes)... | ecosystem: Environmental > Aquatic >... | reverse complement strand
TACCTCACCCCCATATTGTCCAAATGAACGTATTTCATCATATTTTTCATTATATAATGAATTAATATATGCTGCACGTTTTTGATTTAATTTATCATAATCATCATTACTATTTGGGTCATCAGCAAGTATTTTTTCAGCATTAAGATTAGTAACGCTTAAATTTCCATCCCTATTAACATAATATGGTGTATAGCTATTTACAATAACTAAAAATGGTTGAAGATTTTTTATTGCTGTCCGATAATCATCATCTGCAATCATAACATTACCAACATTTAATTTACCTCTTAAATATTTTTCATATTTATTTCTATATTCTTGGGGATTAACTTTTGGTGCATCAGGATTATCAATATTTAATGGAGCATCATATTTCTGATATATTGGTACAATTTTTAAATTACTAAGTGTTTCACGAATATTACTTAACAAAACTCCTTGACATGGTTCTCCCGGGTGAATAACTTTTGTACAACCATCATCAATAAATCCAGTAAGATTAATATCATTGGCAATAGTTGTTATTGTTGAAGGATATTCTTTAAAAAATGCATCTGGGTCATATTGGGGATTGTCATTTTTTAATTCAAAAGCAATTTCATATAAGAATAACCAAAATTTTTGAAATTCATTTTTATAAACATAATCACTTTGTCTTGGCTTAAAACCTTCAGCAGTAAAATATAAATCGCATAATGTGGCAATTGCTGGTTTTTTTTCACCATACAATTCTTTAATTTTTTTTACATATTCCTGAATTTTTTCTTCATTGGGATTTAATGAGGTTAAAATATTATCATAATTTGATATAGTAAATAAAAAAACATATTTACTATCGGGAGTAAATGGAAATACTTTCATGAATGATTTCATATCAGTGGTTTTTGCAATTTTTTCTGCAAAATTTTTCAAAGGATACATATAAAAACCAGTTGGAGTATTATATTCATTTTTACGATTAATAAATGTTGTATTTGTTGTTTGTCTGAAAGAAGCATATGCATTTTCATAACCATATCTTCTAAGATATTCAGATACTAATTTAAAACTATCTTCAAAATAATGTTCAACTGCTCTTTTTTCATCAAGAACTTCTTCATTAATTTCTTCATCTACTGATCGTTTGGGTGAGAATACTCTTTTCATGGCATCCATTCTTGCTTTTTTATAATATTCTCTATTACCTACAAAAACTTTTGTGGCTTCACCGACATCAGCATATCTAAATGTTATACTGCCATCTTTATTGCGGGTATGTTCAACATTTCCAAATACATTATTTGATATTAATTTACCAATAATAAATCCTTCAAGTCTGTTTGGTATTCTGAAACCAAATCTTTTTGTTAGCATATTTGCTAAATCTTGTGTAAGCATGCCCCAGATAGGATAATGAGTTGCTGTAAGTTCCTGCATTGCTCTCATTATTGCTTTTGGACTACCAGCAACACCAGTTAATTTATAATATCCGCTTCTTTGTGGTCTAACTGTAATAAAACCAGTTGGGTCACCATAAAATAACCATTCATTTGCTCTACTGTAAAATTTACTTGCATCCCATGAAGCACCAGTTGCTTTCATGTATGATTGTGTAAAAACATCAAATATTTGACGTTTCTCTTCTGGAGTAAAATCATTAAAGCGTTTACTTTCATTTAATAAACTCATGCTATGATATATTTAACATAAATAGTTTTCATAATAAAAAAACCCCAAATTTCTTCGGGGTTTAGTATTGAAATATGAAAAATTTAAATTTTCTCTTCCTTTTCACTCAAATCAAAAGTAAATTCCAAATCCTGATCATCAAGTTTTATATTGAGCTTGTTTTCATCAAAAGTTTTGAATTCACTGAACCATCTTTTTGAAAGGATAAGCGAGAATTTGATCTGTGCGATTTCTTGTAATGCTTTCTTTCTCTTCTTATTAAGAATATCTGACTTGGTGATAAGATATGTTTTCAATACGCCTTTCTGTTGCTCTTCATTGAGCGATTGATACATATCGGAATCAAGTTGTGCCTGATATTTCTTAATTGCATCTGACATAATTGCTTCACTTGGTTTAAGTGCTTTACCATCTTTAAGTTTAGTAATTACGTCTTCAACTTTTGGTAATGAAGAGAAACCTTTAATTTTGGTTTCCAGATTAACTGACATATAAAAGTCAGTGGATTCTTCAGCATCTGTCAATGGTGCAAAACCATTATAGTCAGTTATACCAATTGTTTTAAGCCAATCTGCAGCTTCCTGACCAAGCAGTTCAACAAATGATTTACTTTCTTTTGGAAATAATGATTTTCTGAAATAATCATAAACCTTTTTGTCTGCCTGTAACTTTTGAAGTTCCCATTCCTGAATTGCCAGACCTTTTGCTGAAATCGATTTAACCATACCTCTATTAATAAGTGGTAAGCTGGTAAGATCAATAACTAATACTAAATCATTCATGTCTGATTTATAATTAACATCTGTTGACAATAAATTAGATTGAATGTAATTAACATTATGTGCTTTCAGAAGGTTAAGTACCTCAATAGAATATGATACCGGAAGTTTTTTAACATTTACAATACCATCTTTAATAAGTGTATATGTTTTATATCTGAAAGTAGCAATTTTATCAATACCAAATTTATTTTCTGGTATAATTGCTTCACCTTCAATGCGTATACGTACAGAAAGATTGGCACGTTTTTCATTCCATACTAAATCAGTAAGAGGATAACCTCTGTTTGGGTCAGAATCTACAAATTTAACTTCAACGTTCTTTTCTTTGAGTTCTTCTGTGATCTTATTTACTTCATCAAGATTTTTAGCTTCAGATAATCTTTTTTTGTCAGCTTCAGATAAGTTTTCACCCCTTGTAACACGTTTTCTACCAATCAAATTGTAATTGAAATCTGGATGTCCTTTATAGAACAAACAGCCTTCAATGTTTCCCAAATCTTCAATAAGATTCATAAGGCAATATGCATCATCAGGAACTTTCTGAATTGCACCTTTTCCTTCAACAAATCTTTTTGATGCATCGGCAACACATTCTTTAATAGCTGCTTTAAATGAATTTAATTTCTGTTTACCAAATGCATTTACAAGCATCTTGTAAAAATGATTGTCACCAAGAGCATAGAATATCTTTTCCGCATCATCATTCATCAGTTTATCCGAAAGTACATAAACCGCTGCATAAAGTATAGCAACTTGTTCTTGTGGAATCGCACCATATAAAAGAGGGTTTTCAGTATTTCCAATTGCATTAGGACTAAAGAAATGGACTTCTTTAACATCACTACCTACCATAATCTTGTTATCCTGAATGTTGTAAAGAAGTACACTACCGTCTTTTCCAACACTGAATGCAAAATCATAAAGATATTTGTCAGTGATTTCAACAATAGTTTTTTTGCCACCACTGAGAGTTTTGGATATTGAAGAATCAAAAACTGGTTCATATTCATTAAATGAAGATGTTGAAATTTTACTTCCACCTACAGTAGATGCCATTTCAGTGATACTTTCAGAATTACAATAAAATCCATATTCAATGAATGTCGAAGACGCTAAATCATATTTAAGATTTTTTAGTGCTTTAATAACATCACTCCAACTGCAATTATTATTACACCCATCTGTGAGAAAAAATAAAGAATAAACAGAATTGGGTCTGTCCTTTTTAATTCTATCAATTATCTCTTTAACCAAAACCAACGGCTTATGAAATGCAGTTAAGCCAATTGGTTTTAACCATTTATCAATTGCATCATTTAAGTCACTTAATGTTTTCAAAGATTTAACTTCGACTTCTTCTTTTAAAATACCGCTTTCATTGTTACCGCTAAACCATACAATTGATACTGTATCGGAAGCATGTAACAAATTTGGCAATTTATTTTTTAATTGAGTTCTAATTAACGGTAAATCATATGACATTGAGCCACTAACATCTATTACGATGATATGATTCACACTTTTTGCAATTTCTACTGTTGTATTAGAATTAATTTCTTGTGATACAAGAAAATAGGATTCATTCAGTTTTACAAATTTTTTCATAGTATGTTTAATTAAATTTAATTTGACAAATATATATATTATTTTAATACAAAGTATATACTTTTCAAAATTTTTTTAGTATTTATGTAAAAAATATTTATTATGAATCAACAAACAAAAACAATTTTAATTAAAATTGACGAAGAATTGAAGAATAAGTTCTCAGAGAAGGCAACGAAAATGCAAATGAAATTATCGACAAGAATAAAATATTTAATGAAAATGGATATTGATGATAAAATATTGATTAAAAATGGATAATAATATTTTAAATAAAATAAACAAGAGGTGTATAGAAAAAAATTATACGTTTTTTGGGTTTGTTGATGGTATATATAAGAACAATAAAAGTAAATTAATTTTACGATGTAATAAAGATTTACACATTTGGCAGCCAACATGTGTTAGTTTTATTTCAAATAAAACCGGATGTCCTAAATGCTCTGGAACAATAAAAAAAACAAAAGAAGAAATAATATCTAATATCGTTAATGTTTGCACAAATAAAAACTATAAATTTTTAGGATTTATTGACGATAATATTAATACCAAATCTAAATTTAAAATTCAATGTTTGAAAGATAATTATGTTTGGCAACCTAATTATAATAATTTTATTACAAAAGATAGTGGTTGCCCTGTATGTGGTGATACATTAATAAGATCAGAAGAATCGGCAATAAAAATAATTACTGGAATATGTAATGAAAAAAATTATATATTTAATGGCTTCATCGGAGATTCTTATTTTGGCGCAAAAGTTAGATTATGTTTAAAATGTAATCATTGCAATTGTGAATGGACACCAACGTATTATAATTTTGTACATAATAATAGTGGTTGTCCGAATTGTAGAAAATCTAAGGGCGAATTAACCATAATTAAATATCTAAATGAACATAACATAGAATTCTTACAGCAAAAAACATTTAAAGATTGTAAAGACAAAAAATTATTACAGTTTGATTTTTATTTACCTAAACATAATATATGCATTGAATTTGACGGTAGTCAACACTTCATATCCAAAAAAATCTGGGGTGGTGATAATAATTTAAAATTAATTCAAAAACATGACGAAGCAAAAAATAAGTTTTGTATTGAAAATAATATTAATTTATTACGAATTAATTACAAAGAAAATATTGCTAATAAATTAAACAGTAAATTAATTAATTTGAATTTATTATAAAAGAATTTTTCAATTTCTTTATTAAGTTTTACATTCTTTTTCATACAATTTAAATTATATTACAGTTATTTATTATTTACAATTTGTTTGTGTTTATTTAACCACGCCTCAATATATGACTTATCATTGCTAACAAAACCATTATAGCAATCTGCTTGAAAGTCTCTTACGAGTTTGGCTAAATCTTCAATAGTTAGAAAATATCCAGATACATAAGACTCCATGCTTGCCCCACAAAGATAAGTAGGACCTGACATGGGGTCATTAGGACGTGAATTTTGAATTCTGCTTTCTTGTATAATCATTTCCATATGATATTAGAAAGCAAATATATTACATTAATTTCTAATTTCAAAGAACTTTACTATATTTATTATGTTCAGCAATTTTTTCACAAAGATTAATAAAATATTCTTGATTAAAATTGTTTTTCATAAGATTAATATCTTTATGTACCCATTGTATATTTCCTTTGATATATCCAATATTAGAATTTATTCTATCAAGTGATGCGGTCATAAATCTAAAATCAATATTGCAATTAATTCTTTTATCTGTAAAACAAATATTTAAACCAGATATTGCACATTTTTTATTTTGTTGAAGATATAAATTCCATAGATATTCAATAGTTATGTCTTCGTCCCAAATAAAATTTCTTCGTTTCGCATTTCTTTTAAAATATGAATATACTGTTTTGGTTATATCACCAATGCCCAGATGCCCATATTTAATAAATCCAATTTTTTTATTATTTATTAATGCATCTTTATAATTTATTTTGCTTTTACAACTTTTACAACATGTTTGTCTACCATTACGTAAAAAATATCCTCTAACAAATTCGATTTTTCCACACGAACATTTTACGTGATATTTTACTTTATAGTCTTTACTTATTTCAATTTCATTATCAATGATAGTATAATTTCCAAAGACTTCTCCAATTTTTGCTAATTTTCTTTTGTTCATAATAAAAGGTACAATATCAATAAATACTCAGAAATATTGAATTAGTACCTTTTAAAATAATATAATTATTTTAAGAACATTTACTCCATGAACAATTTTTACAATGTATGCATCCTTCTTCAAAAACGAAATCAGTACTTCCGCATTCTGGACATTTACCTTTTGTTTTTTCACCATCTTTAATGTATCTTTTGATTACACGCACAACACCATTCTTCCACGTATTAATATTTTCTTCTCTAAAAGTAAGTGAATCAATTAATTCATATACTTTAATTAAAGGCATACCATGTCTTAAAATACCTGAGATTAGTTTTGCATAATTCCAATATTCTGGATTAAATGCATGATTAAGTCCTGTGTGTATTTGTTTTATACCATTACTATCAATATATTCAATATCATATCTTTTAATTCTTGTTGGTTTGCCATCAGTATCGATACCCTCAATAATGTTCTTAACTACTTCACATTCTTTAACTGTTGGAGGTAATTTACTTAATCCATTTTCGAGAAGTCCGGTAAAGAGTTCATAAGGTTTCCCGTCTTTTAAACCCACAACTGCAATCCATTTTTCTAAATTATTCTGAAATCTGTGAATCTCTGCTTTTAATCTTTTTGGTCTTTTGGGAGCATTATTTTCTTGAAATTCGACAACTTCTTTTTTTGATTCATCTGCTATAAGAACACCACTTCGACTACCATCACGATAAATGGTCATGCCTTTACATCCACTTCTCCATCCACTTTCATAAACATTTGCAACAAGTTCTTCAGTTGCATCTTTTGGCAAATTAATAGTAACACTGATGGAATGATCAATTTCATGCTGAATTCTACCTTGCATTTCAACTTTCTTTACCCAATCAACATCAATTGATGTTGCTTTATAATATGGAGATTTTTTTACAATTTCATTAAATTGTTCATCACTCATGGATTTCACTATTTCAACATCATATCCATTTACTTGAAGCCATATTTCGAATTTATCATGAAATACTGAATATTCCTGCCATGCAATACCCTCATCGTCAACATAATCAATGCGTACATTTTTTTCCTGTGGATTAATTTTTCTTCGTCTTTTATATCTCACTAAAAAACAACATTCAATACCTGACGTAGTTTTTGTTAATATTGAAACGCTTCCCGTTGGTGCTATTGTAAGAAGTGCAATATTTCTACGACCATAAGTAACCATTTCAGCATATAATTGTGGGTCCTCTTTCAATATTCTTGTAATAAAAGGATTGTTTATTTCTCTTTCAGCATCATATATTGGAAATGCACCACGTTCTTTTGCCATTATAACACTTGAACGATAAGCATTTAATTTAAGTGTTTTATGTACTTGAACGCTAAATTTTGTTGCTTCTTCTGTGCCATAACGTAATCCAATCGCTGCAAGCATATCGCCTTCTGCTGTTATTCCTAATCCAGTTCTACGACCTAATTCGGCTTTTTTCTTAATTTCCGACCAAAGATTAATTTCATATAATTTAATAAATTCATCTTCTGGGTCTGATTTTATTTTAACAAGTATAGCATCAATTTTTTCAAGTTCTAAATCTACAATATCATCCAATAATCGTTCAGAAAGAATTACATCATTTTTAAATTGATTGAAATCAAAAAACGCTTCTTTTGTAAATGGATTTTTTACATATTCAAATAAGTTGATTGCTAATAATCTACAACTATCTGAATTACAAAGAGTTATCTCTCCGCAAGGATTAGTTGAAACTGTTTTAAATCCAAGATCAGCATAACAATCAGGTATGGATTCTCTAAGTATTGTATCCCAATATAAAATCCCGGGTTCTGCACTTTTCCAAGAATTATGCATTAATTTTTTCCAAAAATTTTTGGCATTAATTTCTTTAATTTGTAAAGGACTATCACTATTAATTGGAAATTGTTGTTGATATGGCAAATCATTAACAACAGCATTCATGAATTTATCATCTATTTTTATTGAAATATTTGCACCTGTAACTTTACCTTGAGTTAGTTTTGCATCAATAAAATTTTCCGCATCTGGATGTTTAATGTTTAATGATAATAAAAGTGCTCCTCTTCTACCATCCTGCGCTACCTCTTTTGTACTATTTGAAAATCTTTCCATAAACGGAACTATTCCTGTTGATGTTAATGCACTATTTTTAACTGGTGAATTTGCTGGTCTAATAAATGATAAATCTGTTCCAACACCTGCTCTTCTTTTTTCCAATTGAACTATTTGTTGATCAATTTTCATAATGCCGCCATATGAATCACTGTCTTTTTCATTGCCAGTTACAAAACAGTTCGATAGTGATGTTATTTGAAAATTATTACCAATACCTGCCATTGGTGAACCTTGTGGTATAATTCTTTCAAAATTTTTTATTGAATTGTAAATTTCTTCTTCTGATATTGGATTAGGATATTTTTTTTCAATTCTTGCCAGTTCTTTGGCAATACGATGATGCATTTCATCTGGGTTTAATTCGTAATAGTTTTTTTCGTCTTTTAGACAATACTTTTTTATCCAGACATCGGTTGCTAATAGATCATCTTTAAAGTATTGTAATGTTGATTTTTCGACTTCTTGTTTGGAATAACTTTTGAGGATTTTATCTGTCATGTAATTAATAATTTTATATAGAAATTATAAATGCAAATATATTGATAAGCTATCATAAATACAAGATTTTAATCAATAATTAGCAAAAATAATTAAATAAATTTTAAGTCATTATGTTATAAACTTTTAAGAAAATAAAAATAAAAAAAGGTGCTAAAAAGCACCTTTCAAAAAAAACGGATTTAATATAAAAACAGAAATTATTATTTATCTTTTGAGTCAATAACAACTGTATTTGAATTGACACTATTAGTAATTATAAAATTTTCACCAGCATTGCCAGATGTAGTAATATTACCACTAAAATTTTGTGGGTCATTTTCATCTTTTTTATCATCTTCTGGTTCATTATCAGCAATCAATGATTTTGATTTTTTCTGGAAATCACCACTTGTGCTACTCATACTTCTATAAGAAGTTGACACACAATTAAGTGTTTGTGACATATGTGATACACCTTGTGTAGTTGCACCATATGTAATAGTATTACCACCACTTATTCCAAAACTAGTACCAACAGCAAAAGCATCCTGATTAGCTGCAAGATATAAGAAGTTCCAATCTTCTTTTTCACATTCTCTGATAAGAGAAATGATCATTTTTTTACCTTCTTCGCCTTTGTATTCATTACTTGCATTTTCAAGTCCGTCAGTTACAATACAAACAAGTACTTTTGAAGGTGCTTCTTCACCAAGTTTTTTGAGTTTTGCTCTTTCACTGTTAATTGTTTTACCAATAGCATCATATAATGCTGTCATACCTCTTGGTTTCCAAACCTGACCATTAAGCAATTCTGCATTCTTTATATCAACATTATCATAAAGTATTTCATATTGATCATCAAATAATGCTACCGTAATGGTTGCTTTATCAGGAAGTGCTTTTTGTTTTCCAAGAAATTCATTGAAACCGCTAATTGAAGCGTTAATAATACTACCCATTGAACCACTGCGGTCAAGGATACAAATGATATGTGTTTTCTCGTTAACTGGAATAATTGTTTCTTCAGTAACGGTTGTGACTGTTGTGGTTGTCACTTTTTTCTTTTTCTTATCTGCCATTTTTCATAAACTTAAGCATAAAATTATTTTCAGTAAATATAATAATTTTTAATTAAAAATGCAAGGATTATTTTTAATTATGCTAAATAAAAATTATAAGTAATTGAAATAAAAGGAGATAAACTATAAAAATATTTGTGTACCCTCTATAAGTCGAAAATAAATTTTCAAGTATTTATATTAAAAATTAAATGATACCATTATATACCGAAGAAGAATTTAAGTTGGCAAAATCAAATGATTTGTTGCCATGTAAATGTTTTTATTGTCATAAAATATTTTATCAAAATAAACATGAAATACAAGCAGCTTTAAATCCTAATCACAATAAGAAAGGAAAATATTGTTCAAAAGAATGTCAAAATCTATCCCAAATTACTAAAATGACAATAAATTGCACTAATTGTAATAAAGAATTTAAAATATATTTAAGTCAAGTAAAAAAATCAAAAAATCATTTTTGCTCATTATCATGCGCTGGAACATATAATAACACACATAAAACAAAGGGTAATCGTAGATCAAAACTTGAAAAATATATTGAAAATGAACTTATTATATTATACCCAAATTTAGAATTTCATTTTAATCGTAAAGATGCTATTAATTCCGAGTTAGATATTTATATACCATCACTTAAACTTGCATTTGAATTAAATGGTGTTTTTCATTATGAACCAATACATGGTCAAAATAGGTTAAATCAAATTCAAAATAATGATAATCGTAAATTTCAAGCATGCATTGAACAAGATATTGAGCTATGTATTATTGATACCTCTCGACAAATTTATTTTAAAAAACAATCATCTGAAAAATATTTAAATATAATTAAAAATATTGTGCATTCGAAGGGAATCGAACCCTTATCATCTTGATTAAGAAGTCAAGAACATCACCGTTCTGTCACGAATGCAATTTGTGCGCCCGGT
>Ga0209777_10008981_pt1 | contig 10845 bp, 10 predicted proteins | sample FrelakmetHBP12HB_FD_187147 | JGI IMG/M metagenome (GOLD analysis project Ga0209777, IMG submission 187147) | Freshwater lake sediment microbial communities from the University of Notre Dame, USA, for methane emissions studies -HBP12 HB (SPAdes)... | ecosystem: Environmental > Aquatic >... | reverse complement strand
TCCGATCTTTGGGGACACCTGCGTTAAAAGAAGAGTAACGCCAGGAAGTTTATCGAGAGGCGGGCTCAGTTACGAAGCACTATTGGTATTTGAAAGATTTTATTTTCATCTCGGCGGTGAAAAACTGATACCTCGAAGAACGGCTTTTAAGAAGATAAGTGAGCATTATCGAGGATTGGCGAGGAAGCATTACAAAGAGGGTAATCGAAAGGCAGCCGTTGAACTATTCAAGAAAGCTGTCAGGTTTTATCCGTATAGTTTAAAGAATTATCGCTGGCTGCTAAAGGCATTGCTCTTAAGCAGGAAAAATGATAAATTGCCCAGTTGGCAGATGCCGGAACCGCTACCGCCTTGCATTACGTTTTTGAGGGCAAAGAGCGAGCAAACACAGAGTTCTGTGCCGAAGACAAATAATTAAAAAGGATTTACTACACCCGTGTTCGACATAAATAACCAATATGTTCGCTTCCTTCGGTCTCAGAGGAATAAACTTTTTCATTGCAGACCGTACGCGGGCAATGGAGGGGACCTATTGATTAGAAAAGGCACAATTAAGCTTCTTTCAGACATGGAAATTAATACTACCGATGCCCCCGAAAAGGCGGATGTCATTTTATATCCCGGCGGATGTCCGACGATGTGGCCTGTTGTTATGAATGAAATTAGTGAAACCATGGAAAAATTTGACAAGTCCGAACTTATAATTGGGCCTGCAACCTTCCAGTTTGGTTATACCGACTGGGTTGGCCTGTTCAACTGTTTTGCCCCACGCATTGCAGGCCTCTTTGCCCGAGACAACAGAAGTTTTGTCAACCTCCAAGCCGCCAAATTTGGTAACAATATCAAAACAGGTATTTCTCACGACCCATCTCTTTACCTTCGTAATTCGCAATGGCTCGAAGAACAAAAGAAGGCGGCTAAAAATGAATACGTATTAACGGCATTTAGACGTGACCATGAGATGAAGCCCGGACCAGAAGAAAAACTGCTCAAGCACTTCCAGTCGGTCCTGCCGGAAAAAACTTTTAAAAAATTAACCCATTGGGTCAGGAAGCGAGCGAAAAAACGAAAAATACAAACGGCGGAAAAACTCGCTGATTCAAAAGTACCTGTTAAAGACGTTGACGCGTGGGCTTTGGACTTCGATGGTTATCTGGAAACCATCCGCCATGCAAAAGAAATCCACACTGACTGTTTGCATGTGATGATTTTTGGTGCAATGCTGGGTAAGCCGGTATTTGCGTATGAAACGTCGCACGGTAAACTCGAAGGCGTTTACGAACAAAGTTTAAAAAGCTGGGCGAATGTAACATTTGTATCGCATCATTGAGCGAGAAAAGGTGCTTAATGAAACGGGAAAACTAAGAAGGGATTTTTGAATGCCGAAAGTAAGCGTAATTACCCCAACATATAATCGAAGCAAGCTTGTCAAAGAGGCTATTGCGAGCGTTCTTAGCCAAAGTTACACTGATTTTGAGATTCTTGTAATTGACGATGGCTCGACCGATGATACACGCAGTGTTATCGAACAAATACCGGACAGCAGAATACATTATTATTACAAAGAGAATAGCGGATGTTCCGGCGCACGAAACTTTGGTCTTGTCAGGGCAAAGGGCGAATATATTGCATATCTTGATAGTGATGATTTGTGGCCTGAGAATTACCTTGAAACGGTATTAAAAGCATTTGATGAAAATAATGACTACGGCGCTGTTTACGGACGTGTTATACGCATTAAGGAGGACGGAAGCAAAAAAGTATATGGTTCTCCAAAGCGGAATGTCTCGGGATGGATAACAAAATCTTTTTTTTCTCATATGCCTTTCCTTATACCATCCGTTACCTGCTTTCGGAGTTATGTCTGGAAGGATGTTTTCTGGGATGAGAAAATGAAAAGAATCTCGGATTATGATGTGTTTTTGAGAATATCGGCAAAGACAAAATTTCTCTTTGTGCCAGATGTCTATATAATTTATCGTCCGCAGACGGATAGTATTTCATTTGGAAAGAGCCCCATGTGCGCGATTAATGCTGCGCTATCGCTGGAGCGATTTTATTTTCACCTTGGAGGCGATGAATATGTTCCTTTGTATCTGGCAAAGCGGAAAATAAGTCATCGCTATCGCAAAGCAGGAAAAGTATGTCAGACAAACGGAAATAAAACAGCGGCAATTTTGCTTTTCAAACGGGCTATCTCTTATAATCCATTTGATCCGCGGCTTTACTGGGATATGGTAAAAGTCTTGCTTTTGAACAGTAAAAACGATAAAATGCCCGGCTGGCAAATACCAAAACCTTTGCCTAATGAAATAACTGTCAACGGCGAGAGGACGTTGAGCAATGTAAAAAGGTTATAATATGCAACATGCAAAACGGATATTTCTGATATCTGATTTTAAGGACGAATCGCCGAAATCAACCCGCATAGTTCAAAGGCGATGGCTCAAGGGATTTATACGTCTTGGCCATGATGTCCAGAGATTCAGTTACAGGAATATAATGCTTCAGTCGAGTCCTTTCCCCAGCAAGCGAATCGCACAGGGTTTTGCGAAAAGAAAGGCCGATGCTATTCTTATTGAGCAAATCAAGCAATACCACCCGCATATTGTCTTTGTCCACAGTATGAAATATCTCGATGAAAAAAGCATTCAGGCCGCCCATATGGTTGCACCGGACACCGTTTTTATCGGTGGAGATGACGACCCATTTCCTGAAAAAAATCCAGCTCGTATCGCAGTTGCAAAACAAATGGATATTGTCATTGCAACAAACGCCGGCAGCTTTCTTAAAACGTATAAAGACTCCGGGATTCCGGTTTGTGCATTTATTCCAAATTCCTGCGATCCCGACATCCAGTATCATTACCAGGTTGATGATAAATGGAAGTCGGATATTATCTTTACTGGAAAGGCCGAACATACCAAGCTTGACCGCGATATCGACAGGTATGATTTGTTGTTAAGACTCTCTAAAATGCCCAATGCGAGGATTTATGGAGCATTCGGCAGACCGCAGCTTGAGAGTATTGATTGTTTTTATGCAATCAGCGGGGCAAAAGTTGCTTTAAGTATAAACATCATAAATGATGTCAGGCTGTATCACTCCGACAGATTAGTTAATTGTCTCTCGTGCGGGACATTCACCTTAGCTAAAAGAGTGCCTGATTCCGATTTGCTTTTTAAGGATGGAGTGCATTTGAGATATTTTGACACTGCTGAGGAATTTTTCGAACTGGCGGACTGGTATCTTAAACACGACCAGGAACGGGAGAAAATCGCAAGAGCCGGAATGGAATGGGCACATAGTGAATTTAACTGCGTGAAGATGGCTAAGTATTTGATGGATTTGATTGAAACAGGAAAATATGATGCCCCATGGGCAGAGATTCTTTAAGTTCAAAAATGCCGAAAGATTAAAAACTATGCCAAAAGTCAGTATTTGCATCCCGACTTATAATCGCAAAAAATATCTGAAGGAAACGCTTGATAGCGTATTTGCCCAGACGTATAAGGATTATGAAATTGTTATCGTCGATGACGGCTCAACTGACGGTACCGAGGAAATTATAAAAAAATGCGGGAAAACAATCAGATATTACTGGCAGAAAAATGCAGGCGAAGCAGTAACCCGCAATAAACTCATTGAACTTGCACAATGTCAATTCATAGCTTTTATCGATTCAGATGACCTTTTGATTCCTGATGCTATAGAGCGCATGATGAAGATTATGGAGGCAGAATCCGGAAACGTATTTGTCTATGGTTCCTATATCAGAATAGACGCAAATGGAAAGAACATCGGCCGCTGCAAGAAAAAAGTGTACAGTGGATATGTTACCACGCATCTATTTCAGGAAATCTTCGTTCATCCAAACGGCTCAATATTTCCCAAAAAAGCTTTACAGGAGCTTGGGGGATTTGACACTTCATTGAAGTCGTGTCCCGACTACGATATGGAACTTCGGGCTTCACTGAAATATCGTTTTATTGCTTTGTCTGAACCAACATTCAAAAGACGACGTCACGCTTCAAATTTATCCTCATATACTATGGCAAACCGCATTATTGAGCTTGACGTACTGGAGCAATTCTACTACCAGAAAGGCGGCAAAGATGTTATCCCCCCGAAGATAGCCATGCGCAGATTAAGTGAGGAGATGTACAGAGTCGGCAAATGTGCACTTAGAGAGGGAAAAATCGACGAAGCAAAAAAATATTTCAACTTGTCTCTTTGCAGATACCCTAACATAAAATCAGCATTCGGCTGGGTAAAGGCCGCTTTTGTAAATCGATTCAGAAAACGGTCTATTTCTTCAAAATAATTTCAAGACCATCGTTATAGAAGGTAATTAAACGGCCTGTAGCTGCTGGTGGGCTCGCATTACTAAAGCGGCATCGGCGAGGACAATTTGCTTTATCAGGCCGGTCGAAACGAGGGAAACGCCCATAGCTAAAATCTTCTCTTCGGTCATCGAGGCAATCATTCTGGCAGTGTGCCTCGGTATCTGGTGCTTTTTTACAAGCCAATCAACTATCTTTGATTTATCCCAGCGGCTTTTGGGCAGAGTTCCGTCAGTTCCATAGAAACTGCCGATATCGGCTATATTCTGCACGTCGATGTGAAGGACTTCTATTCGTGAGCGTTTGATTTTACGCCGGAGGTGATGTTCAGTCAGAGCAAGGGCGGAATCTTCATAGCCGGTTTCATCGAGAACCGCCTTGATTATCGAGAGGATTACTCCGCTGGTTACGGTATAACGGTTTTGGCTTCGGTAGAGAAAAAACGTTACGGCATCGGCAAGGTGTTCGGCAATAAAAACGTCCGGCTGGTCAGACTCGGCAAGGGCGTTATTAATTGCACCCACAACTTTGGTATGAAAATATTCCTCGACACTTCCGTCGGCCTTTATAACTTTAAGCTGCATTTCCATCCCCTCTCATTTTGCATCCCTGCAAAAATTCGATGCCATACGGTCAACATTATCGGCCTGTTACTGCCCGAACAGCTTTTTCTGTCCGTTCTGGTCGGCCTGACCGATTTCCCTGCTGACCTCGTCTATCAACTCGTCGGCATCCTTGAAATCACGATATACACTTGCGAACCGAATATAAGCAACCTTATCAACTCCGCGAAGGTGTTTCATGACGCTGTCTCCGATAAAAGCTGATGAAACCTCCTTCTCGAAGTTCCGGAAAACATCTTCTTCCACTTTATCAGCAACAAGCTGAATCTGCTCAGCGGATACCGGCCTTTTGTAACAGGCCTTTTGCAGGCCGGCAATAATTTTATCTCTTTCATAAGGCACGCGAGAGTCGTCTTTCTTGACGACATAAAGTTTGAAGCTTTCACCTATTTTTTCATAGGTGGTAAAACGCTTCTCACAGGCCAGGCACTGGCGCCTGCGCCTTATTACTCTGCCCAGATCGCTGGAGCGAGAGTCAACGACCTTATCTCTGTCTTCCTTACAAAAAGGACATCTCACAAGCTAAATTCACCTCACTGCCGAAATAGGGACATCCCAAATCAGTACATACCACTACAAATTGTCTTGGATGGCATTGTAAGCCCAACATATAGTATGTCAAGGGAATTTTCGCGGGAATTTGCCGTCAGGCAGGATAGAGGGCTGTGAAATCTTTTTATCTTTATTCTCAATTAACGCAGGGATAAGCACTAACAGAAAAAGTTAAAAACAATTAACAGCCTATAAATTATAGGCGATTTTTTTATAAAAAAAGGGCCTCACGCACAATAGTGCGCAAAGCCCAACCCGGAAAGAAATTTATGGCCCCCCAAAAAAATAGTCTAAAATCTTTGCATAAGCCAAAGATGTAGAATTTGTTCCTGCCTGGGTTCTACAATTATCCCTTATCCCGAGGCAGGATTGTAGAATCGGGCTAATGATTTTAATCATTATCATTGGGCGGCAGAACATAACGCATACGGTTAAGTCAGCCAAACCCGCTTTATTTGCCCCACTAATAAAAGTGTAATATAAAAATCGCAGAGTGCCAAATGTACAACCCGACAATTTTTGCTATGAACTCTTCGCCGCGTATTATCGGATTATCGGAACATAACTGAAAAAAGTGTTTAAATTTTTACAATGCCAACTCGGTCAATATGCGATTGTAAAACAAGAATGAGGCAGGCGGGATATCAGGGCAATGTGCAGGGATTTTTTGGCAATCCTTTGTAAAGCAGGTCTGCGGAATTGTCGATTTGCAGACAGAAATAAAGGTTTTTGGGGAGCTTAAAATGGATACGAATACAGAGAGAAGGACAGAGCAAAGACTGCGGTATCAATGGCCCGTCTGGTTCGCCGAGGATTTTAATGCTGTGCTTGCGCAAGGTCAAATGGTTGATGTTTCCAGCCATGGTGCTGCCTTTACCTGCCACGCCGATGAGGAATGTCCTTACCCAGGCCGAACAGTGACAGCACGGTTCAGCATCCCCCGTTTCAGCGATACCGACAGCTTCGATATGGCCAGTTTTACCCGCAGCGGCAGGGTCTGCCGAGTCGATGAAGTCAACCGGTTCCTCCGGAAAGTGGCGATACAGTTTGCTGAGCCTCTGCCATTTAGGCCGGGCGAACAAGCCGGCAGCAGTGAATCCGATGCGGAACAGAAACTCTGGGCAGTAACTATATAGCGATTTACGATTTGCAATTGACTATTGAGAAGGCAGAAATTGTAAATTTCAAATATTCCACAGTTTATTTTTTTTCACACATCTCAAATTTTCCCGGCTGGGTACACGCAAGTTCTTATTTGGCAAGATATATAAAACAGTTCATAGATCATAGAAAGAAATAAGGCCGAGGACTCAAGACCGATACACTTTTTTTGACACTGATTGCGCAGAGAACGCGAATTAACGCAGATTTTGAAAGGTGAAGAATTTTTAGCCTACTCATCAATCAAATTAAACAATGCTTTTGCCTGTTCAGCATCCAAGTTTTTTAAGATTTTGTATTCTTCAAGGGCGGAACCTTTGTCGCTAGTTATTAAATAGGTAGTGCCAAGATTATAGTGTGCCTTGGCATAATCCGGCTTGATTTTTATGGCCTGTTTAAAGGATTCTATCGCATCCTGATAGCGGCCAAGATTGCTGTAAGCAAAGCCAAGATTATTGTGCGCCTCGGCATAATCAGGCTTGATTCGGATTGCTTGCTTAAAAGCTTCTACCGCATCTTGATAGCGGCCAAGATTGCCATAGGCAATGCCAAGATTATAGTGTACCTCGGCATAATCCGGCTTGATTCTGATTGCCTGTTTGGAGGCTTCTATAGCCTCCTGATAGCGGCCAAGATTGTTGTAGGTACCACCAAGATTATAGTATGCATCGGCATAATCCGGCTTGATTCTTATGGCCTGTTTGGAGGCTTCTATAGCCTCCTGATAGCAGCCAAGGTTGAGGTAGGCATTGCCAAGATTGCAGTGCGCCTCGGCAAAATCCGGCTTGATTCTGATTGCCTGTTTGGAGGCTTCTATAGCCTCCTGATAGCGTCCGAGACGGCCATAGGCAATGCCAAGATTGCCGTGTACGTCGGCATAATCCGGCTTGATTTTTATGGCCTGTTTAAAGGATTCTATCGCATCCTGCCAGCGGCCAAGCTTGCCGTAGATAACGCCAAGACCACTGTGTGCAATATAATTATTTTGTGTTACCTCGATGGCATGTGTAAAAAGAGTGGAACTATTCTTCCAATAGCCTACCTGCCGGTAAGTCCCTATTCCCATAGCCGTAAGCACCATTGCCGCCGCTATACCGAGGACAATTTTTTTATACGGCCATTTCGAAAGAAGTTCCGGCATACCCCATGCAATTATTATGAAAAGACCTGTATATGAGATATAGGTGTATCGGTCGGCATATGCCTGGCCGCCAACCTGAACAAGGCCTATGACGGGTATAAGTGTTCCCACAAACCAGAACCAGCCGACCGGCAAGTACTTTTTGGTTCTACCAAAGCGAATCACGAAAATGGATATAACAAGCAGTAACAAAGCACACAGCATAATCCGCCGGGACTGAATGGTGCGGACATCAAAATGATAAAATACCGCAAGATTTTGCGGCCAGAACATTTTACCTATATACGTTGCGTAAGAAAGGAAAGCATTGGCAACTCTACCCTTCAAAGCAAGAGCGTCGATATCCACCATTGCACCGCCGGACCGCTGAACCAGAAACGTAATTACACTTGAGACAACGGAAAGAGCAAAGAAAGGAATTTTTTCGACTATTAACCGCTTCGCCGAACTCACCGCAGAGGTCGCAGAGCACGCAGAGTTAATTTTGTTTTTTTTCTCTGCGGTCTCAGCGAACTCGGCGGTGAAACGATTGAGCGGCCAATAGTCGAGCAGCAGGAATACAAACGGCAGTGTTACAAGCATTGGTTTAGTCAGAAGACCAATCGCAAAAATCGTAATCGTCACAAGATATCGGAGGGTAGCCGGACGTTTGACATAACTGACATAGGCAAGCAGCGTCAGCATCCAAAATAATGTGCTTAACACATCTTTGCGTTCAGCTATCCACGCTACCGACTCGACATGCATCGGATGAAGAGCAAAGGCGGCTGCAACAAATGCACTCGGCCAAAGTGAGCCGGTCATTTTCTTGAGAACCGCAAAAAGCAACAAGGTATTTACAAGGTGCAAAAGGAGATTTATAAGATGCATCCAGCCGGGATTTGTACCGAACAACTGGCAATCGAGCATAAGGGAAAGCCATGTGCTGGGATGCCAGTTGGCCATGCAGCCGGTTGTAAACGCCCAGATAGTGCCGTCATGGGTCAGGCCGTTCAAAACGTGCGGATTTTCGTATACATACCTATCATCATCGTAGTTGACAAAATCGAAATTGCGGACCTGCCAGAAGACCAGCAAAGTACTCAATATTAAGGCAGAATAAACGGAAACAATGACGCTTCTCTTCGCAAATTCGAGCATACTTACAGTGTATTGATGCAAATAGGTACCGTCAAGGTGTAAAAACTCCGGTTGCAAAATGGGAAGGTAATCTTTGGATGCTTTGGCGGAGATTGCTTTGCTGTTCGCTCCAATGACGCCAAAAAACCACCTATAACCTTGATATGCAGGCTGTCGGCAGGAATCCACAATTTTTTGGTTTCCAATTCGCAATTTGTTTTCTAATATACTGTTATGCTTGAGAAAGGATTAGTACAGATTTATACAGGTGACGGCAAGGGTAAAACCACGGCGGCGTTCGGCTTGGCACTGCGGGCGGCATGCGGGGGGCACAAGGTCCTGGTTTATCAATTCCTTAAGCCGTCCTCGCTTGAAATGGGCGAATGCGCGGCACTTAGAAACTGCGAAATGAATATCAAAACCGAGTCGCTTAATATACAATGGGACATGTCAAAATCATTCAGCGACAACGAGAAATTTTGCGAGGTTCAGGCGGCAATCAAAGAAGTGCTCGAGAAAATAGCCGATGCAGCAGAAAAGAGAGTTTACGATTGTATCATACTCGATGAGATTATATTTTGCCTTTCGAATGGCCTGGCCAGGCTCAAACATATAAAAAATATTATCGAGAGGAGAAATCCGGGCGTTGAAATAGTAATGACAGGCAGAGGGGCCACGGAAGAACTGATAAAGCTGGCGGATTTGGTGACGGAGATGAAAAAAATCAAGCACCCTTATGATAAGGGAATAGGAGCGAGAAAGGGAATAGAGTATTAAGCAGAGCCCCGACCATAAGGGAGGGGTTAAAATGGCCTGAGTGGCCGCAATGATGCGACTAAATATTTATTTTGCATTGTGGAGAATATATAATGTCTCGAAGACTATTGACTGTGGTGATAGGTACGTTTGCTGTTGTGTCTATGGGGTATGCCTTATCCAAAGAATCTTCATCCGGGGTAGAAAAACGGCAGAATCCGATCGCCGAGCCCAATCTCATCACTTTCTCAAATATTGACAAGGCATGGAAATACAGCCATGGGCAAAATACCAAAGTGGCTGTGCTTGATTGGTGCTTTGATATGAGTCCGAAGGCCTCTGGCAAGTATGTCAACCCTACGTCATTAGTACCGGGGCAGCCAATAGGACATGGAGAGCCGTGGCACGGCGAATGGATGGCAGAGATCGTTCACCAGATTGCACCGGAGGCAAAGATTATCCCTATACAGGCCAGGCCAGCTTCCGAAAAGGAATTGGATGAAAATAGCAGGTACGTTTATGAGAAATATCTCATTCGGGGCATTCACTTTGCCGCGGATCAAGGAGCGGTGGCCGTTACTAATTCCATGGGACCGGTGACACAAAGCAAGGAACTCGAAGATGCTGTTAATTACGCTGAGCAAAAAGGAACTGTCTTTATCGATGTGCATCCCGAATATGTTCAGGGTATTCAGGAATGCGAACCTAATCAATGCAATAAGAAAATCATTCACTCTGGCGTAGTCTCGGTACCCCAGCATCCTTTGGAGCCAAATCCCAGAAATGATATCTATACCTGGCCCTATCAAATTAAGCCGGTGTTTCAGGATGGGTGGGGGGCCTCGCAAGGGCCACCGATTGTGGCTGGAGTAATAGCTCTAATGAAAAGTGCAAATCCAGATATGACGCCTCAGCAAGTCAGGACTATTATTGTTGATACAGCTTGCCTAAAAGATGGCTTTAAAGTTCTTGATGCAGAATCCGCCGTAAAAGCGGCTATTAAATTAAAGTCGGAAAGTGAGAGGAATAAGTGACTTAGAGGGATTAAGTATATGGCCAACGAAATGGTCGAAATTGGCAAAGGTGTATAAACAAGAGGTCAACTAATATGTCAAAGAAAGTAGCGGTGATAATTTGTGCGGCCGGTGCG
>Ga0209777_10008980_pt1 | contig 10847 bp, 12 predicted proteins | sample FrelakmetHBP12HB_FD_187147 | JGI IMG/M metagenome (GOLD analysis project Ga0209777, IMG submission 187147) | Freshwater lake sediment microbial communities from the University of Notre Dame, USA, for methane emissions studies -HBP12 HB (SPAdes)... | ecosystem: Environmental > Aquatic >... | reverse complement strand
AAACCTAAGAGGAGAACGACAATGACAAATGAAAAGAAGAAGCTGACCACCAATGTCGGTGCCCCGGTGCCCGACAACCAGAATGTAATGACTGCAGGGCCACGTGGACCGATGATGCTCCAAGATGTATGGTTCCTGGAAAAGCTCGCCAATTTTGACCGAGAGGTCATTCCTGAGCGGAGAATGCACGCCAAGGGCTCGGGCGCCTATGGCACCTTCACTGTCACCCACGACATCACCAAGTACACCAAGGCCAAGATATTCTCCGAGGTGGGGAAGAAGACTGACCTTTTCATGCGTTTTTCCACCGTGGCAGGTGAGCGGGGCGCGGCGGACGCCGAGCGTGATATCCGCGGCTTCGCAACCAAGTTCTACACCGAAGAAGGAAACTGGGATCTGGTCGGAAACAACACGCCAGTCTTCTTCATGCGAGACCCACTCAAGTTCCCGGACCTGAACCACGCAATTAAGCGCGACCCCCGGACGAACCTGCGCAGCGCCCGCAATAACTGGGACTTCTGGAGCTCGCTGCCCGAGGCGCTGCACCAGGTTACGATTACCATGAGTGACCGTGGAATTCCATACTCCTACCGTCATATGCACGGCTTTGGCAGCCACACTTTCAGCCTCATCAACGCCAAGAACGAACGCTTTTGGGTCAAATTCCACATGATTACCCAACAGGGAGTCAAGAACCTGACCGACGCCGAAGCCGAGGCGATCATCGCCAAGGACCGCGAGAGCCACCAGCGAGATCTCTACGAGAGCATCGAACGCGGTGACTTACCCCGATGGACGATGTTCATACAGGTGATGCCTGAGAAGGATGCGGAAAAGTGTCCCTATCACCCGTTCGACCTGACCAAGGTCTGGTTCCACAAGGACTACCCGCTCATCGAGGTGGGCGTTATGGAACTCAACCGCAATCCAGAGAACTACTTTGCCGAGGTCGAACAGGCGGCCTTTAACCCAGCCAACGTTGTCCCAGGCATCGGATTTTCACCCGATAAGATGCTGCAGGGGCGGCTGTTCTCCTACGGCGACGCTCAACGCTACCGATTGGGTGTGAACCATCACCTGATTCCAGTCAATCGAGCGCGATGCCCCGTGCACAGCTACCACCGCGACGGAGCCATGAGGGTTGATGGCAACCAGGGCAGCACGCTTGGTTATGAGCCCAACAGCTATGGCGAGTGGCAGCAGCAGCCTGAGTTTGCTGAGCCGCCCCTTGCCCTGGAAGGGGCCACAGCTCACTGGGACCATCGCACGGATGAGGACTACTACTCTCAGCCTGGGAAGCTGTTCCGTCTGATGAACCCCGATCAACAGCAAACGTTGTTCGACAACACTGCCCGTGCCATGGGAGATGCCCCTAAAGAAATTAAGATCCGCCATATTGGCAATTGCCTCAAGGCCGATCCGGCCTATGGTGGAGGTGTTGCCAAGGCACTGGACATCTCTCTTAGTGAGGTTCCCAAATAGAGGATAATTGGAGATAAAAAAATGAAGAGTCTTAAAGGAACAAGAACCGAGAAAAACGTACTGCTGTCCTTCGCTGGAGAATCACAGGCTAGGAATAGATACACATATTTTGCCTCTCAGGCGAAAAAAGAAGGCTACGAGCAGATAGCGGCAATATTCCTGGATACGGCAGACAATGAAAAGGAGCACGCTAAGGTTTTCTTTAAACTCCTGGAAGACGGAGAAATAGAGATCACCGGTGCCTTTCCTGCCGGAGTAATCGGGGATACCAAGGCCAACCTCAAGGAAGCAGCAGACGGTGAGAGGTACGAGAACACCAAGATGTACCCGGATTTTGCAGCCACTGCCGAGGCGGAAGGTTTTGCTGATATTGCCAACACATTCAATCGAATATCAACTGTTGAAAAAGGTCACGAGAACAGATATCGCGCTCTTCTAAAGAATGTGGAAGAGGGAACGGTCTTCAAGAGAAGCGAGAAAGTGGTCTGGAGATGCCGCAACTGTGGATACCTGCATGAGGGTAATGAGGCACCTGAGGAATGCCCTGCATGCCAGCATGAAAGGGCTTACTTCGAGATTCTCAATGAAAACTATTGAGATAAAAATTAACGAAAAGATATGGAGGACCATGGCCCTTATTTTTTATGCAAATTTATGCTTTCCCAGGATTAGTCGGGCATGTCGCATACGAGAGTCTACATAAACAGACTCAGTAAACGGAATGCCATCCCACCAAGGAATATCGCAAATCCCACATCGAAGACACTTATCGCAGACGCTTCCTTCCAGCCGAACTCCTTGGCCAAAGTGAGAATCGTGGCCAAGCAGGGGATGTATAACATGGTCACCAGTGCGAGAACTATCAGCTGCACCGGGGACATTATGGACCCAAAATTGGTGGTATGAAATATGATCGCAAGCATAAGTATGGTAAGCTCTTTCCTTGCCACTCCGAAAATAAGAAGTATGCCCGTTACAGTCGGCAGGCCAAGCCATCCGACCGTAATAAGGCTCAGAGCATTGTTAATCGAATTCAGCCATCCAGCGGCATAAAATGTCTGAAGCACGGCACTTCCGACGATGTAAGCGGGGAAAACTATCCATATTAGCGATTTCGTGCGAACCCAGGTCTGTTTCGCTGCTACACTCAAAGATGGCACATGGTAGTTGGGCATCTCCATAATGAGGCCCAACGACTCTCCAGGAACCAACTTAAAGGCTATTCTGCCAAGCAGGACTATGAGAATGATATCGAAGACGTACAGCGCTAGAGCCCACCAGATGCTGACGAAGGCAGCAACTAGCCCCAGAATTACGATCGTACGGGCAATGCATGGCACCAGAGTTACTAGAAATGCCGCCAAAAGCTTCTGCTTTGGGGTTTCCATTATCCTGCAAGAATAACATGCAGGCACATTACATCCGTAGCCCAGAATAAGCGGGATGATCGCCTTTCCATGCAATCCCAGCTTGTGCGTTCCCTTGTCTAGCATAAGGGATATCCTGGTCAAGTAGCCAGAGTCCTCGATCAATGCCAGCATGATGTAGAAGGGCAGGACATAGGGGATGACCAAAGTTATGCCTGCAACGAAGCCTGTAAAGGCCCCGTTCCAGAGGATATTTCCCAGCGGACCTGAGACCACAGGTTCAAGCTGTTCAATCGGACCGAGCAGGTCAGAAAGGAGATTGGATATCTTAGCCCCTATAATAAAAGTCCATATCAACAGCCCACCGACGACCATTAATACCATAAGGTAACCGAGAACTGGGTGCAGAGCGATGCGGTCAAGCTTATCTGTCAGGGTAGATTCCTGGACGCCGACCCTCTGAACTATTCTTGCGATCTCATCTGCGATATGGTATCGTTCGGCACTCACGACGACGCTGGACGGCTCACCGTGAATTTTCTCGAGTTCCTTTGCCAGGGTTTCTGAAGCTTCGACGATGGTCTCATCGATCCCTCCTACCTGCCTCGTGATCACATTATCTTTTTCGAGGAGCTTTATGGCCACCCATCTTGTAGGATAACCAATGTCGATCTTGCCCAACAAGGGGGCAAATTGCTCTATCCTTTGTTCCACCTCTTTTCCATACTTGATCGTGGGAGTGGCTCTTCTCTGCTCAGTGAGTTTTATTATCTGCTCCGTCAGCTCAGAGATACCCTTTCCTTTTATGGCGACTGTGGGAACTACTGGAACGCCTAGGATCTCTTCAAGTTTATTGTAGTCTATGGAGATCCCTTTATGCTCCATCAGGTCGATCTGGTTCAATGCAACGATCATGGGTGCATCGAGTTCCAGAAGCTGAATGGTGAAGAATAGATTCCTCTCCAGGGCCGAAGCGTCCACTACATTGACCACTATGTCCGGTTTCTCCAGAGCGATAAACTCTCTTGAGACCAGCTCCTCCATGGAGTAGGTAGAAAAAGAGTAGATTCCAGGCAGATCTATTATCTTGATTTTCAATCCTTCGTATTTTAGCATCCCTTCTGCACGTTCGACGGTCTTTCCAGGCCAGTTGCCTATGATCTGACCAACGCCTGTCAGCTGGTTGAAGACCGCACTCTTCCCCACGTTCGCATTGCCAGCTAAAGCAACTACAAGGTCGGCATTTTTATCGAAGCTCTTAGCAGGTGGCTGGCAGCTTGGGCAGTTTCTCATATCAGCTAGCGCCCGCAGCTTCAACGAAGATGTTGTCGGCGATATCGTGTCCCACTGCTAGGGACGTTCTCCTTACAGATACCTCAATGGGTCCATCCATAGGCGTTTTTCTCATCAAAATAACTTCAGTCCCTGGGGTAAGCCCAAGGTCTGAAAGCCTCTGAATGACTTTTTGGCCTCCTCTCAGAAAAGCAATGATTCCCGTTTGAGAGGGCTTAAGGTCAGTTATGGGCACAATCTTTCTTTGGCCAGCTGAGACCTCTTCTTCTGAAGTTCCTTTACACTCGTTGCAGGTCTTTATCCTCTTATCGCAGGGATATATCAGTTTACCACCTGGACACCTCGCTGGTGCATCTAGCTGCCTGCAAATAGCATCCCCAACCTCATCGGAGATTGAGTGCTCCATCCTACATGCTTCATCGTGGACTTTTTTGCAACTGATATGTAGGGTTTTCGTCAAAAATACTTCTAAAATCCTGTGTTTTCGCTTTATATTCTTTGCAATTTCAAGACCTTTATCCGTTAGTGAAACTCCTTTGTATGGTTCATATTCAACAAGCCCTTTCTGGGCCATATTCTGGAATACTTCTGTCACGCTGGCAGGTGCATTGTCTAGGCAATTTGCGACCTCCGAAGTTTTGGCAGTACCTTTTTCGCCAGCAATATCCAAGATGGCTTCAATGTACTCCTCTACCTGTTCCTTGGGCATATTCTCTAGATAATATTGAGGCTCACCTAAATATATATTTTTCGGTAACCCTAATTCGCAGGAAGGATATTGATCTGCCTGGAAGTGTCGACCTTACAACGGACGTAGGCAATCCTATGTCACGCTTTTTGTATCTTCTAGATCAAGGCACCATCAAATGAACGTAGCCCCAGTTTGCTCCGCTATTGTAGAGGTGAGGTTAAATGGCTAAAAGATCAAAGTCTGCGGTTGAGATAGAAAACGATCAAACATCATCAACTAAAGAATTTCCCAAAAAGGCTTGGCGGCATTATGCAAACTTATATTGGTATGCCGGTATCTTGCTGACACTTCTTGTCTCATTCTATCTTCGAGCAATTATACCCTTGAAGAATGTGTTCATCGATGGCACAGTTCGTTTTGCCAGCGATGGGGATGCATGGCGTCATATAATGCTTGCCACGAGCACAGTCTTCAACCTGAAGCGCTTATGGTTCGACCCCATGACCAACTTCCCAAAGGGTCTCATCATTCCCTACGGTCCTTTTAACTCCTGGGGTATACCATAACATCTTTGATAGTCGGCCTGGGCCACCCAAGCACCCGCACCATAGACACCGTTGGAGCATTCTTCCCTGCAATCTATTAGGGTGGCACAACCCTTTGTTTTTAATTCAAATCATGTCTATTCACCAGGCGAAGGGCTTAGAGTTTCCGGTAGTCGTTATGGGATCTGTGGCCAACGGGCGACTTCCGATAAGTCAGCGTGCTGAGACCTTCGAGATTCCTTATCATCTTCGTGCAAGCGGCTATCCAGAAGTGGAAGATCCCCATTTAGTAGATGAGCATAAGCTATTCTACGTAGCAGCAACTAGGGCTAGAGATCTACTCATCATTGGCACATCTGATGCCAAAACCGAATTTGTAGAAGGCCCAAGCGTCTTCCTCAAAGAGATGTTCGGCGAGAATCAAATTGAGGATGCTACTAAGGCATACATCGAAAATGCTGAGAGCAGACCGCATCCGAACGCAGTAATGCCACGGCATAGTTTCAGTCAGCTCTCCTATTTTCTCGAATGCCCAATGAGGTACAAGTATGCCGTAGTATACAATATCCACATCCCTTGGCGGGAAGCGATGGGTTTTGGCGACAATTTCCATAGAGTAATGGAAGCTATACATAATCAAGCCATGCAAGGTCAAGTGCCGACGGAGGAAGATATACCCGCGATAGTGGCAGAAAAATGGATCAATAGAAATTTCGTTAGGCCAGATGAAGAGAAGGAATTAATGAGTGCTGCAACAAAGCAGGTTCGCCGGTATCTAATCGATCATGGAAGAACTCTTTCTTCTGTTTTTGGAGCGAAAACTGCTTTTTCGTTTGATTTGGATGGGCATGCAGTCCTCGGGAAAATAGACCTGATAAAAAGATATTCTGGAGATTCGATTGAGCTAGTAGATTTCAAGACCTCGAAGATGCCAGTTCCCGGCAAAGACATCAGGAAAGAAATTATCGATCTGCAACTGGACATCTATATTTTAGGCGCAGAAAAAGCCCTTTTCCTTAAGGTTCCTAATACTACCGCTCATTTCTTGGACGATGGCAATTTGGCCATGAATGCGTGGTCAACTGAGAGAAGATCTCAAGCTCTCACCAAGCTGACAGGAATCTTGAATTGCATTGATGAGGGCAAGTATAAACCTAATATCCACTATTGTGCCTATTGCCAAGAATTTAGAGCGATTTGTCCTTATGCAGCAGTTATTCAACCGGAGATAGGATGAATTTCTGAAGCTCGTCTTTTATGAGGAGGAGACGCAGCGCAATATTGCCTTAAACCATACTCTGCCGCCAACCTCTCCGCCATCTCGACTCCTCGCTCAGATCCACCCCGATAATCCCTGGCTCGATCCTCTCGAAGCCGGCGTACATGATACAGATGCGCTGTAGCGCCGGTGAATTCCTCCCCGGCATGTTCGCAGGACATGTGCCTCCTTGGAGTCATTAATATCCTGCCCGCACTGCCTCAGAGAGGCGATCTAGAAAGCGATCTCCCGGATCTCCTCTGGACCCTCCGGAGCCAGGGATAGCAATCTCCTCTCTTTGGCCAATTAGAACTGGGCTGAATTCAGTCCTCTGTATATGGAGACCAGGGTGCCTATAATACATAGTATCCCTGCGAGGATCATCACTCGACTTATGGTTGCAGAGAGCAGCACTGGCTCGGCCTCAACAAGGGTCCCATAGTATCCTGCCTGGACGAGCTGTAGTGACACCAGAACACCTGAAAAGGATACACCTAATGCCATTCCCAGGTTTCTGATAGTGGCAGAGAAGCTGGAGGCTATGTTTATCTTTGCTCTGGGCAGGGCCCTCATTATCTCGGTGTTGTTGGGGCCCGAGAAGAAAACTCCGCCTATGCCCATGGACACAAATGTGAGCAGCAGCAGCCGGGGATCACGGCCTGTGCTTCCAGCCAGATATCCTAAGAGCATCATAGAAATTGCTGTAATCATCATCCCCAGGGCGGCTAAGTACCTGAACTGGCGTTTATCATAGATCCAGCCTGTTACAGGCGCACCAATTACCATTATGGCCGGGACGATAAGGTAGATCAGACCTACTTGTGATGCCGTATAACCCATCACGCCCTCAAAATAGAATGGCCCCAGGACGGATATCATCAGGCTGGCCACAAAGAATAGTATCATACTGATACAGGGCAACACAAACATCCTGTAGCGGAATATGGAGAGGTCCAGTATCGGGGCCTTCTGCCTGGACTCATTGATCACGAAAGCTGCCAGAGAGCCAAGAAAGATCAAGGACAAGGCAAGGATGGCAGGCTGAAAGGTGAAGCTGATGGAAAGTTGGCCCAATAAAGCCATCAGAGAAACTATGAAAGTTATCAGGGTTATTGCGCCAATCCAGTCTACCTCTAGGCTGCTGGATCTGTTGTCCTCGATTCTCATGTACATGGAAGAAAGCAGCAATTGAATGATGCCTATAGGCACGTTTATGAGGAAAATATACTTCCAGCCCCATAAGTCCACTATAAAACCGCCCAATGAGGGTCCCAATATACTGCCGATAGCTACTGCGACTCCAATGTAACTAATGGCCCGCCCCTGCTCACCTCGAGGGAATGCCTGGATGATTATGGCAGAGCTTATGGAAAACATCATAGCCGCTCCAGCGGCCTGGATTATCCTGCAAATAACAAGGAGGTCCAAGCTTGTGGACATGCCACAGGCTAAAGAACTGAAGGAAAAGAGGGCAATCCCGAGCCAGAAAAGCCTGGCCTTGCCCACGTATTCTGCGACCTTGCCGAAGATCATAAGCAAGCTGGTGAGTGTGACAAGATAAGCGGTCATGATCATTTGTGATTGAGCGATGCCAACCTTGAAATATTCTGTAATGGTTGGAAGGGCGATGCTGACTACGGATCCATCAACCACGGACATCAAGACGCCAGTGAGAACAAGCAGCAAAACTATGTAACGATTCTTGCTGCCCGATCCCAGCTCCAAATCCCGATCTTCAGCGTGATTTCCCATTGAGTCGCATTCCTTATCACAAGAGTTTAATCTTCTTTTCCCTATCAAAATTAGACATCCTGTAGCTAACCCTGGATGAACTGGTTTGGTCCGTAAGTAAATTCCAGTGAAGGACACGGAAGAATCGAACTCCAACCGGCCGTCTCTCTGCTCCCAGAGACCTTCAATGTCCTGATGGCCCCTGGGAGATGTTAGTCGGAGCGCTGAACAGCAACCTCAATCTGAAGCGCTACGAGATCCTCTTCATCTGCGGAACAACTCCTCAGTCCTCAGCCGGTTGGATCGCAGGTTCGAGGATCTGGAGATCCGCCGAGCCTTCACATCCATCCAGCATACCGGAGCGCGGTGTGCTCGCACCTCGCAGCCCTTGTCGATCGACACCTAACCATTGGAATATCTCCAAGAGCTCTGCAGCCGCAGGGGGTTAGTTTTTTCATCCAGCCCTCTATAGAAAAAAAACCCTTCCGGGAATATCAGACGATATTGGTTCCGTCCCGATCCATGCTGGTAGGCAAGAGTTCTCCTGCTCCCAGTTCCTCTACCTTGCAGCACCATTCGATGGCGTCGATGCCCATAGCTTCCTCCCGCCGTAAATCACCAGCTCAAACCAGGCCTTGCTGCCGTCCTCCATTTCGTAGATATTTTTGCCCGGGACCACCTCAGGATTGCGTCTAGCATCCACGGCCACGGTGATATTTTGGGAGCCGAAGGTCCTTGGCTGGATTCAATGATGCACCGGCAATGTTTCCATAGTGGCGATAATTCCGCCCACGGTCAGTCCTCTTTGAAGTGCTTTTTCGGGTCGCACTGGAGGTCCGCCATGCAAAGCATACAAGGGTACCATCATACTTGCCTTGGGCATAGGGAACAAGGCCTTTATCGTTCCAATCCGCTGCATTGTTTGGCTAGCTCGGTGGATCTATCAATGCATTCAATAGCCTCATCGTATTTATCATGCGTCTGTTGTTCCAGGCTTTTGCATCTTGTGGATTGATCTCGATTGCCTTATCAAAGGCTTTGATAGCCTCTTCGTATTTGCCCAGGCTGAGGAGAGCATTGCCTTTATTGTACCAGGCTTCTGCTAACCGTGGATTGATCTCGATTGCCTTGTCAAGGGTTTTGATAGCCTCATCGTAATTGCCCATATCTCGAGAGCCAGGCCTTTGTTGTTCCAGGCTCCTGCTAACCGTGGATTGATCCCGATGGCCTTATCATAGGCCTTGATGGCACCATCGTACCTGCTCTGGTAAAACAAAGCATTGCCTTTTTCGACCCAATCGTTAGCTTTCATCCCAAATGCTGGCATGCACAGCACAGCAAACACTATCAAAATTAGAATAAATTTTCCTTTGATAAACCATCCTTCCATGCCCACATGTACTGCGTTCCTGAGAAAAACTTTGTGTTGTTGTACACGCCTTTGCGCTCCAAGTCCTATATAATCAAAAACACTATGCCGTGCCAACAATCAATCAATAGCAGTCGAGCTGACGGATTTGTGCATATAGTCCTTGAAATTATAGGTAAGCTAAAAAGCATTTTGGCTTTTATCAGGAACATCCTCTCGCCAGCAGATTACTTGTAAGCCACGGAGTAATAGGGCCGAAAAATTATAAGTCTATCGGTAGATAATCTAAATAATCTTTTTTATACGTCCCTGGAAGGATTCACCTGCAGCTTCCAGGGAAGCCCGCAAGCTTTTGACAGGCACTGTGCTTACAGGAATTAGATCCCTGAGCCTCATCTTCTCCGTCTTGGGATAGTGGAGCAGCCGAGAGCGATCCCCTGATATCATGTAGTGGTAATGGCCATAGGCCACCGTAAAGGTGTACGCCAGTAGCTTTTCAGCCCTTCTAGATGAGGTGTACACAACCTGATCGGGATCGTGTCTCACTCTTGCTTTATCCCTGAACAGCTTGAGAGAGAGGTCGTAGTCGTCCAGCAGAGAGATATCGCTATGGCCGCCGATCTGCCTGTATGTTCCGGCTCGGACGGCCATGTTTGATCCCAGAATGTAGTAGAAGTTCGATAAATAAAATATCCTGTAAAGGCTTCGCCATCTCTGTATCAGCTCTGACCTAACACCCGGCTCCTGGTAGACAACTGGTCCAGTGCTGGCATCGTATCGATCAAGGTTGTAGCTTATGGCCTTAAGCCAGCCCTCGGAAACGATTGTATCAGCGTCCGTAAATGCTAGTTTCTCTCCTGAAGCAGCGTTTGCTCCGTCCTTTCTGGCCCCTCCTATGCCTGAGCTCCTCTGCATGACCACCTTGTCCGCAAGCTCACAAGCGATGGACGCTGTGCAGTCCTCTGAGCCGCCATCCACAACTATGACCTCGTAATCCTCGGAGGGGCTTTGCTCCAAGATGGACCTCAAGCAAGCCTCTATTCCCAACTCCTCATTGAGGGCTGGCAGTATGACGGAAATCACGGATTAAGCTCCTGCAAGAGTAGGCTGG
>Ga0209777_10008979_pt1 | contig 10848 bp, 8 predicted proteins | sample FrelakmetHBP12HB_FD_187147 | JGI IMG/M metagenome (GOLD analysis project Ga0209777, IMG submission 187147) | Freshwater lake sediment microbial communities from the University of Notre Dame, USA, for methane emissions studies -HBP12 HB (SPAdes)... | ecosystem: Environmental > Aquatic >... | reverse complement strand
TCGGCAGCGTCCCCAACACCAGGTCTGATCCTATTTTTTCAGCAGTTCCGCGATTTCATCCCTGAGGGCAAGTTTATCGACCTTGCCGTTGGCCAGCAAGGGCAGCAGCGGCCGGATGATGAATTTCTTCGGAACCTTGTAATTGGCCAGCCGTGACTTACAGTATTCCCTCAGTTCCTCTTCCGTGACCTCCTTGCCCGGCAGGGTCATAGCAAAGGCCCAGCCGACCTCCTGGTAGATCTCATCGAGCACACCGATGACAGCGGCAAACAGGATGCCACCCTGGGCTTCAAGGATTTCCTCTATTTCACGAGGATAAACGTTTTCACCCCCTGTCTTGAACATCTCCGACTTGCGACCGCTGATGGTGATATAACCCCGGTCATCCTTAGAGGCAAGATCGGAGGTGTAATACCATCCCTCGGTATCGAGAACTTCGGCGGTTGCTTCCGGCTTGTTGAGATATTCCTTGAACATGAAGGCGCCCCGGACAGCTATCTCACCCACCTGGCCGTTGGGGATTTCACGGCGCTTTTCATCAACGATCTTCAGTTCAAAAGGCGGAGCGATCTTGCCTGCTGTTTTCATCAGGGTTTCCAAATCGTCCCCCTTTTCCGTATAGGTAACGAAGCCGCAGACCTCAGTAGAACCATAACCGGTCATCAGCATGGTACCGGTCTGGTTGCAGATGCCCGTCAGGACATCCAGCATAATCTTGGGGGCCGCCGCGCCAGCCCAGACGATGAGCTTCAGAGAGCTGAAATCGGTCTGGAAGAATTCGGGCTGCCTCATCTGCAGGAGGAACATAACGGGAACTTGTCCGAACATGGTGATCCGCTCTTTTTCAATCATCTTCAGAGAACCCACCGGGTCAAACTGGTCCATGAATACGATGCACCCGCCGGCCAGAACGGCGGCAAAGCCGATCTCAACATCCGCTGCGACATGATTGATGGGAAAGTGGAGGAGGACCCTCATGGCCTCGTCGGAATAGAACTTCTTGGCCTCAATCTTGATGTTCTCCACGATGCTGCGATGGGTGTGGACCACCCCCTTGGGCTTGCCCGTTGAGCCGGAGGTGTACATAAGAAGGGCTTGGTCGTTTTCCTGGACCTCGGCGGCCCGTTGCGACAGCGCCGAGTCAAGCCCGGGGCGGGGCTGTTCGGTAAATTCGGTGAAAGATTCGGTCCCTTCAACAGGCTCGCCTATAACCAGGACCTTTTTAATGAAGGTAAATTCATCCCTCAGCGCCCGAATTGTTGTGGCCATATCGTTGCCCAGAAAGGTACGCACAACGATCAGCACGACAGGCCGGGAGTCTATGATCTGGTAACGAAGTTCATCCAAGGAAAATTTCGGATTGAGGCCCAGCCACACGGCACCGACCTTGCCTGCGGCCATGTAGGTTGTCAGAAATTCGTTACAGGCCGCTGCGAGCATCGCCACCCGGTCGCCCGGCTGCACGCCTTCAGCCAGGTAGGCCCGGGCGATCCCGTCCATCCGCAGCTTGAAATCACCCCAGGTGAGACGCTCCTCGCCAAAGACGAGGGCCTCGGCTTTGGGTTTTCCCGCGGCCCATTTTTCCACGTAATGCCAAGTCAATTTCAAATGACTCCAATCCATGATGCCCTCCTAATCTTTGAGAGCTTTGAAAAACATCCCCTTTTGCCCAATCTCGGCGTCAGACTCAAATTTTAATCCTCGAAATATTCCATATATTCCTGTGGTTAAAATTTTCGTCTTCTTTGACCTTGAACAAAATTGAACCTTTTTCAAAGCTCTCTCTTTATGAGCTATGTCCCAAAATCGTTATCATGAAGTCAGGACGATACCTTGCCCTGAAGACGCCTGCAGGGTAATGACACCATCGCTGATGGCCTTTTTCCCTTCATGGTTCAGGACATGGAAAAAAAGATGGTCCCCTCCACTGCCTGCCTCACGACCGGTAAGTTGAATCCGGATTTCTGACCCGGGGATGACCATTCCCGTAAACCGGCAGGCGATGGACCACACGTACCGGGGATCACCCCCGACTTCCCGGTTGATCACCTCGCGGACAGCCAAGGCCAGCGTCGCCGTTCCCTGATGAATAATGTCCGGCAGACCCACGGCACGGGCAAATTTTACCGAGGTATGGATCGGAAAATGAATGTCCGTACATCCGTCGTAGACAAACGGCGCCATTCGGTCGACAAAGACCGTCGATTCCCAGAGTAAGGCCTCCTCCCCTGAATGATTTGGCCCTTGGGGCAACTGTTCGGCCCCTCGCCCCCCATCTGTGCAGCGGACACCCCGCATCAGCCCGCCCATATGCTCGGTGAAGACAGGAACCTTTTGCCCATCCCAGGCATCAAATCGCACAACGAACAGCGTGCCCGCCTTATGCGGTAATGTGGCGACGACCCGACCCCGGACGGTGAGATGGTCGCCGGGATGGATGAGGCGGTGAATCTGGAGATGCTCCGTATAGTGGACTTGGGTCAAAAGGATTTCTTTGGGAAAATCGAAATCTTCCATGTATTCCCAGATCCTCTCGGAAATCGGCCAGGTGACGGCAACGCAGAACATAGGGTGGGCGATAACGCCTTCGGGACGCTCATCGTCGAAATAAAAAAGATTGTTGTCACCGAGGGCGGCGGCATAGTTCATGATTTCCCGCCAGGTGATTTCTTTCCGGTATTCTTTAAGCAGGGTCCCGACATAATCTGAAGTAATTTCCATGGATGCCTCTTTTGGTTCCATCTTGTATTTTACCATAGGTTGAAGATCTTTTCACTCAAATCTTTATCCAATTATAAAGCTTTTACTTCTTTAACCCTCAAAAGCCTTCCTTGACAAAACCCGGACCGGAATATTAGAGTTAGAATAATATCGGCGATTATTCTATCAAGGAGGATATTATGGCCAAGATTGAAATAGGCAGCGATCGAGCATACTACCCCATGCCCTGCGCACTTGTCGGAGCCAACGTTGCAGGAAAAGCTAACTACCTCACAGTGGCCTGGTTCAGTATGGTAAATCCCGAGCCGGCCTACCTGGCCGTGGCGATGAACAAGGCCCATTATACAAATCCCGGCCTAAAGGCTAATGGGACTTTCAGTGTGAACATTCCTTCGTCGGACATGGCCGAGAAGACTGATTACTGTGGCCTGGTTTCGGGCCGGAAGTTCGACAAGGCTGCCGTATTTGAGACTTTCTACGGCAAGCTTGAAACGGCACCAATGATCAAGGAATGCCCCTTTAACGTCGAGTGCAGACTGGTGCAGACTATTGACCTGCCGGCTGAGGAACTCTTTATCGGGGAAATTATCGCGGCCTACTGCGATGAGAGCTGTCTCACCGAAGGCGCCCCCGATCTGCAAAAGATAAACCCCTTCGTCCTTATCATGCCCGACAAGAAGTACCGGGGACTCGGACAGGAGGTAGGCGCGGCCTGGGAGATCGGAAAGAAACTGATCAAGAAATAGTTTCCCACAGGTACTCCAAGGCAGGACTTCGGACGTTGGTTCTAAAACAACTTATTTCCCCCCATTTGTCCGATTGTTATTGATTTAATCCGATTATTCTTATTTCTTTTATCATTCACTACAAAACAAAAGCCCCATCTTCTTTTTCAAAAAATGGGGTCATGTCGGACTGCTTCAGGGACCAGCCTTTCGGGACTAAAAACGTTCGTCGTTCGGGCCGCTCGGCTTTGCCGAGCTTTCAGAAAGGCTTCCAGTGGAAGCCGGCGTTCGTCGTTCGGCGAACAGCGGTTAGGCCTGCGGCTATTTGCTTTATATTTATGAAGCCAAATTAAAACAACTTATTTAAAACCTATTAAACGTTCAAGTCAACCCGATGAGCCTGTCTAAAGGGCTATGGTCAGCCCCTCAAGGGTATCCGGAGCATCGGTAAGTCTGATGTACCCTGTCTCCGTAACCAGAACGGTATCGGAATGGCGGTAACCGCCTTCACCGGGGATGTAGATACCCGGTTCGATGCTGATGAGCATTCCTGGCACGAGCTTTCTTGAGTCACCGAGGGCTACATAAGGCCCCTCATGGCCTGTTATTCCAAGTCCATGGCCTGTGCGGTGGAGAATCCGTTCCTTGTAGCCCGCATCGATTAGAACCTGCCGGACCTTCCTGTCTATCTCCTCCAGGACTGCCCCGGGTTTAACCATTTCATAGGCCAGTGCCCGTGCTTTCATGACTACATCAAAAGGCCTCCTGGCCTGTTTCGGTACCCTGCCCAGGAAAAAGGTGCGCTCGACCTCCACGCCATATCCGTCAACCTGCGCGGCAACAATGGACACATGAGGTCCGCCCTCTTCCATGGTGGTTATGGGGGTCGGGACAATATGCGGATCATGAGAGAGGGATGGCGGCCATACCGCACCAACAAACTTCGAGACGATAAGATTGGCCTGGGGAATTTCCATCAGTGTCTTGCCCATCATCTCCCGGACGACTTCCCCGTAAATGAGTATCTCCATGCCGCCCGGCCTGGTGATTTCCAGAAGCTTCCGGTGGCCCTGGTTGACTATCGAGCAGGCGTGCACCGTGCGCCCGATCTCGTAGGCTGTTTTCACCAGCCGAACGTCATCGATGATGTCCACCATCACATGTTTTCCCGGTGTTTCATTGGCAACACCGACTGGCAGCGCCGATTCGATACCTACTTTCGCCTTGTTGTCGATCAGGGTCTTATAAACATCGAACCAGTTCTGTCCCTTTGGCGAGGGCACCTCGTAGTAGGTGACATACTCTAAATCGCATCGCGCCCGTGTCTTTACATGGCTTGATTCCAGGAGAGGGCAGAGCATCGTCGGTGTCCCTTTCCGGGGCAGTACCAGTATAAACGGACGCTCGTGCACATTGTTGGCGAAATTCGTGAGGTAGTAGATATTGACCGGGTCAAAGGATACATAATAATCGATTTCCCTTTCTTCCATTATTGCCCGGACTTTGGCCAGCCTTCCGGCAAGCTCCTCTTTCTCGGGTGGTGCGGTGATCGGTTCAGGTATTTCGGTCATGTCGAGTCCTCCAGGAGTTTGGTCTGATGATCAGAAAATAGGTTCGAGTCTGTTCTTGACTCTTAGATCCAAAATTGGATTAAAAATAATTTATCTCTAAAAAACAAATTCTATCCAATGTCCGGCTCACTCGATAAGCTGTATCCCGGGCATCACAGAAGTCCCATTCAGAATGGCCTGGCCCGGCTGATAAGCCCGAAAGGAAACACGAAATAACCCGGCCGGAACCGGCAACCAGTTCGATTCCATTTCCCTGCCTGGGGAGTGCCGCTGCATAATAATATCCAAGGAGCCTTCAGGGTTGAATTTAAGGCCTTTGGTCCGATCACCGATGGCATAACGACGGATGGGATTATCAACAAAAAAACCCCGTTGATCCGGTGTTAACTCATACATGGAAATGGACCAGAAGGCCTCTACCGGCGGCAGTTGACCTTTATTGAAATGCAGACGGTACCGGCTTTCACCCCTCAGGGGGTTCCCCTGCTTATCCCTTTGAGCGCGAAAATAGTAGGCTTCGGCCGGTTCAAGGGCAGCCAGCCCTGTCAAGGCGACCACTGCCCGAAGCGGGTAATCTTTTCCATAATTCCCCAAATGGAGAGGTGGATAGTTCCATCCCTCACGAAGCTGTGCGGTTTGTGAAAAGCCCCGGCGCATTTCCTGGGCTGTGTCTTCCATGGCCTTCAGGATGATCTTGCGTTGTCCTTCGCTAAACCGAGACTGATCAAAGGTCTGATTGGGACCGATGCCGATCTTGGCCAACTCGGCCATCAAGGGCGCCTCATCGGTCGGCGGGGGATTCTCAGTAAGCCCTATATTAACGATTCGGAAGAATTGCCATGGATCTTTGGGGTTTGGGGCCGGGGGAGGGTTTTCAGGTTGGGCCTGCTGCTTCTGTGCGCCGGTTTTGGTCCACACGGCCAATGGGGTCAACTTATATTGATCCTGAAGCCGGTGCACGTTGGCTAGATCCTCCTCACTGTCCACCAGGGTCCGGCCCAGCAGCCAGACCGCTTGGGTAGGGGACTTGATCACCGGCAGCCCGGGTGGAAGGGGACCGTTCCACTTGGGTCCGACAACCACATAATCACCGGCCTTCGTACCCGTTACCCGGCGCCCCACATAGGCAAAATTATTGGTGTAGAAATCCATAAAGGCCATGGAGTAATATCGGCCTGCCGTATCAGGAACCGAAAGGATGAGCGGTTCTTCAGATAGATCTAGCCAGGCGCTCGAATACAAGGTGTCATTATTCGGGTCGGACACTCCCCGAGAGGTGTGATCCCTGAGTTTACGTGCATGACCAAATTGGTTTAATCCTATGTGTTCCGGGTTGTTCTGATTGTAAACCATCATGTGGCGCGTCCGATACATTTCATAGACCGGAAAGGAATAGACATAAGCCTTCTGCACAAGGTCCGATAGCTCCTGGTCCTTTAGATCAGTTGCACGAACCGGCTCAATCCCCAGAACCGTACTCATAACCCATCCGGCCAGAAGAAACGCCCCAATCCATATTCTTCGGAGAGTACTTGGCATTATTGACCTTTATTTTTTAGTCAGGTTCAAAATGGTGTCTTGTTGGAATGCTTCAGGGACCAGCCTTTCGATTCTGAAAGCGTTCAGCGTTCGTCGTTCGTCGTTAGGCGAAAAGCGGTTAGGCTGCTGAAGGCTAATGGCTATTCGCTTTATCTTTATGAAGCCAAATTAAAATAATTTATTTAAACCTATTGAACAGTTCAAGTCAATCTCAAAGATCCGGGTTTGACTAAATCCCTGGCCTGATGTAGATTTCAACCCATGATGAACAAAATGGAGTGACATCGTCGGGGAACCAAATGGTTAACCAAAAAATCTGAACCTGTAGTATCGAAAGCAATCAGTCTACCCGACGTATGGAGAAAAAAGGCATTTGTTTCTTAGCGGGGCCATAGGATTCTTGGGCCAAGTTCGATTGCCGTAACACCGAACGCGCCCTGCCCTTTGACCAAGCCTGCATCAATCGTAATCTGGACTTGGCCCTGTCCAAAGCCGGGACCGGGGATAAGGATCGGCCGTCCTTCCGGACATTATTTTCATCCAATGAGAGGAAGAAAAAACAGCCAGCCTAGGAGGAAGATAAAAATGAAGCCCATGGCCCTTGAAGGCATAAAAGTGATAGACCTATCCCAGGTTGCTGCGGTACCCATGTGTGCCCGTCACCTGGCCGATTTCGGGGCGGATGTGATCCACGTTGAGCCCGCCGTAACTGGCGACTCCTGGCGGAATCTACAGGCAGGCATCGGAGGCGGCACGGCGGGAATACCCTCCGAAATCCCTTACAACTGGGAGGCCTTTAATCGCAACAAGCGCAGTGTGGCCATTGATCTGTCCAAAGAGGGGGGAAAGAAAATCATTTATCGAATAGCGGAGAAAGCGGATGTCTTTTTAACCAATCTGAGATTATCCGAACGGAAGAAATTCGAGCTGGAATACCAGAACCTCCAGTCCTTGAATCCGCGCCTGATCTACGGTTCGGTCACCGGACACGGCCTGCATGGACCGGACAAGGACATGCCCGCTTACGACACCACCGTCTATTGGGCCAGATCGGGAATCAGTCATTTGCTGACGGTCCCGGGCATGTCCGGCCCCAATTCACGGGCGGCCTTCGGAGACAACGTGGCCGGGCTGGCACTGGCCTTCGGCGTGATGACGGCCCTTTTTATGCGGGACCGGACGGGCCTGGGACAGGAAGTGGACACCTCGCTTTTTTTTATGGGCCTTTACCAGTTGACTTTTGACGTGGCGGCAGCGCTGACTACCGGCCGGGATGAGCTGGAATACCGGCTTGAGGCCTTCGAAGGGACGGAAGAGGAAAGAAAACAGCGGGACGCCCTCATCCATGATGCGCGGGGCTCCATTAGGCAACTGGCCGATTTCTACCGGGAACACCTTCCCAATCCCATGGCCAACACCTATGAAACCAAGGACGGGAGATCGATTCGTTTTAATGCGTTGCAGCCGGACCGCTACTGGTCCCGATTCTGCAGACTGATCGGCCGTGAAGAATTGGAGCACAACCTCAAATTCGCCACCTTGGAGGCCCGGAAGGAAAACCGAAAAGAACTCTTTCATATTTTCAGGGAGGTCTTCCTGACGAAAACCCTTGATGAATGGCGGCCTCTTATATCGGACCTGCCGGCCTCGCCCTATCAAACCCTGATCGATGTCATCCGCGATCCCCAGGCGAAGGCCAATAGCTTTTTCCTTCCCTATGACCACCCCAACTACGGAAGGATAGAAATCATGGCCAGCCCGGTGAACATGAGCCAGACCCCGGCCACCATCAGGATGCCGGCGCCTGAATTCGGTCAACATACCGAGGAGGTCCTCCTGGAGACCGGCTATTCCTGGGAGGAGATCGAGCGGTTCAAGGAAGAAGAAGTGATCCTGGACTGAAACTCACTTTTTCACGGAAGAAAGGTATCTTTCCTGGGGAGGAAAGGCGAAAGGATAAAAATATGGGTGTCGAAATGAAAGCGATCGGCTATGTGTCCACCGATGCCAAGGAGATTCCCCGTACTTGGCAGATTTCGGATGTGGAGGGGACCCTGGTGTTGAGTGAAACCTATCTGGCCGGGTTGAGAGATATCCAACCGGGAGATCGGCTCTATGTCATCTTTCATTTTCATAGAAGCCCTGAATTTTCAGATCAATATATGCGGATCCATCCGCCGGTTCACAACAAGGAGAAGGGCGTCTTCAGCACTCATTCCCCCATCCGACCAAATCCGATCGGGATGTCCATCCTCGAAGTCCTTGATGTTAAAGGGGCTGAAATTCGGGTCAAGGGGCTGGATATGATCGACCAGACCCCGATTTGGGACATCAAACCGGTCACCTGCCCCGGGGAAAAGAAATAAGGGGCCTAGTCTAAAACCATTAGGAGATCAGACCAGGGCAAGATTTTAAAAGAATACGAGAAAGGGAAGCTGGCTTTAAAACAACAATAGGCCAACTGGGACTTTGGTTCTAAAACAACTTATTTCCTCCCATTAGTCCGATTGTTTTTGATCTAAACTAATCGATCCTTTTATATTCTACCCAAAACAAAAACCCCATCTTCTTTTTCAAAAAATGGGGTCTTGGCGGACTGCTTCATGGACCAGCCTTTCAGTTAAAGGGTTGCTGGCATCAAGAACGCTAAATGTTTCCGGGTCACATCGCTCCTTATATTCTGTTCCTTTCATAGATAATCCGCAGTCCCTCCAGGGTCAGGTAATCGTCCACTTCTTCAATGGTCTTGGATTCGGAAGCAATCAAAGGGGCCAACCCGCCGGTGGCGATGACCTTGGGTCTTTTGGGAACGGCATCGATAAACCGCTGAACCAATCCATCCACCAGCCCGGTGTAACCATAAATAATGCCCACATTCATACCACTGATGGTGTCTTTGGTCAGGACGGTTTTGGGTTTGGAAAAAATTTCTACCCGGGGGAGCTTGGAGGCCTTTTGAAACAGGGCTTCACAGGAAATCAGAATTCCCGGGGCGATGGCCCCGCCCATATATTCCCCCTTTTCGGAAATATAATCAAAGGTGGTGGCCGTGCCGAAATCCACTACGATCAGATTGGTCCGGTATTTTTCATAAGCGGCAACGGCGTTGACGATGCGATCGGCCCCCACTTCTTTCGGATTATCATAAAAGATCGGCATACCCGTCTTGATTCCCGGGCCGACAAAGAGGGGGCGGAGATGAAAATAACGTTTTCCGAATTCTTCCAGGGTATAAAGCATCGGCGGAACCACACAGGAAATGATCATGTGGCCGATCTGGTCCATTTCCAGACCCCGGGTGTCAAAAAGATTTTTTATCGAAATCCCCAGTTCATCCAGGGTGGCATCCCGTTCGGTTCGGATACGCCAATCACAAAGGCGAACATGGCCGTCATAGACCCCCAGAACAATATTGGTATTCCCCACATCCATGACCAATAAAAGACCTTTTGTTTTCTTAGGCATTGAATTCCCTTTCAATCACTCGTGCCGTTTCTTCAGCCAGCTCAAGGATTTCTTTTTCATTTTCCCCTTCCACCATAATCCGGACCAGAGGTTCTGTTCCCGAGAAACGCACCAGAAGACGTCCTTTTTCGCCCAATTTCTTTTCCACCTTTTTCATTTGTTGGATGACAGCCGGAAATTCCTCCAGCCGCCGTCGTTCCTTGATTCGGACATTCACCAGCCTTTGTGGATATTGATCCATAATATCGGATAAGTCGGAAAGGCTTTTTTCTTCCTTTTGCATGATGGCCAAAAGCTGCAGGGCGCTCAATATCCCGTCGCCGGTCGGGTTATGATCCAGGAATATCAAATGGCCCGATTGTTCCCCTCCGAAGTTGCAGCCTCTTTTGACCATTTCCTCCACTACATAACGGTCTCCCACCTGGGTTCGGATAAGGCGGATTCCCTTCTGTCTCATAGACACTTCCAGGCCCATGTTGCTCATCACCGTAGTGACCAGGGTGTTTTTTTTCAACCGCTTTTCCTTGAACATCCGGCTGGCGCAGATGGCCATGATCTGGTCTCCATTGACGATTTCTCCGCTTTCGTCCACAAAAACAACCCGGTCCCCGTCCCCGTCAAAACTAATGCCCAGGTCGGCCTTTTTTTTCCGAACCATAGCACCAACCAAACCAGGATACAGAGCCCCGCAATTCTTATTGATGTTTTCTCCGTTCGGTTTGGCCCCCAGCAAAGTCACCTCGGCCCCCAATTCCTCAAAAACCGTCGGGGCGACTTTGTAAGTGGCCCCATGGGCGCAGTCCAGGACGATACGAAGTCCATCTAGG
>Ga0209777_10008978_pt1 | contig 10848 bp, 8 predicted proteins | sample FrelakmetHBP12HB_FD_187147 | JGI IMG/M metagenome (GOLD analysis project Ga0209777, IMG submission 187147) | Freshwater lake sediment microbial communities from the University of Notre Dame, USA, for methane emissions studies -HBP12 HB (SPAdes)... | ecosystem: Environmental > Aquatic >... | reverse complement strand
CAGTGCGCAGCCGTTTGTGGCGGCGCTCAAGACGGTCCGCTTTTTCGCGGTCGTCTTCTTCTGGGTCGTCCTGGTGGCCGTCGTGTCCCACGTGACGGTGTTCGTGCTGACGGAGTTCCTCGGCCTTTACGATGCGGCCGCGACGGCGGCCCCGGAACCGACCGCGCCGACCCCGGCAGTGACGCCCGCGCCGCCGGCCCCGGCGCCGAGCGGAGGCGGGGCGGCGGCATTCGGTTTGTTCGAGTCCGGCGCCGCGGCCGCGGAGAACAAGGGAACGACCTTCTTCGGCCTGCCCGCCGGGAAGAAAGCGGCCGAGCCGGAAGAGAAGCCGGCCGAGCCGAAACTCCCCGGGAAGGCCGCTCCGGACGCCAAGGCCGCCGAGGAGCCGAAGGCGCCCGCCGCGTCGCCCGAGACGGGCGTCCCGTGGACCCCCGCCAAGAACGAGACCGGCAAGGCGGCCGGGGAGCTCGAGTCCCCTCCGCCGGTGAAGGTGCCGATGACGCCCGAGCAGCACGCCAGGCGGGCGGAGCACTACCGCGAGCACACGGTCGCGCTCCTCCAGACGCTGCGGGTCCTGGGGATCCTGTTCTCGCTCCTCTTGTGGATCACGCTGTTCATCTACCTCCAGATCGCCCTCCTGGGCCGCCTGTCGGGCATCCGGCAGCTCACGAACGCCGTGTTCGTCCTGCTCCTTTTTCTGGCGACGGCGGTGCCGTGGGAAAACATCTTCCCGGAAGTACATATCGGGGCGTTCTACAAGTTTGACGACCTCCTGGCCATCCATGCGGCCCGGATGCAGGGGACGGAGCAGGGCATCTGGGGCCACCCGATCGGGTACCATCTGAAGTTCTTCGCGATGCCGCTCCTGAGCCTGGCGCTGCTGGTCCTGTCGTACGCCAACTTCTCGAGCGGCTACGGCGACTCGGTCGTGGCGAACGAGTAGTTCAGAGGGAGAAGGTCATGCTGCGTTTCCGGTGTCCGAGTTGCCAGTCGCCCATGGAGGTCGACGAGTCGATGGCGGGCCGGCCGGCCCGGTGCCCGACCTGTGGCAACACGCTGAAGATTCCGAAGACGAGTCAGACGCCGCCCGCGACCCAGAAAGGCCAGGCGCCGCGCCCCGGGACGACGGCCGTCAAGGTCCACGGCGAGAGCGTCGAGATCCAGCCGCCCCTGGAGCCGATGGCCATCATGGCGCCGGCCTGCGTAGGCCTCGCGCTCGTGGTGCTGCCGATATGCGGCCTCGTGATGGCCCGGTTCTTCGGCGGCCGCGAGTGGATGGTGGGCTTCACCTTCGGCGTGATCCTCTCGTTCCTGGGCGCGGTCTTCGGCCTGTCGGCGTACTACAACATCCGGCGCAGCCGGGGGCGCAAAGGGGGCAAGCTCTATGCCCAGATCGGCATGTTCGGCGGCCTGGGCCTGGGCATCCTGTGCGCTGCGGGATCCATCTTCTGCATCACGTTGCTGGCCATGCGCCCGTCGTGCGAGGATAACCTCAAGAAGCTGTACGGTGCCCTCCGCACCTACGCCGACAAGCACGACGGCAATCTGCCGAAGGACCTGGAGATGCTCGTGCGGGAGACGTATGTTGACACCGACGGCAAGCCAAAGAGGTACCTGGAAACCGACTCCTGCTTCACCTGCCCCGCCTATGCCGTGCCGGCCGGGACGCAGACGTACCAGCTCGCGCCGGCCATCCCGATGAACGACAAGCTGTTCCCGGACGACCTGATGATTCTGTGCGACGGGCAGCCGTACAACACGCACGGCGACAGCCAGGTCCGCGTGCTCACGAAGGACGGGAAGGTCGGCCTGGTGCCGGCGGATCGGTTCCAGGTCTACCTGAGCGAGCAGAAACAGAAATGGGAAGCGGCCCAGAAAGCCAAGACGAAGGCCGTGGGCGGGGCCGAGGCGGTCACCCCCGCGCAGGAGCCGGCCGCGCCTGCCCCGGCCAAGACCCAGGAGAAGACCCCGTGAGAACGCCTCCCGAAGCGCTGGAGCCGGACGTCCCGCCGCTGTCGTCCGCGGTGCGGCGGGTCGGGATCGTCACGCTCGTCGTCGCGATCGCGGGGATCCTCTCCCAGGCGGTGGTCGGCCTGCTGGCGTACCACGGCATCGTATCGGCCGTCGAGTATGCGCGGGGCTATGGCTTCAAGCTCTCGATCGCCCTGGCCGTCGCCAATCTGCTGGTATGCATCTATCATTATCATAAGACAGGCATGCGGATCGACGTCGTCACGCGCGTCCTCAGCTACGTGTGGATCCTGGCCACGTGCGTCTTCTTCGTGGTGCGGGAGCACGCGGCCATGGGGCGGTGAACAACCGTTTCACAACCCCGGCAAAGGGGTCAGGAGCCCTATGTTTAAGGCTCCTGACCCCTTGCCTGTGACCCTTTCGGCTGAAAAGGAGCCTGCCCATGACGTGCCTCGGCCTCGAAAGCCTGGCGGCCGGCCTGGCGGTCCTCGTCCTGGCGTCGCTGGCGGCCCAGAGCGCCGCCGGGGCCGCGCCGTCGCCCCTCGCCCCCGAGGAGGTGAGCGCCCGCATCCAGAGCCTCCGGACCGCCGATGTCACGCTCACGGTGGTCGACGCCGCCGGCAAACCGCTGGCCGATACGAAGGTCCGCGTGAAGATGGACCGGCACCGGTTCCTCTTCGGCGCGAATGCGTTCGTGATCAACACGGCCGATACGTCCGCCGACCAGCAGAACTACCAGAAGCGGTTCGCCGAACTCCTCAACTACGCCACGGTCCCGTTCTACTGGGGCATGTACGAGCCGGAGCAGGGCAAGACCCTGGCCGAGAAGCTCCGCATGATGGCCGAGTGGTGCAAGGCCAACGGCATCCGCGCCAAGGGCCACCCGCTCTGCTGGCACGAGGTCCCGTGCAAGTGGCTCGACGGAAAGCCCCTGGACGAAGTGAAGCGGCTCCAGATGGAGCGGATCACCCGCGAGGTCAAAGGCTTCGCCGGCCTCATCGACACCTGGGACGTCGTCAACGAGGCGTGCGTCATGCCCGGCTACGGCGGCGGCAAGAACCCCATCGGGAACCTCTGTAAGGAGATGGGCAACGTCAAGCTCATCACGGAGACGGTCGCGGCGGCCCGGGCCGCCAACGCGAAGGCCATGCTTCTCCTCAACGATTACGACACTTCGCCGAAGTACGAGGCCCTGATCAAGGACTGCCTGGCGGCCGGCGCGTCGATCGATACCGTCGGCATCCAGTCGCACATGCACGGCGGCTACTGGGGCGCCCAGAAGGCGTGGGAGACCTGCGAGCGGTTCGCCCGGTTCGGGAAGCCCCTCCACTTCACGGAACTCACGATCCTGTCGGCCCCGGCCCATCCGAAGATGGACTGGCACACGACGCAGCCCGACTGGAACACGACGCCCGAAGGCGAGAAGCTCCAGGCCCGGCAGGTCGAGGAGTTCTACCGCCTCCTCTTCTCGCACCCGGCGGTCCAGGGGATCACGTGGTGGGATTTCTCCGACAAGGGATCCTGGCAGGGGGCCCCGTCGGGCCTCGTGCGTAAAGATATGTCGCCGAAACCTGCCTACGAGGCCCTGATGCGGATGGTCAAGAAGGAGTGGTGGACCGCCCCGCAGGACCTCGTGACCGACAAGGACGGGCGCGTGAAGTTCCACGGGTTCCTCGGCACGTACTCCGCCTCGGCGGAGGGCGGCGCGGCCGCGTTCGACGTGGAAAAGACCGGCGCGGCCGAGGCGACGGCGAAGCTGGCGGCGAAGTAAGATTGGCTGTGCCCATTCAGCCCGCGGTGAGCCATATTTAGCCCCCGGTGATTACACCGGGGGCGCCTTTGACTTGCCTTACACACACTTCACGGCCAACGTCAAAGGCCACGTCAACGGCGCCCCCCCGTGTATTCACGGGGGGCTAAATATACAGGAACCGCTTACTCTCCGCCGGCGTCCAATTCCGCGAGCACATGCTGTTAAGGGAGGACCTTATGCGCCTCATTTGCCGCGCCGCTTGCCTGCTCCCCTTCGCTTTCCTGATGATCGCCGGCCTGTGGGCCGCACCGCGGCCGTGTGCCGCCGACGCACGCGAGGACGTCATCCGGTCGCCCGAGGATGAAAAGAAGGTCCAGGAGAAACTGAAAGCACAGGCCGCCGAAGAAGAGGCTAAGAAGGCGGCCATGAAGGTCGAGGCCGACAAGCGAGCCGCCGAAACGGCTGCACGGCGCAACCAAGTGATCGCCGAGGCCCAAGTCATCCGGGCCTTCATCGAGAAGCTCTCCGCCGTCGAGAAGCAGGACCAGGATCGGATCGCCACGACGCAGGACCCGAAGGAACGCGAGCTGGCGGTCCAGCAGCTCCAGTCGGTCCAGAAACAGCGGGCCGACGCGATCGCTCGGCTGAAAGCGACCCTCGACATGGCCGCCGAGGGCGGCGCGACGGCCCCAGCCCTGGTCGACCCGAAGATGGCCGCCAGGGGGACGTCCACCCCCGGCCCCTCGACCATCGCCGACGCATCGAACCGGTTCGGCTTCGACCTCTATGGCCGCATCCGCGCCAAGGAGGGGAACCTCTTCTTCTCGCCGTCGAGCATCTCGAATTGCCTGGCGATGGCCTACGCCGGCGCGCGGGGCCAGACGGCCACCGAGATGGCGAAGGTCCTGCATACGTCGCTCGGGCCCGCGCCGCTGGCGGCCGGCTGGGCCTCGCTCAACAAGGATTTGGCCTCGGTCGCGGACAAGGGCTTCGAGCTGTCGGTCGCCAACGCCCTGTGGGGACAGAAGGGGTACGGATTCCTGCCGGATTACCTCGCGCTCGTCAAGACGGGGTTCGGCGCGGGCTTCGAGGAACTGGACTTTGCGGCCGACGCGGACGGGGCCCGCCAGACGATCAACAAGTCCGTCGAAAAGCTGACCCGCGAAAAGATCAAGGACCTGATCGGGCCGGGGATGCTGTCGCCCGCGACGCGGATGGTCCTCACGAACGCAATCTACTTCAAGGGCGCGTGGGCCGTGCCCTTCATCAAGGACCTCACAAAGGAAGAAGACTTCACCGTCGGGCCCGACAAGAAGGTCCGCGTCCCGATGATGGCCCTGACGGAGTCGTTCCAGTTCGCCGACGCCGGCGACTGCCTGGCGCTCGCGCTTCCCTACAAGGGCGGCGCCGTCGCGATGGTCGTCCTCCTGCCGAAGAAGCCGGACGGCCTCGCGGACCTGGAGAAGGGCCTGACGGCCGAGAAACTGGCCGGGCACCTTTCGCGGATGAAGGGCCAGGACGTCGAGGTCCACCTGCCGAAGCTCAAGTTCGCCGCCGAGATGGTCCTCGCCCGGACGCTCGCGGACATGGGGATGCCCGATGCCTTCGACGCGGCCAAGGCCGATTTCAAGGGGATCAATGGCGGCAAAGAACCGCTCTGGATCAGCGAGGTCATCCACAAGGCCTTCGTCGACGTGAACGAAGAGGGGACCGAGGCGGCCGCCGCCACCGCCACCGCTATGGAGGCCGGCGACGCGCCGAAGCCGCCTCCCGTCTTCCGGGCCGATCACCCCTTCGTGTTCCTGATCCGGGACGTGCGGAGCGGGGGGATACTCTTTATGGGGCGCGTCGCGAATCCGAAAGAATAGAGGCGGGACTGGGGACTCGGGACTGGGGACTGGGAAGTCAACGGCAGGCACCAGGGACCAGGCACTAGGCACTAGGGGATGTTGACGTCTTTCATCATGATGTAAAGTCTTTGTTCCGCCTCTGGTGCCGGGTGCCTGGTCCCTGGTGCCCGCCTTTGCCGTTGCTGTTCGCCTTCCCAGTCCCCAGTCCCGAGTCCCCAGTCCCGCCTCTTCCTTGCCGGTACCCTCAAGGCGTCTTGGTCATCGACAGGCTGCGTTTCCACCGATCGATCTGCACGATGATGTGGGCGTGAACTTCCTTCGGGCGGCGGACGTGTTCCCAGATGTGCGGCTCGCCGTGGGCGGCCGAGCAGCGGCAGAAGATGTTCCCGATGCCGAGGGTCCGCTGGACGGAGGCCTGGGCGACGAACGTGTTGTCGATCTCCTCCAGGCCCAGGCATTCCACGCGGACATTCAGGATTCCGTGCTGCTTGAGGACCCGCCGGTCCGTCAGGACATAGGTCCGCCCGAGCCACTCGATCAGGGCGATGGCCACGCGCACGCCGAGGATCCAGCCGCCGATCACGATTCCCCAGTACCGCGCGACGTAGGGGAGGTCGTGGACCGCCAGCGACAGGACCATCGTCGCCAGGCCGAACCCGGCGATCGGCAGGCTCGCGAAGAGGACGTACCAGAGCGACGGCTTGATCTCGAAGACGATGATCTCGCCGGGCAGGAGGAGTGACGGCTCGATCACGCGCGGGCGGGCCGGCAGGTCTTCCTCGAGGCCGCCCGGCGCGGGGCCGGACATCAAAGTGCGGAGTGCGGAGTGCGGAGTGCGGAGTGAACAACGGCAGTGCGGAGTGCGGAGTGCGGAGTGCGGAGCAAACGTCAAAGGCGCGGCACCCTTGCCGTTTGGGTCTTGTCTTTCACTCCGCACTCCGCACTCCGCACTCCGCACTTGAAAGTCTCCTATGCCTTGGGCTCCTCGTCTTTTCGCGTCCCCTTCACCTTCCCAAGAAAGTCCGGCAGGTCCAGGCCGACCATCTGGGCGAGCTGGTGCATCGGCGGCAGGACGCCGACGAGCCGCTGCCCGAGGTTCGCCAAGCCGCCGCCGTCCTTGCCGCCGCCGTCCCAGACGATGACTTTTTCGAGCGGCAGGTTCTTGATGGCCTCGGCCTGGACGTGGGCGACCTCGGTGAGTTTCTCGATGATGAGCAGGCTGGCGGCCGCCTGGGGATCGCCCGCGGCGCCCTTGACGAGGGCCGCATAGCCGGCGGCCTTGGCGTCGAGGACGGCCTGGGTGCCGGCGGCCTCGGCCTTCATCTTGACGAGGATGGCGTTGGCTTCGCCCTCGGCGACGAGGGTCTTCAACTGTTTCTCAGCGTCCGACTGGATGACGACCTGCTGCCGCGCAGCTTCGGCGGGCACGACGACCTCGGCCTTGAGGCGCGACTGCTCGCGGAGGGCCCGGGCCTCTTCGGCCTCGCGCTGGGCTTTCTGCTCGGCGACGCGGATGGCGCCGTCGGCGGCCTTGGCGGCCGATTCGCCCTTGTTGCGGGCCTCCTCCTCGGCGACCTTCTGCCCGGCCCGGAACGCGGCCTTGCGGGCGTTGGCCTCGGTCTCCGTCTGGACGGCCGAGGCGTCGAGGTTGGCGATCTGCATACGCTGATCGCGGGCAGCGGTCTGTTCGCCGATGACGGCCTCGGCGTTGGCGGCGGCGACGGCCTTGCGCTGGTCGCGCTGACGCTCGGCCACGCCCGTCTTGCCGAACCGGTCCTGCTCGGAGACGTCGATCTCGGCCTGGTTGATCGCCTCGGCGGCCGCCTTGCGGCCCAAGGCCTTGAGGTAGCCCGACTCGTCCTCGATGTCCTTGATGTTGACGTTGATGAGCGTGAGGCCGATCTTCTCGAGCTCGACGGAGACGGCCTCGCTGACCTTGGCCATGAAGGCCTGCCGGTCGCGGTTGATGTCGTCGATCTTCATCGTGGCGATGACGGCTCGCATCTGCCCGAGGATGATGTCTTGGGCCTGGCTCTGGATCTGGACCTTCGTCAGGCCCAGGAGTCGGATGGCGGCGTTCTCGACGACGCCCGGCACGTTCGAAATGGCCGCCGTCACGGTCGTGGGGACGGAGACGCGGATGTTCTCCTGCGAGAGGGCGCTCGTCAACTCGATCGGCACGACGAACGGTTCCAGGTCGAGGAACTGCGACGCCTGGAAGAACGGGACCACGAAGGCCGCGCCCCCGTGGACGCACTTGGCGGCCCCGCGGCCCGTCTTGCCGTAAATCACGAGGATCCGGTTCGACGGGCACCGCTTGTAGAACCGCGCCAGGGTCAGCAGGCCCACCAGGGCGACAAAAACGATGATCAGGGTGAGGATAATTCCTTCCGGGAATTCGCTCACCGGGGCGTTCATGGCGACCAGGTCCAGCATGGCGGCGCCTCCTTCAGAGGTGTTATTCGTTGCTCTTTTCCACTTCGACCAAGGTGGGGCCCAGCACGCGCCGGACCCGAACGGAAGTTCCTCCCTTAAGCGGCTCCGGCCCGACCGAGCGCGCGTCGACGATTGAGATCACGCCGCTGACGAGCGCCCGGATCTTGCCGACGCCGCCCCCCGGGATGTCCTGGTAGACCGAGGCCGACTGTCCGACGCAGCTTGCGAGGCGGGGCGACCCGGTCTCGGTCATGCGGCGGATGAAGTAGTAGACGCCGGCCACGGCGAACATGGCGCCGAGACCCCAGATGACTGCCACGAGCAGGGCGGGCGTCACCGCCCAATGCTTCATCAGGTAGAACGCGGCTGCCCAGCAGAAGAGGAGCAGGAAGGCGATGACCGATCGGACCGAGACGAGCTGGAACCCTACGTTGGAGTCGACGGCGGCGCCGGATTCGACGGCGTCGCCGTGGCCGTCGGCCGCGCCGAAATCGCCCCCATGGTGCGCGAGGCCGAACAGTGCCGCCAGCATCTGAAACAGGAACAGCACGCTCAGTCCGATGGCGGCCAGGAAGAACGTGTGGGTTAGCGGATCCAGACCGGCCCACCACTCGTACATGGCATCCCTCCCAGGCCTCGCGCGGCAGCGACAGGCGGCCGCCGGCCCTACCGTCCGACCGGCACCCTCTGCACTATATCTTGGCGGGGAAGAAATTTCAAAGTGTTTCTGACAGGTGTTGACGTTCGCAGGGGCGGCCCCATGTGGCCGCCCGGCCGTTGACGTTCGAGTGCTTACAACACGCGCCCCGCAAGCGGGGCGGCTAACGAGGCGCCTTTGCGCTCGCGCGTCAAAACCCTTGCTCCGGCCTTGTTCTCTGCTATGCTTCCCGAATCGTGGCCTCCCGTTCCGGGCGGCCCGCAGGGCTGAAGGAGAACTCTATGAAGAAGACCTGGAAACTCGGGGCCGTGCTCGGCCTGGCGATCCTGGCCGTCGGGTGCTTTGAGACCAAGCAGGACTACTCGCTCAACCCGGATGGCTCCGGCCGGGTGACCTACGAGCTCACGATGGAGGACATGTCGGCCATGATGGGCGCCATGGTCGGCGGCGCCGGCGGCGAGGGCGGGGCGCCGCCTCAGCCCGACATCAAGCAGTCCGCGCGGCAGATCCTCGACCAGTCCGCCGGCGTCGATGCCTGGAAAGAGGTCTCGTTCTCGAAGGCCGAGGACGGACGGATCAAGTTCAAGGGCACCGCCTACTTCAAGAGCATCGAGAAGCTGAAGCTGCACCCGGGCGGCGCGTCGGCCGTCTCCTTCGCCAAGGACGACAAGGGCGGCCTGGTCCTCAACCTCGAGGGCGACAAGAAGGACAAGGCCGAAATAAAGGTCCCCGCCCAGATGACCGAGGAACAGATTGCCGCCAAGATCACGGAAGGGCGGGCCAAGTTCACCCAGATGAAGCCCATGATGACCATGATCATGGGCACGATGAAGATGGACATCACGTTCCACGTCCCGGGGACGGTCGCCGAGTCGAGCTGTTTCAAGAAGGGGGAGGGCGGCTCGCTCCAGGTCCTGATCGAAGGGGCCAAGCTGCTGGAGACCATGGACAAATTGGCCGCCGACGACGCGATCCTGCGGGAGATCGTTACGGCCGGCGAGTCCATCAGCGAGGGCGGCCCGCGGACGACCCTGATCATGAACGAGAAAGTCTTCGGCGAGAAGGCCCCCGTGCGGGCCCGGATGACCGGCGACCTGAAGCCGCTGTTCGACTACAAGGCCGAGATGGAGGCCGCCAAGAAAGACTATCCCGAGATGCTGAAGAAGCTTGGCCTCGACCAGGTCAAGGTCCAGACGCCGAGCGACTTTGCGCCGAACGCCCTGCCGGGCGGCGGCAAGACGCGCGGCCAGGGCGTGCCGACAGGCAAGGGCGAAACCGCGCCCGCGCCGGCCGCCAAGCCCTCCGGCGGCGGAACCATCTGAACGCATTCGCGCCGCGGCGAAAGGGGTCAGGAGCCCTATGTGTGAGGCTCCTGACCCCTTGTCGTTGTTGTGGCGTGCGGAAGCGGAGGGGGTCAGGAGCTTAACGGATAGAGCTCCTGACCCCTTGTCGTTGTTGTGGCGTGCGGAACCCGAAGGGGTCAGGAGCTTAACGGATAGAGCTCCTGACCCCCTCTCTTTTCGGCGCGAATTGACGGCCGGATTTTTTCCAGAATGTCAGCAACTTCCCCGGGGGTCCGGCGTTCAAAGAAGTGGATGATCGGCGTGAACCGCCCCTTCTCAATCCTGCCGATCCTCCCGGTCCTCCCGGACCGCCCTTTGGCCCTTGGGCGTCGCCAGCCCCCATGTTGGCGACGCCCGCCCTATTTTCTGTACTCGCGCCCGACGCGGAAGCGTCGGGAGAGATGAGAATCACCCGACGCTTCCGCGTCGGGCTCGGCGTCATCACTTCAGCAACTCCGCTTTTACCTTCAGCAGATCGTCGTACACCTTCTTTCGAGTATCCGGCGTGTAGTTCCGCAGGACGTAGGCGGGATGGAAGGTCGGCATCAACTGGGCGCCCTCGAAGTTGTAGAACCGGCCGCGCAGGCGCGTGATGCCGTCGTGCGTCTGAAGAAGGTTCTGGGCCGCGGTGCCGCCCAGGGCGACGATGACCTTCGGACGCAGGATCGCGATTTGCCGCGCCAGGTACGGGCGGCAATTGGCCGCCTCCTCCGGCGAGGGCTGGCGGTTTGCCGGCGGGCGGCATTTGACGATGTTCGCGATGAAGACCTCGTCGCGGGTCATGCCGATCGCCTCGATCATTTTCGTGAGTAGTTGTCCCGCGCGGCCAACGAAGGC
>Ga0209777_10008977_pt1 | contig 10849 bp, 7 predicted proteins | sample FrelakmetHBP12HB_FD_187147 | JGI IMG/M metagenome (GOLD analysis project Ga0209777, IMG submission 187147) | Freshwater lake sediment microbial communities from the University of Notre Dame, USA, for methane emissions studies -HBP12 HB (SPAdes)... | ecosystem: Environmental > Aquatic >... | reverse complement strand
ATTTCAAGCCCGGTGGAAACTACCCATGAAGGTCTGGTAAAATCTTTGGTACCAGGCCCCCTGAGGACAGCAGTACCCTCTCTTAATATAGCACCTATCCTGTCTAACTAATTGGGTCCACCTCAGTTTAGGGCTTTCAGAAGCTACCAGCCTACCCCTCCCAGAAAAATCGCGCCGCGACTATCTTCTTGCTCTTAGGGCTGAACTGAAAGAAGGCCACCCCGTGACGCTTCGCTCCGCCCCCCTGCGCATCGAAGACGCACGAGGTGTACCAGCCCGCCGACCGCAGCCCCGACACCTCGAGTCGCAAACCTTTCCCCTCCCCCTTGAGGAAATCGCTCGCGGGTATCCTCTTGCCTGCTGGGTACTCAATCCTGGCATCGGGCTCGCACAGGCGCGCCAGAGCGGCTTCGTCCCCGGCGTTCACCGCAGCCGCGAAGCTGTTGACCGCCGAAATGCCCTTCTTGCGAATGCCTTTGTACGCCGCCCCCAGGTATAGCATCACCCGCTTCGGCCCCTGTATCCTGAGCATGCTCCAGAACTGGACAGTCGATGCCACTATGCCCTTCAGACCGTTGTTTCTCAGCAACCTCATAGCGTTGCCCTTGAAGTCCCAGTGCGCCTGGAGGCTCGCCAGCTTCACCTCGCCGCCCTCCTCCACGCCCCGGTATATCAAATAGGCCGCCACCTCGCTGACAGCGCCGTTGGGCAGCCTGGTGTGAATCAGCACGTCCCGCACCACCTCGTTGCCCATCACGATATCCTGATTTACCGTGAACTTGATATCGTTCGGGGCGATGAAGATGTCATAGAAACGGCTCACACCGTCCCGGTCGCCGCGCCAGTCCTTGCCCTTGCGGTTCAACCCACCGCCCACCGGGTCTTCCACCACAGCCTCCGAGGAGAACAACCGCAGCCAGCCCTCCCGGTCATGCCTGTCCACAAGCTCCGGCGACCTCTTCACCATCTCATATAGCTTATCCCTGTCCATACCCAAACCTCTTTTAGCAGGCTTCCCTTGATAGAGTATAATACATGATGCTGCATTATTTGTATAATCACCCGCAATCAAGCTGCCCGAAGGAGGTGCGGAAATGCCGAAGCTGAGCAGACTGGTGTCCTCTTGGAAAATTGGCAAGCTTGAGCTCAAAAACCGTATCGTCATGGCGCCCATGACCCCGGTCTGGGCCAACGATGACGAGACCCCCTCCGACATCGAGATCGCCTACTGGGAGGAGCGCGCCCGAGGCGGCGTCAGCCTGATCATCACCGAGGTCAATTCAGTAGACCCCATGCACAGGTATCAGCCGCTCTCCGTAGGCCTGCACAGCGACTTCCAGATTCCAGCGCACAAGCGCCTCACGGACGCAGTCCACAAGCACGGCGCTAAGATTTTCCCGCAGATCAGCCACCCGGGTCCCGAGTCCCTGGCTCCGTTTTACATGAACATGCCTGCCGTCGGGCCTTCCGTCAACCGTTCCGAGTCCACCGGCCAGGTCTGCCGCGAGCTGGCGGATGAAGAGCTGCCCGCCCTCATCGAGATGTACGGCGATGCCGCCCGCAGGGCCCGCGAGGCCGGATACGACGGCGTGGAGCTCCACATGGCTCACAACTACATGCTGGTCGGCTCGTTCCTCTCCCCCCTGCGCAACAAGCGCATGGAAGGCGAGTACGTGGGCACTACCATCGAGGGCCGCGTCAAGCTGGCGGTCCAGGTCATCAAGAAGATCAAGGGGAAGGCCGGCAGCGACTACCCGCTCCAGGTGCGCATCTCCGGTGACGAGTCCGTGGGCGGCAGCAACGGCCGCGACGTGACCGATACCCAGCGCATTGCACCTATCCTGGAGGCGGCAGGCGTTGACTGCTTCCATGTCTCCGGCGGCGTTATCTCCCCCCTGGTAGACCAGATTATCGCCGGCGCCAACTATAAGTGCGGCTTCAACGTACCGGCGGCGCATGCCATCAAAGAGGTGGTGAACGTTCCCGTTATGCCGGTGGGCTGCATCCACGACCCGGAGCGGGCCGAAGACTTCCTCCGGATGGGCTGGTGCGACGCTATCGTCATGGGCCGTCCCTTCCTCGCCGACCCCGAGCTGCCCCGGAAGGTCATGGAGGACCGGCTGGAGGATATCCGCCGCTGTATAAAATGCCTTACCTGCATTGACGCCCTGATGAGCCTCAAAGGCCTCCACTGCGCTGTTAACGGCCGCATGAGTAAGGAGACAGAGTATCCCGCCGACGGCAAAGCGGCTAAATCGAAGAAGGTCATAATTGTGGGCTCCGGACCCGGCGGTATGGAGGCTGCCCGAATTGCAGCCCTGCGCGGCCATGATGTCACCCTCTACGACAGGCACCACCGACTGGGCGGTGCTTTGGTCACTGCCTGCGCCGTGCATCCCGACAACGAGCCCTTCCTGGACTATCTCATGACCCAGCTCAAGAAGCTGCCGGTGAATGTGAAGCTGGGCGTCGCGGTTACCCCCGAGCTTGTAAAGCGAGAAAAGCCTGATGTGTTCATCGATGCCACCGGCGGCAAGGTAGTGGCCCCCAAGATTGAGGGCGACCATCTGCGTCACGTAATCACCGGCCCCATGCTGCACAAGATGATGTACGGGGAGATACCGTCCGAGGGCAAAGAGAAGATACCCTGGTACCTCAAGCTGGGACTCAGGCTCGGCGGCGGCCTCATGCAGAGGTTGACCACGCCGCAGCGCATCCGCAGTTCCACCACTTCCTGGGTGCCCATGGTCGGCAGGAAGGTAGTGATAGTGGGCGCCGACCTGGCTGCCATAGAGTCGGCGGAGTTCCTGGCCCAGCGAGGTCGCGAGGTGGCGGTTATCGACGCCCCCGCAGAGCTGGCCCCCGAGGTCGGCTCGAAACGGCGCGCTGACCACATCGAGCGTATGCGCGATCTCGGCGTCACCCTGCACACCGAGTGCGACGTCAAACGGATAACCCGCGATGGAGTCTGGTTCAAGCCGCACTACGGCGACAAGGAGCAAATGATTAAGGCTGACACAGTCATCCTGGCCGGCGTGGTCGAGCCCAGGACCAAGCTTTTCGATGCCTGCAAAGGCTTGGTGGCCGAGGCGTACACCGTGGGCGACGTCTCCGGCATGGGTCTGATCGACAAGGCCGTTCAGGAGGCCACCGCCGTAGTCTACGGCCTGGGCTAATCCGGTCTTTTCATAGAGGTTGTTTATCAACAATTGAATGCTCTCCTTCTGTCCATACCCTGCTGCGCGCGGAGAAGTTCCCTAGATTCGAAATGGCTGCAGTTGACCTCTGGACACGCTGTGTTATCATGGTATTTGTCTTAGAGCAACAAATGACAGACTCTATCGCCATCTCCGAAACAAAGGGTACGTCGCAGCGTTTCCAACGTATCAAGCAGACTCTTCTGTCTACTCCCGTATACCTCTGCCCGGAACGCGCCTCTCTCGTTACCGACTATTTCAAACACCATGACGACTCGCACGAGCCCATGGCCATTCGCAGAGCCAAGGCCTTGCGCCATGTCCTCAGGCATAAGTCTGTTCGCATCTACCCGGATGAATTGATTGTGGGGAATATGGGCAGCCAGCGCATCTCCGCCATTATCCAACCAGAGTTGGCCGGAGTCTTCATGGGCACCGGCCTGCTGTGGATAGACAGGAGAAAAACAAATCCGCTGCGCATCTCCTGGTCGGATCGTTCCAGGCTGCTGTTCCAGGTTTACCCCTACTGGCTTGTGCGCAACATGCCTCTCAAGGCTTTCTTTCCCCATGTGCCGCAGTTCGCGCGCTTCGCATTGGAGCAGTTGAACCCCACCTATTACCTGATCAATGAAGCAGGTGGCATCGGACACTTCCTCCCCAACTATGAGAAGATGCTCAGTCTCGGTGTCAAGGGTTACCTGGAGACCATCGCAGGAAAGGATGGAGACCTTTATAAGGCAGTTCGCATTGCCTGTGAGGGCCTGGTTGACTTCGCCACCCGCTTCGCGCAGGAGGCCGAACTCCGGGCTGCTGAGGAAACAGACTCTGCTCGTGCCGCAGAGCTCAAGGAGATAGCGCGTATTTGCCGCAAGGTACCCTATAATCCTGCCGAAACCTTCCATGAAGCTATCCAGTCCTTATGGCTGACTCATACGGCGATAAACCTCGAGGGACTCAACTCCGCTATCTCCTTTGGCAGATTGGATCAGTATCTCTATCCTTACTACCGGCGTGACCTGGAGCAGGGCCGAATCACTCCGGACCGAGCCCGCGAGCTCCTGCTTTGCTTCTCTGCGAAGTGCGCGGAGCATGTATTTCTGCTTTCCGAGAAGATCAGCCAGTACCACGGAGGCTATCTCGTGGTCCAGGCGGCGATAGTGGGAGGCACAGACCGTGAAGGTAAGGATGCCGTCAACGACCTTACCTACCTCTTCCTCGATGTGATGGAAGAATCCGGCCTGCGTGACCCCAACTATCAAGCTCGTGTTCATGCCAAATCTCCCGAGAAGTACGTGACGCGAGTTGCAGATGTGGCGAAGCAAGGCAAAGCCGTGCCTGCAATCTTCAGCGACGAGGCTGCCGAAGCCGCGCTCGTGGCGCACGGCTATCCTCTGCATGAGGCGCGCAACTACGGCGTTGTGGGGTGTGTGGAGCTGGCATTGCCCGGCAAGAGCTTCTTCTCCACCGACGCAGCGCTTTTCAATCTGCCGCTATGCCTCGAGTTGGCGCTTAATCGGGGCAGGCTATTCAAAGGCCGCCGCCGTGTGGGCATTGCGACCCCGGATCCAGCCAGCTTTACAAGCATCGACCAGGTCATCGATGCCTATCGAGCGCAGGTGGAATACATGGTAGCTCGCATGATCGGTGACATGCAGGTGATCGAGAAGGGCAATCGCGACCATCATCCTACGCCTCTGTCTTCCATGATGGTAGATGGATGTCTCGATTCGGGGAAAGACCTCACTGCGGGAGGAGCGCTCTACAACTCGAGCGGGGTCCAGGGCGTGGGTGTGGCGGATGTCGCCGACTCACTGGCAGCCCTGGACGAGGTGATATTCCGCCGCCACCAATATACGATGGCGCAGGTGCTTAAAGCCCTGCGCAGCAACTTTGCTTCCTCTCCCGAGATCCTGGCTGCGCTATTGGAAGCCCCCAAGTATGGCAACGACCATGCGCAGCCTGACGACTATGCTAATCTGGTAGCGCGCATTTTCCACTCAGCCCTGGCCCAACACCGCAACACGCGTGGCGGACCTTATGTATCTGGATTCTACTCCGTCACATGCCATGTAGCTTTCGGCCAGAAAGTCGGCGCTCTGCCCAGCGGAAGAAGGGCTGGTCAACCGTTTGCAGCTAGCCTGGGGCCGGCGAACGGAAAAGACCGCCTGGGTCCCACCGCACTGCTCAGGTCGGTAGCACGTGTAGATTCCACATTATCGCCCAATGGCTACGCACTAAACCTGCGTTTCGACCCTCAGACGCTGGCCGGCGATAGAGGGACTAATGTACTGGTCGGTCTGGTCAAAGGCTTCTTCGAGTCGGGCGGCATGGAGATGCAACTGAACGTCCTGGACCCGGAGATGCTCGAAGATGCCCGCCGCAATCCGGGGAAATATCCCGAGCTGGTAGTCAGAGTATCGGGCTACTGCGCCTATTTCGACGACCTGCCTGATGCAGCAAAACTGGAGATTATCTCACGGACATGCATCCAGGCCTGATACGATGTCTCTCCTGCTGCCCCTAAGGTAAAGGCTTTGGGAATAGAATGCCGGTTCTTATGTCATTCTGAGCTTTAGCGAAGAATCTCAGTACTTGGCCCTGCACTGCCAGTTTCATTCTTGCTGGTGACGATGAAATCGTCATGACAGATTCCCCTAGTACCTCAATATAACTCAATCGGATTCGAACCCACGACACCTTGATTAAAAGATACAAAGGGTTAGTCCCTGAGGGTAATAATCAGTAATCGTTGATACCTTACTATATGAGAATTAGCTTTAGGTGGTACTAATAAGTACCACCTAATTTATTATGGTGACGAAAAGTTCGTTAGCAAAAAGTTTGTAAACAAAACGCTCCAAAACCACTTGCTTTTAGAGAGCGGTAGATTTCAATTGCTGCGTGATAGGCTTTGCCTAGTATGCCACCTCGTCGGTTTTGGGCTGAGATCTGCTGAGATCTAAGGTCAACGAGCGTGATGCAATTACAGAATTAGAATTGAGGGCCAAATTGGTCAAAGGAAGCAAGGCACTGAACACCTCATTTTCTGCCTGCATCCACCGTTATCTCCTTTCTTATTGCCGCAAGGCACGGGAGTATTCCCGGATAGCGACCGATTCCGAGAAATTTCCGAAACAAATCGGTCACCTTTTTAGAATCTTGGCCTGCTCCTTGACTTGCTCGGGGAAGTGGATACTCAGCCGCATTACGAGGAGGTATTAGAGCTTTTAAAGTATTAGTAGTGGCTTCGTTCATGATTAACTCGCGATTACGCTGACTAATAGATTGGAACGAATCAACTAAATGCTTAAAAACAGGTTTGCTCATCATATCATATGCAATGTCACCTAGCCCAGCTTGTTTTCCTTTCGCGTGAAGTTGCTCCTTCATTTTCAGTAAGTCCCCGACATCTTTAAACGACTTAGACGAAAGCTCTCCCGATGAATCAAGCATGTACGAGATCAAATCACGCAGAACTATCTCAGTCGCACGTTGAAGATGGTTAAGAGCAAGCGGAAGATCAGCATTACGGCTACTCGGGGCCCATATACTATCCATAATTATCAAATGTCCTTGAGCCTCTTCGGGTAAGTACTTCCATGTATCTTCAAAGAAGTACCTCTCAAGACGCTCCTTGGCTGCGTTTTCCCTATCCTCAGCTACTCTTTCCTTCCATTTCTCATTTTTAGCTTGTTTTGCCTGAGCTTCATTTAGCCTAATTTGAGTTGGGAAATACCAGTCACCAGGCGCACCTTCCTTAATACCGCTGTCAGACATAAGGTCATCTTCCATACCCAGCCTGAGGAGAATTTCATCAAATTCCTTGAAAGCCTTGTCAATTCGTCCCCAATCCTTTACTTCTCCAGGTTCTTTTACAAGTCTATCATAAACATACAGGGACTCGGGTAAATGCAAAACATCATCTTCGTAGAACATAGTAAAGCATTTGAACTTGCCTTTAGGCTTGCTAAACCATTTAAAGGCATCTGCGTAGGCAAGAAATGCATCCTCATAAGCTTCTTGTTTGACTGACAAAAAATGAGCGTGAGCAGCAAGAACTATTCCGCAAGCTACACATGCTGTGAAACCAAAAACACTTGCATTAATAATCTGCCCCTCAAAAAGATCCCAACGCGCTTCATCTTCCCGGAAATAATGTGCTTCATCAATCCCAGTACGCATAGTCTCAAACGCATTCCCTATTAGCTCTACAAGCTTAGGATTATATTCGATTTCATTATTGGATTTAACAACTTTGCGCAACGTCATGGCAATGCGTGCTGCCCCTGTCACAACTTGGACGTATGGCATTGTAACACGATTCTCATCAGTCATAATTGTCTTCAAAGATAAATTGTCCCTGAGATTGACTAGGGCAGAAAGATTAGTCAAAATGAGTTGGCCAGCCTTCTTTGATTCATCAGACAGCTGTCCTTCATACTCCGCGAGTTTTCTCTCAAGAAGCGCTTTTTCTTCGTCAATATCCGGCTCTCTGAAATAATAAGAACTCCAGAATAGAGCAGTTGCAGCCTCTCTGGTTTTCTCTCCTTTAAGAAGTTCTGCCAAAGCACCATCGATTCCGTGGAACAATAACAAGGTGCCCTTATGAAGTGCCCAGTCTATTCCAACCTCTCTAACCTCATCCTCATCATCAGGTTTTACTTCCCCAAAATCCGGAGGTATCACTATGCCCGCTTCACTAAGCAGAGTTTCAAAATCTTTTTCTTCAGCGCCCATTTTCTCCCCTCCCTGTTTCGTAGCCAAACGGAAACTTGTAGGGAAATTTTAGCATAAATCGCCCTAGCATTACATCGGATTAATATTAGAACGCATTGATGATAATGGAGCCCGTAACTTCTATAGTATTAGCCGATTACTTTGTTAATCTATTTAAGTCCGTGAGCGTATATGCTAAAACACAAAAAACATTGTTTTTTGATGTATTGTATGTAGGTCTACACGTCACATCCCTTTTGAGTTCCAATAATGTCTATAATACTCATCCTTATCTCAGAGATATTGTTTCTTTTTATGTCCTCCCTTCTCCAGTATGGGCTCCCTATTTTACAACCCAGAAATTCTCCATCTAGTGTTATGTACAAACCTGACTGATCAATTAATAGACATATGTTCCGAATTGATGACGTGAAATGCCTACCTTCTCCATCCTTAAAGTAATCTGTATTTATGTATTTCATTATCTGAATACGAATATCCCTTTCCGCTGCAATATTTGTCTTTGCCTCAACAGGAATCCATTGACCCTTCAGACTGATAACGTAATCTACAGATCCAGAACATTTGTTACCTTTGTAGCATTCACATTCCTTCAATAGTGGTGTCCTTTCATCCTTTACGTCTTCTAGAAAATAATCAATGAAAAATACTCTCACTTGTTCTTCATTACGGAATCTTCTTTCTGGATTGCAAGATTTATCAATCCAATTATCCGGCTTTATTCCTTTGAATCCTTCTTCTGCCTTCTTGTTTTCTAAGAATAGTGGCAACTTATTATTCCTTCTTAGAAGGGTAACAAGATTTTCAAAATGTTTGCCAAATAATGAAGTTATCGTGCCTTGACCAATCTTCACTTCGCAGTATATAAATAATTCGTTTCTGGTCACTGGATTCTCAAAAACATGGACGTCTTTCAGGGGTGCGTATGTTCTATCATCATGATGAGGATAAACCCCTTTGCTATAAAAGGAAGAATCTGCAATTTCTGCGCATGCAAATATTGTCCCTGAGTACAAATCAGCCAAATCGTCTGATCTATTTATATATGAAGCTAGATCTTTATACTTCAAGTAGCTTCTTATTATGCTTTGCATTCTATCCACATTCTTTCTATATGATTTTGTCATATAAAAGAACATGATATCACCCGTAGTCAACCAATCCGGAGCACTCCAAGTATTAACATTAACATCTGGTTTCCCAAAATGTATTAAGTGATCCACGTCATTCATCATTTTGCCATTGTTTTCTTCCTTACTTTTGTTTAGGCCAACTACGTATTCGGGTATGTTATCAGGAAAGTTAATTGAGCTAATACATGATTGAACAGCTTCATATTCTGTATTGTTCATGTCTTGCTGCCTCCTAGAGGTGTTCGAGGTACTCTGTAGTATACTAGCATCTTATTGGAACAGCAGCAACTAGGTAAGCAGCCGCTTTCTCAATTCAAAGCGAGACCTTCAGGTGCGGGCTTAACCTCGATGGTCTATGATTATGCAAGCCTGACGCCCATAACCTCGATTACCAACTACAACCGAGAAGAACCAGTAAACCCGTCCCTTTGCCCTCAACGCTATCCCTCAATTTAGCTGCCAAACAACTCAATCGGATTCGAACCGACCCTATTGAGTGCTGATAGCCGACCGCTGCATGCTTCTGCGCTTCATAGTTCTCGTGGCTACAATATTTGCGCCGCTGCCCGCTATATCTCTAATTATCACCTCAGCCATATGCACCGGTGACCGCAGGTCAACTTTTGCCAACTCTCCCATCGCCTGTAAGAACAGTCGTTTTGGGATCGGTTTATCGGTGCGCACTGGAAGCATGGCCCACTTTGCACCTTCTATGCGAACCGTTGTGGTCAATACACGCATGGGCTCCTTCAATTCCTGCAGCACGAATTCTTTCACCTTATCGCACTTGTTCCCTGTCATGGAAATGATGCCGCCGTCCTGAACCTCTACATCGACCTCACATCCTACAGGACAGGTAACGCAGGTGAAATGCTTTTTCTCGATGTCCATGCCTATCTTTCCCTGATATTGACCTCAATGGGTCCGGTGACCTTCTCTAACTTTTCCCTGGCCACTTTCACCCTTATCATCTCGTTTGGCCTGGCGTACAGTCTCTTGATATGCATTTCAACGGGAGAAACACCTAGCGCCACCGGTTTCTCAACAGGCTTCGCTGGCCTGATATAAAGAGTCAGGTCGTCTCGGAAGCAGTACCGTTGCGGGAAAACAACTCTTACATTCTCTCCCGGCACTATCTCGACTGACCCCCCGTTTTCCTTCCAGTCACCTGCTGCGAATCCCGCAGCGTTCCTGCCCGCGGACACGCCGGTTTGGGCAACATAATCCACCAGGTCGAATACGGTGGAGACATTGCCACATGAGAATATGCCCGGCACCGATGTCTCCATTGTCTCTGCGGTAACGGGTCCATTCGTGCTTCGGCTTAGTTCTACCCCCGCGCCTTTCGATAGCTCGTTTTCCGGGATCAAACCGACGGAGAGAAGCAGAGTGTCGCATTGTATGAATTTCTCGCTGCCCCCGATGGGCTGCATCTTCTCGTCCACTTTAGATACGACGACTCCTTCTACGCGCTCCCTGCCCTGTATTTCAGTGACCGTGTGGGATAAATGGAGGGGGATGTCGAAATCATTAAGACACTGAACGATGTTTCTCTTCAGTCCTCCGGGGTAATTCATTATCTCATACACGCCCTTGACCTGGGCTCCTTCCAGAGTAAGCCTCCTCGCCATTATGAGGCCGATGTCCCCCGAGCCCAGGATAACGACCGCTTTCCCGGGAAGATAGCCCTCGATGTTTACCAGCCTCTGCGCCGTTCCGGCGGTGAGGACTCCTGCAGGACGCGTGCCCGGGATACCAATGCTGCCTCTGGCGCGTTCCCGG
>Ga0209777_10008976_pt1 | contig 10849 bp, 7 predicted proteins | sample FrelakmetHBP12HB_FD_187147 | JGI IMG/M metagenome (GOLD analysis project Ga0209777, IMG submission 187147) | Freshwater lake sediment microbial communities from the University of Notre Dame, USA, for methane emissions studies -HBP12 HB (SPAdes)... | ecosystem: Environmental > Aquatic >... | reverse complement strand
GGCAATCGCGCCCACCGCATCCCGGCCGTCGCTCGAGCAGACTATCGGCACCCGCTGGGTCATGATCGCCGGCGTGATCAGCGTGATCTTCGCCGTGGGTTTCTTCCTCAAGTACGCCTATGACAACGCCCTGATCGGCCCGTGGGGCCGCATCGCCATCGCCGCCGCGGGAGGTTTGGCGGCGCTGATCGTCGGCGAAGTTACGCGCCGCCGCGATTATCAGATCGTTGCCAAAGGTGTCACCGCCCTGGGTTTTGCGATCCTGTACGCGACGGTCTTTTCCGCTTATCGCGTTTACCACCTCATCCCCGCGACTCCATCGTTCGCCTTGGCGATCCTCGTCACCGCCGGGGCGATGGCCTATGCCACCATCCTCGACGAAGTGCTCATGGCCGTTCTGGCCCTGCTCGGCGGCTACCTCACCCCGATTCTCCTTTCGACCGGGCAAAACCTCCCGGTACCGCTGTTCCTCTATGTGCTCATCCTTGGCCTCGGTGCAATGGGCTGTGCCGTCTATCGCAAGTGGCCCGGCGTCAACCTGATGTGCTTCTTCGGCACCTACGGCCTCTACACCGGCTGGTTCGAGAGCTTCTATCGGTCCACGATGAATTCCGTCGAGGGCCTTCCGCCGCAGATGGCCATTGCTCTGATCTGGCTGGGCATCTTCTTCGTGGTCTTCCTGGCTCTGCCGCTTGTTTACGGCCTGGTCAACAACAGCCCCGCGCGTAAGCAGGATGTCACCCTGATCCTCAGCAACGCCGCGGCAATGCTCTATTACCTTTGGACGATTCTGTACCCGGAGCACCGCAATGAGATGGCCCTGTGCTGTGCGGTGTTATTCGCCATCCATCTGGTCGCGGCTCTGGCCGTCTATCGGCGTTGCCCGCAGGATGATGATTGCCGAATGGCCTTGGTGGCGATCGGCCTGTTCTTTGTCACGCTGGCGATTCCGCTGTATTTCCGTATGTACATCGTGGCCCTCTCCTGGTCGGCGGAAGCGGCCGTGCTATGCTTTATCGGCCTGCGCTATCGCAGTTGGCTAACGCAATTCGCCGCGGCCGTCGCGATGGCCTTGTCGCTCTACAAACTGGCCGCTCAGCTTCCGTTGCACAATGAACTGTTTACCCTGGTCTTCAATCCGCAGTTCGGCTCGTGGTGCTTTGTCACGGCGATGGCCGGCCTGGCCCACATCCTCTATCGCCGCCCGCACGATAGTCTCTTTCCCGATGACTTCCGCCAGACGGTAGTGTCCTTGCTCTATGCCCTGTCGATCACGACCCTGACGGCCGCGTGTCTGATGGAATGGTATTGCCATTGCGATATCAATCTCGGTCCGATCTCTTCGAGTCAAACGGTCTTCCATCGCGGCCTGTTTGTCCTGGCCGCCGTGGTCCCCCTGCTGTTCCTCGTTCGCCCGCTCATCCCCGCTGGGCCCATCCTGCCCAGGATCAGCGTCGCCCTGTGCGGCCTATCCACGGCGTATGTCCTGATCGCCTTCGTCGTCGTACACAAATCGGCCTACCCCATCTTCGTCAATAGTTGGTTCGCCTACGGAACGATGTTCGTTGCGTCCCTGTTCCTCTGGGCCTTTCTCCTGCGCCGCGCGTGGCCGCAAACGGATTGGAATCTTGCCATTGCTGCGACGATCGCTCTGTTCGTCCGGCTGGTCCCAGCAATTCTCATAAGCGAAGAGCTATTTATGTTCTGGTATTGCCGCAACGAATTTGCCGGCCCCGTGCTCGGCTGGTATTACTACGCCGTGATGTCGGTGATGATCCTATGGGCCGTGTACGGATCGCTCCTGCTTCCACGCGTGGGAATGATGATGGGCCTGGTCGGCGGGGCGTGTCTGGCCGTGCTGTTCCCGCTGGTGCATGTGTCGGCATATTCGATCGTTTTTAATCCTCTATTCTCGGTCGGCTTTGGGTTCGTCGCGGCCCTGGCCATCGCGGCCGTCCTGATCCGCTGGAAAGTTCCCCGCGAACATCCGGATCGGTGGGTTTGGGCCGTACTGGCCCTCTCGGCTGTGGTGGTCCTGTGGATCCTGATCACCGAGGAAATCTACCTGTACTGGGATTGCAGCCACGGCTACACCGGACTACCGGAGAACTGGACCTACTTTTCCAACATGTACATCTCCATCTTCTGGGCCCTGTACGGGGCGATCCTGATGGTAGCCGGCTTCGCCAAACACCTTCGCTTCGTGCGGTATCTGGCGCTGGGCCTGTTTGCCCTGCTCTTGGCCAAGGTTTTCCTGATCGACATGTCCAATGTCCGCAGCGTCTATCGCATGGCCGCATTCCTGGCCACCGGCTTGACCCTGCTGGGCGTCTCGTACCTCTATCAGTACGCCAAAAAGAAAGGCCTGCTGGATACCGTGAAATAGAAAGGGGTAAGACCTCCTTGAACCATGGAACGCAACGACGCAGTCAAACGGGTTGAACGGTTTATCCAGGCCTGCAGCGCCTCCGATGTGGATGGAATATCCCCCCGCCGGAAATATTTTCGTATCCGTTCACGGCAATTTCTGTACAATATATAGATACCGTACGGAGACACGAATGGTTTGGAACCGGTTCAATTCGACCTTGTCGGCACTTGTGCTGCTCCCGGCTTTTCTGTGTTCTGCCCCGGCGCTGGGAGAGGAGGCAAAACCGGCGCTGCCCGTTTACGAGATTCACTTCGGCCGGATCGAGCCGCCGGTGGTGGCCCAAAAAGACATTACCGTCGGGGCCCCCACCTCCAACCAGCAAAAGGAAGACAAACCCCTCGAGTGCAGCGGCCTGGCCTGGCTCAATGGGACCTTGCTGATTGTCAGCGACCGGCACGAGCACCTGATTTTTTCGTGTTCGGTGGATTTGAACACGATGGTCTTCGGTACGCCCCAGCCGTGCGTCGTGATCCGCAACGAGCGGGATCTTGTCCAGGACGCCGAATCGCTGACGGTACGGGAGAGTAACGGGCGCTTCACCCTATACATGATGAGTTCGCTGAGCAACGCCCCCAACGCCCAGCCCCTGCCGCAGCGGCGTCAACTGCTCTGGGGGCTGGTCAAGCAAAGCTCTCCGCTGGAACTGGAGCACTCGGCCGTGATTCCGGTGGGGACGATCCGCCAGCAGGTGGAGGCGTGTTTCGAGAAGATCAAGGTGCAGCCCTATTCGACCTACTTTATCGACTATCCGGGCGAGAACAAGAACACCTACCGCTGGGGGAATGTCGAAGGCATGACCTTTACGCATGACGGGCAATCGCTGCTGTGCGGAATGCGCAACCCCCTCTTTGACCGGGCCGCGATCCTGTTTGTCGTTTCCGGCATGGTCCGGACGAACGCGCCGTCGCAAACGGAGGCGTTGGAGGTGACGGATTTCTTCCTGCTGGACCTGGAGGATCGCGGGGTCAGCGACCTTGCGTGGGATCCGGTAACGCAGGGATACTTGATCACGGCGGCCAAAAGCGGCGGGCCGCGCCGGGATTCGGATCAGGCCTTTCCACCCACTTCGCTGGACAGTGCCCTGTTCTGGTGGAACGGGCATAAGGCCGACAAGCCGATCCTGGTCGCCCGGATTCCGGATATGACTATCGAGGCCGTGTGCCGCCTGGGAACCAGCCGGTACATCGTGCTGGGGAGCGACGAGGGAGATGTCAGCGAAGGCCGTACGGCCCGTCAAAGCATTTTGACCGTGCTGGAATTTACCGGAATCCCCCGCTCGTCGGGAGAATGAACGATGGACCAAGCAAAACCACCGCAGAAAGCCGGTCTGGAAGACGAAAAGGCCTTTGCCGATACGCTGGCAACCGATCCCGGCGTCGTGGACAAACCCAGTCCCATTGCGGAAGGGAAGGACACCGCGACAGTGCCGGCCGCCGCAAAACCCGACACCAAACAGCCGCCCTGGGTCGGCCGGATCATGGGGCACTTCAAACTGTTGCGCCTCATCGGCGAAGGGTCCATGGGCCTTGTGATCCAGGCCGAAGATATTCATCTCAAGCGCATCGTGGCGCTGAAGGTGCTGCGAAAACAGCTTGCCACGGGCGAAAGGGGAAAGAGGTCGATCGAGCAGTTCATCCGCGAGGCCCGCGCAGCCGCTTTGATCGAACACCCCAACATCGTTCGCGTGTACGAGGTCAACCAGCACGGCGACTGGTGGTATATCGCGATGGAAATGGTGACGGGCAACTCGCTCCTGGCCATCGTCAAGGCCGCCGGGCCCTTGCCCCCCTCGCGGGCCTGCCCGATCATCGCCGATGCCGCGACCGGCCTGCAGGTGGCCCACGAGCTGGGGATGATTCACCGCGACATCAAACCCAGCAACATCCTGGTCACGCGAAACGGGCACGGCAAGGTCAGCGACTTCGGGCTTGTCCGCGTCGATGACCCCGACGATCCGGTCGATTCGTATGAGCGTCAATCCATCGGGACCCCGTACTTCATGGCCCCGGAGATCATTCGCCGAGGTGCGATCGGCCCGGCCGTGGATATCTATAGTCTGGGCGGCACGCTGTACTATGTGCTGACCGGCCGGCCGCCGTACAATGCCGACAGCGTCAAGGAACTCCTCAAGCAGCACCTTCACGCCGATCCGCCGAACCTTCAATGGGATCTTCCGTACGATGCCCCGAACCTCACTTCGCTGGTCCGGCGGATGATGGCCAAGAAACCCGAAGCCCGTCCGACGGCGGCCGAGGTGGCGGCGATCCTCCATGCCGAGGCGATTGCGGCGGCTCCGGAGTCCCCCGGTTTTGCCGCTGCCGGCGGTTCCACCCTGGGGACCGATTGGCAGGGGCTTGCCCAAAAAACCGGAACCTCGCTATCCAGTTCGACGGTGCAGTCGATCTCGGCCACCCCTTCGAAAAGATGGGATTGGATCCGAAGTAAGATCGCCACGCGATGGGGAATCTTGTCGGCGCTGGCGGTTCTGCTTGTTCTGTGCGGCCTGACATTCTGGTTGCTCAGGCCGAAACATCCGCCGCGTCAGGATCGCCGGGCCGTGAGCCGGTTATTTCCCAACGCCCCGGAAAGCTACGGAACCCGGCCTCCCGGTTTCGTTCCTGTGCCGTCCCGCACCGGGACCGATGTTCCGGGTTTCTCGTGGAAGGGCAAAGTGGATGTCACGGGTGTTCGCTATATCGCCAACCGGACCGGGGACTACTTCTACCCCATCGACGACAAACGGGCCGTCCTGATCCGGGCCGATCAGTGCGTGTTATACCCAACGGCCGATCAGGCCCGCAAGGATGACAAACAGCCCGCGCCATAGAAAAAGCCAAGAGGTCCGATCCCTTTTTCTATAGGGTAGCCAGGAGCTTTTGCTTTTCGGCGAGATTGAAAATATTCCGCGCATTACCGTGCATGATCGGATCGATCAAGTCCATCGCATCGGAGAGCTTGAGCCACCCCTCTTCGACCAGCTCCGACAGGGCCAGCGCGATCCCGCGCCGGGCGATCATCGCATGGCCCAGAACCGGCTCGACGGGAATGTAGTCGCCGCCGAAGGTCAGGATCTTGTTGGCCGGGGCGGTCACCAGATATTTCTTGAGGAAGTCCTTGGCCCCTACGGGATTGATGATCCACGCCCAGCACATGTCCAGATGCGCGTTGGTGTAATGCTTGGCGACGGCGATGAGATCCTCATAGTAGGGATAGGCGATATGCATAAAGACAAAGCGGGTCTGGGGCGAAGCCCGACACAGGTCGCAGGCCGACCCGGGATTTTGAAGAAGCCGCGACAGCGGCATGTTGTTGTCACCGGCATAGTACCCCGTGTGCAGTTTGACCGGCAGGTTATTCCTCGTCGCCGCATCAACGGCGCACCAGAACAGGTGGTCTTCGAGGTCCTTTTGCTGCTGGGGATTCATCGGCTTGTTTTCGATCCGCAGCTTGAAGAGCTCCTGTGCGGCGCCGGCATCGACCTTGCGGTAGTCGATGTCGCGGCCGTAGGCATTCTGCGATTTGACGGCCACGGCGATCTTGCCGTACTGCCCGAACCACCAGTCGATCACGCGCCGCCAGTCGCCCAGGTCCTTGACCTCGATGCCGGCCGGTTTGGCGAAACCGTTAATGTCCGGGCCGGAAAACATGCCGACGATGCTGATATCCTGCATCAGCAGGGTAGGCATGTTACTTTTATGGAAGGGTTCGCCGCCGAGATAGTTGACCTGACAGGATTCGATCCCGGCCTGCTCACACAGAATGCGGCGGTAGAATCCCGGCTTTCGCGTGGCCTCGTAGCCGTCCTGAACCTTGCGCACGCTTGCCGCCGAAAGTTCATCGACGCCATAGAGTTTCTCGATGGCGATCCGCACCGCCCGGCCGTAGCCGGTGTTCTTGACGGCCGGCCAATACGGCTCCAGAATCGCCCACTTGTCGGCCGGATCGACCTTCGACGAAAAGAAACGGTCGAACTCCGCCTGCGGCATGCCGGAGGTTCTCATGTCCGAGTCGAGATAGTGCTTAAAGATCAGCGACCAGTCGTCCGGCTCGGATCGGGCCCCGGGAGTTTTGGCCAGCCGCACCTCCTCGTCGAACAGATGCTCATGCGTATCGATCAGCGCCGTCTTGAGGACCTTGTCGAGAATGTCCTTGTGAAACAATCGCCCGGAAAAGGGCGAGACCCGATCGTCCGCGGCCGATGCGCCCGACGAAACCAGCGACAACGCCCCCACGTATCCGAGGCCCTTGAGTGCGGTACGACGCGACAGAGAAATGCCCTTTTTCATGCGATAATCTCCCAAATACCGTGGCGCAACTCACTCTTTCCCGGACGAATCCTTCGAGCCCAGCGTTCGAATCAGGCAGAAGATAAACACGCCCAGGATCCCGCCCCAACTGACAATCAGAAAAATCCAGCCATCAAGATGCATTGGAAGTCCCTCCCTTCGGTTTTTGTTTCCACGCCCGCCAGACCAGATACGCCAGGATCACGAACAACCCCACCAGCATCACCCGCGTGGTTATGATATACGGAACATTTTCATCTGTCACATTCTTCATCTTCAGGATGCCCGGAAGATCGAAACAGAAAAACGAGGCCAGGATAATGAGCAAAAACAGGGGCGTGACATACTTGATGATGAATCGATAGGCCCGCGGGATGGTGATATCCGAGCCGACATGCATTTCCGTCCAGGCCTTGTCCATCCCGAAGACCCACCCGAACAGGACCGTCTCGATGAAGGCGAAAATCACCAAGCCTAAGGTCCCGCCCCAGAAGTCGATCTCGTCGATCACGCCCCGTCCGATCCAGAAAATGCACGGCTGGGTCAGCACGAAGGTCACGACCGCGAAGGCCAGACTGGCCTTGGGCTTGGAGATGCTGAACTCGTCTTCGAGAAAGGCCACGGCCGGCTGGGCCATGCTGATCGAGCTGGTGATCCCCGCCAAAAACAGCAGGAAAAACCACGCAAAGCCAAAGAAATTTCCGAACGGAAGCTGCTGGAGAACCACCGGCATGGTAACGAAACCGAGGTTGTAGGCCCCGCCGGCGGCAAAGGTCAGCATCTGGGCTGCACCGAAGAATGCGAACGCCGCCGGAACTACGATGCTGCCGCCGAAGATCACCTCGGCAACCTCATTGGTTACCGCAGCCGTCAAGCCCGACAGGGCCACATCGTCCTCTTTCTTGAGATAACTGGCGTAGGTCAGGATGATGCCGAACCCCACGCTGAGGGTGAAGAAGATTTGCCCCGCCGCCGCCAGCCAGGTCTTGGCCTCCCATAGTTTGCTCCAGTCGGGATTCCACAAAAAGCCGAGCCCATTGGCGATATTGTTTTCTGGAATAGCCGGATTCGGCGCCCCCAGTGTCAGCACCCGGACCGTCAGAAAAGCCGCCAGAATAAACAGCACCGGCAGGGCGTACATGCAGACGGCCTCGATGCCCTTGTTGACGCCGCGGTAGATGATCCAGATGTTCAGGCCGAAGGTGATCAGGAAGTACACATACGCCGTGGAGATCCCGCCAAAGTACGACCCCGTCTCCAGTCCCTGATATTGCTTAAGGAATGCGGACATCGTTTCGACGGTTGTGCAGCCGTTGTACTTGCCCACCAGGGCAAAGACGCTGTAGCCCAGCAGCCACGACTCGACATAGGTGTAATAAATGAAGATGATCACCGGCCCGAAAATGCCGATGACTCCGAAGTACTTGATGAAGCGGTTCTTGTTCCACAGCGTGTGAAACATTCCCGGCGCGGTGCTGTGGCCGAATCCGCCGCCGAACCGGCCGATCGTCCACTCGATCCACATCAGGGGAACCCCCAGCAGGATCAGGGCCGCAAAGTACGGGATCATAAAGGCCCCGCCTCCGTTCTTGGCCGCCTGCACGGGAAACCTCAGAAAGTTACCCAGCCCGATGGCGCTGCCGGCCACGGCCAGGATTACGCCCAGCTTGCTGCCCCACTGTTCCTTTGCCATACCTTCTCCCGATGGTTCTTAAGCCGCGGCCAATCCTCGTTCGATCGCTCGCCAACCTCGATACGACCGACATTATAGTCCCCGCCGCGGCAGAGAACAAGAGGCGCATCCCCGTGCAAGGTCCGGTAATATCCAAAATGTCGAACTGCCGGAGTCAAGAGGTATCGGACTTGCTGCGATTTCTTTCCAAACAGGACCGCATGATTGGCCCGGCGCCGGCGGGTTGTTCGTTATTTCGAATCCCCTTTTCGTCGATGTTTCTTCCGTTGGATTCTGTTGGGACAGAGTCAGTGGATAGGCGAAAACTCGAGGCGAGCTATGGATTTCGGAACAATATTGGGTGTTCTATTTGGGTTTGGGGTCATCCTCGGGACGATGCTATACGAGGGCAACCTGGGCATCTTCTTCAACATCCCGGCCCTGGCGATCGTGTTCGGGGGTATGACCGCGGCGACGATGATTCACTTTTCCATGGGCCAGTTTCTGGGGATCTTCGGCATCGTCAAGAAAACCGTCTTTCAGAAAATCCCCAGCCCCAAGGACTCCATCCAGACAATGGTCAACATGGCCGTAATCAGCCGCCGCGACGGTGCCCTGGCGCTGGAGCAGGAAATCCGCAAGGTTCGCGATCCGTTTCTGGCCAAGGGCCTGCAGATGATCGTGGACGGCAACGACGAGCATGTCATCCGCGAACGGATGTGTAAGGAACTCGAAAACACCGAAGAGCGGCACGGTATGGGCAAAAAAGTCCTGGAATTCATGGGCGGATCGAGCCCCTCGTTCGCGATGGTCGGCACGCTGATCGGCCTGGTCAACATGCTCAGCCGTATGGACGATCCGTCCAAGATCGGCTCCGGCATGGCCACGGCTCTGGTCTGCACCTTTTACGGGGCCCTGGTCGCCAACCTGGTCTTCCTGCCCTTGGCCGGCAAGCTCGGACAATTCTCCAAGATGGAAATGATTTACATGGGCATGATCACCGAGGGCGTCTGCGCCATCGCCCACGGCGAAAGCCCCACGGCCGTCCGCGAAATGATGGAAGTGTTCGTGTCCGCCAAGGGGCGGGCCCGGTTGAAAGTCAAGGTGGCATAATGGCCAAGGCCAAGAAGGCCGAGGAAGAAAGCGGCGAAAGCGCGCCCTTGTGGATCATCTCGTTCGCCGACATGATCTCGCTGCTGATGGCGTTCTTCGTGATGCTCTCGTCGTTCACCTCCTACGACAAAGGCGAGGAAAAAAAACTCCGGGCCACCATCAAGGCCACGCTGGCCTACGCCGGCGGCTGGTTGGGCGAGATTCCGCAGGACAGTCTCGGCTGGAATCCCGGCAACGACCAAAAGGCCAAGGAAGGCACCGAGCGGCCGCCCATCGAAGAGACCATCCGCACTGGCGCCATCGAGGAAACTCAGGCCAACGGATTTCCCGACAACAAAGTCTTTCTGATCCGCAAGGATTTCCTGTTCGTCCCGTCCGGGGCGGTCCTGTCGCCGGACGGAAAGAAATGGCTTGATACCTTCGCATCCTATGCCGCCAAGATGCCCGAGCGGATTGTGGTCGCCGAGCGGAGCGCCGAATCCAACAAGCCCTTCGACCCGCGGCGGGTCGTGGCCATCACCGAATACCTGCAGCAGCAACAGATGAACCCCGCGAAAATCAGCGTCAGTTCCTGCGGGACCCTGCCGCCGCAGGATGCCAAGGCCGGCGAGTTTATCGAAATCAGCCTGTTGGATAAGAGTATCTGCCCATGAAACCCAAAAAGGCCGTCGAAGAAAAGGGGGAACAAGCGCCGCTGTGGATCATTTCCTTCGCGGACATGATTTCGCTGCTGATGGCCTTTTTCGTTATGCTGCAGGCGCTGGCCTCCGAGCGATCCAACGAATTCCTCAATGATTCCAGCGGCCGGTTCGAAATGACGATCGGGGAATTCAAGCGGAACATTGACGGCTTCGGGATCCCGAACCTGTTGGGCAAGCCCGCCGAAAACCAGAAATTTTCCTCCCGCCAGGTCAAGTATCGCTTCAACTCCCCGGATACTCAGCCGGTGGTCAACCCCGCCGTCGATGGCAACCAGGAATCGATGCGGCGAATCTTCTCGCAGTTATCCCGTTCGTCCAAGACCTGTCGCCCGCAACTGACCGGGTCGGTGCGGGATTTCTCGTTTGCCCCGCTGCGGTTCGCCGACGGAAGCGCGGTCCTGGACGGCGACGCCCAGGCCTGGCTCAAACAGTACGCCGTCAACCTCGGACAGATGGCGATGACCAAGGGGACGCGGCTGTATGTGGTCGGCTTTGCCCCCGACGCGTCCGCTTCCGGCGAGCAATGGGCCGTGTCCGAGCAGCGGGCCCGCAATGCCGCGCAATTTCTCCGGTCCCAATTGCCGGAAAAGGTCCGCGATCAGATCTTTTGGTGGGGGGCCGGCGCCGGCGGCGAGTGGTCCAGCGG
>Ga0209777_10008975_pt1 | contig 10851 bp, 3 predicted proteins | sample FrelakmetHBP12HB_FD_187147 | JGI IMG/M metagenome (GOLD analysis project Ga0209777, IMG submission 187147) | Freshwater lake sediment microbial communities from the University of Notre Dame, USA, for methane emissions studies -HBP12 HB (SPAdes)... | ecosystem: Environmental > Aquatic >... | reverse complement strand
ATTCTTCTTTCTCTGTCGCATTCTCTTTAATAATGATCATTTCCTTGTTTTTTGCCAACAGTTGGGGCCAATCTTTGAGATAACAGATGGGGAACATCTCTGGTTCGTAGTAAGGATCGCCAAAATTATATTGCCTCTTTCCAAATTTACACTTGGGAATGGCCGATAAAAAAGCCTGCACAAGTTGCTCTTCCATCGATTCTGCCTTGTGAACACCCAAAATAGGACGGAAGAGCTTCTCACATTCTTGCTCTTTTCCTCTGCCCTTTAAAAATGGGGCAAGTGCTTCTAGTCCTCTCCAATTATTCCTTTCCCAATCCTGAAAAAATTTGGCTTCCCGAAGAGCTTGTAGTAGAGCAGGCGCATCTAATTTTACGTCCTTAAAATAGTCGCTCCCAGTAATCTCGTTAACGTCAAACGTCTCTTTGATGGCCCGACTCAACACGTCTACCCAAGTCTCCATTTTTAAACTCTCAAGATCACTCGCAGAAAACTGACAGGAATAGGGTATTTCTTGCTTCAAGTCGTTATAGTCTGGAAAGTGAGGAAGGGTAATTCCTGTTGCGATGCTGAGCAAAAAAAGATGACAGGGAATAATATCCATTCGACCAGTCCGATTATGTCCTAATATGTGCGCATCGATGCGAGCCGACCTTCGCTGCATATCATATGTCACCTTGATCGTACATGCATGGTTGCGAAGAGGAATGTTATAGTCAAGAGTTATCGAGGGAAAGACATAGGAAGCACCAAGAAAAGAAATCGAATAGCCACCCTCTGGAAGCTTCTTTTGTAATTCTTTCAAAATAGCATCGTCAATCTTCTTGAGATCTGGTGGCAGAATAGCCTTAATTGGCTCTTGATGAAGGACGCTAAAAGCGGCCAAAGTGTTTTGATGCATAAGGGTAAAAAGATCTTCCAGCGTCATATTGGGATAGATAGATCCATATGGCTGAATAGCAAATTCAGAGCCACTATTGATAACGGCCGCGCTGACGTTAAAAGAGGAGCTTGGTCTGAGTTGTTCCTCTTTTCCGGTGAGAGTGCGGAATTTTTCATCCATCTGACTTAATATAAATTGCTTTTTATTTCCTTTTGTTGCTTCCAATCGGGTGATCTTGGCATACCACCCTTCGGCCATTTCATCAGGAATTTTGTCGACCCATATCGCCATCAACTTGTGATAGGACTGGAGCATTTCCTTGAATCGTTTGACCTGCAATTCTTTGTCTTGATATTGCGGACTCCCACGCAAAGATTTGATCGTCCTATCATACACATCTAACCCATCTTGAAGATAGTGTATCAAGACGCTTCTCATGAGGTGCGACGACTCAGCTGTCTCAAAAAAGAGGCGGCTGAAATCAAGAAGATCTTGTGCCACTCCACTCTGCAACTTCATGAAAAGATGCTCATACTTTGAAGGATCAGCCCAATCAGCCTCATGGCGTGCCAATTTTTCGAGACGGCCTCGAGCCTCAGATAGGCGAGGAAATACCTTTTGAAGCTGGCTTTGAGTCTCTTCGAGAGATTGAAGTGCTTTTAAAACATTTCCCTTTGCCCCCTTTATGGCTTTAGGAAAGGTGATATTGATCCACTCACCTATCATGTGTGAATCACTCATCATTTTTATGAGGTCGATAAGGCTACGATTGACTTTTTGAGAGTTTGAGCTGAGCACTTTTGTCGTAAAATCTTGCCATTGGGCTTTAAGCTCTTGTGTGAGAAAATATTTTTCTGGTGCCGCATAGATGAGCGCTGTCTCCATTTTCTCTTGCCGAGTCAGCTCTTTATCCTCTTTCGGTAAAAGCTGTTTTTCGGCTCGGCTTAACGTTTTGTTGTAAGAGCTGCGAAAGAGCTCCTCTGCCTGTTTGAGGGCCTTCTGATCGCGCCGTACCTCGTAAAAAGAATCAATTCCAAGGAGTGTTTGATTTTCCGGCTGCATGATGAGCGTCTCGAGTCTCTTGGCCGTATGGAGGCGCTCGAGCCGGCTTTGGGACATCATGAAACGATTACCTAAACTGGCGACATTTCTTAAAAGGAGGCTGTTTCTCTCGTTTATATGGAGAGCACCACTTTGTTGAAAAGCTTTCGATGAGAGCTTGGCAATTCTAAAAAGGAGCGCTGTAATATTGCGAAAGGCCTGTTTTGCCTCTTTTTCATTTACGGAATTGAGGCTCTTAAATGCTTCTTTTAGGTTGGCGAGCTTCCGAATGTGCTGGGCTGGATAGTTCAAGAAAATGGTTTCTAAATTCGCTTGTGCTGTCTTTCGATCGTATTTCATTGGCTGAAGTGATTCCATTGCAGGGATAGGGTGACGGCACCAACCCTCTTTTTTTCCTTGTAAAAGCAGTTCTTGAATCCCCTCCTGCTTCTCACCTTGTGCCACAAAAATTTTCCCTTGTTGCGGATCGCAAAGGGCTATGCTGTTTTCTTCCAGATCAAAATCTCGACCCGTCATCCGAAAGCAAGCAATCCCCATTTCCCGAAGAGTACACGCAGGATGTGATGTGGCAGCCGCTGGATTTTTAATAATGAGAGCTTTAACACCTTTTTGCACCTCGGCTGGCAGCGCCATAAATGCCTCAAATGTCCCTTCGAGGGTCTGTCCAACGACCACTTCTTCTTTTTTTGTAATCTGCGTTACGGCGCCTCCTCGTGAGACGACAGTTTCTACGTTAAGCGCTTTGAAGCTTTTGAACTTTTTGGTGTCGACTTTATCAAGGTCGAAATAGGAGGGCTGAATTTCCACTCTTGTCACGAGGGGACGAGCTTGAACAATGTAAAAAGTGGCCTTTTGAGGATCATAGACCCATTCGATATCGGTTGGACGTCCATAGTGGTTATGAATCTCACGACAGATCTGCTCGAGCGCTTTGAGAGCTGCGGGGCGCAAGGAGGCTTTTTGTGCAAGAGCAGGAGGGTTTTCTTCCTCAATAAATCCTTTTTTGGCATCTGCTCGAAGCCGTATTGGCTTTTCTGCAATGATATCATGATGGGTTCCATCAGGATAAACATAAAAGGTATCGTAAGAAATAAGGCTTCGAACAATGCTTTCATTATGGCCTGGAGCCGTTTGTATTTGGACAAGGCCTTCTGTTCCCCCTAAGATTTCACGGGAATAGGCAACTCCAGATATGGGGATTTGTGCAACTGTTTCAGCCTTTTTTTGTTCTCCAATCATCGTCTGGACGAGCACTGGCATAAAGGGGTCCTGGGAAATATTATCTCCCGAAAGAGCCCTTTGAGAAAGGGAGAGGAGCGAATGGTATGAAGCAACAACTGAACCCATAGCATGACTTATTGCCAGTAAATTCGGCTCTACGCCTGCTTCTGAGACGTTTCCACCAGCATTGGCAAGCTTTTCAGTATCTTCTTTGCCTGTACTCCGGACCATGAGCAAATGGCCATCTTTTGCCTGTTTTTTGAAGAATTTTTCAAGACGATCAGAGACAAGGGCGTGTTGATCAAAACATTCATGGATTTTCGCCTGCATCTTTTCAAGGAGCGGCTGGCTTGCATCGGTGAGTTTGCCATCTTTCAGAGTCTTGACAAATGCTTTCCAATCTTTTTTGTAGTTTGGATAGTATTTGTTGAGGTGGGCAAAGACTTCCATGTGTGAAAAGGCTTCAAATGGGGGAACAGAAACTCTGACAGGGAGTTTTGCTAAAATGGCATCCATTTCCATAAGGGTCGCAGCTTTATTTCCATAGAGGCCGTGGTTGAGAATTTCTGTTTCTACCTCTTGGAGATAGGTTGAGAGCATCATCGATTGTGGAAAGATTTTTTCTAGTATTGACTGAAGAGGCTTCCTTGGGATGGCTCCGGTTTTCTCAAAGTGCGCTTTCATCACATCACGAAGAAGTTTGAAAATTTCTGCTTCTATTGTTTCAAGAGGTACTTCTCGATTGATTGATAGGAGGCAATTTTGTCGCTCAGAAGGCGAAAGCAAGGGAAAGAGTAGTTCTATGTTTGTCCAGAGAGATCTGAAATTTTGGGCAACTGCCTTCAATGATTTCGGATCCCCCTTTTTGGCGATTTCGGGGTATCTTTTTTCTACGAATGTTTTAAGCTTTACTGGATTGCGCTCTGCAGCATCGAGCTCAGCAGCTAGCTCAGAAGGCGATTTCGCACTCGTCTGTTGTTGTGGGGCTTCTATTTCTTTTCTTTTTCGGCCCCTTTTCGATACTGTGACGCTTGCGACCATTTCAGATTCGACTTGCATCGGTTGAGGGCCTGACTCGATCTTCATGGCTTGGAAAGCTTTTCTTCGAACTCTCACTCGCGGCCGATCTGCACTCGTAATGAGATTGTTGCAATAGTCTTTGACATTCTCGACAATTTTTTGGATAAGCTGTTGTTCGGATCCTCTTGTGCGGGCTGGTTGAAATACCTCCAGGATAATATGTTGAATCAATTTTTCATGAAGGTCTTTACCAGAAAGTTGTTGGTCGCTCTCTTTAAGTTTTGCAAAACTAGGATGTGAGGTTGGCACCACTTCAAGTTCTTTTTGTGCCAATGACGCGGCAATCCTTTTTGCGATTTTTGCTGAGAAGTCTGCAATCGTGTTCGCATCGGCGTTTTGAAGCGAGTCCCTCATTTGGTGAAAGATTTTCTCATATGAGGTGAGCGGGCTTCGCTTCTGAACATCTGAAAGAAAGTTATTAAATCCTTCTTCAATTTGCGGTTGAATTTCAATGTTCATAGAACACCTCTTTTAAACACAATATAATTATTTTTTAAATCTTGGCAATTAAATTCATCTGGATCCAAAAATGGCCGACTAGATGAGAAAGAAGCCGACCTCAATGTTTCCATTGATTCGATAAAAAATGACTTTATTTATACACAGAATGTTTTTAATACTCTCCGCTATTAATTATTCTTATTAAAAATTTAATTATTTTATCTAAGCGGACTAATTACAAAAAAATTGATAAATTAAATATTGTGCGTTTACGCAGAAAAGATGAAAAAAATTAGCGTACAAATAACTATCACGATATAATTTAGAATCGATTTTAAAAATAATATTTATCGAGAAAAGTTTATGGTTTTTGCATCGAGTAATAATACTTTGTTTACCCCCTCTCGCAGTGACGAAAAAATCACCACTGAAACATTTGACGATTCCTTTCTTATCCAACAACTGCAACTTTCGAAAGACGGCAAATGTTCCCTTGCACCCACACAAGAATTAAATCTCCATAAGTTATCAGCTCTGCGCGATCATATTACAAAAGTTGTCTCAAAATCTCCCGAAAATATTCTCTTAAACCTTACTTTCACAAAAGCATTCAAAAAAAACGAAAGTCATCGCGTGAAAAATACTCTCTCCATTGTCGGGCTGTTGCCCACCCAAGGCAAAGCTAAAATCTATTGCGATGCCACAGATTTAGCCTCTAAAGATTCTTTTCAAGGTGCGTTTCCCCACGCTCAGACTGTTTTCATCAATACCCAGAAAAAAATAGTCATTCCCTGCACAGTTCGACAAAACGCCATTATCAATCCTCGCCTCATTCAGGATAAAAAAAGCCAAGAGTATCAGAGACACTTCCTCTGCAATGTGTTCAGTGAAGATATAGAAGCGATGATACTGAACTATCTTGACCCAAGCGACTATTACAAGGCGATTGAATCGGCTACAAAATCGCATAGCTTTTCCGATACACTTTTCAAGAAAATAAATTGTAAAAAGCTAAATGATGATGCTTCCTGTGCTGTGCGCACAGCCCTCGAAAATTATACCGGCAATGAAAATGCACTCTTCAAACTGCCAACATGCTCTTCTCGCTCGATTAAAGAGTTAAGGGAATATGTTACAGAACTCGACCTCGGCAAGGCAAAATTCCCGCTCCACCTCTTGCCCCAGCTCGCCCTTTATTTTCCAAACGTTAAAACACTTCGCTTCTGTGGTAAGAATACAGACGAAAAGTTACAACACCTGAGTGGCTTTAAAAATTTAGAATGTCTTGATCTTTCTGGCTCTCATGTAACAGGCAAAAATTTTGATCTGCTTCCACGCTCTTTGAAACAACTCATATGCTCCGAATGTAAGTCTCTTCAAGACGAATTTCTAAAAAAACTGCAGCACATAGAACTCAAAGTGCTCAATATCAATTCGACGGATATTGAAGGAACTGGTTTTGCTTTTCTTCCTGAAACTTTGGAAGAGCTTTATTGCCAATCGTGCGAAATGCTACAAGACGACTTTCTAGCTGGCCTTCAACACACCAAACTCAAAAAATTAGATATCGACCAGACGAATATTGTAGGGTCTTCCTTTTTCGATCTCCCTTCATCTTTGGAAGAGCTTAATTGCCGCGTGTGCAAAATGCTACAAGACGACTTTCTAGCTGGCCTTCAACACACCAAACTCAAAAAATTAGATATCGCCCTGACAAATATTGCAGGAGCCGCCTTTGGCAATTTTCCTCCATCTTTGGAAGAGCTTGATTGCACGCACTGCGAAGAGCTACAAGACCTCTCTCTCGCAGATCTTCAACACACCAAACTCAAAAAATTAGATCTCACACGTACTAATATTCTAGGCACATACTTTAACTGTCTCCCTTCTACTCTGAAAACCCTTTGCTGCCACAGTTGCCAAAATCTTCAAGACCCCTCTCTAGCCAAGCTGCAACAAATCAACCTCAAAAAATTAAACATAGTTGCCGCCCCTATTTTAGGAACATTTTTCGGTGCTCTTCCCTTATCTCTAGAAAGTTTAGAGTGCCGCTGCTGCGAAAAACTTCAAGACTCAGCGATACAACAACTGCAGAACCATACCAAGCTCAAAGAATTAGATGTTTCCTGTACAGGAATTTCAGGGATGTTCTTTGGCTTCCTTCCCCCTTCCCTGGAAATTCTTTTAAGCTATGGGTGTCCTGAATTGAAATCTATCTGGCTAGGCAAGCTTCAAAAGCACCCCAAACTCAGCAAATTAAATATCGCCCATACTGCAATTTCAAAAGAGGCCTTCGACACTTTTCCTGAGCACCTAGAAGATCTTGATTGCGACAGCTGCCAACAACTCCAAGACGCCTGGCTAGTCAAACTTAAAAAATACACCCATCTTAAAAAGTTAAACATCCGCTCGACTCATATTCTAGGGACATCATTTGGATATCTTCCTCCTTCGTTAGAGGATCTTGATTGTGACTGGTGCGAAAGACTTTTAGTCGCTTCACTCTATAACCTGCAACACACGAACCTTAAAAATTTAGTTATCGACGAAAAAATGATTTCAGAGCAGCTTTTTTATTGCCTTCCGGATGATTTACAAACACTTAATGGCGAACCCTATAGCCCTCCATCGCCCCTCAACAGACTCGCAACGTCGACAACACAACCTACAACTTTTCAAAGTTCCATTGAGGCTATCACTACCCAAACGTCTTGCATCCAAATCTTACAACAGGAAGCAGAAGAGAAAAAACAATAGGCGCCTCCTTTTCTAGAACTCACGGCCATTTCTATTTTGCACCTACAATTTTCAAAAAAATACTTGCTTTTAAATAACAAATGTTGTATAATATCTTTTAATATTAATTAGTTTTTCTAAGGAGACTATATGGTAAATAATATTCACAACAATGCTTTTAATCCTCAAAAAGCACCCTATGATTTACGCTTACCTTCAACTGATGAGAAGGCCAAACTTTCTATTTTGGTAAAAGCACAACAGCATAAAAGTGAAAAAAATATTGCGGCTACGATTTCCAAATGCGGCTTTATCAGCCTAAGTAGCGGCCTTCCTACAAATGATTTTGCAAGCTATTTTAGCACCAAAATTGGCAAATATGGCCCAGGAATTTTAGTTATTAACCACCCCATTCATGGGAAAATTTCAGTTGTCCTGAAACGGGTTTTTAAAAAGGATGGCAAGGACGTTGCTGATCTTGTCATGCTAGGCGAAAAAACCGCCCTTCTTTCTGACATCATGAAGCACGCTGTAAAAAAGGGCAATTTCCTCCAAATGACTGATCAAAAAACCTGGGATAAAAGAGAGAAGGAACAACTGCCTGTCGTCGTTGAGAAAAAACCAATCCCAGAAAAGAAAAGGCTCAAATTTAATTCCAAAGTAAAACAGATCACCTATTACAAGGGTGATTCGAACCCGCTGAAACTCTCTCGCAAAATGCCAACTATTATCCCACTGCATCCATTACAAGATGAGGCTAGCGATACTTGCTTAGGTAGAGCAAAAAAAATTATCGACTCCTGTATGGAAAAATGCCATGACTTATATGCGCAATGTAAGGACTCAATTTTTTCTGATGTAAAAAATTCGCCTCAAAAGATGCCAGCAATTGTTCCTTTGCAGCAAATACCTGCAAAACAAGCACACATCCTCCAAAATCCTCTAAAAGATGGGTATACTCTTGTCGACCTCTCAACAAGAGCCGCTCCTCTCGGCCTCGTCGATACCTTTATACGCGAGCGAGACCCGAAAACAGGTCTGTGGCAAAAAGTGTCAAAGCATGGCAGTGGCTTTATCATCCCCAAAAATAATCCTCAATGTCTTATAAAGATCGAGCCGATGAAGTTTCTCAAGGAGCCAGAGGGCTTTCAAAAGAGGTCCGTTGCCATTACAGAAGATGGCCGACATGTTATTTTGCAGCAAGCAACACGCTCCTGCGTCCCGACTGCTATGGCTATGCTCATTTTAGATCATGGAAAAGAGCCTTCATGGAACAGTATACGCTTTACCAATCTTGCAGATAATGAAAAAGCTTGTTATTGGCTTAAAGAAGCAAATTTGGAACCGATTGTTACCGAAATCACAGGCAAAGATGGTCCAGCCGCATTAGCAGCTCTCCTTCAAAAAAATGGTCCAGCAGCCGTTGGCATCAACCATCCTGAATTAGGCGGCCATGAAATCATTATAGATCGTGTTTTCCCAGATCGTGACGAGGCTGACATTCGCGATCCATATCAGGGCGTTGCGCTCAGGATAAAGCTGAAAAGCTTGCTTTCCTGGTGCTTTGCAGGCGAAACTTTTATTCAAGTAAAAGAAAAAAAATAAAACATCTATTGCCATTAAAAGCACTTTCGTTGGCGGAAGAACATCAAACAAGAAAAATACGAATGCGCTAAACTTGAGAAATTAGATGAATTTATCCCACTAAAATAAGAGATATGCCGGACTTCTTCTTGCCGCAGCAATGGAGAAGTTATGACGCAACAATCCAAAATGGTCACGGGTAGTGGCGTGAGTTCTAGAAATGGTTGCACCACCTTTCCAATAAATAGCATTTTTCTAACTTTTTATTTTTGGTATGCTGGCTCAGCATATGGAGCCAGCATACGAAGAACTTGAAGAAGAGCTCAAAAAGACCAAAGAACTACTTATGTTAGCACTTAATCGCATCGTCGAGCTTGAAGAGAGCTTTAACAAAAATTCTAAGAACAGTTCAAAGCCGTCCTCGACGGATCAAAAGTCCAATACCCATGGAGATTCAAATACGTCAAGACCCTCCGGCCTGGAATAAATCGTGCCTTGCTTCCTCCCGAACAAGTTGAGCAGATGTCCCGGCTTCACGCGAGAGGCAAGCTTTAAATACCCCTGAACACATACGCCTATATAGATTGGAGCACTCCCATAGTCTCAAGCACATGAATAAGGCCATCTGTCTTCAGCTGCGTGCGCTCTTCAAGATGAGTTGTACCATTATGCACCTGCACATAGACCGTTTGCGTCACTTCACTCATGTATTGCTGCTTACGCTCATCTTCAATAGCGGCCGTAATTGCAGGCCATATTTTTTCTGGCTCCTTAAATTGAACGTCAGAAAGTGGCATTCCAACAATTTTTTCTAGCTTTCCCCTTGAGGTATGGTCTTGAAACCACTGTCTGAAAAAATTATGCGTCCTTTGGCGCTGGAAAATATTTTTTCCAGTGTCAATTTGTTTCTCGACAAAAACCTTAAATTCCTCGAGCGTTTTTATCTGTTCCGCCTCAACAGCTTCATAATGAAGCGACTCACCAAATTTTGCTAACTCTTCAAAAAGCTTCCCGATCTCGGCTTTTAAAGCTTTGAAATCGTCTGCTTGAATCTTCAAAAACTCAGCTTCGCTCAATACACGATTCGGAAGAAGGCTCAACACCTTTCCAAGCTGTTCGTTAAAGCCTAGCCTTTTATAATCCTCGGGAACAGTTGCTTTCACAAGTTCTGACATGGATTCTTGAGAGGCATCCTGGAGCCAAGACCGCGCCGTCTCGAAAATGGTCCACATATTGTAGCTTGAAAAAAACTGCTCCTCTATTTTTTTTGCCCAATCCTGTGGATAGAGCGTTTTATATTGATTCAGATAGTTATATGGGTCTTCCATCTTCTCATATACTAAAGCTCCAGGGATATTCAACTTGCGCCCAAACTGCCTCAAGATATTATTATAAAAGTGGACAGATTGCTTTTCATAGTAGTTTGGATCACTCTGATTTCGGGTCCTCACATCGGCATCAACCTCTTTAGCTATCTCCATGGCAATATTTTGGGTAATATTTTTTCGAAGATCGCCGAGTGCTCGGTCGATGGTGGAGACGACAAGGTTTTTTCCTGTGACAACAAAGTGCAAGACATCGACAGATGCAGTTAAAAATTGGGCACCGCAAAATTCTGATGCCACGATGTATTCTTTCACTACCCCTACCAATAACGCATGATAATCGGCCTCTTTTGATTTCTTGATAAGGGTGTCGAGTGTACAAAGACGCAAATGGTTGATTTCTTTGTAATAGGCATCTAAATCCTTCTGCAGAGCATCCTGAGGGTAGTTATAGCCCGGAAAAGGCCTCCGCCTTTTATTGACGATACGATAAATATCTTCCTCAAAGCGGCGTCTGAT
>Ga0209777_10008974_pt1 | contig 10851 bp, 11 predicted proteins | sample FrelakmetHBP12HB_FD_187147 | JGI IMG/M metagenome (GOLD analysis project Ga0209777, IMG submission 187147) | Freshwater lake sediment microbial communities from the University of Notre Dame, USA, for methane emissions studies -HBP12 HB (SPAdes)... | ecosystem: Environmental > Aquatic >... | reverse complement strand
CGGGATCTGGCTTGGCCTCGGCCTGTGGGTCCAGGTGCGGCAGCCGCCCGGCGCCTGGATGGGCAGTGGGAAGTCCGTCGAGCCGAGCGATGGCGGGCGGTTGGCGGACGGCTCGGGTGAGCCGCCCGGGCCTTCAGGTCGCTGCTGCGGCGGAAGCCCGGAGCGTGACGGCCCGGAGCAGGTTGTGGGCCAGGGCGAACCAGACCAGCACCGCCCGGACCTTGGCCCGGCCCCGGACACGAACCGCGGTCAGGCCGCGGTTGCGGGCCAGGGCGTTGACGCATTCGGCGGTCGCGGCCCGCTCGCGGTAGATCGCCTTGGCCGCCTCGGTCGCCATCCGGGCCCGCCACGCGGCGACGGCCGGCGTGTCGCGGTAGCGGGGCAGGGCCGGATCACGCGCGACGTCCCGGCGCGGCCGGCTCGGGGGCATGTAGACGGTCGTGCCGCAGGACGCCACGTGGTCGAGGTGCCGAAGGTTGATGTAGCCGCTGTCGACGAGGTGCTCGGCCGGCGCCCGGCCGTAGCGCGCGCCGAGCTGGTCGACCATCGGCCCGAGGAGGCGCTGGTCGGTCTCGGCCGCGACGTCGAGCCCGACGATGACCTGGCTCGCGGCGTCGGTCGCGAGCTGGATGTTGTACGCCGGGCGGAGGCCGCCGTCGGCGAACTTCATGAACGACGCCTCGGGATCGGTCGTCGAGGCCCGCGGCGCGGTCTTTTGGCCCCGGTAGGTCGGCCTGGCCTTGCGAGCCTCGAGCTCGGGCAGCCTGCCCAGGGCCCGCCGTGCCTGCTCGACCCGCTCGCGGGCCGCCCTCTCGCTCGCCGCCGCCGTCCGCCGGGCCGAGGCAGCCGGATCGGCATCGAGCTCGGCCCGCAATGTCGCGACCTGGGCCTCGGCAGCGGCGAGCGCCGCGTCGAGCGCGTCGCGGCCGCGGAACGACCCGCCGCCGGCCGAGGCGCGGACCCGGAGGCCGTCCTGGGCAACCCTGGTGAGCGTCACGTGGCCGTCGGCGATGAGGGCCGCCACGCTGCGGGTCAGGAGCGCGTCGAACAGCTCGCCGTGGTCGACCCGGAAGTCGGCGAGGGTGTGGTAGTTGACGCCGACCCCGCCGCACAGCCAGCGGTAGGCGTCGTGCTCGGCGCACAGCCGGTCGAGCGCGCGCGCCGAGCCGACGCCCTCGAGGGTGGCGTACAGCTGTGAGCGCGGCCAGGATCGCGGGGTCGATCGGGGGACGGCCGGGGGCACCCTCGGTCGCTCGGATCCGCTCGTACAGGGGTTCGATATCGAGGCCCTCGACGAACGCCCACACCAGGCGGGCCCGATGGTCGGCCGGCAGGAGGCCCTCGAGATCGACCGCCCGCAGCTCGACCTGGGCGCGGTTCGGGCGCTGCACCCGGGGCGCGCCGCGAGTGTCGGCGGTTGGCTCGGCTGGCTCCGTCGGCGGGAGGTCGAACAGCGTCTCGTCCATGCCGGAATCGTAGCTGCGCCGCTCCCGCCTGGGAATCCCCCTCGGCCTATTTGTTCACAAGCTCGGTGTGCAACAGGAGCGGTTCAAAGGGACGACGAGAGCTGGACCGCCCGACACCGGCGGTTTGTTGGAGGCCAGGCTGCGCAACACGAGCAGGGACGACCCGGACCGCCGTCGCCGGTTCGTCAGCCCGCGGTCGGCTCCCGGACCATCGCAACCACGTCCCCGACGACCGTGCCGGACGCCGCCGCCGTCCCCGAGGGTAGCTCCAGGCACGTGTCCGCGCCCCGCGCGTACCAGACCACGCCGAGCCACGGTCGAAGCCCGGCGCAAACCGCCACGACCCGGCGCGTCCCGTCCGCCGCCGGCCGCGCGAGGAAGACAGCGTCGATCGGGAAGCGCATGAAGAACATGTGGATGTTCGAGGTGCCAGTCAGCCAGAGCCCGCCGCCCGGCGGGAGCGACGGCCGGCCCATCAGGCCCCGGAAGCGCGCGCCGAAGGAATCGGCAAGCTCGACGCGGCCCGCGAGCTGGGTGCGGCGCGTCAGGTTGTGGGCGCGGAATACCGGCGGGCACGCGCCGTCTCTGCCGAAGCCGTCACTCACCAGTATTTCACCCCGCGCCGCCGGGCGTCACGGGCGTCACCCCGCACCGCCGCCCGGACCCCGCGCCGCCGGACGATCAGCCGCCGCCACCACCAGGGCCGCCCGGGCCCGCCAGGTTCTTGATGATCAGGATGATCGCGGGTCCCAGGATGACCACGAAGAGCGACGGGAAGATGCACCCGACCAGCGGGAAGAGCATCTTGATCGGCGCCTTGTTGGCCGCCTCCTCGGCGCGTTGGCGACGCTCGATGCGGAGCTGCTCCGACTGGACCTGGAGCACCTTGCTGATCGAGACGCCCAACTGCTCAGCCTGGATGATCGCGCCGATGAAGTTGGTCAGCGGACCCACCTCGGTGCGCGGCACGATGTCGCGGAGCGCGTCGCGGCGCGCCTTGCCCATCCGAACCTCGACCAGCGCGCGCCGGAACTCGTCCGTCAGCGGGCCGTTCATCTTCTCGACCACCTTGGCCAGCGCGGCGTCGAAACCCAGGCCGGCCCGGACGCTGATCGTCAGCAGGTCCAGCGCGTCCGGGATCTGGAGAAGGATCGACTTCTGGCGGCTGCGCACGCGCCGGCCCAGCCAGAACTCCGGGGCGATGTAGCCGAACGCGATGCCGGCGACGCCCAGGAGCAACCCAACCACGGGGCCGGCACCCAGCAGGATCGTGAAGACCAGGAAGAAGAGGATCGCGAAGACGATCGACGAGACCGCCTTGATCCCCAGCCAGTCCGCAACCCGGAGGTCGCCGGGATTGCCGGCCATCGCCAGCCGCTTCTCCGTGGTCTGCGAGAACGACACCGAGGAGAAACGGGAGACGGCGCCCGAGAGGCGGCCGGCCAGGGGCTTGATCGTCCGGTCGAAGAACGGCTGCCGGAGCTCGATCTCCTCGAGGTTCTTGGCCTGCATTGTCCCAAGCTGGGTCAGCCGGGCCTGGACGGGATCCACGCCGGAGCCGCCCGCAAGTCCCAGCGCGATGAAGATGATCGCGAACGCGGCAGCTGCCGCGATGACGACGGGGAGAAGCGGGCCCATCGCGCTAGACCTCGATGTCCACGATTTTTCGAATGAGCATGAAGCCGATGAACATCATCGTCCCGCCTACGCAAAGCAGGATGATGCCCGTCGGAATCCCGGCAATGTTGACGGCGGGGTCGAACATCGGCGTCATGAAGCCCGGCGCGATGACGAACAGGAGGCCGGCCAGGCCGATCGGCAGGAACGCCACCACGTAGCCGGATATCCGCTGCTGGGCGGTGAGCGTGCGGATCTCACCCTTGATCCGCACCCGTTCGCGGATCGTGTACGCGATCGAGTCCAGGATCTCCGCGAGGTTGCCGCCCACCTGGTACTGGATGGAGATCGCCGTCACCATGAGGCTCAGATCCTCGGACTCGACACGCCGAACCATGTTCTCCAGGGCCTGCTCAAACGGGAGACCCAGGTTGACCTCTCGGATCACGCGCTGGAACTCCGTGGAGATCGGCGGCCGCGACTCGCGGACCACCAGCTCGATGGCCTGGAGGAACGACGATCCTGCCCGCAGCCCGTTGGCGAGCAGCGTGATCGTGTCCGGCAGCTGCTTGTTGAATGCGTTGAGCCGCCCTCCCTGTCGCCGACCGACGTAGAGGCCCGGCAGGAAGAAGCCCACGACCGCGCCGATGAGCAGGACGATCGGGCCCTGCAGGGCCGGGGAGAAGAACCCGACGATGAACAAGCCGACGGGGATCCCGACGATCGCGCCGGCCCGGATGAAGAGGTACTCGCTGACCTTGAGCTTCAGGTCCGCGGCGGCGAGATCGCGGGAGATCTTCGCCCCGAAGTCGCGCTGCTCCACGACCCGGTTGAGTTGGGCGATCGCGGCCGATTGCGCGATCATGTCGCTGATCGGACCCTGGCCGCTGGACGCCGGCTTCGGTGCTTCCTGGCGTGCCGAAGCGTAGCGCTCCAGGCGCGCGGCGACGCCGGTTCCGCGGCCGGACGTCGCGACGCCAAGGGCGATCAGCAGGATCGCGAGCGCGGCGACTGCGGCGACCAGGATCGTAGGCGGCACGATGGAGCCTCCCGGCCTGCGCCCTAGAAGACGAAGCCGAAGAGTCCGGGCGGAAGGTGAATCCCCTGCACCTCGAACTTCTCGACGAACTTCGGACGGATCCCGGTGGGCTTGAGCCGACCCTGGATCTTCCCCTCGACGACGCCTGTCTGCTCGAACACGAACACGTCCTGCATCACGATCACGTCACCCTCCATCCCCTGGACCTCCGTGATGTGGGTGATGCGCCGGGTGCCGTCCTTGAGCCGGGCCTGGTGAACGATGAGGTCCACGGCGGAGGCAACCTGCTCACGGATCGCCCGGAGCGGGAGGTCCACGCCTGCCATCAGGACCATGGTCTCCAGGCGGGAGAGCATGTCGCGCGGGCTGTTCGCGTGGCCCGTGGACATGGACCCATCGTGGCCGGTGTTCATGGCCTGGAGCATGTCCAGCGCCTCGCCCGAGCGGCACTCTCCCACGATGATCCGGTCGGGCCGCATCCGGAGGGCGTTCCTGACCAGCTCGCGGATGGGGATGGCCCCGCGGCCCTCGATGTTCGGGGGGCGGGACTCCAGCGTGACCACGTGCTCCTGGCGAAGCTGCAGCTCGGCCGCGTCCTCGATCGTGATGATCCGCTCATCGTTCGGGATGAAGGAGGAGAGCACGTTGAGGGTCGTCGTCTTGCCGGAGCCGGTCCCGCCGGAGACGAAGATGTTGAGGCGCGCCTCCACGCACGCCTTGAGGAAGTCGAACATTTCCGGGGTCGCGGTCCCGAACCGGATCAGGTCGTCCACCGTGAAGGGGGAGGCCGCGAACTTCCGGATCGTGACCACGGGGCCCACCAGAGAGAGCGGCGGGATGATCGCGTTGACGCGCGACCCATCGGTCAGCCGGGCATCCACCATCGGGCTCGACTCGTCCACGCGGCGACCGATCGGGGCGATGATCCGGTCGATGATCCGCATGACGTGGTCGTCGTTCTGGAAGACGACGTTCGTCAGCTCCAGCTTCCCGTTGCGCTCGATGTAGACCTGGCGTGGGCCGTTGACCATCACCTCGGTGATGGACTCGTCGCGCAGGAGCGTCTCCAGCGGGCCCAGGCCGATGATCTCGTCGGTGATCTGCTCCAGCATCCGGACCCGCTCGGCCCGGGTGAGGGCGAGGCCCTCCTCGTCGATGACCTTGCCGAAGATCTCCTCGATCTGGCGGCGCACCTCGACCTGGTTCGCAAGGTCCAGCTTCGGGTCCATGTCCTGGATGACCCGCGACTGGATCCGGAACTTGACGTCGCGGAAGGACTCGCGGACCGGCGCCGACGACATGAGCCGCTGGCCGTGCGCAGCGGCCGGCGGGGGCGGGGTCTGCCCCGCGCCCGGGCCGCCCGCGGGCGGGACGACAGGCGCGGTGGGCGTTGCGGATCCCGCTCCCGCGGGCCGCACACTCTCGATTCGCTTCAGCAGGGACAACTTCCAACCACCCCTTCAGCCCCCGAGGGGACGATCTCCGGCGTTCCTAGCGCCACGCGAACAGCGACTTGCGCGAAGCCTGCTTGCCGGCTCCGTCGCGTGTTTTCTCCGGCTCCCCGGTCAGCGACCGGGCCAGGCGAAGAACGTCCTGCGAGACCTGCGCCTCGCGGTTGCTCAGGAAGAATGGTACGCCCCGATTGAGCGCATATACCACACTACGGCCGTCGCTGACCACCGTGTGGTCAACCTTGCGGCCAATGGAGTGCTCCACGTCCGCGACCCGGATCCCCAGGGCGGAGTCGGCCCGGTTGAGGACCAGCTGGATCTTGTCCCCCGCGTAGCCCAGCTGGTCGGCCACCTCCAGGAAGAGTCGCAGGTTCTTGATGCTCGTGATCTCCAGCGTGAGGATCGTGAGGATCGTGTCCGCGATGTCCAGGATGGCCAGCGTGGGATCGCTGAACGAGGACGCGCAGTCCACGACCACCATGTCGTAGCGGCCCCGGAGCACTTCCAGGACCCGCTTCACCGCCGCCGGCGTCACCGACTCGGCGAGTTCCGGGGAGGGTGGAGCAAGGAGGACCTTGAGTCCCGACGAGTGGGTCATCACGAACGTGTCCAGCGATTCCGGCTCGCCGCCCGCCTCCAGCTCGGGCAGGAAATCGGCGATCGACTTGCTCCTCGGGTTCAGGTTGAGCAGCACCCCCACGTCGCCGAACTGGAAGGAGCCATCCACGAGGGCAACGCGGCTGCCGGGCTCGGACGCGGCGGCAACCGCCACGTTCACCGCGATCGTGGTCCGCCCCACGCCGCCCTTGGGCGAGAAGACGGCCACCACCCGCCCCGGCACGCGGGCGGCTGCCGCCGCGCGGGCCTCGGCGGCAGCGGGTGCCGCGAACCGCACGCGCTTCTCCGTCTCCCGCGCGTGGACCTGGCGGATGGAAGCCGTCAGCTCGTCGGAGCTGAACGGCTTGACGAGGAACTCGCGGGCCCCTGCCAGCATGGAGCGCCGGAGATAGTCCGCCTCGCCCTGGACCGACATCATCACGGTCGCGGTGGTCGGGACCTGCGTCGAGAGCAGCTCCGTCGCGGTGATCCCGTCCATCTCCGGCATGTTGATGTCCATCAGGACGACGTCCGGCAGGAGCCGGGCCGCCATCTGGAGCGCTTCCGCACCGGACGCGGCGGCACCCACGACCTCGATGTCCTTCTCGAAGCCCAGGAGCTTCGCCAGGTGATCGCGGGTCTCCGGGATGTCGTCGACGATCAGGACGCGGATCTGGTCACTCATGGTGCTCGTCTGTGGGGCGATGGTGTCAGGACGGCCCGCCTCCGCGAAAGGGGCGGGCCGACCTCAGGCGCCGATCGCGACCGACCGGCTCCTACTTCGTGTTGTTCAGGACGTCCGGAGGAAGGACAAGGTACTTGTCGATGAGAGTCTTCAGGACGACGCCGTCCGTCCTGTCCAGCGGCGGCACGACGATGACCGGGTTCCCGTTGGCGTCCAGGACCGGGTTTCCGCTCGCGTCCACTTGGACGTAGTCTTTGGGCGAGCGGAGGACCAGCGAGATGTTGTCGCCGGCGGCGGGGTCCGCGTACAGCTGGGCGTAACGGATCACTTCGGCCTGGTTGGCCGTGACCGCCACCAGGACCATCTCGGACTGGCCGTTGAGGCTGGTCGGCTGCTGGCCGGTTCCGCTGGGCCGGCCCGAGGGTGCGGGCGTGGGCGACGGTTGGGCGGTCGCCGGCGCCGGCGGCAGGAGCGTGCCGATGACCACGACGTTCTGGAGAACCAGCTTCACGGACGGCATCGGGTCACCCACCTTGATGATCTGGCCCTTGGCCGCCGGGTCCGGGATCACGTTCTGGATCTGGAGCGAGATGACGACGTCCACGTGATCGCCGTTCTGGACCAGCGTCCCGACGCCCGTCACCTGGGAGACCTGGATGGCCATCCCGCGGAGGCCTTTCGGCAGCGCGTCGGTGACGTTGCTCTCCGCGCCCGTGCTGATGAAGAACGAGTAGCCCAGGGTCTCGCCCTTGGTCACGGCCCGACGGACCGTCTTGCCGATGGCCAGCCCGGTATCGGGGATCGTGTCCGGACCGACGGCCGCGATCTGCACCTCGGCCAGCTCCACCATGGACGGCGTGACCTTCGTGCCGGCCGCGAAGTCAATCGTGGCCTTGACGACCTTGGCCGTCGTGGGCGCGGGCGACGGTGAGGCAACGCCGCCGCCTGACGAGGTGCTCCCGGTGAGCATGATCACCCCGACGAACGCCATCGCCGCGAGCAGCACGCCGATGAGCAAGATGAGCCGGTTGCTCCGCTTCAAGGTCGTATCTCCAAGAGCCGTGTGACAGGTGGCACCACTGTAGCATCGCGGGATGCCCGCGCGACTATACCAATGGGCCAGGACCATTAGGAGGATTTAGCCGGAAATCGCGTATGGCGGACGCCCGCCGCGCAGTCCCCGGCGGCCTCCCGAGCACGGGCGCCGCGGGACGCACGAGGGGCCGGCTGGCCCCTGGTGGGCAGTCGGCCTCGTGCGGGATGCGATATGCAAGAGGCCGCCGGATACCCGGCGGCCTCCTCTGCTGCCGATAGATCGCCGCTAGATGGACTTGCCCACGGTGCTGAGGATCTTCGAGACCTGGCCGCCAAGGAAGATGAGGGCGACGATCGCGATGATCGCGATGAGGGCGAGGATCAGGGCGTACTCGGCGAGGCCCTGGCCTTCCTCGTCCCGCGTCATGAATGACGTGATGAGGGCGTACGGACGAGTCACTGGGGGGTTCGGCCTGCTTCCTTCGCGAGTCTCCCGCCCTGCAGAAGTCTCCGCTCTGCGGGAGCCGGTGGGCCGGAGCCCCGGCGGAGCCTGCGGGCGCCACCGGCCGGCCATCCGGGCAATCGCGACTAGACGGAGTTGCCGACGGTGCTGAGGATCTTCGAGACCTGGCCGCCAAGGAAGATGAGGGCGACGATCGCGATGATCGCGATGAGGGCGAGGATCAGGGCGTACTCGGCGAGGCCCTGGCCCTCCTCGTCGCGGTGAAGCGCCGAGAGGATGTACGAGACGAGTGCCATGTGCCGGTCTCCTTGAATCATTCCACCCCAAGAGTCGGGGCACCGGCAAAGTTACTCGATCGGCTTTCATGAAATCAAGTAGGCCATGGGTACTCTTCGCGGTCCGGCTACGCTCAGCCGCGTTGCTCCAGGCGGTTTCCGGCGCGTCCGCGCACCGGGAGGCCTTACCCCGCCCTGTCGATCTGCGTCCCGATCAGGCTCAGCGCCCAGGCCAGCTGCGGCCCGAAGAAGACCAGCGCGATCACGGCGATGATGACCACCAGGGCCAGGATCAGGGCGTACTCCACCAGCCCCTGGCCCGCGGTTCCGGACGCCGGCCGCTTCATCCCGCGTCGACGGGGGACGCCTCGTCGGCCGGCGGCGGGATCGGGACCACGACCTCGATCGTCTGCCCGTCGGCGGCCACGCCCACGCGGCCCCCGAGTGCAGTCGCACGGTCCGTGATCTCGCGCCGGACCTCCGCCGGCACGCCGCCTGCGGCGATGGCAGCCGCGCGGTCGGCGTGCCGCGACTCGATCATCCGCACGAGGGCGGGCGGCAGGTCGGCGGCGGGCGGCGGAAGCGCCGCTTCCTCCTCGCGCGCGGCAAGGTGACCGCGGATCGTGGTCGTCAGCTCGGTTGTGCCCCAGTCCAGGGCCACGCTGACGCGCTCCGGCCGCGTGGCCGCGAGCGCCGCAACCGACTCGTCCACGATGCGGAAGACGGCACTCTCCAGCTCCATCGGCAGGCGCCGATCCGGGCCCAGCGACTCGAACTCCACCGGGACCTGCGCGCGCCGGCTGCGATCGCGGGCGACGCGCCGGAGCGTGGGGACCACGCCCAGGTCGTCGAGCACCATCGGGCGGACGTCGAAGATGAAGGTCTTGGTGGCGTCCAGCGTCCGCTGGACCATGCCCACCAGCTCGCGAACCTCCGCGCGAGCGGCCACGGGATCTCGGTCCATCAGCCGCTCCACGATCTGGGTCTGGAGCACGATGTTCGTGAGGCTCTGGGCCGGGCCGTCGTGCATGGCCCGCGCGATGTCGCGGCGCAGGTCCTCCTGGGCCGACTGGAGGAGGCGGTGCACGGCAGCCGATCCGGCGCCGGACCCCAGGGCCTCGGACCCTGCCGGCCAGGCGAGCGCCGGTGCCCCTCGCGGCGGGCCGATGCCCGCGAGGGCGGCCACCTCGCTGCGCAGGCGCGCCAGGGCGTCGCGATAGCGCAGCAGCACCTTCTGCTTGCCCTGCAGCACCTCGATCTGGGCGTCCATCATGGCGGCGCGTTTCGTGAGCGTGACGAGCTGTGCATTCTGGTCTGCGATCTCCGGCCGGTCCGCCGTGGACGCCGCGGAGAGTGCCGCCAGCTTGTCCGCAAGGTTGGCCCGCTTCTGTTCGTGGCGGCCCGACTCGCTGCGCGCCTGCCCGGCCAGGAGCTCGATCTCGGAAAGCTCGCGCTCCAGGCCCTCGACCTCCCGGTCGAGGGCCGCGGCGAGGTCGGCGGGAGTGCGGACGAGCTCCGTCATCCGGCTGAGGTCAGTCCTCCGGCATCCGGATCCAGCCCTGGCGCATGGCGTAGACCACGGCCTGGGTCCGGTCGTTGACGGAGAGTTTCCGGAGGATGGAGCTCATGTGGTTCTTGACGGTCTGCTCGCTGATCGAGAGCGCGTAGGCGACCTGCTTGTTTGTCATCCCCTGGGCGATGTTGTCCAGGATCTCCACCTCGCGCGGGGAGAGCGGCGCGAAGATCGGGGCGGCCTCCTGCCCGTAGACGGCCAGCTCGCGAAACTCCTTGAGCACGCGGCTGGCGACTGCCGGCTTCGCGAAGACCTTGTCGTTGATGAGGAACTCGCCGTCGCTCACCCGCCGGATGATCGTGACCAGGTCGTCCGGGCCAACGTCCTTGAGGATGAATGCCGCGGCGCCGGCCTTGATCGCTTCGAACAGGGCGTCCTCGTCCTCATCCACGGCCAGCACGATGATCCCGCAGGCCGGCAGCTCCCGCTTGATCCGCTGGGTCGCCTCGATCCCGCCGGGCGCCGGCAGCGACAGGTCCATCAGGATGATGTCCGGGGTCGTCTCCAGGGCGGCTTCCAGCGCCGAACGCGGATCGGCGGCCTCCCCGACGATCTCCATGTCGGGCTCTCGCTCGAGAATGCTGCGCATCCCGACCCGGATGAGCGCGTGATCGTCGACGAGCAGGACCCGGATCCGCTCGCCGGCCGCG
>Ga0209777_10008972_pt1 | contig 10854 bp, 7 predicted proteins | sample FrelakmetHBP12HB_FD_187147 | JGI IMG/M metagenome (GOLD analysis project Ga0209777, IMG submission 187147) | Freshwater lake sediment microbial communities from the University of Notre Dame, USA, for methane emissions studies -HBP12 HB (SPAdes)... | ecosystem: Environmental > Aquatic >... | reverse complement strand
CTGCGCCACCTGTGTGCGCTCGACGAAGCGCGCCGCAACGGTCATTGGGATGCGCTCTGGACAACAGGCTAATTGGCGGAGGTGTCACCATGCGCCCAGTTGCTAACAGGCTGGAAGCGTGTAATTGACCAAGCTCCCATTTTCCTTAACACGCCGGGAAGTTTATTAGATAGGCTGCCGCTGGTCAAGCGGAAACGGCGCACGGCGCAGGGGCGGGCCGGAATAGTCAGGTGCAAATTGCAGGGCAGTGGACCGCCGGCGCGCACGTGCTCACCCGTCACAAATCAGCACGTCCAGCCACTCAGCCCAAAACTCCACGTCGCAAGACAACTTTACCCTGAAATCATTCGCTGCCGCCCGAACGCCCCACTGAAACCGGAGATCTCGGCACGACGCCCGCCTCGCTCTTCGAACGATTCGCCATCCGCTGTTTTCTGCGAATATGGCGACGAGGCACCAGAGGGAGAAGCGGCGGGCGCGGACGCGGCCTTCGCCGCGAAAGACCAGCGAGTTGAAGGCGTTGGCGGCGTCTTTGGCCGCTTCGCGGGCAACCTGGACCCAGTTGTGGCCCAAGAGGTACTGAAAGGCGCGCGGGAACAGGAAGTTCAGCGCGGCGTGGCGGGATGGCAGATCGGCGACGGGCACCCGGTCAACCGGCTCCTGGAGCTGGGTTTTGAGATGGCAGGTTCAGAACTCGTCTGAGTTGCTGAGCACGACCTGGGGCAGGCGGTGGGGAACGAGGTTGAGCCAGTAATCGAGGGACTGCTGGTGGTCCTCGGAGAGCTTTACGCCCCGGGACTTCATTTCGATAAGGCAGCGGCCCGGCCAGACGAAGTCCGCGAACCGGGTGCGCTCGTCCGGGAAGCGGACGCGGTATTCGAACGTGGACCCCTCCGGCAGGGTGTTGGCGTCGTGGCCGAAAGTGGCCAGCAGGTAAAAGAGGAAGGTTTGGGCTTCGCTTTTCTCGTCGCCCTTGAGTTTGGCTGCAAACTGGGCGAAATCCCGCAAGCCTTTTTCCAGTGAGGTCATCGCCAGTTTGATGGTTGATAGTTGATGGCCAACAGGCGCCGATGGGTGGAGCATGGCAAACCGGCGCGCGGCGGGCAACGAGATTTGACGAAAGATTACCGCGAGCCGGGGCTGCATCAAGCTCGGCACCAGGTGCCGGCGGGCAGTCCACTGCGGGCGCATCTCCGCAGTACCACCATCGGAAAGGGCGGGATGGTAGGGAGTATACGTCCCGGCGCGCCGGGACGGACGCGCCTACCATCGCCCGTGGTGGTACATCCAAGTGTGCCCGTCCACTACTGGCAACGAAATGGGTGGCGTGGATGACGGCTTTTCGGGTGGTGCGGGGGAGCGGTGTCCCATATTTGGACACACTGCGGGAGCCTCAGTTGCATAAGCAAAACCGATTAGAGACTCCCGGGAGAGTCATGGGAGACTCACCGGGCATACATGGGAGACTCCTGGGAGCGCCTCCAGCCTCCGCTGGACCTCGTAATATAAGCCAGGCTTACGGTCAAAGGGCGGAAGGCAGCTTTCCCGTGTTGGGGCCACTCTGGAAAGCGGGTAAGCGACGGTAGGCACAGGATGCCCGCCCTGTACGAGCGGTTTCCGTGAGCTTGATGCAGCCCTGACCGTGAGCCAGCCCCCAGGCTTACTGGCTGCGCAACCGGAAGAAAGCCGAGCCTGCGCCAACCTCATTGGTGAGGAAATAATTACTGCCCGAAACTACAATGCCGTTAGTCAGGGCCGCCCAGGAAGCACCGGGACCGAGCGTGGGAGCGGTCTCCGGAACATAGTTGCTCGCTGCCATTGGCCAAGAGAGGACAGCCTGGTTGGCGGACTGCAGGATTTGAAGTGCCAGTAATGGGATCGATGGGAGAGTTCCTTTGCGAATCGTGTTGTTCATGGAATCCGCCACGAAGAGATTCCCTGCTTTGTCCACCACAATGCCCCAGGGCCGATAGAACCGCGCGCTCACGCCCACGCCGTCGTTGGTGCCGGCTGCCAAAGCCAGCCCGGCCACCGTGCTTACCACCCAGGAACTGCCGACCGATTCGATTTTCCTAATCGTGTAATTGAACTGGTCCGTCACATAGAGAGTCTCCGAAGCGTCCACCGCGATACCATTGGGCGAGCTGAACATCGCCTGGCTGCCAGGCCCGTCGTTGGTGCCCGTGGCCCCGGGAGGGAACCCTGCGACGGTCGTGGTCACCCAATCCGGTCCCAGCGGTGCAATCCTCCGGATGGCGTTGTTGCCAAAATCTGCCACATAGAGATTGCCTCCGTTATGCTGCGAGATCCCATAAGGGAAGTTAAATTCCGCATCGCCATTTAAGCCGTCCACGAAACCGCCATAAAGAGTAATAGCCACCCCGGCCAGGGTGCTCACCACCCAGTTGGTTCCGACCGGCCTGACCTCACGAACCGTGCAGTTATTCCTATCCGTCACGTAAAGCTCGCCGCTGCTGCCCAACGCAATCGCCTCAGGAACTTTGAATCGCGCCTGGCTATTAGTCCCATCATCGGAGCCAGCAGCCCCGGCGAGCCCAGCCACGGTACTCACCACCCAGTTGGTTCCGACGGGGGTCAGCTTCCGAATCGTGTAATTGAAACTATCTGCGACGAAGAGATTGCCGGCGTTGTCCACGGCCACAGCGCTAGCGTGGTCAAACCGTGCTTGGTCGTTCGTGCCGTCAGCAAAACCGTTCGTTCGGGCCAGGCCAGCCAGGGTGCTCACTACCCAGTTGGTCCCGACGGGCGCAATCTCGCGGATCGTGTGGTTGAGCAGATCAGCAACGTAAATGTTTCCCGCTCCGTCCACCGCGAGGCCGCTAGGCCTGTAGAACCGCGCAGTGCTGTTCGCGCCATCGTTAGTCCCACTAACCCCGGCCAGACCCGCGATCGTGGTAAACGTGTAAGGCTGTGCGCTCACGCCGGCTGCGAGTGCAAACCACAGGCCGCCGAGGAGCACGATGCGGGCGAAAAAGGTTTTCATGTTGGCCGTCCCGAGGAATAGTTGCGCAGTGATGGATGGCGTGAATGCCGATGGACGCCCGGCAATGTTGATGAGCGCGCCAGGATATGAGTATTCAATCGCGGAGTTCTAACGCTCAATCCCGCGGAGTGCAAGTCGCCAATCAAATGGAACGGTGAGGAACAGGAATCCAAAGACTGGCTTCCTGCGCGGCTGCCACTGGCGCTGAGGGCCAGGGTGCTGCTGGGACGGGTGAACCAGGCAGTGGTTGGCCGCCATTTGCAACAGGACTTTCGCCAGCTTAATCTTGAAAAGAAGCACTCCATGCTTCCACAACCGCTGAATCTAGGTTATCAAACGTCCCATGAATAACTCACGTTCCTTGTTTGCGGCGAGTTTGATCGGCTGCGCGCTCCTCTTGAATATCACTCATGCCGCCGATGTGAAGCCGCTTCGCGTGTTATTGATCAGCGGCGGTTGCTGCCACGACTACGCCAAACAGAAGGACATTCTCAAGCAAGGCCTGGAACAACGGGCCAATGTGGTCGTGACGCAGATCCACACCGACGATGGGAGCACCAAGCCACCGCTGGCCATTCTCGGCAATCCGGATTATGCGAAGGAATACGATGTCATTATTCACGACGAGTGCGCGGCGGACATCAATGATCCAGCCCTCATCAGGGGGGTGCTCGCGCCACACCGGGCAGGAATTCCAGGGGTTAACTTGCATTGTGCCATGCATTGCTATCGCATCGGCAATCCCGGTGAGTTGGCCCCGGCGAGCACCGAGCGGGCGATGTGGTTTGAGTACCTCGGCCTGCAATCCAGCGGTCACGGCGCGCAGTTGCCGATCGCGATCACCTACACGGAAACGAATCATGCGATCGCACAGGGCTTAAGCGGCTGGACCACCGTGAACGAGGAGCTTTACAACAACATCCAGATCTTTCCGACCGCCAAGGCACTCGCCCGTGGCACGCAGACCGTGAAGAACAAGGAGGGGGTCGCGAAGGAGGACAAATCGGTTGTCGTTTGGATCAATGATTACCAGGGCACGCGCGTGTTCAGCACCACCATCGGCCACAACAATGACACGGTGGCGGATGCCCGTTATCTGGACCTCGTCACGCGCGGATTGCTCTGGGCCTGCGGCAAGCTCGATGACAAAGGTGAGATCTTGCCCGGTTACGGGCCGAAGAAATGATGGGGCGTGGCCGGACGCCGCAATGCATGAAGACGCGATTGACCTGGATTCTAGCATCGGTTTTGGCTGTCTCGGCGGGGGCAGCAGGGACCTCACGATTCGTGTTGCTCGAAGCGGAGCAGTTCAAACAGTTTGGCGGTTGGGTCCTGGACCAACAGTTCATGGACCAGATGGGGTCGGCCTATTTGCTGGCGCATGGCCTGGGTGAACCGGTGGCTGATGCAGTGACGTCGGCGGGGTTCCCTGCTGCAGGAGTGTATCGCGTCTGGGTCAGGACGCGAGACTGGGTGGCACCTTGGAAAGCGCCTGGAGCTCCAGGGCGTTTTCAGTTGCTGGTCGAAGGGAAGCCGTTGCGGGTTGCGTTCGGGACCGACGGCGAGGCCTGGCACTGGCAGGACGGTGGCACGGTCAAGATCGGCCGCGAAGCTGCCGTGGCCCTCCATGACTTGACTGGCTTCGATGGTCGCTGCGACGCGGTGCTGTTCTCCGCCGACCTGGACTTTCAGCCACCAAACGACCTGGCGGTGCTGGCTGCCTTTCGTTGTCAGGCATTGGGGCTGCCGGAACGGCCCGCGGAAGGCGGCAGTTACGATTTGGTGGTGGTAGGTGGCGGCATCGCGGGGACTTGCGCAGCGATTTCTGCCGCGCGGTCCGGGTTGAAGGTGGCGCTGGTGCAGGACCGTCCCGTCCTTGGGGGCAACAGCAGCTCGGAGGTGCGGGTCTGGCCTCAAGGACGCATCCAACAAGCGCCTTACCCGCGCATTGGCGATGTCGTTGCCGAGTTGGTGGCGGAGAAAATCCCAAAAGCCGGCAACGCAGGAACGGCTGAAGCTTATGACGATAAGCGGAAGCTGGCGATCGTTCGAGCCGAGCCGAATATCACGCTGCTGCTGGAGCGACGGGTCAACGCGGTGGAGTCGCGGGACGGCGCTATCCGAGCCGTGGTCGCCCAGGATGTGCGGTCCGGCCGCCGTGTGCGCGTGGCGGCGCGCTGGTTTGCCGACTGCACGGGGGACGGGGAGGTCGGATTCCTGTCCGGCGCGGACGTCGAGACGGCACGCGAGCAGCACATGGGGGCAAGCAATCTGTGGCGAGTCGAAGACACCGGCGCGCCCGAGCCATTCCCCCGTTGCGAGTGCAAGGACACGAATGCTCTGAATAGCGTCGTGGCCGAGACCAAACAGGCAGCGCCCTTTCCGCGCTGTCCCTGGGCAGTCGATTTGAGCACGAAAGATTTCCCGGGCCGGAAGAACGCGGTTGGCCAGTGGAGCCGGGCTGGCCTGGACAGTCTGGGGCAATGGTTCTGGGAGAGCGGCTTTGACCGGGACCCCATCGCGGATGTGGAGTGGATGCGGGACCTAAACCTGCGGGCGATGTACGGCGCCTGGGACACGCTCAAGAACGTGGACAAGCTGTATCCGAACCACAAGCTGACCTGGGCGGCGTTTATCGCCGGCAAGCGCGAGTCACGGCGATTGCTGGGCGATCTGATTCTTACCGCCGATGATTTTCGCACAAACCGTGCTTTTGCTGATGGCTGCTTTCCTTGTTCGTGGCACATCGACCTCCACGCGCCGGACCCTGCTTACCAGGCAGCTCATCCTGGAGAGGAATTCGTGTCCCGGGCAACGGCGGGCGCTCGGTATGAATACCAGGGACCTTACTGGGCGCCCTACCGTTGCCTGTACAGCCGCAACCTCTCCAACCTTTTCATGGCCGGACGTGACATCAGCGTGACCCATGAGGCGCTCGGGCCGGTTCGAGTCATGCGCACCTGCGGGTGCATGGGGGAGATCGTCGGCATGGCCGCCGCCCTCTGCAAGCAGCACGAATGCACCCCGCGCGACATTTACGGGCGCCACCTTGAGCAATTGAAAGAAGTCATGCGCCAAGGCGCCGGCCAGGCGGCGGGCAGAGGTGGGAAGACGTAAAGAGACCGGAGGCGAGGCTCAGACTATTCGAGCACGACCATCCGATTAGGCGCCTCGCCGCGGATTTCGATTTGGGCCCCCGCCTCGGCTTGGCGCAAATCCGCGTGCCAGCCGGTTGCCGGGTAGAGGCCGGCCACCCGTTTCGGCGAAGCGTAGTCCGAACGAATATGGACGGCATAATCTCCCGCCGCCATCAAATGCAGAATCCAGCGGTGCGCTTTTGCCTGCCAGGTCAGCACCACGCGCTTGTCGGGCGGCGAGGTCACCACCGGCTGCGGCCCGCGCAGGCAATCAATGACCGCGGTGGTAAGATCGCGCGAACCATTGCTGGCCAGGTAAGCGAACCGTCCCGAGCCGGTGGAGTTGAGGTGAATGAGCGGCCAGGACTTCCCCTCGCTGACCAGGGTAGCAAGGGTCTGCCCGGAACGCGATTGAGTGGCGGTGAAGAACAAGTTGGTCAACTCCGTTGGAAGGGTGCGGCCGTTCCAATCAGATGCCGGTTCGATCTTAATGGCACCCCGGTTTGTTTTCTCGAAATCCAGCCCACACTGCTCGGACATTGCGAAGTTCGACAACTGGCGCCCCGCATCGTCATGGAGTGTAGCCTGGCCCGTCAGCAGCACCTGGCCGCCGCGTCGCGCGTAGTCGGAGAGGGCCTGCGTTTCATCTGGTTTCATCCCTCCCATGTCGGGCACCACGAGCACCTTGAAGCTACCCAGGTCCCGCCGCGGCAATTGGAAGCTGGAGAGGAAAGCCACCGCTTCATTGCGGTCCAGGTAATACTGGCACAGGCCTTTCAGCGGGGAGACCACGGAGTCGCGACTCCATTGCGGAAACCGGAAGCGGCTGGCTTCAGAAAACACGATGCCGATGGGAGAGACGGGTTGGGCATCCACCAGGTAGGGCTCGCTCTCGGCCACCATCGAGTAGAAGGGAGCCAGATCATTATCAAACCAATCCATGCCCGGCGGCACCCAATTCGCAGAGTCCTTGCCGTAGTAGCCGCGGCCGGCTTTGAACTCGGCAATCAGCTCCCGGGTGGGCAGCGCCGTGGCACGATCCACCGGAAAATAGTCATATGCCCGCCCCCCCAAGGCCAGGCACAAACGCCGCTGGGGATTCTGGAGCAGCTTGCCCGAGATCATGCCGCTGGTTCCGAATATCCCCTTCACGAACAACGTGGAAAACGGGTCGGCAAATTCCTCGTAGGAGATGTCCACGAGACCTGCGTCGCGCAGGTCGACCACGTTCTTGTAATTGAACCAATTATGCCAGATCGGCACGCTGGATTTGACCTGCTTGCAGGCAGTGTAAAACCGGTGCACAAAGCGCGAAATGCTCGCCAGGCGGAAGTCCTGTTCCCGCTCCCAACTCGGATACTTGCCCGGCATCTCCTCGCCGTAGCGCTCCCGGTAGAATGACTTATCGCCGGGAGTGTGCATCTTCGTGTTGTGGTCGAGGATATCCGTGCGCAGCCCGTCAACGGGGTAGTTCCCCAGGATCTCGCGCGCATATTCGATCAGTTGGTCACCAAACCGGCCGTTCAGGGTGGGAATCGCATTTTGGCCGGGCGCAGAAAACTCATCCGGAAAATCACGCTGGGCTTTGAAGTTCCAGCCGATGCACATGTAGCCGAACACCGAGATCTTGCGCCGGTGGCACTCTTGAATCACACGGCCAAAAAAGTCCAAATCGTGGGCTTTCAGATAGGGGTAGGGCTCGCCAACCCTGGTCTGCAGATAGGTCGTGTAGCCGCCTTGCGGAACAGCCAGCAACAGCGCTCCGTCCAGGTGGATTCGCTGGCAGAACTCGGCGTAGGCCACAGGATCGGCCTGGCTGAAGTAATTCTCCAGCACCGCCGGGTCGAACGCCCGCCCAAAAGCAAATTCCGGCCGGGGGCCGGAATTATACTCCAAGCAAATCTGTCGGAAACAATCCGCCGGTCCTTTGGGCTTATAGCGGGCCACTTCCTCGGGGGTGAAAACAGGAAGGCGCTGTTTCGCCGGCAGATCCATACCATCCGGCGTGGTCCGCTCCCGAACCGGTCCCTGCCCCTCAGCTAGCTTGGGTCGGAGCAGCGTTCGCTTCAACCAATCACGAATCTCCGCCAATCCCCAGGCCGAGGCGGCGGTTCGGAAAGTCAAATTGTCGGAGGCGCCTTGCAGCGCAGCAACCTGCTCGGCCATCCGCTGAACACGGAGGAAGGCCTCTGCCGGCCAGTTCACGCGATCCGTCCCATCGATGATCAACAAGGGTCGCGGGAGCACGGCGCTGTAAACGTATTGCCAATCGGTGGCAGCCAGAATGTCCGGCAAGTAGGGCATGACCTGGTATCCATTTGGCGCCACCTTTTCTACCCAGTCACGCACCGTGATGGCCCCCACCACGGCGACTGCGGCCACTTCCTCATCCATTGCCGCCGCAACCGCCGTGTCCACGCCGCCCACACCCAACCCAACGAGCGCGATCCGCCCCGCGTCCCCGCGATTGCGGACCGCCTTCAAGGCTGCCAGATCGTCCCAGACCCGCATGGCTATCGGCGACAAGCCGGTGGTATCCCCTGCCCCGTAGAGTGAGACCACGCTCGTAGTCGGTCGCAGACTGCTGCCCTCAGTCGAAGCGTGGTCAGGCACGGCCACCAGATAGCCGTCGTCCGCCAGGGCGCGAGCGCAGTTCGTTACCGCGGAACAGGTCGCGCTTTGTCCATCGCCGTGCGAGAGGATCACCATCGGTTGTCGCCCTGATCCGGCCGATGCCCGTTTGTACACCCTCACCGACAGAACCAATCCCTGATCCTGTTCGATGGTCATCTTCTCCATCGTCAATTCGCCCGTCTGTTCAATGCCCCCGCTCCCGGCTTGGCCCAGATGCATTTCGTCCAAAACACAGGCGCGGCGGAGCCACTGGGTCACGCACTGGCGATACCGGTTCCAGGCCTGCTGAGTGCCGAATTCAGTGGGCAACGCGTCCGCCTTTCGAGCGATCTGCCGCTGCATATAGCGCAGTGGGTTAAGGTCGGCATCGGCTGGAGGCTCGCCGCACGGTTGCGGCGGGGTCGTCGTATCGCTCGGAAGCGGCTTCAAGTGAAGGTCAATCCAGGGCGCCAACTCCGGAAGATAAGGGGTCATGCTGTGCGACCGCAGATCGCGCAGATGCGCAAATTGCCCAGGCTGGCCATACAATTGGTAGGCCTTCTGGAGGGTCGAAACCACTTTGTTATAGCCCGCCTCGGGCCACCAATTGTCACCGGAATTGCTGGCGATATAGAGAGGCCGCGGTGCGATACAGGCGCCGATTTCCGGCCAATCCGTGTAGCGCAACACGTTCTTCAGATGGGGATCAGCGCTCGAGAGGTTGACCCCTTCAAAACCGGGCATCCGCGCCCAATCGGTATAGGTCGTGGTACCGCAAACCGGCACGACAATCTGGAACCGATCATCCAGCGCGCCCGCCAGCCACGTCTGCTCGGATCCCTGGCACAACCCCGCCACACCAATACGCGTCGGGTCAACCTCTTTGCGGGTCAACAAGTAATCCAACCCGCGCAGGGTGTCGAACACCTGCACCCCCATGCCCTGGGTACCGGCCGCGGAGGTTGAGGCATACCAGGCGGCAAGCTGAGCCTTCCGGTCACCGAAGGAGGGATCATCAAAAAACAGGACCACGTAACCGCTGCGGGCCATTTGGTACACGAACGGCTTGTAGAATCCTTCATCCAGGCCTTTCGACGCCCCACCGAAGCCAGGCGGCACCACTAAAGCAGGGAGCCGATCTTTCCCGCCAAGCGGACGCACTACGATCCCTGGCACGTAACAACGCTCCGCCCACAGATAGATCACGTTTTCTACGATGACATCGCCATCCGTGCGGCTGGCGAGCACCTTGGCCCGCATCGGCTCGCGTGCCGGCAGCCCAAGGAGCGCGGTCAAATCCCGGCGCACCTCTTGTCGGCGCTTCTGCCAGTCGGGGAGATTGTCCGGCAACGGCGGCAAGGCCGCCTCCATACGACTGGCGCGAGCGCCCAGGTACTGCAGCACCGGCAAGGGCTTCGCCGGCTCACTCTTGTCCTCAGCACAAACGGCGCTGCACAGGCTGGCAATCAGCAGCGCCGAAAACAGCCGGGAGATCATCCCTCGATTAGCTCTCATTATTATCAGTTTACCGCTAGGGCTCGACCAAGCCGCATCGTCACCACCAGAAGAAACCCGGTTGGGGGCGATAAGGATTAGTGGTGTCGCCGTCAGGGACGTAGATGCTCCACAAAACCGGGTCATCCATCTCCTTCGGGAACTTGTAGTACGAGGAGTGGCCGTCACCCCACATTATATTGTATAGGCGTTTACCCAAGTAATTGTGCCAAACATCTCGAGGGTCTGTGTCCACGCGGTTGCCATAGAACGGGCTATCCCCGCCAATAATCTTGTTCACCGGGCTGACCGCAATTTCACCAGCCTTGATCGGACTAATGGTCGGGTCACCCACTGCCGCAGTCACGTGCCGGATGCGGAACGTATTAACACCGAACTGAACGCGGTAGCTGTTGCCAAAGGCTTCCCAGCAACTCTTCGACGCGGGGTATTCGGAATCCCCTTTGTCGGCTGGGCAGTGGAACACGTTGGTGTTCCTCATGTACGAATTCAGTGGCCGCTGGTCGGGCGGCGTGCAAGAGCCACAAGGAGGTTAGCGGATGCCGGATGGACGATTGACACGACGGGTCGCCGGGGCGCTGGGAG
>Ga0209777_10008971_pt1 | contig 10854 bp, 9 predicted proteins | sample FrelakmetHBP12HB_FD_187147 | JGI IMG/M metagenome (GOLD analysis project Ga0209777, IMG submission 187147) | Freshwater lake sediment microbial communities from the University of Notre Dame, USA, for methane emissions studies -HBP12 HB (SPAdes)... | ecosystem: Environmental > Aquatic >... | reverse complement strand
GGCCCCGACTCCTCCTGCGACCACCTGAACACGAAAGACGGCCGCTTATGGCTCCAGCTCGAGTGGCGCGCTCTGAGGATGGCCCTCTCGACCGCGGGCGAAGCCAAGAAGAGCGCTACCCAAGACGCGCTCCTTTTCAGGGCCTACAGGCGCTCCCTGTTCCAGGGCTCGGAGGAGAAGGAAAGGGCGCTCGAGATTCACGAGGGGCTCCCCGAGTACACGGGCGTCGCCCTGTGCGCCAAAAACCGCGCTCAAGCAGAAGCGTACGCCGCGGCCCGCCTCGCAGGCGCGACCACGATGCAGACGTACGTAAGGTCTTTCGCCTACGTCACCGGTCCCGCCTACGGGCTGCTTCTGGATGACTCGGGGGCGCAGTGGCGAAAGGGGCTGAAGCCGCAGGACGACCTGGCCGGGCTTTTGGCCCAGGCCCTCTCGGTCACACAGCCCGGCGACTTGAAGGCCGCGGCCACCGCGCACCTCGCGGCTTATGGCGGCAAGGAGCTCCAAGCCTCGGAGGAGGAGCGCGCGAAGAAAAAGGCCCAGGAACTAGCCGGCTACAGATCCCGCTTCGTGGACGGCCCCGTCCTTGTCGTTCCCATCTCGCGAAGCTTCAACTATGCTTTCGACCCGACCAACCAAGTCCCCCTCGAAGGCTGGGGAACCGTGTATCCTTATCTGAGGGTGGTGGCCGACTGGGGCATCCTGAAGGCCGAGGCCGGAGCCCTGCTGGTCATCAAGGAAGGCCTCATCCAGGGAGTGCGCGTGCCCGTCCCGAAAGACCCTGCGGCCCGCCCCCTCAAGGGAGACGGGTGGACGCTCGAACTGAAGCCCGGCTGGACCCCCGTGGCCGGTTCCAAGCCTGGGGACCTGGAGCTTAAAGGTACCCCTCTCTTGGCGCCTTAAGGCCTCTGCGGAGAGCGACGTGAAGCGCGAAGAGATCCTCGACTGGCTCAAGGAAGAAAGCGATGAGAAGCTGGGCGCCCTCTGGTCGCGCGCAGATGCGGTGCGCGCGGAGCAAGTCGGAAGCGAAGTCCATCTGAGGGGCCTTATCGAAGTCTCCAACCACTGCGTGCGCCGCTGCGCCTACTGCGGGATCAACGCGGATAACACGCGCATCCAGCGCTACCGAATGACCGAAGACGAGATCATGGCGTGCGTTCGCAAGGCAGTGGCCTTCGGCTACGGCACCGTGATTCTCCAAGCGGGAGAAGACTACAGCATCTCAACCGCTTTCGTCTCGCGTGTCATCCGCAGAATAAAATCTGAAACGCAACTCGCCGTTTCCCTCGGCCTGGGCGAGCGGCCGGCCAAGGAGCTCACGGCCTGGCGCAAGGCGGGCGCGGACCGCTATTTCCTCCGGTTTGAAACGAGCGATCCCTCCCTCTACGAGAGGGTGCACCCGTCCCTGCCCAGGAGGCGCTCGGACCGCCTGGCCACGCTCCGAAAGCTCAAGGAGCTCGGCTACGAGGCGGGCAGCGGCGTCATGCTCGGCATCCCGGGACAGACCTACGCGAGCCTGGCCGACGACTTGGACCTGTTCAAGGCTCTGGATTTGGACATGGTTGGCGTCGGGCCTTACATCAGGCATCCCGACACCCCCCTCGGGCGCGAGGAGAAGTCCCACAAGCTGCTCGCGGGCCGAAACCAGGTCCCCAACACCGAGCTCATGACCTACAAGTTCGTGGCGCTCGCTCGCCTTCTTTGTCCTGGCGTGAACATTCCTACCACCAGCGCCCTCGCCTCTCTCAACAGGGAGACGGGCTACGAACTGGGCCTATCGCGCGGCTCCAACGTCATCATGCCCAACCTCACCCCGTCCCAGTACCGCGTGCTCTACGAGATCTACCCCGCCAAGGCCATGGCTTCGGACTCCCCGGAGGAATTTCAAGCCAGGCTGAGCAAGCGCCTCAAAGCCATGGGCCGCAGCATCGGGAAAGGGCCGGGAGGCCGGAAGAAGTGCTGAGTTACGGAGTCTATCGAGGAGGTTGGCCATGGGTCAGGACGAGCGGGCTGAAGTTGACACCATCATGGAGCGGGCGCTGAGCGCGGCGGCCGTCTTCAGCCAGTACGACCAGGAGGCCACGGACCGCCTTGTCCGCGCCGCATACGAGGCCGGCTTTGCGGAGAGGGTCCGTCTGGCCAAGCTCGCCCACGAGGAGACGGGCATCGGGAACTGGCGGGACAAGGTCCTGAAGAACGTCTTCGCCACCCAGTACGTCTACGAGGATATCCGCCACGTGAGAACCGCGGGCGTGCTGTCGGAGGACGATGAGAAGGGCATTGTCGAGATCGCCCAGCCGCTGGGTCCGATCTTCGCCTTCGTCCCCGTTACAAATCCCACTTCCACGACCCTCTTCAAAATCCTCCTCGCGCTCAAGACCCGGAACCCAATCATCATCCACCCACATAGCATGGCCAAGGGGTGCGCTGCGGAGGCCGCCCGCGTGTGCTACGAAGCCGCCCTGAAAGCCGACGCCCCCGAGTTCTGCGTCCAGATGGCCACCGGCCTTTCGCGCGAAGGCACGCAAGCCCTGATGGGGCACCGGGGTATGGCTCTCATCCTGGCCACGGGCGGCTCGGCCATGGTCAAGGCCGCATACTGCTCGGGAACCCCCGCCATCGGCGTGGGCGCAGGCAACGTCCCCGTCTACGTGGAAAAGAGCGCCGACCTCCCCTTCGCGGCGGAGCAGATCCTGCTTTCAAAAACCTTCGACAACGGGACCGTGTGCTCCAGCGAGCAGGCCGTCGTGGTGGAAGCGTGCTCGGCGGAAGACCTCCGCAAAGAGCTGGAAGCACGGGGGGGCCACTTTCTCAGTCCCAAGGAGATCGAGAGGGTCGGGCCGGCGGTTTTCGACCGCGAGAAGAAAGTCATGCGCGTCGAGATCATCGGGAAATCTGCTGACGAGATCGCAAGGAAAGGGGGCATCACGGTCCCTGACGGCACGCGCCTTCTCATCGCCCCGCTGGAGAGGGTCGCGGACGAAGATGTCCTGGCCTCAGAGATCCTCGCCCCCATTGTCGCGTGGTACGTGGCGAGGGATTTTGTCCACGCGATCAGCCTGTGCATCGACCTCAATTTCCACGGCGGGATCGGCCACACAGTCAGCATCTACTCGAACGACGAGGCCAAGATCCGGGAGTTCGCGTTTGAAATGAACGCCGGCCGCATCCTGGTCAACACTCCCTCCTCCCAGGGAGGCATCGGCTACCTCTTCAACACGCTCCACCCGTCCCTGACGCTGGGGTGCGGGACGTGGGGAAAGAACAGCACCACGGACAACGTGACAGCCAAGCACCTGATCAACGTCAACCGCATAGCCCGCAGGCGGGTCAACGATCGCTTCGCGCGATTCGACAAAGCGCTCTACTACGACGAGTCCCTGGGCGCGAGCCAGATCGAAGCCGTTTACAGCAAGAACTGCTGATCGGGGGAGGTGAACGTGCTCGCCATCGAGGAGCGGGGCGGAACCCTGGTATTCGCTTTCTCGGGCCGCCTGGACACGGTGGACTGCCTCGAGTTCGACGCCCGGCTGGCTGCCGCAGCAGAGGCGACGAGCCTGCCTGTCGTGTTCGACCTAAACGGTGTGGACTACGTGGCTTCCATGTTCCTCAGGGTTTGCGTCCGGACCGCTACGCAGGTTGGTTTCGAGAGGCTCAGGCTCGTGAACGTGGGCCCCGCGGTCAAGAGAGTCCTCAAGATCGCCGGGCTCGACGTCCACCTCACAATGGAGTAACAAGCTGTCAGCTGTCAGCTTTGTTCGAAGGCAAACCTGCCAAGCGCGCGCTCGTGGTCTCGTGGACTCGTGGGCTCCATTACTTGCTGCTGTCGCTCTTCTTGGGCTGGCTGCCCGCGCTGTCAGCCGGGGCGGGCTTTACTGGCTCCTGCCTGGGCGCCACCTGCGGCGGCTCAACCCTGGGCTGAGGCGTGGGCACAGGCGTAGGGCTTTCTACATGCCGGCTTTCGGGCGGGCTGGACGCGGGTGGGTGCCAACCGCTTGGCTGTCCCGGTTGCGCCGGAGGGGCGGATTCGCGGGGTGTGGCTGTGGGCCTCCCGGTCGTGCCATTTCCAGTTGTTCCCGATGTCGGTTCGGAGCGGGGAGCTTCGCGCTCCTTCGGCTGAGGTGCTGGCCGTGGTGTCCACGTGCCGTGCCCCTGCTGGGCCGATGCGCCGGGGGGAGAAGCCTCCCTCGGACTCGGAGACACGGGCAGTGTGATCACCCTCGGAGAGGACCTCGAACGTGGCCCCGGTACTCCGGGCTCAGGTCTGCTTGGAGGAGAACCCCTATCGAGCCCGCTTTGGGCCGTAGAGCGCGGCGGAGGGCTCGGGGCCCGGCCTGCATCCACGTCCCGTTTCTGGACGACGCGGCTTTCCTTTGCGGGTCGCGGTGTGACCGCGCCTGGGAGCGGGGCATACGCGGAGGTGACGCGCGAACCCTCCGCGGGGGATGTCCCCATGACGAACGGCTTGCCGGAGCTCGGCGCCTGAAGAACGGGCTTGGCTACGGGCTTCCCCGTGACCTTGATTTCTTCTAGTTTTCTGCTGAAAGAAACGGGCGCGGGGGGCGGAACCAGCCTCGCCACCAACGTCCTGTTGACAGCCGCAGCGGGCGGCAGGGCTTTCAACGAAGGCCTTCTCTCCGGATGAGGCGTGAGGCTCGCCCTCGTAGGCTGGACCCCGCTCAGAACGGTGCCAAGTGTGGGCGCCTTCATGACGAGCCGGGAATCCAGACGGCGCGGCACGGGCCGGGCGCGCCCGAACTGGCCCCCCTCGATCACCGTCACGCCGTTAAACACAGTGATGTTCCTGTACCTCGTGCTGCGCACCGGGACGGGCTGCCACGGGTAGCAATACAGCTCTCCTGGGGCCAGTGGGACCCACCCTATTCCGAATCCCCAGCCGGGGCCGCCGATGAAACCCACGAGCGCCGGGGCGTACAGCACCAGGAATCCCTGGCCCCTTCCGGGAGGCGGCACCCAAGCCCAGACGCCGCTCACGAAGACCCAGCGCCCGTAGTGGAAGGGCGCCCAGCCCCAGGGCTCGTTCGCGACCCACGTCCACCCGTAGGGATCCTGCCAAATCCAGGCGCCATCAGAGTAAGGCGCCCACTCCTGACTGACGCCCGCCGGGACCCACACGTTTCCGTACTCGGAGTCCTCGATCCAGTCTCCAGAGGAATCCAGGTCCTCGTACCCGAGCACGCCTTGATCGACGTACCGGGCGCTTTCCGAGACGTCGCGCGCCGCGTCTCTGGCCTCCGACCAACGGTCGAAAGCATCCGGGGCCGGCGCTTCGTAGATGTCGAGCTTCAGCGAGGGCCTCGCGGTCACCTCCAGGGTCTCCCCGGCGTAAACGGAGGTCTCCTCGCCGTTGGCCGCTGCACTCAGGCCGCCCGAGAGCACGTCGAAGTCCGTCGTGTCGTCGCGCACTAGAGCGCGGTAGCTCCCCATCTGCGCGACGGATGCCGCCGCCTGCGGCGTGTCCACCTCAAGGGTGTAGCCCTTCGGGAGCCCTCTGACGCGCAGGTTGACGCGGCCCATGCTCAGGCCGAGCTGGACCACATCCTGCGTCAGGCTCACAAGGTCGAGTTGGGTTGCCGAGTCGAGCCTCACCACGTTTCCCAGGCCAAGGTCGATTTCCACCCGGCTCCCCTCTGGCGCATAAACGGAGTCGCCCTCCATGAGGGGGGTGTTCACCGCCAGAACGGCCCAGCCTCCGTCGGGATCGTCGCCGCGGAGATAGCATGCGTCCCCGCTGCTCAAACTCACCCGGGCCACTGGCACATCCGGGGTGTCTCCCCAGCCGGACACCGTTGCCGATAGGGAGGACACCAGAATCAAGGCCCAAAGCCATCGGCATCTCATTTCGCACCTCCTGGTGGGCGTTCGCGAGTCCTCTCAGAGCCCACACCCTAGTGACATGCCAGGCGCCCGCTCTGTTTAATTATGCGCTCCTCTCGCCCGCCGCGAAAGCTCCGCTGCCGCGCCGCTGGCCCGGCCCGGCTCCCGTGCTATAATCCGCGCCATCACGGGCTCGCCGCCGGAGCGCCGAGCCGCGGAGGCTGGTAGCTTGAAGAACGTCGGAATCCTGATTTCGGGGCGCGGGTCCAACATGGTGGCTCTGCTGGACGCCATGGCGAAGGGTGACGTCCCGGCCCGCTGCGTTATGGTCATCTCCAATGTTCCAGAGGCCCAGGGGCTTGTGCTTGCGAGGGGTCGCGGCATTGAGACTGCCGTTATCGACCACAAGGATTCCGCCACGCGCGAGGAGCACGACGCAAAGGTCATCGCGAAGCTGAACGAGGCGGGTGCGGAGATCGTTTGCCTCGCAGGCTACATGCGCCTCCTCTCGCCCCTTTTCGTCCGGAGCTTCAAGGACCGCATTCTCAACATCCACCCCGCGCTGCTGCCCGCCTTCCCCGGCCTGCACGTCCAGAGAAAAGCCATCGAGCACGGCGTGAGGTTCTCGGGCTGCACGGTCCACATCGTAGACGAGGAGTGCGACCACGGCCCCATCATCCTGCAGGCCGTGGTGCCAATCCTTCCCGAGGACGACGAGGAGAAACTCAGCGCCCGCATCCTCCGCTACGAGCATCGCCTCTATCCCGCGGCGCTCAAGCTCCTCTGCGAAGAAGAGGTCCAAGTGGAAGGGCGCGCGGCCAAGCTCCTTCTAAACGAGCCTGACTACCGGCGGCTCCTAGCGGGCCTCATGGACACCGGAGAGAACGGATGAAGCTCAGCGTGGACGAAGCCCTCGCCTATCTCGGCAAGGGCGCCGTAGACCTAGTGGACGAGGCCCTCCTCAGAAAAAAGCTCGAACGCTCCGAAAAAAGCGGCCAGCCCCTCGTAGTGAAAGCCGGGTTTGATCCTTCGGCCCCCGACCTCCACCTGGGCCACACCGTGGTTCTCAGAAAGATGAAGCACTTCCAGGACCTCGGCCACACGGTGGTTTTCGTCATCGGGGACTTCACGGGGCTCATCGGCGACCCTACGGGCAAGAAGGCCACGCGGCCCCAACTGACGCGGGAAGAGGTGGAAGAGAACGCCCAAACCTACAGGCGGCAGGTATTCAAGATCCTGGATCGGGAAGCGACCTCCATCCGGTTCAACTCGGAGTGGCTCTCCAAGCTCGGTGCGGAGGGCTTCATCCGCCTGGCCGGCAAATACACGCTGGCGCGGATGATGGAGCGGGACGACTTCAAGACGCGATGGCAGGGCCAGCAGCCCATCCACATCCACGAGCTCCTCTACCCCCTGGCGCAGGCCTACGACTCCGTCGCCCTGAAAGCCGACGTGGAGCTGGGCGGCACCGACCAGCTCTTCAACCTCCTCGTGGGCCGGGACATCCAAAGAGAGCACGGGCAGGAGGAGCAGGTGGTCCTCACCGTCCCCCTCCTGGAGGGCACCGACGGCAAGGAGAAGATGTCCAAATCCCTCGGGAACTACATCGGGATCAACGAGAAGCCCCAAGACATCTACGGGAAAGTCATGAGCATCTCAGATGACCTCATGTGGAAGTACTACCTCTTGACCACGGACCTATCCCCTGCCGAGGTCGGGTCCCTCAAAGATACGGTGGCCTCGGGCGCGATGCACCCCATGCAAGCCAAGAGGGACCTGGCGGCCCTTCTGGTCTCCTACTACCATGGGCCCGGCGCCTCGCAGGCCGCCGCGGAGCACTTCAGCAGGGTCTTCAGCCGCCGCGAGGAACCCGAACAGATTCAGGAGGCCAGGATGGCCTCCCAGGAGGGCCCGATCCCCCTTTACAAGCTCATCGCGGAGCTTGGCATGGTCTCCTCGGGCAGCGAGGCCAAACGGCTCATGCAACAGGGCGGCGTCACTCTCGACGGCGAGAAAGTCACGGACATCGGGGCCACCTTCGACCGGAGCCGCAAAGCGTGCTATGTTTTAAGGGTAGGCAAGCTCAAGCACCGTAGGATAGTGATTGAGTGAGGAGTAAGGAGTGAGGAGTAAGGAGAACTGCTCATGAGCTTGATCACCGCACTGGCTCTCTTTGGAACCTTAGGCACGCCCGAGCTCATCATCATCCTCATCATCCTCCTGCTCATTTTCGGGGCCTCCAAGCTGCCCCAGCTCGGCGGGGCTCTCGGCAAGACCGTCAAGAGCTTCAAGCAGGAGATACGCGAAGGCGCCGCCGAGGCGACCGACGCGAAAAAACCCGGCGAGGGCGGCTCCCGCTTCTGCTCAAGGTGCGGCGCCGAGGTCGCGGACAAGCAAGCGGCTTTCTGCTCCAAGTGCGGGCAGGCCTTGTAGAAGCTATCCCGCCTGGAAATCGAGACATGAAAAAGCCCGCCCCAGAGGGGCGGGCCTTTCTGTCGCCGGCTTCCTAAGGCACCGCGAGCGTCAGTACCCGTCGTCGCGGTAGTTACAGTTCTGTGTGACGGGGTCGCACTCCTTTAATTCCGTGTGCGTGTCGATCTGGGCGTAGGCGTCTCCCACCTTGACTTTGTTCCCCTGGTCGTCCACGCCCCACGTCCAGTACTTCGGCGTCTTCAAGTTGCCGGGGTTGGTGATCAGGGGCGAGAACCCGAATGCGGGAACCTCGGCCTTGAACTGCGTGATCGCCGACTGGGTCACCTTGAGTACCATCAAGTCGAAGGCAACGATGAAGTTCTCGCCCCACTGCATGTCCGGCCAATGGGGGAGGATGCTCTTCTTGGCGCAGGCGACCGTGTCGTCGGCCGCCTGGAAATGCGTGGCGACGGTGAGCCTTGGTTTCGGGTTGATCTGGCTCATGATGTAGCCGAAGGCCCCGAAGGGAGAATGCGAGCTGTTGATGACGGTCTTCATGTCGTTGACGTAGATGTCCCACTGGGGTCCGCTACTCGGCTGTTGGTAGTGCAGGTTCTTGAACGCCCAGATTTCCGGCGGAAGGCCCATCTCGTGGATGAAGACGTCCACGCCGTTGTTCCCGTTGATGGCGGCATTCACGCTCATGTACTCGGGCTTGGTGTCGCCCGTGAAGATCATGGTGAGTCCCTTGTACTCCAGCTTGTAGCCGATGGAGCCCTTCCGGCAGTGGATCACGGGGAAGTGCGTGATCTTCACGCCCGTTTCCGCGTTGTCGTAGGCGACGTTGTCCTTCTTGCCGTCTTTGCCGTACTTCCTCCAGTCCAGCTCGATCGGGACGAGGGCATAGCCGTCATCTGGAGGATCGTCTCCGACGGGGACGGGATCGCATGGAAGTCCCCACTTCTTCCAGGGCTTGCCATAACCATCATGGGCCGATGCCTGGAAGGAGAAGCTCTCGGTGCACCACCGCAGGGCTTCACGGAGGTGTTTGCACAGGGCCTTCGTGCCGTCGTCGTAATATTTGGGCGGCGCCTTGGGGTTCTTCACGCCGGACGGGCTGGGACCCCAGACGTACAAGGGAGAAAAGCGGCCTCCGCCGGGACCGAAGCAGTAGATGTGAGTCAGGTCGCTCATGTGGTCGGCGTGTAGGTGCGTCAGGAAGATCTTGTCCATCCGGGAGTACTGGATGTTCATGGCGCCGTAGTTGCCCGCCACCCCTGATCCGCAGTCGAATACGAAGCTGTCGCTCGCGCGCCCGTATCTTGGGTCGTTCGGGTGGTTGGGGTCGGGAACCCACGGCCCGACCTCGACGAAGATGCTCACCTCCTGCTGGGCTCGGCGCACCGGCGGGACCATGGTGCCCAGAAAGGTGATCCGCATCTCGCCGTCATTGAGGACGATGTTCGGGTCGTCCTGCTCGTTCGGCTGGTAGATATTCGTCATTTGTTCAAAATAGGTGTACTTCTGCGTGTCGTCCGTTTCATCCGGGTAGCACTTCCCCGGATCGGGACACGGCGTGCCCGTACACTGCTGGTCCCCCCGGATCACGCGGCTGCCGATCGCCAGCCCTCCTAATGCCAGCGTGGAAAGCTTCAGCGCTTCCCGCCTCGTCACTTTCTTGGCCGTTGTCTTCTCGGGTTCGCTCATTTTCCCTCCTCCTTCCGCCAGGTACGGCGTGCTTCGTCGCTGGCTTTGTTGTCCCGATCGGAAAAACCTTGTCCGGCACTCCTGTAGGGCCTTGGGCCGCCGGTCATGACCGCCCAATTCCCCAATCGTGTTTCATGCTATCACTCTTGGAAAACCATTCAAGCCCAACGTCCCTATCTTGTCCCGCGATGCGCGTCGCAACGCTTTGCTGGCCTCGCACGTCATCCTCAAGGCCGGCATCGTGCCTTCAGACGAGCTGAAGGAGGAGCTGAGGCAGCACGTGGCCTACGAGCTGGGCCCCATCGCCCGGCCAGAGGAGATTCTTTTCGCGCCGAGCGTTCCCAAGACCCGGAGTGGTAAAATCATGAGGAGGGTCCTCAAGGCCCGCGCGCTCGGGATGCCCGAAGGAGACGTGAGCACTCTCGAAGATTGAGACAGAACACTCACCACAAAGGCACCAAGACACTAAGAAGGAATATGAAGAAGTCTTTGGATGATGAAACGAGGCGAGACAACGCCTGGGACCCAATCTTGATGAAGAATCAATCTTGGTAGTTTCTCTTTCTTGGTGACTTTGTGTCTTGGTGGTGAGAACTTCTTTTTGGAGTGACGCATGAAAGCGATCGTGATTGACAAGTTCGGCGGACCCGAGGTCCTGAAAGCGGTTGAGCTCCCCAAGCCCAGCCCTGGCGACGGCCAGATTCTCGTGAGGGTCTGCGCCTGCGGCCTGAACCCCGTAGACTACAAAATTAGGAAGGGCTCGGTCCCCCTCGAGTTCAAGTTCCCGCTCGTCCTGGGCTATGACGTCTCGGGCGTGGTGGAGGCCGTGGGCCAAGGCGCCGAGGAATTCCAAGCGGGCGACCAGTTCTTCTATTCGCCGGAGCTGCTTGCGCCCGG
>Ga0209777_10008970_pt1 | contig 10856 bp, 9 predicted proteins | sample FrelakmetHBP12HB_FD_187147 | JGI IMG/M metagenome (GOLD analysis project Ga0209777, IMG submission 187147) | Freshwater lake sediment microbial communities from the University of Notre Dame, USA, for methane emissions studies -HBP12 HB (SPAdes)... | ecosystem: Environmental > Aquatic >... | reverse complement strand
CCGATCTCAGGTCGACCGGCTCCATCATCTGGCCAAGCTGCTGGTCGGAGAGGATCATGACGGGGCACCGCCACTGCTCCGCGAGGTCGAACGCCCCGTAGGCCATGTCGCAGGTTTCCTGGACGGTGTGCGGCGCGAGGACGAGGAGCCGGTAGTCGCCGTGTCCGCCGCCGCGCGTCGCCTGGAAATAGTCGGCTTGGCCGCATCGGACGTCGCCGAGGCCCGGGCCGCCGCGCTGGACGTTGACGATCAGGGCCGGCAGCTCGCTCCCGGCCAGGTAGCTCAGGCCCTCCTGCTTGAGGCTGATGCCCGGCGACGAGGACGACGTCATCGCCCGTCCGCCGGCCGCGGCCGCGCCGTGAACGAGGCTGATCGCCGCCAGTTCGCTCTCGGCCTGGATGAACTGGCCGCCCACCTCGGGCATCCGGGCCGACATGTACTCCGGGATGTCGTTCTGCGGCGTGATCGGGTAGCCGAAATAGAACCGGCAGGCGGCCCGGACGGCCCCTTCCGCGGCTGCCACGTTGCCCGTAATCAGGACTCGCTCTTGCGTTGCCTCAGGCACGCCAGTGCTCTCCTTGCTCGAGGTAAAAGGCGGGCTTATCTTAAGGCGATTGGCGGCGGGGGGCAATAACCAACTGAAGTGACTGAGTGACTGAGTAACTGAGTGACTGAGTGACGGCAAAACAGCAGTGGCCTGGCCTTTACTCAGTCACTCAGTTACTCAGCTACTCAGTCACTGCCTTGCACGCCTCCTCAGCATACTGAATATCCAGCGCCACCTGGTCCTGGTGCTTCGGGAAGAAGCCGACGCAGACAGCGTCGGTAGGCTTGATCTCGGAATAGGCATAGCCGAGGGCGGCCCGGACCTCGTGCTGCGTGCCGCAATGGCGCGAGGCCGCCAGGACCTTGAACGCGATGACGGGCTTGGAGACCCGCTGGATGGCCTTGACCATCGCCCCGCGATCTTCCGGGAAATAGTTCTCATCGGCGTAGGCCGACTTGCCGGTGATGGCCATGGACTCGCGCGGCACGCGGGAGAGGTTGTAGAAGCTCGCCATGTAAAAGTCGACGTCCCAGCCGCGCTCCTCGGCGTACTCGATGATCTCGGGCTGATGCGTCCCGAGGCCGACCGCGACGCCGCAATCGCGCATGCACTTCAGGTAATCGACAGTGCGGTCGATGCGGCCCTCGCGCCAGAACTTGTCGGTCTGGGTGCCGTGATGGTAGATCGCCTCGACGCCGGCGGCCGCCAGGACGCGGATGTTCTGAAAGACGTCGTGCATCTCGCTGGCGGTCTGGCTGATGACGTTCATCATGCCGCCCGCCCGGCGGTACTGCTCGACCCAGTCGAGCATGCGGAAGTCGCCGCGGATCATCAGGGTCTTGAGGCCCAGCTCTTCGGCCCGCTTGTAGAGGCCGAGGACGTTCTCGGGAGTAAAGTAGGCCCGCATTTCGGCGTTGAGCTCATCGGTCCAGTGGCTATTGCCACACGGCGGGTTGTGGCCGACGATCATCCGCGAGACTCGGACCTTGCCGAGGGAGACGAGGGACGTGGGGCCGTTTGCCATGATTCACCTTTGGAGACGAACGCCCGGCAAGCCGGGCGGCGAAATGTGTTTCGACGTGCGTCTTTGCCTTTGCTCAGCACTCAGTTCCTCAGTCACTGGCCTTTACGCCTCTTGCACTTCCCAGATCTCAATGGCCGCATCCGGACACACCTGGTAGCAGAACGTGCATCCGGAGCACTCGGCATCGGCCTTGGGCCGCGCGGGGCGGACGCCGATAGCGGTCAGCTCGTCCGACATCTCGAGCACGCCCTTCGGGCAGGCGGCCACGCAGAGCTCGCAGCCTTTGCAGTAGTCGATGAGAATGCGGACCTGGTGGGGCATGGAGCGATCCTGTTCGTAGTTTGTGCTGCCGAGGTATCATAGGGTCTGGCGCGGGGGTGCGTCAAGACTCGTTAGCCGCCCACCTTGGTGGGCGTAATCGGGTACCCGAAATAGAACCTTCACGCCGCCCGCACCGCCCCCTCTGCGGCCGCGACGTTGCCGGTGATCAGCACCTTCTCTTGCGTGGTCTCAGGCACTCGTGAACCCTCCTTGAATCAGAACTTAACGCGGGCGTATCATAAGGTGCGGCGGTGTGGAGGGTCAATGAGGAAGTGCTGAGTCTGTTAGCCAAGACGCGCCCCGGCCCGCTTGCTGGCGGTGGCATGGTGAGCAGCGAAGCCTATGACCGTGAATTGGAAGACTCGGGTCCGTGTTTAGAGGCTTTGCCTCTGCCCCCGCCACCTGTTATCTTCATTCACGCTGTCCAGGCATCAATTCTGAACTTGCCTTCGGAATCCGCCGGGAATCCCATAAGAAGGTACCTAAAACCGTTGGAGAGCGGGCTGGCGGCCTTGCACAATTCCGCCGGGTCTTCCTTTGTGAGCCAGGTTGGCCTGTTTCTATATATGAAGAGTCGGAGATCTGCCAAAACGAAGGTGAGTTTGTAAAAGTCATAAAGAATATTATCCAAATATGAGTTCCATTCAGACTCGCATGCCAAGACTAGACGCCTAGTCTTCCTCCAGTCAAGTTTTTCTGCGGAATCGGGCTCAGCGACCGCCCAAACAAGGTCGAGGAGCCACTGCTCTGAAAACCCATTGGCTGTCTTTTTGGGAAAAACAAGATAGCCTTTCTTCTTGCCCAGCGAGCAAAGCTCTTCCTTAACTGATTTCGTCCAGCACTTGTCACTCCTCCATTTCGCCGCGTTCCAGTTCCTACAAGCGACCTGACAAAATGAGTAGAGCGCCTTGGCCACCTCTAATTCCACCGGGAAAAGTGATTGCTGGATTGTCCGGCGGCGTGCTTCGAATTCGTCAACTTTCACCTGAAGTTCTATGTTGAACATATCCCCTATTCTCCAAGAACACCAAAGGTCTGGAAGAGCCGCTGCAGCTATTGCAGCTGACCGCCAACCGAAGTGCCCTACTGTTTCTGAAGCTCCCATATCTCAATCGCCGCATCGGGGCAGACCTGGTAGCAGATCGTGCATCCGGAGCACTCGCCGTCGGCCTTGGGCCTGGCGGGGCGGACGCCGATAGCGGTCAGTTCGTCCGACATTTCGAGCACGCCCTTCGGGCAGGCGGCCACGCAGAGCTCGCAGCCTTTGCAGTAGTCGATGAGAATGCGGACCTGGTGGGACATGGCGTCTCCCGATTCGTGTACACGATGCCGAGGCATCATAGGCCCTGGCACGGGGGCGCGTCAAGATGCGGCAGCCGTGTGCCACTGGTGGGCAAGCCACCAGTGCCACACAGTCGCCTATTCCCAAGGGCGCGACCGCAGGCTATGATTGGGCAGCCTTCTGGGGATACGGCGGCAACCATGGTCCATCGGCGTCCAATGCATTTCCTCGCGCTCGGCCTCGGTCTGCTGTTGGCGGCCGGGTCGGCTTCGGCGGAGCCCCGGATCGCCAAGGACCGCATTCCCGCGGACGCGCGGGCCGAGGTCAAGGCCCAGATCGGCCGCCTGTATTCCGAAGACCCCAGGGAGCGCAGCCTGGCCGTCCGAACGTTGCAGGGGATGGGCGATGCCGCGCGGCCGGCCATTCCGTTCCTCGCGTCGATGGTCGGCGACATGGGCGAGACGGGCGTCGCCTCGGGCGCCAATGGCCGGCCCACGTGGAAGGTCGGGGACCTGGCGGCTCAGGCGCTGCTCAGCTTCGGCGATATCGGGAGTGCCCCCTTCGAGGAAGCGTTTGACGACCCGAATGTGCAGTCGCGAAACGCGGCCGTCTATGCCGTCGCGCGGCTGGGCTTGCCGATCGTGCCGCGCGTGGTCGAGAGCCTGAGCCGGCCCTCCTGGCTCGTCCGCCGCTGCGCCCTCGTCGCGCTCGGGATGATCGGCAGCGGCACCGCCGCCGAGCCGGTCCTGGCGGCTCTGTACGACGAGCAGCCCGAGGTCCGCGTCGCGGCGGCGCGGTCCCTGGGCCTCTTGGGCGACCGCCGGGCCGTGGAGCCGCTCATCGCGGCCCTGTGGGACGAAGACGCCCGGCCCGAGGCCATCGTCGCCCTGGGCAACCTCCGGGACCCCAGGGCGGCCGGGCCGCTCCTGGAGTGCCTGAATGCCAACGCCCGGCGCGGCGGCCTGACGGAGGCCGGCGCCAGGAAGGTTGCCCCAGCCGAGACCCTCGTGCATCCCGCGACGGGCGCCATGATGGTGGTCGGCGGCAGGAGTTTTGGCCCCGCCCAGGCGCGGATCGACGTGCTCACCGCCCTCAGCAAGGTGTACGCCCCGGGGGCCCTGGCGCCGCTTCTGGCGGCGGTCCGCCCGGGCGACGCCCAGCTTCGCCAGATGGCCGTGCGCGCCTTGGGCCAATTGGCCGATCCGGGCGCCGTCGCGCCCCTGGTGGCCCTTCTCGATGAACCGGACGCCAACATGCGATACTACGCCGCCGAGGCATTGGGCGGCATCGGCGGGCCGGACGTGGTCGAGGCGCTGATCGGCGCGTTGCACCGGTCCGAAAACCGCGACCAGATGCTGGCCAGCGGCGCCGTCGTGGCGCTGGGCCGCCTGCGCGACCCGAAGGCGATGGCCGCGCTCGGCGACGCCTTGCGGCGCGAGAACCTCGCGATGAGCGCCGGCCCGGCCCTGGCGGCCTACGGCAAGGAGGCGGTCCCGGCGCTGGTGGCCGCGCTGGCGGACACGCATCCCCAGGTCTGGCAAGGGGCCTTGGCGGGCCTGTCGGCGATGGGGGACGACGGCGCCGAGGCCCTCGTGCCGCTTCTGTCGCACAAGGATGGCCAGGTCCGCATCGCGGTCGTCAAGTCGCTGGCGTCGATGAAATCGCCGCCGGTCGACGCCCTGATCGTCGCGCTCAAGGACGATATGTCGAACGTCCGGAGCTTCGCGGCCGCCGGGCTGGCCAAGGGGCATGACCCGCGCGCCGTCGACCCGCTGATCGAGGCGATGCGGGCGTTTCCCGATAGTTCGGCGGCCGACGCCGCCACGGCGCTCGGGGAGATCGGCGACCCGAAAGCGGTCCCGGGCCTGATCGAGACGCTCGGCGCGAAGGCGGACGCCTCTCGCCGCGCGGCCGCCCATGCGCTCGGGGCCCTGAAGGACCCGCGGGCGGCCAAGCCCCTGGTGGACGCCCTGCGTCAGCCGGCGCCGCTCGGCTCGGACGGCCGCACGTACCAGGAGATCGCCGAGGCGCTGGTGGCCATCGGGGAACCGGCCGCCGGGCCGCTCGTGGAGGCGGTCGGACAGGGCAGCGAAGACTTCTGGCCGCGCCTCGGCGAGGCCCTCTCGCGCCTCGACAACCCGCCGGTCGATCGGATTCTGCAATCGCTTCGGTCGGGCGACCCGAAGGTCCGTCGCGCGGCCACCGTGGTCCTGGGTTATCTGGGCGAGCGGGCGACGGCATCGCTTGTGAAGATGCTCGGCGACGAGAGCGCGGCGGTGCGCGAGGCCGCAGCCGATGCCCTCGGGCGCACGGGCGGCACGCCGATGCTGGCACCGCTGGTGGCGGCCCTGACCGACGAGGACGAGGCCGTGCGCGAGTCGGCCGAGGGGGCGCTGGAGCCGATGGCGGAGCAGGCGCTTCCGATGCTCCTGGAGGCGATTCGCGGCCAGGCGCCGCCGGAGACGGCCGCGGCGGTCCGGCTGCTGGCGGCCGTCGGGCCGAAGGCGGTCGATCCGCTCCTCCCGCTCCTCAAGGACGCCGACTGGCGGACCCGGTGGGTGGCCGTCCAGGCGCTCGGACGCCTGCGGGACCGGCGGGCGGTGCTGCCCTTGATCGAGGCCCTCGCCGATCCGCACTTCTACGTCCGCAAGGACGCGGGCGAAGCCCTGGAAGAGATCGCCGGCCGCCGCTACGGCGCCGACGCCGCCCTGTGGCGGGAATGGTATGCGAAGGAAGGCAAGTCGTAGGCCTGCCCTGAGCCTGCCGAAGGGCGGGTGGCATGGTCAACCCCCGGCCGTTTGGGGGTGACCATGCTTGCGGCCGGGTAAGCCGCCGCTCGACGCCGGAAATTCGATAGTATGCGATATATTCGGCGCGGCCCGCGCGCGAAAAAGGGGTCGCACAGACCCCTCAACCCCCTTGGCGCTAGCGCCAGGGCGGTTTGAAAATTTTTTTCGGGGAAATTCCACAAAATACCGTAGGTGATTTTGGGCTTTTAGAATTTTTTCAGGGCCTGATTTTCATTTTTCAGGGTCGAATTTCGCGTTTTCGTTCTCGAGAATATATACTATAATGTCGAGGCGATTTCTGGCATGCGGTTTGCGCCAAACGGTGCCCCATCGGCAACAAACCACCATCGGTTGGGGCGCTGCCTTGCCCTGGTAGGGGCGAGATATATCTCGCCCGGCCGTTGCCGTGGCCCTGCCTGATCCGAGCCGCGACAGCTATGGCCTGCCCTGAGCGCAGTCGAAGGGCCTGCCCTGAGCGCAGTCGAAGGGAGCGGTGCTGTTGTTGACGTGCCTTGTCGTAATATCGCGACACCGCCCTGCTCTCCGGATTGCCGCGCTCAGGACTGCGACCTTGACTGCACCGGACGATCCGGCTACCGTGCCGGCATGGCTCGAACCGCCTGGCTTCATCCAGGGACCCGCCGCACCAACCGGGGAGTGGGTTCAGTCGGGATGGAAAGCAGTATTGTGTCCCCCGATAATCGATATCTGTTCAGCCCCTTTATCCCCCTATCCGCCAGGTGGGAGCATGCGGCTCATCATCGAAGAATAAACCAAGGGGGAACGCTGCTGCAACGTTCGTGCGAACTGCCACTGCTGGTCTTCGGATAGGTTGGCCAGAATGCGCGCCCACTTCACATGCCGCTCCAGCGCTTTCCCCTCAACGTACCCTTCTCCTGCGGTGCCAGAGGCGAGGTAGGTCCCCAACCCAATGAGTGCCGCCATCCAAGGCGGCGCGCCAAGCAGATATGACCCAATCCCTGCCACGGGACTGGCACCCTTGAAGCCTTGTATTATGTGCAACCCATTCAGGCACGCCTCCTGAAGTGCCACCCAATCGTTCTTGAACTCGTCTGCAAGGATGGCGGCATCGAACGTGCGCCCAGCGATGACCGCTTCATAGTGGGCTTGGGCTTCGATCTGCCTCTGGCGAGCCATCTGGATAGCCATCTCATGACGATGTGCTGCTTCTTCGGCTTGCTGCCTTCCGGCCAACAGGATGGCCCTCGCCGCCTGCACTTGACTTTGTGCCGCTTCTTCGTCTTGCTTCCTTCTTCTTGCGCGCGCGGCGCGCTTGGCCCGAACACTCTCCGCGAAAAGGCAACACGAGGTCCAGAACGCCGGCCACCACACGCGCTTCAGGTTCAGCCAGAACAGTTGGTGCTTGGCAAACTGGACAAGTCCTGCGCAACGAGGACAGGTGAGAGTGCTATACCGCTTCGAGAACGGAACCTCGAAACGTTCGTAACAGGCAGGACACTCAAAACGGACAAGCTCCGCACCTCGGGCTGAGAACATCGCTCTTCCCCTTTCGACGTGCGGACGCATGATGCCACGATTCAGACGCCACGTCAAGCACGCAGACTGCTTTGCGCCCGTGCGGCAAAAGGCCCTTCTCTGGCGAGCGCGCCATTGAGGGCATGGCATGTCCGAAAAACACGGTCCACAAGGAGTTTCTTGACTCCTGTATGCCATGATGTATAGTGACGGTACCAGAGGCTGAACCGGCTGCCTGCATTCGCAGGGGGCGAAGGCGTCGGCAGGTTCGCTTCACGACATATTGAGGCTGTCCGCCAGGGCGATCTCCGGGGGAGCGTGGCTCCGGGGACCGCCCTTTTTCTTTTTGCCACGACCCGCTTGACGAGCGGAAAGGAGCAAGACATGAAGAGGTCACGCATATTATGCATTGGTGTTGTGCTTGTAGTGTCTATTTGCCTGGGACAGAGGACTTCTTTGGCCGCACTTCCGCAGGGCTATAAGATTGAGGTTCTGGGGGGGCAGGCAACGGCCATCAACAACCGTGGTGATATTGCTTTCAGCCCGGACCGGGCCATCAACAATCTGGGGCAGACCGTGGGGCGGGTTGATGAGCAGACTATCCAAACGGGTATCAACGACACAGGCCAAGTCTGCGGTTACCGCGTAGTGCTTGACGGTACGAACTGGAATGAACACTCGTTCTTCTGGGAAGGGGGTGTGGCTACAGACCTGGGAGTGGGGGATGCCTATGGCATCAACAATAGTGGGCAAGTTGTCGGACTTGCTGGCTCGGGCGCAATGTTCCGCTGGCAGAAAGGCCGCGGCTTCTTGGGGTTTGGGCAGGGACTACCGGGGGCCGATGGCTTACCTCGCGCAATTAACGACCTTGGCCAAGTAGTGGGTGAGTGTCCTTCCGCCCTCGGCTTTGGTCGCGGGTTCCTATGGACCAACAGCACGGACGACTGGCACACCGACATGGGCCAGATCATTGACCTTGGAATGCCATTTGGGGCAGATGAAGTTGACCCGCGGGATATTAACAATGTGGGCCAGGTTGTTGGAGAGTACAGGGGCCAGCAGCTAGGCGGATCGTGGCATGCATTCCTTTGGGAGAACGGTACTTTCGTGGACCTCCAGAGCTACCTGCCGCTAGACTCTGATCCTCAACCGTATCGCGCTATGGGCATCAATGATAGCGGCCAGATTGTCGGCGTGCTATATGGAGGCGGGAGCTTCATAATGACTCCGACGCCCGAGCCCGCCACGCTGTCGCTGCTGGCCCTGGGGGCAGTTGCCCTGTGCCGCCGAAGAATTGTGGGCTTCAGAGTTCCCGCCGGGTAGTCAAGGGAACTTTGTCAGTTGCCATCCGTAAACTCGAAAACGACCTTGCCGCCATCCTGTGGGACTTTGCGAACCACGATTCTTATTTGCCGTGCTAATCCGCGCGGAAGCACAGTTCCTGGTTCACATTCTATGATTGCGTCACCATCCAAGAAGGACTCAGGATTGATGGAGCAATCTGGTGACCCCAGGGTATTGGCGCGGCCTCTATAGTGTAGGTGGTGGCGCTGTGGCGAAGGGGAGGGGTCGTGCGTAATCATGTCCTGGGAACCAGGATTGGGGCACGAGACTAAGTCGTACTGATTCTCCCAGAAGACCATCTCAAAGTTCACCTTGGTTTGCAGGCCAATATCAGCCATTTGAAGTGTGCCTCTGCCGCAGAATCTTTCCTGAGCTATCGCTTCCATTTGGAATCTCCTTTGTTGAAGGCGCACAGTCGGCTAGAGGAAGTCAAATCAGGTGAGAAGCCAGCGGGAAATCGCGCGTTTTTCCGCTGCAAATTCCTAACTGCTCAACTGGCTACTTTCACCAAACGCATCCACAGTATTATATGACGCAGCGCAGAAATAGTCAAGGGCTGGAGGCCAAGAAACACCAAGAAGCCAGATCAGGCCACATGCTTATCTCTGCCACTGATGGGTCTTTGGGCGACACAATGAGTTCCGGTGACAGGATACTTATCTCCCGCGTCCGCCCGGTGGAGTTCCGGGGGATAAGTATCCTGTCACCGGAACTCCCCCGGAACTCCCCGGAACTCGGAACTCCGTCAAACGTTAAGACCCTTGAACAGCCCGCCGCACGGCCTGTTCGATCTCATGACCCAACGCCCACCCGCGTAGTTCGTATTTTAGAAAGTGTTGCCTTGCCCAGGCTGAATGATCGGGATCGCGTGCATCGATCATGGATGCCACGTGGCACGTAACCGCCCAGACACTTGCGAAAGGCTTGCTGTCGCGATTAACGAACGTCCTGCAAATCGGACACCGCAACATGTCCTTCATCTTGCACCTAGATCTTTCCATGGCGCACTCGATGAGTCCCAATCCACCGTAATCTGTAGTTCCTCTGGTATGGATTCTGGCAGCAAGGCAATTGGAATGTAAGGTTGTCCGATGGGCCAGTCTTCCGGGGCGCCACGCGGCCTGAACTGAACCGTCAGAGTGTGCTCTTTGGCGACACGCTCAACAATCACGTATATTGGCTGCTGCAAATCGGCATCATTCTCTGGATGTAGGGGAAGCCCGACGTGGGCGTTGACCGGTACCCTGTCAATGTGGACGGTGACCGTTGAAGGCCACGGTTTGGGCACTCGCCACTTGGGAATATACAGCTCGAACGGCGCATCGCCGATCATGGCATCCCATCTCAGTTTGTTGTTCGTCTGCTTTGACGCGTGTAGTCTTGTGGTGCTCATGGTCAACCTCCTCACGAGTTCCGTTGACCCACACCTTATCTCCCGTCCGTGGCTCCAAAGCCATAAAGCCATTGGGATACAATACGATTTTCCTGAACCCGGGAAAACCGGAGCGCCCGCCCAGGAAATAAACAGCCTTGTGCCCCCGATGGCACCAGGAACCTGGCGGGCGGCCTCTTGGCCGACGGCGGAGCAACCGGCGGCGAACAGCCAGGGGGCTTGCAGTCCTTGCGGCCCATTGTTCCCCCAAACCGGAACCGATGGAACCTTAGCATTGTCCCGGCGAGCCCGCGCTTCTGCCACCTAAATATTGCCGCGCGGCGAAAGGGGATCGCAAGGTCGCGGTTCGCGTGGCCCTACAGCATGCGAGCCACGCGACATTTCGGCCGTTCAGCCTGAAAGGCTGAAACGTAACAGCCCTGGGCAACGCCCAGGGACATGGGCGAATACGGCGACCTTCTATTCGTGTGATTTGTTCAAGGCCTGAAAGGGCGTAACGGCCCTGTGGCCATGCCCATCCCGTGCCGCCCTTTCAGCACTTATTGGGGACACACTTATTGGTAGAGTCGAGGTCTGGCGCAGCGGCGGACGGGCACGGGGAGTTGCTGTTGCCGGCGGCTTTCGCCCAACGCCGGTGCCTCGTTCCGTGCCGTGCTCCG
>Ga0209777_10008969_pt1 | contig 10856 bp, 6 predicted proteins | sample FrelakmetHBP12HB_FD_187147 | JGI IMG/M metagenome (GOLD analysis project Ga0209777, IMG submission 187147) | Freshwater lake sediment microbial communities from the University of Notre Dame, USA, for methane emissions studies -HBP12 HB (SPAdes)... | ecosystem: Environmental > Aquatic >... | reverse complement strand
GTGCGATCACGATATTACGTGCAATTGCGATACCCTTACCCTGTTCGAGCAATGCGAATCCATATTCTTCTCTCATCTTGATATTTTCGATATCACGTTCTGGATCTGTCCATCTGTCTGTCGTAACAGGCATTGACTGACCGATCACTCCGCAACGTTCAGAGTCAACCATCATAAGGTTACATCTGCTGCCTGAACCAGTTGTTTCGTTTCCGAACGCTCCGTATGAGAACGGTACGTACTGAGTTACGATAACTTCTAGTGGGCCTGGCAGATATCTTGGTGCAATATTAAACGTTGCTCCAAGTGGGTTCAGAGTCTGTGTCCAAGGTGATGCGCCCTTAATACTATTAGAAGAAGTAGCGTTATTACCTGTAGCAGTTGTTCTGGTACCTAGACCGTTATGAGTTGTTCCCCATGCTTCCTGATAGTTACCCTGAGGAGCCTTACGAGTTGTAATCGTGGCACCAGCAAGGACAACTTCACGCATTTCTGCATCTGTCATGAAGGTCTTCCATGCCATTGGGTGCATGAGAAGAACGTCTGGGTTAAATCCTCTGTTCAACAGCCAAGCGTACATTTCAAATGTATCGTTTGCTGTCATTGAACCGTTCTGAGCTCCAGTGATATCACGGCCAGTTGTTACACCAGCATATGCATTTGAAGGTGTCATGTTGTCAAAGACGTCATAACCCATTTCACTGATAAGCTTTGCGGCTGTTCTTTCCTTGTGTCTTGCCAATGCGCGTCCAGCTGCACGCAGCCAAACATTCACGACATCCCACAAGTTATCTCTTAGGACTTCGTCAGTTAGGGAAATCTTGAGTCCGTGCTTGTCAACAGTAAGAGCAATCATGTCTCCACCGTCCAAGTCCAGAGTTCTCTCAGGATATTCTCCACCCTGTCCGATACGTCCAGCTTCTAGGGCACCTAGTGCACCAATCTGAATCCTTGCGCCTCTCTCAATAGTAATCGTCTGGAATAGACGATCGCAGATAAAGAGGTTAGGTTCAATGGCTTCACGAACTACAACTTCAACAGTCATAGGCACGAAACGCATTAGGTCTTCTCTAGTTACTAAGTCCTTAAACTCATACTTATTAACGTTGCCATCCTTATCAAGAATTCTTCCCCTATTTTGGAAAGCATCATACACATTGTAGAACTTAGTTCTACTTTCTGTATCCTGTAAGGTTTCATGGGCAACTTCGTCTTTAATTGATTGAAATAACATAATAGTTGTCTCCTTATGAAACCAACAGTTGAATTCTTACAATACCGAATGCGCCTGAGCGAATGGCAGTGTAAATCTGTTCCACTGTAGGAGCAGTTCCAGTTCCGATAGCGATACAATTGTATACGAAGTCGAATAGGAATTTTGGCATACCAGCAGTTTGTGTACCTGGCATACCTGATCTCGGATAAGTCTGAACATCTTCAAGTCCATCTTTTGGCCATCTGCTGTCGATCTCGAGGATCTTTCCAACAGTCTGAGCTGTGTGAGGATATGAAGCTGATGTTGACAGGGAGTTTGCACCCCACTGAATCTTGTAGTTTCCAATTAGGTCGGAACTTACAAATACACCATTTCTGAACACATCAGAAGTACTAACCTGAAGATAAGTAAAGGCCTTATTAATAAGTCTCCACTTAAGCTGATTAGCATAATCTGCGTTAGGGAATGTTGGGTTTACACCAGCATAAGGTGATCTACTGCCACCATCCTGCTTGCAGAAAGGCATTTCGACATACCAGTCTGTCAATACGTGTCCACCGTCTACATGCATTCTATAGTTTAGCCACTTACCAGCAATGTCCTGATACCAATCATGGAATGCTACTCCAACAGGAGCAGCTACAGGAGTAACAAACGCATCACTTGCAACAGCATATGCGCCAGTTGGGCATATTGTCTGAGCGGTAACGTCATCAGCTGTGTAATAACCAGTACATAGAGTACCACCATTACAAGGCACTAAAAGTGCATTGATATGCATATCGTAACCAAAAAAGTCATCATCGATTTTTGCTGTTAGGAGGGCTCCGCCAATTTCTGGTGCCTGGAATCCAACGTTGACTGATCCAGATGAACCTGGGTTAACTATTCCAGAAACTGGAGTAGTGTCTTCAGCCGACAAAGCAGAAACGATACGACCCTTCGGAATCACGATATAGTCTGTGGTGCTTATGTCCCAAAGTTGCACTGGCAGGTACTTATTAACCCCGTAATAAGCCGCTGGTCTGATACCTTCGCTCTGCTCGAAACGCCATGAACGAATGTCTGACAACGCGAACTTAGAGGGTCTCGGTCTGAGATCCTGCTTCATGCTTCGGTTAGCACTAAATGGCAATCCAAAGTTACTAATAGCCATTATTTAACCTCCACAAGTCTATTATCTTGTCCGAAAATTGACCAAGGGTCTTTCTTCGTGTTTGCATCCTGGAGAGCTGTCGTTGATGCAGCGCCAGATTGCAGAGTAGGATCCTGAACGCGATCCTTATTATCCACGGGTTTTTCCGTAGTAGTTTCAATTCTAAGATCTGCTAGAGCGTCTACTAGACTTTGGGTCTGACGACTTTCAAGTTTTTGTACTGCTGTCGCGCGATCTTCGTTAGTATCGGGCTTTTTGAGATCAACTATGTTATTGATTATCGCAGTTCTTAGAGTTTTCTCCAAAGAAGCTACTTGATCAATATATCTGTTAACTTCATCTTCCCTTGCAGTTAGTATAGTCACCTGTTCTGCATTCTTGTCTTCCAGCTCTTTGATTTTCTTTGTATTAGCCTCTGAAGCAAGCTTAGTACTATCCTGTAAAGACTTTAGGGCAACAACGAGTTCGTCCTTTTTCATCTTCTCTGGATCGGTCTCAACTGCATCGGTCGCAAGCTTTTCAGCTGGAGCAACCTTATCTTCTGCTGGGACATCAAAGTCTGGTTCTGCTGCAAATAAATCATTAACAGCCTTAATTTCTTCTGCTGTCCATGCATCATGCAGGCCATACAAAGGATCAAGGGCATTAATGTAATCTACAGCATCTTGAGTAAATAGAGAGTCTTTTGAACTCGCCTCTACTCCAAATCTCTTGGCTTTTCTTTTTAGACAAGCCATGATTTTTCCCTTAGCGCTTTCTGGTAACTTTGCTTGTGAAAGTCTGGCAAGGCCATTTCGAACGTGAGCAGCATCAGCCGCTGGGAACTTACGTACTTTTTGGTCTCCGCTTCCTGCAACATAACAGAATGCACTATCTGGGAGTTTATTTCTTGACGCTGCATTTAAAACGGCATCTGTCATACTAAGCTCCTGATTTAGATCTGCTAAAATGGTTTCTCGGTTGTCCAAGAAATCTTTATATGGAACGAAACCAAAACCAACGTCGATCTGGTCAATACCAGCCCAATCGTCAGCAGGCTCATTTACAAAAGAACATTCCACATAGTCTATCTGATCGATGATCCAATGAACTCGTTTGCCCTTATCACTATAAGAGCCTTTCTTATGTTCACAAAGACCATCCTCGATAATATTTTGATTGCATTCACTGCAAAGCACTTTTGAACTTCTTGATCCAACCGATACTGTTTCATATCTGCCATCAAGAATCTTTTCAATAGCCGCTTGGTCAGTAATTTTTGAGGTCAATTCAATGTAATCTGCTGGTTCTCCCACATTGTCGCTTCTGGCAATCTGGGCACCAACGATACGACCAATGGGATCCCCAAGTTTATCATGACCCCTAAGTGTTGGTTTTTTAAACGGTTCTAACCAGGATTTATAACCATCATTTACAGCCTTAGAGGTGTAATTGAGGGCATTCCTATTGATAAAATCGTTAAAGTGAGTCGCCTTAATTTTGACTAAGATCGACTTCGGCAAGCTCATCATTGAAGTCATATATACCCTTTTCACTTATATTACATTTGCAATTGTACTTAAACGGCGGTATCTGGATATACTTAATGTCAGATAAGGCCACTTGAGTTGGGGCATGCAAGTTACAATCGTCCGCATTAACTAGTATAGTCATATAACCGAGTGATTTATAAACAAGTAGCCTTGCTAGGTTCTCGGACTTTTCTTTCTGTAAGTTTAGAAAGTCTTTAACCTCGTCTGCAAAGACGTTAACTTTTACATCATCGTCCAACTTTGATGCAGATCTGGAAACCTTATCCTTTAAGAGAAGTTCAACTTCATCAAGATATCTACTAACGTCTCCATTTAGTGGAGGAACTACGAGGTGATTATAGTCACAAAGACTCTTAATCATATCCTGTGTATAGTCTCTTAAAGTCTGACGAGCACCAGCAACTAGCTTCTCGGACAACTTGTTAGTATTTAAGACACTAGCTCCACCATTATCCTGGAGATAGATATTAATCTTACTAGTTGAGTCGGTTATTAAAGTTTCAATACTATCTTTCGTAAATTTAGGTCTACCAGTGGACTTACCATGTTGATTCTCAGGAGCAACTTTAGTATTAGTAGCCTTAGTTGCCTTTGGAGCTCCAATTATCTTATGGGTAACCTTAGTTACAGAATGACCACCTGCAGGAGGCTTAGGCAAACCTTGAGTTCCGCCAGCTTTTTCTCCCCCTCCACCACCAGTTCCAACCCCTGATGCTGATTTTTCTTTTCCCTTCATCTTGGCAATTTGAAGCATAATAGCTTTCTGGGCCTCGATCTTTGGAATATCGATAAGTCTAAGGAATGTATCCTCATCATGGATCTTAGTCTCATAGTCAAGTTCATTTCTTGCTTCTTCTCTTGTTATCATATTGTTCTGCCACTTGGCTATAATATTAGTTTCTTTCTTAATTTGGGCTTCAAGATCGATTTCAGAGAAACTGAAGTCGGCATCTTCCATATTAGGATCGAAGCCACCATCAAGCATTATCTCTCTAAATAGATCCAACTCAAGCCTAGTCTTAATTATCTGTTGGTATCTTTTAGTAGTAGTCTGCATTGAAGTATCTAGAACTTGACTAGTACTTCTGTTACTTGTGTCAGACTCACCCATTGCTACAGGAGAAACCCCAAGACCTGCATATATTCTTGATTTGAAGTGATTACAGAAAGAAATTAGATCAACTGGAGTATTATTATTAGAAGGAACCTCAATTGTGTGATTACCAGGGACGACCAGCATACCATAAGCTGGCATATTATTAATTGTAGCTATAGCCTGATCAATTTCTCCTGGTGCTGCTGGCTGCTCTTTGTTTCCTACTTTATATAGAAATAGCGGAATTGAGTACTGATAGCCGAGGATTTCAAGTTCTTCTTCGAGTTTTCTTAAGGCTCTAACATCATCAAGAACAGGGTAGAATTGAGATTGTCCTGCCAAAGTTCCTGGAATTCTATTATAAGCAATGTGTATTACTTCTCGTTCATCCCAGTAGGTACTCTTTCCTCTAATGAACTGCTTATAATTTACAACTTGTCCAGCATCATTGACTCCAAAGTGTATAGTTGAAGCATCAGCAATGAACAAGCCAACTACGGGATCATACTCACGACCGTAAAGAAAATAGGGTTTTCCAAACCTTGATTTTGTCCTAGATCTAACTTTAACAATATAGCAGTTACCATAGGTAACTAGTTGGAGAGCAATAGCATTCATAACTTCATAGAAAGGAACACCAGTTAGGTTTTCCATTTCTTTCATTCTCTTTGTAATATGTCTTTGAAGTCTTTGATTCTTGGAGATAAACTCGTAGCCGTTCTTAAGGATCTGTTCACTGAAAATATTAACTGCTCTGCTAAGTATGCCATCCATCGTGACTGCATTCGAGATGGTTGGAAAGTCATACTCAGGTCTAAGGAACATTACATTTTTACGAACCTTAGAGATACTCTGAGATTGATTTATATAGCGAGTGCCTTGGAACTTGCCAGTTGGATCTTCAACATCTCTCTTATCAGCAAGTTGGCCATTGGCCATTATATGCATGTCATTAACTGGATTACCAAGTACGCCCCTTAAGGCCCTTTGTATAATGTTCATTTATTATATATTCCTGGCTCTAACTTGTAGGGCCCATTGAACTATGGCTGCTGGAGTTGGTGAATTCGGACAGTCAGCATTAAGATTCGAAGGGTTACTAGATGTAATATTGGTTCCATGAATAGAGTCAGCGCCAGTTCCACCAACAATTAGAGCATCAACCACATCCAAAGGATAACCATAGAACTTATTTAGAAATCCCCTAACTGAACTGTTTGTTAAAACGGCCAATGTGTTCTTAGTCGCATCTTGTAGTATAGTTCCATCAGCTCCAACAGTCACTCCCATTACAGATGCAGGATCAGTAGTTGCGCCTGACTGGAGAACAGAATTAGGAGTTGTCGGGTTACCTGGCAGAACCTGGGGAGTATTTAAGTTTGTCCCAGTTGATGATGTCTGGGGTAAAAAACAAAGATCAAAACTGATCATTGCAGCCTTAAGCTTAACTAGTAAGTCCCTAAACCAATATAAAAACTCTAAGTCCTTAATATTATTAGGAAAATCAAAAGCTTTCATATATCCAAAATCCCCAACTTTGGCTCCAATATAACCTTTAATCTTTTCAAATAACTCAGCAAATAAACCAAAATCACTAACATATTTCCTTATAATTTCCAGTAATTGTGATAATGGCAAGCATTTGGCCCATATTGAATTTTGACCATATTGGGCTTGTCTCTCAATTTCATTAAGTAAATCATTAATTATTGAATCCCTAATAGCAAACAGTAGTTCCTGCAGAACCATTAGAATAGCTCCAATGACTCCATCCATAATTTCTTTGATAAAATCAGGAATAGCAAAGGATAGTTTTTTAACTTTTGATCCTAAGATTGTTATAATAACATCAACAAAGACTATTACAAAATCTATCCATTTATTAAAATCTGTTTGTGCTTTAGCTATATCTTTAGCGGCGTCTGACAGATCTTTTGTAGCTGTACTACTTAAAAATAAACCATAAATGCCTTGCACAAGACAACATAATAATTGAGGATTCTCAAACCAACTCGTTAGTACAGTAACAACATCTTGAGACATTGCTCTTAAAATTGGTTTATCTACTCCAGCAATCATGTTATCAAGCATTGGCCTACTAGTGGCTTTATAATTAGCAAATGATACCGATGCTGCTTTAAGAACTTCCTGGACTGAACCTGGGGCATTTGAAATAGCTGTCAGAGTATCATCTATTCTACCCTGATTTTGTGCAATTATGTCAGCATTGCTATTAGGACTATTTGAGTTAATCGCCATTTTTCGCCTTTCCTTCTGCAGTCAACTTATTAGCCGCTTCATTATTATAACGTAATGCAAATAACTGGTCCTTCAAATCAGCTGTATTTTGTTTGAACTGCTTAGTCTGGTCATTATCAACAACTATTCTGCAAAGAAATTTTTCAGTCTCAACGTGATCTCTTAGTTTCTTTGAGAAAGGAATCAGTAAGACTGCACCAGCAACATAACCATTTTTAATCATATTCATATTAAGCGACCTCCATATTTACTGTACCAAGATTACTAGATGTAGACTTATAAACATAATAATTTTCAGTATACGCATTAGTGTTGGTAATTGATAAGGAGGTTGGAGCATCAAATATTCCAGGTGCTCCATTAATTGCTATATTTGCATCACCAAGCCTAGAAGGATAAGCATACACTATATATTCTCCAACACCAACTGTAATAGTAAAGTTATTAGTAATAACATTAGAAATTGTTTTATAATAAAGTCCTGTAATTGTTGGGGCATCATATGTTGTCTGAGTAGAGGCTCCCCAATATCTATAGTTAGAAACAGCTGTTGAACCAGTAACAGGGACAGGATTAGAAACTGGTATATTCTCTGTTTGCTCAGTAACAGATGGTATAGGCGTACTAACAGGCGCTGGGCTATTAATGGTTCCATATGCTGGGCCAGGAGATCTCGTTGGATCAGTTGGCGATAGAGCGTCTGCTACAACAGCATTTACAACAGTTGTTGCATTCTGCAAACATTGAGGTGGAACCCCCAAGCCAGCAGCATTCTGAGATGGTACTCCACTAAGAGTATCCGAACATGTCGGTACAGAAGCATCAAATAGAGAATCCATTAAATTAGACATTCCACCTAGTTTGCTGTCTCTATCCACTCCTGGATTTACAGGGGCAGGTGCAGGTGGACAAGGTTGAAGATCAACACAATGACAATGCGATATATCAACCATTGGTTTATATTTTGTAGGATCCCAAAGTTTCCTTGGAGGAATACACAATAAGAAACATCTGAATTTTGTTAAGGCTTTATTAACTGGCCCATTTAGTTTCAAACAATCAGGACTCTTAACAGTAAAAGCACCAGCTCGATCTCCGCAACCTCTTTTTAGATTTTTAAAGAAGCATATAATTGAATCCAAAGGATTGGCAATCATGAGTCTAATGGGGTTAATGATACTAAGATCGACCATGTATTTAGGCCATAACATGTTGAAGAAGAAGTTCTGAAGAATTTCAATAACCATTTGAGCCAATTGCTTGGCATAGTTATCTTCTATCTTAGCCGTTTGATCTGCTATCGGTTGTGAAGGAGATGAGGGAGCACTTTTAGCTACTTCCCAGGTCTTAGCTATATCTCTTGTCACATCACTACAATTAAGATAACTGCCTTTAAGAGAGCCATCACCAGTTAAAGCAGCTAGGAATGGATCATACCCCATAGTAAGTATCGAGGCATGATCTATTAAAGCCATAGCCGTATCAAATATATCTTTTGTAATTGTGCTACCATCACCTGTTGGACTCAGGGATTGCACTGCCGCCTTAAGAGTTGAGTTATTTGGATCTACAGGAATTGCCATATCTTTAGTTAGTTGATCGATCATGTCTTCTATTTGTTTAGATAGACCTTCCATTTCAGCCACATGAGAAAGAACTCCACTAAGATTATCGGCGACAGTTGTATCAGGAGTAGTTCCAGTTGTAGAAACAGCTGATGGGGTTGTGTCCTCGGGTTTAAATTGAATACGACCCAGGACCTGTAATTGATCCAGAATTTCTGGCGGAATTTGTCTATTAATAAGATCAGCTGGACTTATAAATTGCTGGGGCATTATCGTTTCCTCCAACCTGGGCCAATGTTACCAAGTCTTATACCTCTCCCACCTAAGATGTCCCCTAACTCAGATAGACCACCTGATTCCAATTTATTTGGGGCACCAAATTCTATATTTGGTCTACTGCCTGGATAGTATGCTTTTGTTGGGGTATGAAATCTTTTATTTTTAACTGGTTTTTCGGGATCTCTAAGATTAAGAGTATTACTAGATGTTGGTCCTGTGTAATCTTGTTGTCTTTCAGGATATGATTTAAGTCTTGGGTCATTCATGAATTGAATATTAAACTTAACCCTAGATCCGCCAACTAGTTGTCCGTACTCTTTCTGAAATCCATAGATAGCAAGATTAAAGGCATCTAAGATATGATCCTCGCCATCATAGGTATAATCACCCCTGACAGTAACATTCTTAATAACGTAACCTCTCATCTGACCAATTAGTCTTACCTTTTCATCTTCTTCTTTAGGAAGCAGAAATAGTCCTTCCTCCATAGTGAGAACTGACAAACTAACCATCAAAGACTTATTGCGCTTCTTTACCATTCTCTGAAGAACAGGATCATAGTGTTCTACTGAAGCTCCAGAATCTATGACTTTAAGTTTCTTACTCATATTTAGACCTGGATGATCAAGTCCATAAAGACTAAGTTCTTCTATATTAGTATCCCCCGCACCATAATCAACATAGACATAATCTATATGCAGAGTAGTCATCAGTCTTATAATTTCTTCTCTTGTATTTCTTTGTGTTGATTCCTTGGCCTTAATGCCTTTCCTATAGAAGAGTCTAAACTTCCCTGTAAAATCTATGGTAACATCAGTTCCTTGAGCATCATCATAATATTGAATTAAGGTGGGATATTTACAATACTCAACTACTACTATTTGTCCGCCGTTAATATAACTGTTCCAGTCAACTCCAATTATATACATATTTCCATCTGTCTGTTGAAAACCAGGATCAAAAACATCTGGATCAACTATATTGACTTCACGACCATATTTTATTAATGATCTATCTACTTGTGTCTGTTTATAGACTCCTCCGAATTCTTCACCAAATTCAGCTCCATATTCTCGAGCATAGGTATCAGAAGGAGTGATAGCTTTAACTTGAAATTCTGTACTCTCAGTTATAGGCTTGCCTTGTTCCTGGGCTTTAGCAATTGAGAGCCATCTATTATTATCAGGATGCCATGATGGGTGATGGCTTCTAAACCAGCCAAGTTCTTCAGCCTTAGTAAACCATTCCCAGAAAAGTTCTCGTTTTCCTGATGGAGTTGAACAAATTCTAAGACGACACTCGGCATGAGTAGTCCAAATTGGCATAATAACCTGTTCAATGATCTCTCTTGGAATGTAGTCCATCTCATCCAGGAAGATCATATCAGCTGATAAGGATCTCATTGAGGTACCCTTATTTGAAGACGATATACCAATAGTGTGACCTTCAATAGTAGAACCATTCTCAAATTCAATAGTCTGAGGATCTGATGATCTGATTTTTTTTACTAGACTACTAAGTAGGGGAGAATCGGCAATTAGGGCAGCATATGTAGTCCAAAGCTCATTAATCTGGGTATCATACGGAGTAGCAATAATTACTCTAAATGGCAACTGTTTCTTGGTTTCGCCTCTTATCATTCTAACCAAGGGCCACGCTCCACACCACCAAAGGGTATCAGCACACATAGTAACAGATTTACCAGAACGTCGGCCCCAACAAGTTATTATGTGTGCTGATACCCTTTGGTGGT
>Ga0209777_10008968_pt1 | contig 10856 bp, 11 predicted proteins | sample FrelakmetHBP12HB_FD_187147 | JGI IMG/M metagenome (GOLD analysis project Ga0209777, IMG submission 187147) | Freshwater lake sediment microbial communities from the University of Notre Dame, USA, for methane emissions studies -HBP12 HB (SPAdes)... | ecosystem: Environmental > Aquatic >... | reverse complement strand
TGAAAGGATTTGACAAAGACCATGCACTCCCGGAGCATTGGGAACTAATAGGGCTGTGCTTGGAGTACAACCTTCGCCACCTTAAGTCTCTTCACCGGTTTTATAATGAGAGGATGACTGCAGGACTCTGGGTCCACGTTGCCCTTAGCGGCATGAACCTAATGGCCGACTTCGTGCTGAATAAGTATATGAATCGGATGAAAAGGGGAGAGCCGCCGAATTGAGCCTCAAGAAGTTTGAAAAAATGACATATGCATCTGATTGAGAATAGTCATTTAGTAGTTATCCAAAACGGACCTGACAACGCCCTTGTGATCGTCCTTTAGAGAATATACATTGTGATCGCCTGAGACATCTATGCTCAGTATGCCCAGGCGGGTGTTCATGAGCCCCACCATGGCCGACACTCCCCTATAGCTAACTTCAAACCCCTCCTTGTCCAGGAAGCTGTAGACATCCTCTGTTGTGTAAGTCCCATTGCTTAAGAACAGCTTCAAAACGGCCTTCCTGATTCCAATGCCGTCCCGCTTTAGATAATTCCTGAGCCTCTCTTGAATTCGTTCCTCAGCGTTCTCCATCCGGCAAGTTCACCGCCCTGTGGAATGAATCAAAGGATTATAAAGGTATTCTCTCCACAATTAGCCCGCCCTCTAGAGGATATCGCTCAACTATTGAGATATTGAGGCCTTTGCCTTTTAACTCTTTCGAAATTTCCTCCAGAATGGGGGCGTATATATCCATCTCATCCCCAGAGGATAAGTACATCTCATGAGGAACACCCAGCTCCTCCAGGGTTCTTTGTGCTCTGTCCAAATCTCCGACTATGACGCCGTGAATCAGCGTCCCATCCTCAGTTGGCAAGTCAAACTTCCTGGCTACCCTCTGAGCCCTTCTCTTCAACCGCTCTCTTAATTGAACGGCGTCCTTGAACCGGGAAGTGCAGAAGTGAAGCTTAAGATTCACATCCATAAAATGTCTTCTGGCCATCTCCTCGCTTCCCAGGGCTCCGCAGTGGATCTCTTGGGCCTCGAAACCCAAGCCTTTCAGCCTCTCTGCATTGGTCTCCGAGAACTCTAGTTCATTGAGGTTCAAAAAGGCTCCTGCGTTCTTGACAGCCTCAACAATCTCCGGTGCCGGTGCCAGGGCGGGTATCTCCACTCCGGCCTCCATGCCCAGAGAGATTGCGTCTGACAGGGCCTCTTGTAAGCCAACAGGATTCGACCAGTCGTCCAGGGGAGGGTGAAGCCTTATTTCGTCCAGTCCTGCCTTAGCCAAATTTTTTAGCATTTTCCCGTCTGGGATGACACCAGTATACAGATGGATGTGGTGTTCAGGCCCGAACTCCCCTTTAAGGGCAAAGATACAATCCTTTACAAAATTCAACTTGAGCAACGGCTCTCCGCCGGTGATGCCAGTGCCCAAAGCTCCTATGGACCGGGCTTCCTCTAGGATGTCTTCTATCCTTTCCACCGGCTGCTCGTCTGCGTAGACTACCTCGACGTTCTTGCGTCTCAAGGAGAGCGGACAGTAGAAACAATCGCGTCCACACCTTCCCGTCACGAACAAAACAAGACTCGCTCCCATCTGGCATATCTGGCAGCCTTTGGGCAGATAGTTATGAAAGGATCCTGTGAAATCAGTGTGCCATTTGGTCATCTTAGTCATGCAGTCCTTTTTCATGGCAATTAATCTTGTCTTTTTGGACTACGATGTAATCGACGAATTTCAGGGAAAAAAGTTATCAGATAGAAGACGGCATCTCTTATCAGGCAATAGAATAAATAGTAAAAATATATTAGAGTTGGTTTCTTGTGAAAGAATATCTCCTTGGAAATGTGGCCATGGCCAAAGGCCTGCTGGAGGCGGGGATCGGTCTTGTCGCTGGCTACCCAGGCACACCATCCTCAGAGATCATCGAGACTCTTGCCACTCTGAAAGGAGATCTGCCCTTTCATGTGGAGTGGTCGGTCAATGAGAAGGTCGCCCTTGAGGTGGCCATAGGGGCATCATGGACTGGCACTCGCGCTGCCGCCACTATGAAGCACGTTGGACTCAACGTTGCGGCCGACCCCTTCATGACCCTGGCCTATCTGGGAGTCGGAGGCGGCATTGTGGTGATCACCGCGGACGATCCATTCTGCCATTCATCCCAGAATGAGCAAGACTCACGGCGCTATGCCCAGTTTGGAGCAATTCCCTGCTTGGACCCTGCCGACCCAGGAGAGGCAAAAGAGATGGTAACCTATGGCTTCGAACTCTCCGAGAGACTAAACGTTCCTGTAATGCTTCGGCCCACCACTAGGGTCTCCCACGCACGGTCGGGCGTCGAAGTCGGACAGGTGGCCGAGATTCACAAAGGGTCCGGCTTTTACAAGAACCCTGCCAGACGCGTCTCATTGCCGGTACACGTTAGGCCACTGCACATCGAGCTCTTAGAAAAACAGAAGAGAATAGAGGAGGCACTGGCAGGGACACCCTGGAACCGGCTTAGCCTTTCTGGTGATCACGGTGTAATTGCCTCTGGTATCTCCAGCCTTTATGCACAAGAGGCTCTCTTGGAGATGGATCTGGACCTCACCTTCCTGAAGGTGGGAACCTTTCCAGCTCCAAGCGACATGATCCGGCAGATGGTAGAGCATGTCTCCAAGGTCATCGTGGTGGAAGAACTAGAACCTGTTTTGGAGGAGCAGGTAGAGAAGGCGGCCAGAAAGTACAACCCGGACCTGGAAATTCTGGGCAAAGAATCGGCGCACATCCCCCGCTTCGGCGAGTTGGAGCTTCTCGCCGTCAGAAACGCCATTGCATTAATGGAAGGGCTGGCATCAAGATCTGGACAAATTCTGGGAGAGACCCTAAATGTCCTGCCCCATAGGCCCCCAGGCCTATGTCCAGGTTGTAGCCACCGGGCCACATATTACGCCATGAGGAAGGCTTTCGGGAAGAATGCGGTGTTCCCAAGCGATATTGGATGCTACACAATGGCAGTACCCATGGGCACCGTCGATACTTGTCTTTGCATGGGAGCCAGCATCAGCCTGGCCTCTGGGATAAGGTTCGGGGGTGAAGAGAAGGGCATATGCTGTAGCCTTGGAGACTCAACGTTTCTGCATGGCGGAATGACTGGCCTTCTCAACGCCGCCTACAACAAGGCCAGGATAACTGTGACCATATTAGACAACTCCACCACTGCAATGACGGGACACCAACCTCATCCCGGGACGGGATTTACTGCCACCGGCGACAGAACAGAGCCAGTTTCTCTAGAGGCCATCGCCAAGGCCCTGGGCGCAGGATTCGTAAAGACGGTAAACCCCTACGATCTTGAGGCTGCAGTGGAGACATTCAAACAAGCCAAAGATTATCCAGGCTTATCTGTAGTCATTGCAAAGCAAGCCTGCGTGATCACTGCTAAGAGGGGGGGGCAGAAATCCCAGACCTTCAAGGTGAACGACAAGTGCGAAGGTTGCCTGGTCTGTGTTGATTTTGGCTGCTCGGCCATAGAGTTCGCGGAGAATAAGGCCAGAATCAATCCTCTTTGTTCAGGCTGTGGTGTGTGTGCTCGGATTTGCCCGAACTCTGCTATCGAGGTGGTGAAATGAAGACTTCCGATTGCGACATTGTGATAGTAGGCGTCGGGGGGCAGGGTGTGATTCTGATCTCTGATGTCTTGGGCCGGGCAGCGGTAAAGGCCGGCCTGCCTGTTAGAGGCGCTGAGACCCACGGCATGGCCCAGCGTGGAGGAAGCGTCATCAACCACACTCGAATAGGGTGTCGGTTCAGCCCTATGGTTCCCTCCGGTGGCGCAGATGTTCTGCTGGCCCTTGAACCTGCAGAGGCCCTGCGGTTTGGTCACTACATATCCAAGGATGGGGTTGCTCTGATCAACACCGAGCCTGTTTTGCCCGTCTCAGTGACCATGGGAAAGTCCGTTTATCCCGCGCTTGAAGATCTTGTTGCACCCTTCAAGGGAGTATGTAAAGACGTCAAGACTTTGGATGCCACCGTCTTGGCAAGGGAAGCTGGGACGGCCCAGGTTATGAACGTGGTCATGCTTGGAGCGCTTTCAAAGTACACTCCAATAAAGGAGGAACTCTTGCTGGAGGCACTTTGTGATGTTGTGCCCAAGAAGTACTTGGACGTCAACAATCGAGCCTTCCAGATTGGAAAAGCTGAAGTAGAATAAAGCCATTATTGGAACTCATGGAAGAAGAAAAGAAGACAGAAGGAGAGAAGATAGAAGAGAAGAAAGCCGAAGATGTCAAGGTTGAGGCCAAGAAGCTCCCCATAATGACCCGGTCGATGCTGGAGCAGTCCGAGTCATGCGAAACATGTGGAACTGCAGCTGAGCCGGAGATTCCCAAGGTCCTTCCAGACACCAGTTGGTCAACTCAGAGGCTGGTCGAGGCCTCCAAGGACGAGAACATGCTCACCAGGTCCCATGCAATCATGCTCCTAGGCAAGCGCAGCCCGTCTGAATCGCTGGAGCCTCTGATCGAGGCTCTGAAAGACAAAGAGTACGTGGTCAAGACCAACGCTATGGTGGCCATTGCAGCCTTTGGCCGTCAAGTGTTGGATAGGATGATTGCTGCCCTAGGGGATGCTAACGGGGACGTTCGCGCCGGAGCAGCCTGGGTGCTTGGCGAGATCAAGGACCAAAAAGCAATAGAGCATCTGGAGACGGTGGCAAAGGACGATTATCCGTTGGCCAGGGTGCAGGCTAAGGCATCTCTAATCGCCCTGGAACGAGGTCCCCAGAAGGAAGGAAAAAAGAAAGAGATGATAGAGCAGAAAGAGGAGAAGGTCGAAGGCAAGAAGGAGTAGCTTGAGACTGAAAGGCCCAAACCTTGGTCCTGAATTGAGGCGTGGGCCTAATTTCAATTCGATTCAATTTGAAAAAGTAGCCGATAATTTGAAACTTTTGCAAGCTGATTAACGATTGAATATAAGCGTTAAATCGGCCGAACATTCCTTTCTCCTAAATCAGTTGAATATTCATGCAATCTTTTGCTTTGTCTTCACAGTTCCGATGCATAATGATATTGCCGAAGGATTGCTTAATGATATACTCACACAAGTATTTTAAGGAGCAACGTCTCTAAAGAACGGCTCATCGATCTTTTGAAGACTAGGAGCCTCAAGCACTTTTTTGTGCTATTTCCGACGCCGCCTTCAAATCCTTCAACTGTGCAATCCGATAGCCGGTCACAACCTGCCTTCTCCCAGAAAGCTCTATGTCAAGCTTTAGATCACCAGTATCCACCAGAAGGCTCTGCAGCTCTTCCAATTTATGAGGTGTTGCCACTACTATTAGTTTCTTGATTCCTGCTTTGCGCAGCACTTTCGGGCTTATCTGTTGGCTTCCCCGACCAAGGATGAAGCCCTGAGCTCCTATAGGGCTCACGATTATCATTGCCCGATCCACTTTGTCCAGAAGATTGAGCAGATCCTTCTCGGATGCGTCCTTCAGCACTAGTTTACCATCCTGCACTACATCAACTCCTAGAAGAGTCTTCTTCACCCCCAGAAGCTCTGCTATCCTGGCAGTGGTCGTTCCCGCCCCCAGGATATAGGCTGATCCATCTCGCATGAACTCCTTTGCAAAGAGAGCAATCTGGTCCTTGAACTCCTCCTCATTGCTGCTGGAATAGAGCCTTTTTCTCTCCTGGACAAGCACAGGTTTGTAGGGTGTTCTAGCCGTGGCGTAGAGCCTAGTCTGCAGCTCGCCCTGGCGGTAAAGCTCCTCGTCCACATCTACAATCTCCGTCTCTCTGGTTTTTAGCTCCCCTTTGGCATAAGCCATAGTCAACTCTGCCGCTGCCTGGGGACTAATGGCGAAGACACCTGAGTGCATCTTTACTCCAGCAGGTATGCCAAGTACAGGAATGTCTCCGGCCGACGAGGCTACGTCTCGGGCTGTGCCGTCGCCGCCGCAAAAAAGAATTAATTCTATACCCTGTTGGCGAAGCTCTCCACAAGCTAATCTTGTATCATGCGCTTCGGAGTGTTCAGGCGAGTGGTAAACTACCTGGTAGCGAAAACCGAGATCCTTCAGTATCTCTTCGCCCATTCTGCCGCTGGCGGTCAAAAAGAGCAGTTTGCCCGCCTCAGGATCTAAGGCGAGCACCTCGAGAAACGACCTTGCTCGTTTTGGAGCTACTGGCCTGGCTCCTCTGGACGCTGCCTCTTGGGAAAGGCCGTCGGTACCCTTCAGGCCCACGGCCCCGCCCATTCCTGCTATGGGGTTAACCAGGAATCCTATCCTATACTCTGGGCAGCTTGGCAAGAGACTGCTTCACCAGCTCCTCTGGGTACTCGTAGTCCACTAGCTTACCATCGTTGAACTGATCGTAGGCCACCAGGTCGAAGTGGCCGTGGCCGCTAAGGGATATGAAGATGGTCTTTGCCTCGCCAGACTGCTTGCAGCGCAGGGCTTCGTCTATAGCTGGCTTTATGGCGTGAGCGGACTCCGGGGCCGGAATTATGCCCTCACTTCTGGCGAATATGGTGGCCGCCTTGAAGACCTCGTTCTGCTGCAGCGCTGTGGCCTCGATAATCTTGTCGTGGATCAGGTTGGAAAGCAGCGGCGCCATTCCGTGGTAGCGCAGGCCTCCGGCGTGGATTCCCGGCGGGATAAAATCGTGGCCTAGGGTGTACATCTTCAGTATGGGAGCCATGCCTGCGGTGTCGCCGTAGTCATAGGCGTAGAGTCCCTTGGTAAGGGATGGGCAAGCGGTGGGCTCGCAGGCCACCATTCGCAGGTCCTTCTTGTCCTTAAGCTTGTCTGGGATAAAGGGGAAGCACATACCCGGGAAGTTGCTGCCTCCACCGCAGCAGCCGTACATGACATCCGGATAATCGTCTGTCAGCTCGAACTGCTTCTTGAGTTCCAGGCCTTCCACAGATTGATGGATCAGGACGTGGTTTAGGACCGATCCCAAGGCGTAGTTTGTATCGTCGTGGGTGGCTGCATCTTCCACTGCCTCAGAGATTGCGATGCCCAAGGACCCTGGAGTGTCGGGCATCTCCGCAAGGACTTTTCTTCCGAAGTTAGTTTTATCTGATGGGCTAGGGAGGCACTCCGCGCCCCAGACACGCATGGCGCTTTTCCGATAGGGTTTGCTGTCATAGCTGGCCCTTACCATGTAAACAGTGCACTTCAAGTCAAATAGGCAGGTGGCCAAAGAAAGGGCCGAGCCCCACTGGCCTGCTCCTGTCTCGGTGGCCAGACGCTCAATTCCCTCCTTCATGTTGTAATAGGCTTGAGGCACCGATGTGTTCGGCTTGTGGCTTCCTGCTGGTGAAACGCCTTCATACTTATAGTATATCTTGGCGGGCGTCTTCAGGGCCTTCTCAAGACCTGCTGCCCTGTATAGAGGCGTCGGCCTCCACAGCTTGTAGATCTCGCGGACCTCATCAGGGATGTCTATCCAGCGATCTGTGCTTGCCTCCTGTTTGATTAGCTCCTTGGGGAAGATGGCCTCCATATCCTCGGGTTTAAGAGGTTTGCATGTGGCTGGGTTTAGGGGCGGATCCAATGGAGTGGGCATGTCGGCGGCTACGTTGTACCACTTCTTTGGGATCTCTTCTTCGTCTAATAATATTTTAATTTTCATACAATGTTCTCCTTATCTGATCTTTAATGCCATTTTTTGATCATTACCGATAGCTGATAATCGACTCGTTATTTAATTCTTTTGTGTTTTCAGTGCATAAGGTCCGGGGAAACTCCTAGAATGGACCGAGGTGAAGATTTATTTATCTTGGCTGAAATGGCTGTGACCATGACTGGCCAAACCCTGTCTGAGAAGATATTTTCAAGGGCCGCAAAAAAAGAGGCGCATGCTGGAGATTTTGTGATGGCTGACATCGACTGCGCGATGATCCACGACATTACAGGCCCCCTGGCGGTAAAAGGCTTCTACGAGATAGCGGGCAGGGATGGCAGGGTCTGGGATCCATCGAAGATAGTGATTCTCTTCGACCATCAGGTACCGGCGGACAGTCTTAAGGCGGCGGAGAACCATTTGCTGTTGCGCAGGTTCGCAGAGGCGCAAGGGATTCTCAACTACGACATCTTCTGCGGAGTCTGCCATCAAGTCTTGCCGGAGAAGGGGCATGTTTTGCCTGGGTCGCTTATTGTTGGCGCCGACTCTCACACCTGCACTTACGGAGCATTGGGAGCCTTCGCTACTGGCGTAGGATCAACGGACATGTCCTCTGTCTTTGCCACCGGCAAGCTGTGGTTCATGATTCCCAAAACTCTTCAGCTAATGATCGAGGGTCGGCTATCTGCAAAGGTGACCTCCAAGGATGTCATCCTCAGGATAATCGGCGATATTGGAGCAGATGGAGCCAACTACTTGGCATGTGAGTTTCGCGGCGATGCCGCTTCCAGGATGGAAGTTCCTGAGAGGATGACAATGGCCAACATGGTCATAGAGATGGGGGCAAAAGCAGGGATATTCGAGTCGGACGATGTGACTTTGAAGTATCTCTGGGAGCGGGTAAAGGATGTTGAATCCATTAATAAGCTCATGGTTCAAGGCGACGAGGATGCATCGGTCTCCAGGAGGCATTGGGATGTTAGCAACCTGGAGCCTCAAATAGCCCTACCCCATAACGTGGACAATGTAATGCCCATCAGTGAAGTACCGAATACCAAGATAGACCAGGTCTTCCTTGGCTCCTGTACAAACGGCAGGTTCGAGGACATTAAGCTTGCCTGCGATCTGATGAAGGGAGAGCCAGTGGCCAAGGGCGTTCGGATGATAGTTGTTCCTGCAAGCAGGACGGAGTACTTGAAGGTTCTGCAGGCCGGACTGGTGGAGAAGCTTATGGAAGCCGGAGCGATGGTTGAGTCTCCGTGCTGTGGGCCATGTATGGGTGGAAGCTTCGGGCTGCTCGGCCCTGGAGAGGTCAGCCTATCCACCTCCAACAGGAATTTCCTTGGCCGCCAGGGAAGCCCTAAGGCCTTCGTCTATCTGTGCTCGCCTGCCACCGCTGGAGCCAGCGCCATAACCGGCTACATCACTGACCCCAGAGAAGTTTAGGATGAAGATTGCCCTCAAGCTTGCCTACCTCGGCGAAAACTACTACGGTTTCCAGCGCCAGCCAGATCTGATCACTGTGGACTCCGAAGTGAGAAACGCCTTGGAGCAGATCGGCGTCATTCACGGTGACTTCTGCTATGCTGGCCGAACGGACCGAGGCGTCTCTGCCCTGGGTCAGGTCATCGACTTTTGGATAGACGAAGAAAACGCAAATCTGGCAAAGCCCAGATGCATAAATGGCAGACTTCCCAGGGACATCTGGGCTTGGGCATGGGCCGTTGCCCCGCTGGGCTTTTCCGCCAGATGGAATGCCCTGTGGCGGGAGTACCGATACCTCCTCTGGCATGAAGACCTGGATCTGGATCTTATGCGCTCGGCTGCAGAGATGCTCAAGGGCGAGCACGATTTTCGGAACTTCTCCTCCTGCAAGGAGGACACCGTCAGGAATATTCAGAAGCTAGATATCTCAGGAGAAGACGACTTTGGCCTGGTTACATTTGATGTCCGAGCTAACGGCTTTCTCTGGAACATGGTGCGCAAGATCGTCCTAGCCATGGAGATGGTTGGATCGGGCAAGAGGGATCTTGAATGGATCGAAGAGTTGCTCAACCCGGAGCTGAACTATGGAGCACCAGCGGCCCTAGCTGAAGGACTGATACTCATGGATGTGGGCTACGATGGCCTGGAGTGGCAGGTGGACGAATACTCTCGCGAACGAGCGGCGAAGGCATTAGCCGCGAAGGTGCAAAGTCGAATGGCTTTGGCACACGTGGCCAGAAGTCTGCAAAGGGCGATGGAGATATGAAATGAAGATCTCCAATTGGCAATATCATGAGCCGGATCATCCCGGCGCCGACTTCGATGCCTTGGCCGAGATTTACGACCGGAACATGCAAAAATATCGGGATATTAAAGGAGAGATTCAGGAGATTCTCTCTTTCCTGAACATCAAACCTGACCAGACCGTTCTTGAGATCGGCACAGGCACAGGGGAGTTCGCGCTGGCCGTTGCCCCTCATTGCTCAAGAGTCTATGCGGTGGACCTATCGGAGGGCATGTTGAGGTGCGCAGAGAATAAAGCAAGGTCTAGAGGCATTAGCAACGTTGAATTCCTTAAGGGCGGGTTTCTAACCTATCAGCATCCTTACCGATTGGACGCTATTGTAACCCAGCTCGCACTCCACCACCTGCCGGACTTCTGGAAGCAGCTTGCTCTGATGCGTATGGCAGCCATGCTAAGGGACGGCGGCAAGTTCTGCCTCCGAGATGTGGTGTTCAACTTCGACATCAGAGATTATGAAAGCTCAATCGAGAGATACATATCAAGAGCTTCAGAGATGATGGGGGATGTGTTCGCCGGTCGCATTGCAGCTCACGTGAAGAACGAGTACTCCACCATGGACTGGATCATGGAGGGAATGATAGAGCGGGCTGGATTTAGGGTGGTTGGAAAAGATTACAGGGACGGGTTTATAGGCAGCTATTTCTGCACAAAGACAACTGAAAAAACATTAAATAAGGGGCTCATTTGAAAAATGAAGATGCCAAGCCTACTTTTGCTGCGATCTGGAGCGCAGACGATAGCTAGGCTTCCAGGAATATGCCCGCTTCAAAACTTCCCTGTGAAGGGGTTTCAGAAATCGATATTGGTTGCGCAGAAGAGCAAGATATCGAAAAGATCAACACGATACAAGCAGCTAAAATAGTTCAATTTCAAGAACCTTACCAATCCATTAAATTTACAGCAACTAAGTCTTGAGTTATTAGGAGATAAAAGTATTTAAAAGTTGTTATTTATAACGATGA
>Ga0209777_10008967_pt1 | contig 10857 bp, 11 predicted proteins | sample FrelakmetHBP12HB_FD_187147 | JGI IMG/M metagenome (GOLD analysis project Ga0209777, IMG submission 187147) | Freshwater lake sediment microbial communities from the University of Notre Dame, USA, for methane emissions studies -HBP12 HB (SPAdes)... | ecosystem: Environmental > Aquatic >... | reverse complement strand
TTCACCTCCTTTCAGATGCGCCTTGTCCCATTTGGGACCTGTTGTTGTGAAAGATCTTGATTGTGAGCAGGACCACCCACCCGCGTTTGAGCAGTCCTGCTCACTTTGGCCTCAGTCGGCCTTCCCCAGTGATAATCGGATAATAAATGCGTGAGCAGGCTGCTTCAGCAGCTGATTGCCTGGGGTGGCGATCAACACGCTATTGCCTCGGCGAGCAGCCTGCTCTGACTGGCGTGAGCCAGCCTTGCCTTCGCTTCCCCTCATTCAGAAGATTTTTTCTAGCGGCCCACCCGCTAGTAAGTCTCCTTTCGCTTTATTTTACGATGTCTATACTTAATCTCCTGAATAAGGCGCCAAAGGCACTATGTAACTTTGATCATACTCTATTTATAAGAAGATATCAATATTTATATAAAAAAAACGAGCGCGCGATGTGCGTGCCCCCGGCCAAACTGTAATGCGCATCTCCTTTCAGACGCTGAGTTTGGGTTGTGTCCTTATGATAGGACGGTTGTGTTTTGAATGTGCTGTTTTGTTGTGAGCGGCCCGCTCACAGAGATAACCCACCCTCTGTGGGCACTTGCTCTTGCGAGCGGGCCGCCCGGGGGGTGTTCGCGTTCTTCGTTACGCTTCTACTTGGTTCGTCTCGGCAGCATTCAGGGCCGCCACTGGTTTGCCGCGCGAGGCGGCCACAAATGTCTTCTTCATGATGTACTCTCCTGCGATTTGAGGATTTCTCCTCATCCACGTCACTTGTGTTCCACGATATTGCACGCGATAGCATTTTCAGCACTCTTCGTAAAGGTAGTCCTAAGTCAACTCGTTTTGGGTAGTGGTATTTTTCTCCTCCTTTCTTACCTTCCGCTAGAAGATCCTGAAAACACTATTCATTTAGTTTACTTTTATGAAAGTAAAATGTCAATATTGTGAAACTGTAAAATTTTTTAATAAGATGTTTTTAATTGACAAATTAATTTTTTTTAGTAGACTCATAAATATGTACCTTGACAAAGGCAAAATCATGCATGTTTCATCCTGCTGTAGTAGCGGGAGCAGGCATGGGACTTTACATCTCTGATAGTTTGACAAGTGGAAACATACAAAAAGGAGAAATCAAGTGAAAAACTTAATAATAAGAAAGATTAGCAGTGATGGAGTGAAGGGTTTGCCAATCTTAGTAATACTAGTTGGTGAATCTGGCTCAGGAAAAACAACTTTCGTTAAGATGATGGATTGCAGGGATAACTGGTTTGAATCTAGCAGGGCAATGTCAGAAGAGTTGATTGCAAGAGGAGAACCGGTTACTCACGATTCCATCCATTCATTTGCTAATAAGGCCTACAAAGATAATCCTTGTTGGCAGGTGCCGAACATCCTTAAGGCACTAGACGGAAAAAAGTTTCTTCTTTTCGATGGTCCTCGCAGAATTGAGGAGGTTAAAGCTGTTCTCGCGATGCACAGTCGTGTTCTTGTAATTAGAATAGCAATCTCTTCAAATGAGTTGAGATTCAAGCGTTTGCAAAAAAGAGATGAGATCAACCAAGAAGATTTCTATCGCCTTTTGATACATGAGGCAGGAGAAACGGAATTGATGCAAATCATCTCTTTGGCAGATTTCACAATCTTCAATAATGGTTCTGTAGAAGACATCGGAAGACAAGCCGCTGAGCTTAAAGAAACATTGTTATCTATCGACAACTTTCCGCATACCTAGGGTTTGCCATGTCCTGCATTCACTGTGGGACTTTTTTATAAAAAAATACTGCGAAGAAATCTGGCGCAGTATTTTTTTTAGATATAATTATATTATTTTGGTAAAGAATTTACTTCCATAATTCCCTCATTGTCGGGCTTTACGACCACAATTTCTTTGCATTTTCTTCTTTTGAATATTTTTATCGCTTTTTCTTTTTTACGTTGATCTAGCGTAAAAGCAACCAAGCTTGGTCCAGCTGATGTCATCCATCCGCCTTCTATTCCAGCTTCTTTCAATTCAAAAAGTATTCCTGCGGCGTCGCACCTATAGAAAAGCATTTGCATCGCCTTTCCTCCAAATAAGGTGTAGTTATAGAAAGCATCGCCAGCTTTTTTGTAGTCGCCCTTTACCCAGCAAGGCATGACTTCCATAAGTATCCAAAGAGATGATTTTGCAGCATTGACTCTTTCATTATGTCTTTCCCATCCCATTACATTAACGTCAGTTTCAGATGCTTCTGGCCCAGCAACTTGTACATCCGGGGTGCCGACGATAAAATACGCATTTTTTGGTATTGGTTCATGAAATATTTGTTCGCATTCAGATGAGGTAATCACAAAACCGCCACTTTTTATTGTGTTAAAAGAACCGCCTGTAGAAGCTCCTGGAAAAAGTTTAGTTTTATCTTTATCGCTTTCTTCCACAAAATTGTAAGCAACAAGTTTTCTCAATTCCTGAAAAGATAGAGGAGACCCCAAGAGATAGTTTATCGCGTAGGCAGTAGTTTCTGCCATTATTGCGCTTGATCCAAATCCAACATGGCGATAAGGGTGGGCGATTGTTTCAATTTCAAACCCGCCCTTATAGTTAGTTGCCTGTCTAACGATCAAAGCATAATGTTTGATGAATTGTGGCCTTTTACTTTTAATATTGATGGCAGGAGATTTTATTAATTTAACTTTTACCCAAGTATATGCGTCGCAGGCAAAGGACATTTCTCCGGCTTTATAATCATTTTCGTCAGTAAATTTTAAGGCAGAATAATCCAAAAGCCCTATATCAATTCTGCATGGAGCTCGAAGGATTATTTCTTTTTTTTCGCCTATCTTTGCTTTCGCGATTTTTTGCGATTTATAGAACACTGTTCCTGGTTCTAATGGCTTGGGGTTCCATTCGACTATATCGTAATGGCTTGCTTCAAATTTCATATTTTTTTTATTTTTTAATTTTATTTAAACTCTTTATGTTTTGGCTTGTCAAATTTTTTTGATTTAGAATCATATGTTCTAGTTTCACAATATCCCATTTTTTTTCTAATAACAGCAGTTAAATCCTCTGAATTATGAAATTTCTCAGCAATATTAGCCATTTTGCACGCAAAAACTATAACATCAGCGACTTCTGCTGGGATTTCTTCCCATTTTTTCTCAAGCAAAGCCTTCGCTACTTCGCCGACTTCCTCTGCTAATTTGCAGATCGCAATTTTTATAGATGTTTCTTCTTTTTCGGAAATACCCTTGTTTTTAACAAAAGATTTTTCCCATTCTTGTATATCTCTGATTGTTATATCTTTTTTCATATTTTTATTAATAAGCCAATTATTATTTAAAATAATTGACAATTCATCTTTAATAGTATTAATATAAGATATTGTAAACCAATAGTTGCTATTTGACAAGTTTTTGAGGAGGTCTGTCATGGACAAACAAAACGTATTGAGGGTTTATCTAGAGTCTCTAGATAAAAAGATTGAAGAGGTGGCGGGCAACCTTCAATCTATTTACAGCAATATCGATGCTGCTCCCACGCCCAGTGAGTCTCACTCTGATACCACAAGATCGCAGTTGAGTCAGGTCGCATTGGGGATATCGGAAAGGTTATCTTCTCTGAAAACAACAAGGGCTATGACTAGCTCGAGTTCTTCTAGTCGGTTGATTCGCCCGACCATAGGCGCCCTGATTGAAGTTGAAGATAACCGTACCAAAGAGAAAGTATACTATTTCGTTGTTCATGGTGTGGGTGGCGAAAGCCTGCTTCTCGACGGTTCAAAGGTTTTCTCTGTTTCCATCAATGCTCCGATTCTAAACCCCATTTCCAAGATAAAGATAGGGGATACGTTCGAGTTCAGAGGAAGAAGGTTGACTTTAACAGAAATCTCGTGAAACCTTTATCCGCGTATAATCATATGATCCATGGATAGCCGTGGGTTTTTCACAAAGCCGGGAATGATCTCGGCCTTTTTTTATTTCAAAACAAAAAAATTGGCAAAAAGCCGGTTTTTTTGTAGAATGCGCAGATGTATAAAAATTGGGGATAAGAAGGGCATATACCGTGAATTACCAAATGACCTTCAACTCTTTATATTTTGGTTTTTGCTGCGACTTTGCAAAAATTATTCGGCAGACCACTTCGTTAGTATGCCTCAAAATTTTTGTTTCGTCTCGCCTAAAAACCAAAATAAAATCGTTCGGAAGGCATTTGGCAAATCACGGTATTCACAGTGGATAAAAATCTTGACTCTTCACCCTGTTTAACTGTTCAGATTTTTAGTTTGTAGCAATTTTTAGCAGAAAAGTTTTGAACAGGGTGAAGGGTTGACATTTAATTGTTTAGGAATAAAATAGCAATTATGAGGGGGTGCGAGATTTATTCTCAAGGACATAATAGCTTGTAGCGAAGGAGGTTAGGGACACGGAGCGGAATTAGGATCAGTTTTAGAATTCAAAAAATGAGATGATTTCAAGATACGGCAAGGAGGTTGTATCCTCTGCGATACACCGACGAAGCCGTAGCACAGAAATCAGCCATTTTTTGGCTTCCCTTCGGGCGGGCGAATTAAGGCAATCTTCTTCGTTGCTTCGGAGCTCACAATGCACAAAGGCATTAGACTCGCTCCTCACGCCTTGAATATTGCCTTAATTCGCTCCGCTAAAATGATTCTAATTCCGTTTCGTGTCCCAGTATATACCTAAATTCATTGTCCGAATTAGGCCTAGGAAAAACGCTGATATCGCTGCAAATTATTAACCCCCTCACCAAAAAATATCAGTTAAAACTGGTATTTTTTGTTGAAAATTTTTAATAGAGTGTTAAGATAGAGACAAAGGTCTAATATAATAAATAATTAAATTTTAAAAATTATGCCTAAAGAAAAAAAGCCTGCCTCCGCTAAAGCTACGGCGGGCAAGGAAGGAAAATTAATAGGGAAAATAACCCATTATTTTTCTAATATTGAAGTGGCGGTTATTGAGTTGTCGGCTCCTCTTAAAACAGGAGATACCATTAGAATAATTGGAGGACAAGAAACTGATTTTGAGCAAGAGGTTGGTTCTATGCAGATTAACCACGAAGAAGTGAAGTCAGCTAAAAAAAGCGATTCTGTGGGGATGAAGGTGAATGAAAAAGTTCACGAAGGATACAAAGTGTATAAGATATAATTCTAAATTTTCAATTTTAAATTTTAAAACAATTTTTGAATTGTGAAATTTTATTTAATTCCGCAGAATTACAGCGAGTGTAATGAGCGGTCATAATTAAAATGGCAGATAATATACAAGAGGAAATTGAAAATAAGGTTATTGATGATATCAATTCCGGGGTTGCCGGCCGGCTGATAATTTTAAAACCGGAAAAAAGTATTTTTGGGGCTGATTTGGCTGTGGAAAGAAGGGGAAAATATAAGGAAAAAGAAATATACTTTCAAATTAATAGCTTTGTCGCTCCTGCAGAAGCCAAAAATTTTGTAAAAGATTTTTCACAAGAAAGTTTCAAAACAGACAAAAATTTTTATTTGCTATTCATTTACTTTGACGAAGTTATACAAAAAATAAGCGATTATGCTTGGTTGATACCGTCTTTACAATTTGTAGACATCGCAGATGTTATAGAATCTCCGGAAAGAAAAAAAATATTAAGATTTGAGACGCCATTAGATATTAAGCAAAAAAACAAATATTCAAAATTTATAATAAATACAAAAGAATTAGGGAAAACAATATTAAGTGCGCTTGGAAAAGGCGGGAAAATTAATTTTAAAGAAATAGATTTTGGAGAAAAAAAGATAATAAATTTAGAAAGCCTGAAAGAGTTTTTATGCACTGCCCGCAGAAATACTTATGCGGGAGATGCTACTCCCGTTGATAATCCGAGGCTTTTTAAATCAATACAGCTGGAATTTCAAAAAGCAAATTATTCTTATCGGGACGTTTATTTTTCAGGAGAAAAAAAATTTATAGGCCAGGAAATTGTATATTATAATTCAGAACTAGTGTGGGGCATGAATTATATTGGCAGCCAAATCGGGAAACTGGAAACAAATTTTTTGAAAGAATCATTATTTAAATTAGCTGAAAAATGCCGTTTTGGCGGAGTTTGTGAATATAAAAAAAGAGAGCTTAGATATCAGGATCAAGGACAAGGAAATTTAGAGGAATTTTCAGGCAAAGAAGAAATTTTTTTAGAAGGTAAAAGCATTTACAAATTAAATTACCAAGGAGGATTAATTTAAAATGCCAGAAAATTTTATAACAGAAGAATCACAAGAAAGTATTGATTTAAGTTTGGGAAACAATCCAGACATTCTTTTATCTGAAGATTCTAGACGATCATCAGATGCGATACTCCAAGGAATAGAAAGAACAAGTGAGCTGGAATTTTCTTTGGAAAATAAAGAATCCCCTAAACCCGAAAAATCATCACAAGTATCAAGAAGGAATTTTTTAAAGGCAATGGCAATTGGTGCAGCCACTGTTTTAGTTGGAGGAATATCTGAAGCAGAACCTTCTCCTGAAATTAAGAAAAAATATGATGAGATGCTTCAGAGAAACAAAGAAAAAAGCGAGAAACTAATTGAAAGATTAGGTATAAGGGCTGATATTGCAGAAATTGCCCGCAAAAATGAGTTTTTTTCAGATGTAAAAATTGAAAATGGAGCTGGTCCATATATTATTCATATAGGTCAGATGCACAAAAATCCTATTGAAGAAGAATCAGAAAGGGATCGGGATAGGGTTATCAGAGTCCAAAATTGAAGGAGCTATTTTGTCATTTAAGAAGACAGGCAAAACGGGCAGTGGAATTTATCTTGAAGGATGTTTTGATAATAGAGAGTGGAAAGAAGATCTAGAAAAAATATCTCAAGAGAAAAAAATTTTATGGGATTGGGATATTAATATACCAAAATATTTTGTTATATTTGAACAAATAAAAAAGGGAGACAGCAATGATATTTATTCCTATATTTATTTACAAAGGCTAAGATATATATCAACCCGCCTTGAAGGTATAAATCCTGGTGACAAAAAAAGACTTGATGAGGTGGAAGCTTTTATAAATGGCCCTCAAGGAAAAAAAATAGAGGACAATATTTATATGAGAGGAGCTGTTTTAAAAATGTTTTTAGATGGAGAAATAGATATTAAGCCTACTGAGACCATGGAAGCAAATCAAAGTGGGATAGAATTAATGAAGCAAGAACAAGCGAAGATAGATAAAAATAAGCCAGAAGACGGAGTATATTCTAATGAAGAACACCAAAAAGAACAAGAAATAAAAATTGAATATGGAAAAAAAGAGGAAGGTCCAGTAATGCGAGCCAGAGAAGATATTGCTGTCGAAAAAATTACTTCAGCACAAGATAATAATGATTTAACGTTGCTGGTATTTGGTGACGCACATGATTTTACAGACGTTCTAGAAGCACACAATAAAGCAAATCCGCAAAAGAGAATGGGACTCATAAAATTAAAATCACGATTATGTTTGTAAATTATGAAGTTTGTTGCTGATTTTCATATACATTCAAAATATTCTCGGGCCACTTCTCCTTTAATGGATTTAGAAAATTTGGACAGATGGGCAAAAATAAAAGGGATCAATGTTTTAGGTACAGGAGATTTTACCCATCCCAAATGGTTTGAGAGCATAAAAAAAGAATTAGAGCCGGCTGAACCCGGACTTTTTAAGCTTAAAACAGGAGATTCTGGTATAAGATTTATTCTGACATCAGAAATCAGCTGCATTTACACAAAAGGCGGAAAAGTCAGAAAAATCCATATCATAATTTTTGCTCCGTCAATAGATGCCGTAGAAAAAATAAATTTAAAATTAAGCCAGATAGGGAATTTGAAGGCAGACGGCCGGCCGATTCTAGGATTAGATGCAAAGGAATTAACAAAAATTGTTTTAGATGCAGATGAAAATTGCTTGGTAGTGCCGGCCCATGCCTGGACGCCTTGGTTTTCTGTCTTCGGCTCAAAGTCAGGATTCAATTCTTTAGAGGAATGTTTTGATGAATACACAAAATATATTTATGCGATTGAAACTGGACTGTCATCAGACCCTGCGATGAATTGGCGTCTGTCTCAATTAGATAAAATCAATTTAATTTCAAATAGCGACGCTCATTCTTTGCCAAAAATTGGTAGGGAGGCTAATGTTTTTGATACAGAATTAAACTATAAAGGAATTGCAGAAGTGCTGAAAACAAAAGACAGCAAAAAATTTTTGTATACCATAGAATTTTTTCCAGAAGAAGGCAAATATCATTATGACGGCCACCGGACATGTAATTTAAGTTTGTCTCCGTCGCAGTCAAAAAAATACAATAATATTTGCCCTAGATGCGGAAAGCCTTTGGTAATAGGAGTTTTAAATAGGGTAGAAGAGCTGGCTGACAGACCGGAAGGATTTTTACCTAAAAATGCAATCCCATTCAAAAGTTTGATTCCCCTGAATGAAGTAATCGCCGAATCAATCGGCGTTTCTGTCCTGTCAAAAGAAGTTTCAAAGTATTATAATAATTTAATAGAAAATTTGGGAAGCGAATTAAAAGTATTATTAGAATCAACAGAGAAAGAAATAAGTGAAGAATCTTTGCCAGAGATCGCCAGCGGGATTATAAGAATGCGTGAAGGGAAAGTTTCTGTTGAGCCTGGATATGACGGAGTTTATGGAAAAATTAAAATTTTTTCTGAAAAAAACAGCCTAAACAATAAAAATAATATTCCAAATCAAAGAACTTTATTTTAAGAATTGACTATTCACCCTTAAGGGGATAAATTTTTGCAATAAATGATAAAAGGGCAATAATAACTATATTTTAAAGAAAATTTTAAATCAGGAAGGGTAAAAACTTGACATCTTTAATATGAAAGCATAGTATTGAAACTACCCCTTGAAAAAGGAAAGTTGTATATGAGTAGCAAAGCCACTCATATAATTATGGGGCTCGTCAAAAATAAATAAACTGCGGCTTATTTACTTTCTCCTTGCTTATAATTATAATACAATAAACAAAAATAAAGAGATAAATATGGACGGAAAAATTTTCTACATAACTAAAGGAAAATTATATGAGCTCAAAAAAGAATATGAAGAGCTGCTTGATTTTGAACGCAAAAAAGCCTTGGAACAAGAAGCTCCAAAAATTTTGGAATCAGAAGATTTAAATCCAGAATTTATAAGTTTTCAAGAAGATATAGGTTTTTTGAGATCTAGGATTGATGAATTAAAAAATATTTTAGAGCATCATGAATTAATAAAGAGTCCGGCAAAAGACAAGCAAGGGATTATTGGCTTGGGAGCTAAAGTTAATGTAGTCGTAGACGGGCAAAAAGATGAATTTATTATTCTGGGTACGCTTGAGGCGAATCCCGCTTTAGGAAAAATTAGCAATGAATCGCCTGTTGGCAAGGCTCTTTTGGGCCGCAAAGTCGGAGATGAAGTTATGATTTCTTCTCCTATCAAAACAATTTATAAAATAAAAAGCATCAAATATAAGATTAGTTGAAAAAGAGCACAGTAATCTGGCTCTTTTTCCTTGCATTTATAAACCTGTTGCATAATAATCTTTTATTCTAAATTGAATATTTGGGCTGTAAATTCGCTAAAACTCGTCGGCTTACCACAAGGCAAACCTCCTCATTTTATCAAATTTTCGCCCGCAAATATTCAATTTTCACTACAAACCTTATTGCGCGACAGGTTTAAGATATTATGAAGGAACTGCTTGATTTTTTTATAGAGGTAGGAAAACTAAAGAGAAGAGAAAGAAAAGGAATCGCATTTTATGGCGTTAAAAATCCTGAGACTACAGCTGAGCATACTTTTCGTATGGCTATTGTCGGCTGGTTTTTGGGCAGAACAGAGAATCTTAACATTGGTAAAATCCTTAAAATTATTTTGATCCACGATATGTGCGAGGTTTATGCTGGCGATATCACCCCTTATGACGGACTTTTGCCAAAAAATGAAAAAGAAAGATTTAAATTCGTCAGAAGATGGCCGCGCCTTTCAGAAAAAGAAAAAAGAATAAGATATCTTCAGAAATTTAAAAAAGAAAAAGAATCTTTAAAAAAGTTAATTAAAGGTTTGTCTCCTAAAGAAAAAAAAGAAATATTGGATTATTGGCAAGATTATGAATTCGGACATTCAAGAGAGGGGAGGTTCGTCCGCCAGATAGACAGAGCCGAAAATTTAATAGAAGCTTTTAATTGTTGGCAAAGGGATAAAAATTTTCCTACCCTGCCTTGGTGGGAACATGCTGATCAGGTAATTGACGATCCGATTATTTTAAAATTTTTAAAAATTATTGAATTGAAAGAGTTAGGCAAAAAGCAAATAAAAAAAGACCATATAAACGAAAATTTGCTTGTTTTTTTCAGCGAATTGGAAAAATTGAAGGATATGCCAAGGCGCGGGTGGGTAATAAATGATATAAAAAATCCAGAAAGTATTGCATCCCATATTTTCAGGGCCTCTGTAATGGCTTGGATGCTAGGCAGCAAACAAAAATTTAATATAGAAAGGCTTTTGAAGACAGCTTTGATTCATGATATATGCGAAATCTATGCCGGCGATGCCACCCCATACGATTCTCTTCTGCCGAAAGACGCAAAAAAAAGAAAGGCTTTAATGAGGACATGGCCGAGATTATCCGATAAGGAGAAAAAAAGATTGCAAGAAAAAAAATTTAAAAAAGAAAAGGCTGCTTTAGAAAAACTTATCAAAAATTTACCCAGAGACCTGAGCAATGAAATTATGCATCTTTGGCTAGATTATGAAAAGGGATTGACTAAAGAGGGAAGATTTTTTAAGCAGGCAGACCGTCTGGAAAATTTTTTGCAGGCGATGGAATATCGGGAAAAATACAGAAAACCGCC
>Ga0209777_10008966_pt1 | contig 10858 bp, 9 predicted proteins | sample FrelakmetHBP12HB_FD_187147 | JGI IMG/M metagenome (GOLD analysis project Ga0209777, IMG submission 187147) | Freshwater lake sediment microbial communities from the University of Notre Dame, USA, for methane emissions studies -HBP12 HB (SPAdes)... | ecosystem: Environmental > Aquatic >... | reverse complement strand
AATCCCCCACTGCTCACCCACTTCGCCACTCCCATTAAATAACTGATTAATAAATATAGTTGCGTTGGAAACCGAGACATAAGGCAAATCATTGACTAGGGTAAATATAGCACCATTGACTCCTTCATATGATAGTGAGAAATAACTTGTATTCGTGATCTGATCGTTAGCTAGGGGTGGAGGTATATAGAGCACGAAGTATTCATTGTCTGCCGCGACGACATTACTCCATTCTGTATAGCCAGAAGGAGTCTGGTACAGGTTTAGTTTCACCGGAGGACCAGAAATCGGAGTGCCTGAAGCCTGTCCGGTCCACCAAGGAATACTAGCCGAAATTACTATGACCAAAATTATTATAAAACAAGCACTGTGGAACAAATGTCTAGATATAGTTTTTTTGCATCGGATGGATACTTGAGAAATCATTTGGTTCGTGTATCCTATTAGTAAGGCTAAGCCAAGACTTGCTGGAACGAGAAAGATGCTCGGCGCTTCCCATATGGATCCATAGGGTAAATTGTAAACAAGATAATGCAAATTATTTGTTACGAAATAGGCTACAAAAACAAAAAGATATGAAAATGAAAAGAACAAAACGCGCCTGTCACGTGGTCTCAATATTACTGCGAGCATAGCCACTATAACTGGCACGAATGAAAGTATAATTAACGGCTTCGGGAAATATGTTTCAAATTGGTAATTAACTGTACTTCCCCATAACCTGATTGGATTCAATAGGTGCGATAAATTTCCGAATTGGGCTTGAATTACGCCGAAATAATCGCCATAATAGAACGAGAATGTACCAGCTGTGTTACTTGATGCAAAAAAGGGAATGATAGTTAGGAACCAAAATGCTAAGGAGATTGCAGTAAGAACTAGTCCTCTTTGAATGATTTTTAGACAGCCTCTGGACTCAAATAACACAAATAAAAAGCCCAACAAAGGATAAACTAGAATAAAAGTTGGTTGTGTTGTTGCGACTGACAGTATTAGACCATTGATTAGTGCATAACGCATATCGTTTGTTTCTATGAACTTCTTTGTGGCTAAAATCATAAGCGGTAGAAGATCATAAGCAATTAGATAGTATATCCAACCGAACATAAGCCAATTGAATACGACTGCGGTTGTCATGAAAAATAGCCCTGCCAAGAATGAAGAGAAGAAACCTAAACGGAATGATCTAGATAGGACATAGGTAGTTATCCCCCCAAAAGCGACAAAGAAAATTGATAACAACTTAATTTCAGTCCCGCCGACAAAACCAAACGGCGCCAAAGCTCCATTTAATAGCTGGAAGAAGGGGAAGCCAAAATGACCAAGAATTGGTCCTCCGAATCCATTATATGACCAAATAAAAAAAAGGGAATGCGCATCGTTTATTGCAGCACTGGCTGTAATAGGTATTCCCCAGTCTGTTGGTGCAACATCTCCGCGACTAATGATCAACCCAAATAAAAAGAAAACAGAAAGACTAATGTAAGCAGATACAGCTATGAAAAACTCGCGAACTTTTTTACTAACAAATATATGCATGGCGGTTTTATCATCTAAACGATAAGCCTATCGACACCATGGATTTATAATTTTTCACAGAAACAAACGATATCATCATTTAAACTTTAATAAAGTCATTGAAATCAAGTTGCGAATGCGTTCAGACTCATATCCATATTTTTCCTTTCAAAAGGATAATTGCTGATTATTCGTAGACAAACTGCCAATATTATTTCTAAGTCTCAAACCAAAGCTGAAAAAAGGTAAGGTATAGTTGCGACTGTACCGTTGGGTGTAACAAAACCTAAAACAGTAGCTGGAATATGAGATTAAAGTTGTAGAAACTTGACGATGTATTAGTAAGCTTAACATTACATGGGAATTGGAAAAAAACAACGGTAATTGAGAGAAGACGAAGTTAACTGATTTTTTCAATCGTTCACCAATTAACTTGGAGATATGCTTGAGCACACAACTTTCATTATAGTAAGTCGTCTAACTCATTAAACAATGTTTTTTAGGGGTTTTATGCCTGTTGTATGCTGGATCTGCAACTTCATTTGTCCAAAGAGTCCGTAGAAGCACTATAATTGGCTAAATTCTAAACCTTATTTTGCCAGTTTCGAGGGCGGCCTGAATGTCGTGAATGTCTTCAGCGCGCAACTTTTTCCGTTAGTAAGAAGGCGGAATTAAACCATTAGAGCACTTTCAAATATTTCGTTCGAAAGATATTCGTTTTGTAGTTCTTTGATCAATTAGTATTTCTTTATTGAAAGCTTTTCCCAATCGGGCTCATTCAAATTTGTCTTTGTTTCCTCTTATCCACTCGGTCAGGTTTCTGACGCCCATTTCGGGACTAATTTTTGGTACCCAATTCAGCTTCTCGCTTATTTTAGAGATATTGGAAACGTATACTTTCTGATCTGATTGCCTCCAATCTCCAAAACGGAGTTTGCTCCGTTTTCCCGTAATTTTTTCCAACATATCCAACAGCTCTAACAAGGAGATAGTGTTGTTAGAACCACCGCCAACATTAAATACGTCTTGTCTTATGCCGCTATTAATAAACGAATCATAAGCATTAATCAAATCGCTAACATATAGAACATCTCTAATCTGCTTTCCATCGCCATAAATAGTAATTGGATTACCTAACAATGTTGCTATAATAAACCAGGCGACCCATCCTTGGTCTTCAACACCGAATTGGTGTGGTCCATATATACAACTCATTCTAAAAACACCGCTCCTTAATCCATAAAGATGCCCGTAGTCTTGGACGTACAAATCTGCTGCTAATTTGGAACATCCATAAGGAGTGTGCTCACACAAATCTATTGAAAAGGTCTCAGGTACACCATCTTTAAATTTATCTTCAAAAACATAACGCGTTGCTTTTTCCCGAACCTCAACATTGTTAACATTATTGCCGTAAACTTTGTTAGTAGAACAATAAATCAGCGCTGGATTGCGGTTTGATAATCTGGCAGCTTCTAGAACATTAAAGGTCCCTGAAAGATTTACTTCAAAATCAGTACGTGGATCTTGGATGGAAGTGGTAACGGCAGTTTGTGCCGCGGTGTGAACTATTAAGTCAACATCCTTAGTCTCAGCCTTCAAAATCTGGAGATCTCTCACATCGCCCTTAATCAATTTAATATTCTTAAAACTCTTGAGACAATCCCAGTTGAACTCCATACTGATATCTCTTTTCAAAAGCTGCCCTCTAGAAAAGTTATCTATGCATGTAACATCGAAACCTTTCTTTGCGTAATATTCAGCTACATTTGACCCAATAAACCCCGCTCCTCCAGTTACTAAAACCTTCATCAGTCTTTCTCTCCCAATTGATCTTTTAACATCGTTTGAAATAATCTCATCTCTCTTATAGCTATGTCGTTCCAATCGTACATTGATACAATTTCTCGGGAGTCTTTTGATACTTTTTCATAACGATTTTTATCAGCCAATAGTTCGAGCACATCTTTAGAAAATTGTTGAATGTTTCCAATTGGGACTTTAACAACACCTTTTGGATACAGTGTTTTGTAAACAGGCAAATCCCAAGCCACCACGGGTAAACCAAAGGCCATAGCTTCACAAATTGCAATTCCCCACCCTTCCTCGTTGCTTGGGAAAAAGAAGATTTTACTTTTTGCCAATATATTTAGAGTCTCGTCATGATTTTTTGCGCCAAGCATTTTGATGTGAGACTCTAGACCTTCTTTGTTAATTAGTGACCTTAATTCATCTTCATACTCTTTGAGACCGCCGCCAACAATAATTAATAAGGCGTTCTTCGTCTCAACAACTTTTTTCCAGATTGGAACAATATGATAGATTCCTTTACTGGGTCTGAGCCCCCCTATAAAACAGGCATCATAAATCTTGCTTTCTTTTTGTATCGAGTTGATGAACTCTAAATTCACTCCATTGGCGACCGTTTCTATTTTGGACGAAGACACTCCAATCGAAATGAGATGGTTAGTTATCAACTGTCCCATATCAGATTTATACACAAAAATCTTGTCAGCATATTTTTTAAATTGAAAATAAGCAAAAGATTGCAGTATCGACGTGACAGAACTAACAATCGAATCTCTAGGTTTCTTATAGGTTACTTTGACTTTATGATGAGTCATAGCTACCCAAAGCGATTTATGAGTTTTCTTATATAAAATTGCGGGGATGACGTCGCAAAAATAATCTGAGTCTGTATAAATAAGGTCGCATTTTGGCAATTTTGGAACAATCCAAAATGAAGACACTGTGGAAATTATGTATGCAGATAATCTATCGAAAAAATATTTTTCTTTCTTTTTAAATATTGACGCGGGAAGCAAATACCAACAAATATTCTTATTTTTGTATGCTTCATAACAGCCAATCGTCGTAAGAAAGTAAATTTCATGACCAGATTTTGCCAACCTTTTTGCTATTTCAACACTCCTCATTGAGCTTCCGCCCATCCCCTCGTTTAGCCCAGAGCCAGTAATAATATACATTATTTTCATAAGTTTTCTCCATTGAGACAAATCATTGAATAAAGAAAGCCCAAAGAATTAACAATTTTGGTCGTCCAGTTTAAATTGATATATATGTATACACTTATAAGGTCGAAAAACTTTTTTGACATTTTGATACAATTTATAATCGCTGTGCATATACAATGTCTTCTTAAAGACATAGAACTCATCACAGTAGTAGGCTTTTTTCTATGAATGAGGAGTATTATTATCCAATACCTCTTCATCTGCTTGTTACTTGAGTGGCATGACTCTCAGCCGCGCACTTTTTCATAATCAGATGCAGTTGGAGCCCATAGGGCAACCTCCGCATCCTCAAATCCATTTCATCCATTTGCCACCAGATTTTAGCTGCTTTTTTTTCAAAATTCCCAGAAAGCCGCGACAGCAACGTTTGAAATAGCTTGATCATATGTCCCGAGTATGCTATCTCTTCTGTAATTATGCCGTGGCTTATGAACTCTGCAATAAGATTCTCAGCTTTATAATGCCTTAGATGCCCAACCTTCTTATCCCAAAAATAATAAGGAAGCGAAAAAATGGGCATAATTCTTTGATATGCATTAGGAACTGTAAGAAAGACCTTCCCACCCGGTTTAACTACTCTTGCAATTTCTGCCATTGCATGTTTGTCATTGGGAACATGTTCTAGAACGGCTATTGAGCTCAATTTGCTAAAACATTCATTTTTAAAGGGTAGATTTTCTGCTAAACCAACTGCAAAACCGCACAAATCGCTCTTTTTTCCAAGTTCAGATTTCGCAAAATGCTGTGCTTTTTTAACTCCTTCAATAGATACGTCCAAACCAATACATCTATTGCCTTTACGAGCTGCCTCAATTACCGTATAACCAGACCCACCAACGCCTATATCTAAATAACAATCAACTACTTTGTTGCCAATTCCTAGCGAATGGAAAATTCTTTTTAGATAACTCATTCTCCAGTTCTCAAGCGCATACTTGTCGTAGCATCTAAATTCTTGATCGAAATACTGCTTTTCATATTTATGATGCTGATTCATTTGCGTCAACATTACTGGAATTCCATCAATCACTGGAAATTGTGATCTGCAACTTTTGTTAACACAGGTTAATACTTTTCCACTGAGTTTAACATCAGATTTACAGATGGGGCAAGCTAAAACCTCTCTGAACCAAGTGCTTATTAATTCTTTGGAAGACATAACAGGGCTCCGATTCCGTTAAACTTTAAATTAGTAACTTGCAGCTTTCATAAATGCCCAAATATGATTCCTCGAGCATTTGGCATTAAGTTTTGGATTGACATTGCAAATCATCTTTTTATCTTTTCAATAATTGCGATATTATAGCATGAAAAGTTCCGAACTAAAGGAATTGCTTCAACCAAATCTTCAAAACGATGGAGCAACTTCAATAGTTGCTTGCTTTTTGTGGGATAAACACGGCTTTCCACCGACAAGAAGTCCACATGTTTAGAATATGTTTTCATTAAATTTGTAAAGAAAGTTTTACTAAAATGTTCGTGCCCTTTCATTAGCGTCATATGAAAATAAAATATAGGATTGTACCGGTTGCCTTCAATGCAGATTATGTGACCGCCAGTTTTTGTGATCCTCAAAATTTCCTTTGAAGCGGTTTCTATGTTTTCGACATGATGGAGAACATCTTTTTCAAAAACAAAATCAAAACTTTCATCTTGAAAAGGCAAATTACAGGCATCGGCAACTGAAAAGTCAATCTGCTCATTCCTAATTTTCCCCCAATTAGAACTAAGGTCGATATCAACTCCAACTACTTTTTCAAGGCTTTTTAGTAATAACTCGCAATCGCCTCCATCACCACAACCAATATCAACGACTGTCTCCTGTCCTGTTAAAGAAATATATTCCCCTACTTTACTTAGAATCCTTTTTCGATATTCCAAAACGTTGGTATCCATAAAAATCGCATCTCATAAGTTTGAGAAAGCCTGAGTAAATACAGTATTCCAATCTAGCTCGGACGCAAATTGCACAGCATTCGTTCGATATTTCTCATACAAAACGTCATCATTCAGAAGTTTAGTTATTGCATCAGCTAACTCACGTGAACTATAATTAATCGCGATGCCAGCCTCACGTTTGGATATTTCCAACGCCACCTCAGGAACTCTAGTTATTATCACGGGAATACCACATCCCAAATAAATCTTGGGCTTGCCGGGATCGGCATACCAAGTAAAACTATCGGGATCAGGAACGTAAGGAGCGATTCCTACTCTGCACTTTGCAACTATTTCATCAATTTCATCAGGGTTCTCAATGTACCCTAAAAACACAACGTTATTAGTCATGTTTCGCTCTTTAACTTCTTCCTTAAAATGTTTCTCCAATGGACCAGTTCCAATTACAACAAGTTTGACAGAGGGAATCTCTTTGATTACTTTAGGTAAAGCCTCAAGCACCAATTCGATTCCTTGGCCTTTTCTTAAGTGACTAAGAAAAACAATGGTATCTCTATCTGAACTTGCCAAGGGCATACTCTTAAGCTTCTCGAAGTGCGTACCAGTTGGAACGATTATTTGGTTTGTACTGCTTTTACTAATTCCTATTTTTTGTCGGGCATCCGCCATCGCAGAAGTCAAATTCCACGTATAGTCCGCCCTATGCACACACAACCGATCAATAGAACGGTACATGTTATTCAAAATCACGTTTTTGAAACGCGAAGGTACATAATCGATAACATAGAAAATAGTAATTTGAGCAAAGCCCAACTGCTTAAGAATTAAACCCGCCAAAGCATTCAAAGGATCAACACCAACATAAACGTGAAATTTCTTCCTCAATCTAAGAGTAAAATAGAAGGTCGTTAAGAAATCCCTGAGGTATAAAAAAATTTCAGGCCCACCGATTTGAGGAGCCTTCAGCTCAGCCTTTAGGATTCTATTTTCATAATATTCTGCAACGGATTTTTTCTGCAAAGCATAGGAGAAAGGATGACCGATGAACACCAATTTGTTGGCATTTTCTATGAGGAAATTCTTCAATTCCTGTGCATGACCGGTAAAAGCAACATGTGAAACAACAAGAAACGACAACTCAGATAAATCAGTCATCGATTTTGTCGAAAGAACACACCTCTTGTCCCCGTTCTTTGTTCGATCATCGATAAACAACTGAACGGGTGCTTTATTGATAGCTCTAAGGCGCTTTAACGGATTCATTTTTGTACGATTCAATCGTTTTTTGTAAACCACTCGTTAGGTCAGTTTTGGCTTCAAACGCAAACTCTTTTTTAGCTCTACTTGTGTCCAAGCAACGCCTTGGCTGACCATCTGGTTTAGAAGCCTCCCAAAATATTTGCCCATCAAAGCCAGTTAATTTAGCGATCAAACTAACCAGTTGATTAATCTTAATCTCTTTTCCCGTGCCCAAATTGACCGGATCAGGCTTGTCATATCTTTCAGTAGCCGCTATTATCCCTTCAGCGGCATCTTCGACAAACAGAAACTCTCTAGAAGCACTGCCAGTCCCCCACACAACTACTTCTTTTCCACCATTTTCAACAGCTTCGGTAAACTTTCTGATTAAGGCGGGTATAACATGCGATGACTCTAAATCAAAATTGTCTTTGGGACCATATAGATTAACTGGAAGCAAAAAAATAATGTTCATTCCATATTGTTTTCTGTAGGCCTGAGCCATTACCAAAAGAGCTTTCTTAGCAATTCCATAAGGGGCGTTTGTTTCCTCAGGATACCCATTCCACAAATCATCTTCCTTAAAAGGAGCAGGAGTAAACTTGGGATAGGCACACACAGTTCCAATTTGAACGAATTTATCAACTTTTTCTAACCTCGCAGCTTCCATGAGTTGAACACCCATTATAATATTGTCATAAAACAATGTCCCAGGATACTTTTGATTAAAACCTATTCCACCAACTCGCGCTGCCAAATGAATGATAATATCAACACCATTTACGACTTCCGTGCATGTCTCCCATTTCCTTAAATCAGCCTCTTCACTTCGCGGGATTGTAATCTGGCTTTTAGAAACGCCTCTTCTATTGACTAAGTTATCGACGATGTGGGAGCCTAAGAACCCTGCACCACCAGTTAGAAGAATCCGTTTGCCTGTCCAAAAAGTCATTAGTCAACCCTCCACCAGCGATTAGGAAATTGTTTTCGCAAAAATTCGTCACCTTCCCCAACAGGTTGTAATCCAGCTTTCCGCATGTCTGCATCAACCATTATTTTCACTAAGTCTCTAAATCGCAGCGCGCGCGCGGTGTATTCAGGCATATCAAAACTTACCTTGACATGACTTTGAGCTCCGAGGTGATAAACTTCATCAGGCTGAACCTTGTGCAAAATATTTGAAATCTGTTCAGAATCAGATAAGTCACCATAGTGAAGAAAGAGCTGCGCGCTTGGCTCATGAGGATCTACATAAATATGATCAATTCGATAAGTGTTGAAAGTGCTTGCTCTTCGAATAAGACCGTACACTTCATAACATTTTGAGAGCAGGAACTCAGCCAGATAAGATCCATCTTGACCGGTGATACCTGTGATAAGCGCCTTTTTCACCATTTTAGTCACCAACTCTTTCCTTTACCTTTATACAAAGGTGTGATTATCTAAGCAACATGATTTGATTTTGAACCTCGAAGATAGCTTACGGCTACTTTAAGTCTAAGTGAATACATCGAAATTGTTAATAGAGGGTGTTTAACAAGCTTTTTCCACTTGCCGCTCTCAATAAAAACACCAATCAACCGGTATCGAATGCCTACCTGCTTTGCCGTTTCAAGATCATTAGAACCCCATTTCTCAATGTACTTTTGAATTCCATCGATGTAGTAACCTTTCTTTTTCAAATACCGCTTCATACTGAACTGACCCTCATTATGATAAAGAGGCACAATAGTAACACCTGTTCGACTAATTTTCCTTATTTTCCTGTCGAAGTCCCAATCTTCCGGACCGACAAGAGTTTCGTCGAATCCTCCAACTTGAAGAAACAGGTTTCTTCTAACGAACCTCACTGCGTCGATAACTGTGCCCGTATAGAAGCTTCGCTCAAAATCTCTAACCTTAATCCAGAAACCATCACCGACTATTCGCTCTGGAACATAAAGAGCGTCAACGTCATCACATTTACACTTGGCAATACATTCCTCAATTACAGTTGGGCTCAAAATCATGTCTGCATCCAGATAAATCAGGTATTCGCCCCGTGCAACTTTGGCGCCATAATTTCTTTGTGCAGACCGCTCATTTCCCTTAAAGTAAACTTTCGCGTTGTATTTTTCTGCGAGTTCAGCAGTTTGGTCTTCTGAAAAATTGTCAACTACAATTAATTCAATGTTCTTGAAAGTTTGACTTCTTATTGATTGCAGACAGGTTTCTATGTTTTTCTCTTCATTTTTCGTAGTTATAACTACAGAGACCAACGGAACATTTTTTGTTTCTGCAGAGTAAATGGTAGACACCTACGTGAGATTACTTGTCTTTTCCAAAGTCCTTTACGTGCCCCAAAACTTTTGCTGCTCCCTTAACCGAGTATTTGAAATCTTTTAATGATCGTATTCGAACAAGCTGTTTAAGCATGTATTGGGGTGTTAAGAATACTTTGTATATTTCGTCACAGAGTTTCATTACTTCTTCAGGCGTCATATCAGGCGTACTCATGACTGGTTCTTTCATGTCGAAACGCTCATAGTCCTTCGGGTCAACTCGGAACCACCCATTCTTCAATGCTTCAGCATATAATTTGCTTCCAGGATAAGGAATAACAACGGTAGACTGCAGGGTAACAGCCCAACCTTTCTGCATCATCGTTTTGGCAACATTCAAAGTACTTAACGCATCTTGGCGTGTTTCCCATGGATAACCCACCATAATCGTTATGTGCGGTTCTAACCCTTCTTCGCGGGGTATTCTGCACTCGTTCATAATGTCATCGATTTTTGTTCCTTTGTTAAGCCTGTCAAGCGTGGCTTGGCTTCCGGATTCCACGCCGAAAAGAAGCATCCTGAAACCAGCTTTCTTCATTAATTGATAATCGTCCCGCGTCAATGCTCCAAATCGCATATTGCAGCTAAACTGGACTTTTTTGTTATATCCTCTTTCTATCATCAGGTTGGCGAAGCGTCGGAGCCATTCTCCCGCTGGAAAACAGCCAGTGTCATCAAACACTGACTTAACGCCGTAATTTTCAATAAGCAATCCTATCTCGTCTGCCAAACGTTCAGGCTTCATCACTCGGAAAATAGGGTACAAAGTAGGCCAGGAGCAGAAGGTGCAGCCGCCGTCTTTCCTCCACCAACAGTCGCGACCTGCCATAGTGTAGGCGCCTGGAG
>Ga0209777_10008965_pt1 | contig 10858 bp, 7 predicted proteins | sample FrelakmetHBP12HB_FD_187147 | JGI IMG/M metagenome (GOLD analysis project Ga0209777, IMG submission 187147) | Freshwater lake sediment microbial communities from the University of Notre Dame, USA, for methane emissions studies -HBP12 HB (SPAdes)... | ecosystem: Environmental > Aquatic >... | reverse complement strand
CCCGCCTCCGCCGCCGGAACCCTTACACCAGGCCTGACCAGCCCCGTCATTTCCGCCAGAGCCCCCATTACCACCCCATGCAATTAGATAACCAGGGTAAGGCCACGACCACCCTGCGGTGCCACCAACGTAACCGTTGGCGCCTGTTCCACCATCACTGTTTCTTCCTGGAGTCCCTGGGGTAGAACTATTACTTCCATTACAACCGCAACAACCGCACCCGCCTCCCGTGCTGGCAGCTCCACCGCCGGCGATAAAAAGCGTGGACCCACTGCGAACAACTGTAGTGTTACCGCCGGCACCTCCAGCTGTTCCGCTAGCCGCCCCTACTGCCCCACCGCAACCTTTCGCGCCGCCAGCTCCTATATTTATACACAAGATATCTGAAGGAAGAACGCTTACGCAGCATGGTGATGCTGGGTAGGACGATATGTTTCCTGTGCCCACTGGCCCCGTAGACCCTGTAAGACCTCCGCCTCCAGCAGCTCCACGGCATGCAGATGGAGCTCCCGTACCTCCAACTCCCTGGACGCCATAAGACCCTGTTCCGCCCGCACCGCCACCGCCACCAGCTACAGCCAGGGTGCCTTGAACAAATTTACTACAATAGCCATTAGGATCCCCATAACCAGCTCCACCGCCCCCACCCGTACCGCCAGATCCGCTTATACCGCTGGCTCCCCCTTGACCTCCGCAGGCACCGGTCCCACCAGCACCGCCGCATCCGCCAGCACCGGCACCGCCGCCACCGGCGCCGCCGCCGATGCCCCAAATACAAACGGGACATCCGGTTGCTAGGTTAGCCGGGGCGGTCCACGTAGTGGTAGCTGTAAAGTTACAAGTATAGCACTTGAGTACTTTGTTAGAACCTGCAAAGGCAAACGGATAAAAATGCATATGTGCAAGCCTCTCTTTACGACATATTCAAAAGTGCAGAACCAAAGATCAAGCCCCCTATTTTTATGAACGTATACACGTCAAACTTACTTGCGGTGGCTGTTGGTGTAGGAATGGTTCCGCCGGCCCATTTTGGGGTATCTGTCCAAGTGATCACTGGGCTTGTTACTCCACCCGACGTAGAGACTACTATGTTTACTGTTTGTCCTTCTGCCATATTTGAAAGAGTGTAGTAAACCGTTCCAGTTGTAGCAGTCTTATAGAAGATATGCTGAGAAGAACAATCAAAATATTCATAGTTACCGGCAGCAGTAGCTCCCAGTAAAGGTACCGTGGGGGAGTTAATTCTTGCAAACCCCCCTACATCAAACATCGCGGTGTGATGGTGGTTGGTTATGCGCAGAATGTTCTCATCGGAGAAGTAGAATTGCACACCAGAAGCCGATCCTGTCGCCGCAACACTGATGGTTATAGAGGTGTTCGGGGTTACGGATATAACGGACGTCCCTATGGGGATAAGAACTCCGCTAATGATCATCCCCGCAACAATCCCTGTAGTGTTGGCCATAGTTATTGTGGTCGTGGCATTAAGAGTCCCAGTCAAGTTAAGGAGGATCCCTGGGTTTACCTCGTTGATAATCCTTCCGGCGCTGACCTTCCTGTCGCCGATCACATTATTTCTCACCCCGATAGCATTAAAAGCAAAGGTTATTAAATTCGAGGAGTTGACAGAATCTACCGTCGTAGAAAGAAGCTTGTTATCATTTCCAGAGATTAATATTCCGTTTGTTACGGAAGTTCCAGTATTGAGCTTTACATACATGTCGTAAAAGGTGTTAGAACTCCCGCTAATTTCAATGATCCGCCCCCCGGTAGTGCCGGTAAACGTCAGTGTTGCCGTTGGCATGAACACCATTGTGACGTTACTAAATGACCAGACTTCTGTGTCGCTAAGAGATAGCGCCGCTGTTATAAGAATTCTATCTCCGGCGGTAGGCGTTGCCCCTGCGATGGTAGTATACCAGTTCTTGCCGTCGCTGCTGGTAGGTTTGGTGCCAATATATTTCGTAAAGTCTTGGGTTGTATACTCGTTGCTCTGAAGCGCACCACTTATCAGCGCTACAGAATCGGTTGCCGTTGTGCCAGTTCTGTAAGTGATCGCCCCTAAGCTCGCCAGGCGCTCCCCTATAACAGTGTTTCTTTGGCCGCTAAGGCTATAGGCGTTGGTCAGAGTTAAACCTGCATTGGTCCCTTCAACCATGGCTCCGAATATCTGATTATCGGTACCCGTAATAGATATACCGTTTGTCAGAGATGCGGCGATATTGATCTGGATCCAAGGTTCGTACAGCTTGTTTTTGGTACCAGAAATAATTAAGGCGCTGGTGGTAGCACCAGTGAAGGTTATCTGCTGGCCCGGCATGAAAACGATGGTCACATTGCTGAATGACCAGGTCTCCGTAGCGATTAAACTGAATCCTCCTACTACCAGAATCCGATCCCCAGAAGAAGGGGTGGCTGCGGATATGGAACTGTACCACCCGGGACCTGTCGTGCCTCCTACATACTTGTTAAAATCCCCACCGATATTGGAGTTGATAACCGTGTTTCCGATACCAATAGACCCGGAAATTATAGCGATACTCTCACTCGCCGTGGTTCCGATCTTGTTGGTGATCGCCCCTAGAGTTGCTATCCGTGCACCGGTGGCAAAACAGGAGCCTCCTGTCACACTTACAGCATAACTTATAGTTAGACCAGAATTGTATGCCTCAACGGTTAGACCTAGGAATTGGTTATTTGAACCAGAGCAGTTTACCCCTGAGACAAGGGTGCCTGACATATTGATTCTGATCCACAGGTCCTGAAATCTATTATTATTGCCGTTGTTGACCACAGCCCCGAGAACGAGAGTTGCGTTCGTAAAAGTAAGCATCTGATTGGGCATGCTCACGATAGTAACGTTATTAAATGTCCAAACTTCAGTTGCGGTTAGTGTATAACCAGTGACTAATAGTATCCTATCCCCATCTGTAGGGCTAGCAGCAGCTATGCTTGCATACCAGTTCTTACCATCGCTGTTGGCGGGCTTGGTGCCAACATATTTGGTAAAATCCGTAGTTGTCTCTGCATTCTGAAAGCTGCCGCTAACGAGCGCGGCAGAGTCTAGCGCGGTGGTTCCAACTTTGTTGGTTATGGTTCCTGAAGTAGCGAGTCTTTCACCAACAACAACGTTTCTTTGACCGCTGAGATTATAAGCATTAGTCAACGTCAGGCCTGAGTTTGTCCCTTCAACCATAGCCCCATAGAGCTGGTTGTCCGTACCGCTTAAAGAAATCCCATTTGTTAACGTGGCAGAGATATTAACCTTGACCCACATATCGTAGATCTTATTTCTGCTGCCAGAAACAACCAGGGCACTGGTAGTGGCCCCCGTGAAAGTGAGTTGCTGGTTGGGCATGAATACGATCGTAACATCACTGAACGCCCAAGTTTCCGTCGCGGAAAGGCTGTATCCCTGTTTAACTAGGATACGATCTCCTGCGGTCGGGCTTGCCCCCGCAATGGTAGAGTACCACCCAGTTCCCACAGTAGAGCCAATATACTTATTAAATCCGGTCTCCGCAGGCGCACTGATAGTGGATCCACTCAGCGCGATCAGACCCGAGATCACCGCAAAGCTGTCGGTAGCCGTGGTTCCGATCCTGTTGGTGATTGCCCCGGAGGTGGCCTTACGCTCTCCTAGGACGTTGTTCCGTTGTCCTGTAACGGTCACGGCGTTGGTGAGGGTCAGTGATGCGTTATCCGCCTCGACCTGCAGCCCGAAGAGCTGGTTATCTACACCGCTGACATCTACACCGTTTGTAATGGTGGATGCGATGTTGACCCTGAGCCAGAGATCATAAATCTTGTTCCGGTTGCCCGAGATCACAAGAGATGTCGTGGTTGCAGCATTGGAAGATAACTTCTGATTAGGCATGAACACGATCGTAACGTCGCTGAACGCCCAGGTCTCAGTGCCGCTCAGGCCGTAGCCTGCAGTCACCAGGATGCGATCCCCTGCTGTAGGAGATGCGGCCGCGATGGTAGAATACCACCCAAGACCTGTGCCGGAGCCGATATACTTGTTAAAATCGTAAGTAGTAGATCCGGATCCCGCCCCGGCACCGAATCTGAATATCCTGATGTTACTTCCAACTTTATTTTCGATTATATTCGTTGCAGACCCGGCAGTCTTGAACTTGCCGCCACTTCCATCAGAGTAAGTACACTCCAGATCGATATAGCCACAGGGATTCCCTGTTAGATACGAAAGCAACGACCCTGGGTCAGCCAGCGCGGATACTGATGCGGTTTCGGCCGACCAGGCGGAGTCAATAGTACCTGTGCTGGTGATCACCATAACCAGGCGCCGGTACTTACCTACTGTAGAAGTGGGAAACGAGAACGTAGCCCCTCCCACTTTAATTGTGGCGGTAGCGGTTCTCGATTGAAAACTGATAGTCCCACCTGCGAAGGCCCCGACGAGATTATTTACAGGAGATGCACTCTTACCTGCTCCGTCGCCCATTTCTACGACGCTGGCTCCGATGTTCAAGTTCTCATCAGCAGTCGCAGAGGCATACAGACGCACTGGGGAGTCGCCCTGCTTGGCAATACGCGAGATGGTATCGTCCAGCAACTCATCTACCGGAGTCCCGAGAATGGGCTCTGCATTCAGTTCCTTGATTTCATCGGTAAAACCGCGGGTCAATGGCATAATCTAACTCCCTGTTAGCCTGCTAACTGTCGTCCCCTCAAGAGGTTACCTAGAATTAGGACATGCGAAAAAGAAGTTCTCTTTCGGTTGTTCATGCCCAGCTTCAGGTTGCCCCTTCCATTTTGTCACAAAAACCGTGCACTCACCTGCTTTAAGTACTGTCGTGTCTGTGTCCCTTGTAGAAAATTCTCCCAAAACTCTGGGTTTGGTGTCCAGTCCAATTGCAACAATAACTGCCACAACAATGGCTGCGGCAGCTAATACTAATGAAATAAACCAGTTGTTGTCTTTTAAGAACTTTCTGATCTTCATGTGTTAACCCCTTATGCGGTGAATACTACCCAGTTATCTACTCCATCGAACACCAGCTCGACCCAACCACTGATGACGTTACATACCAGGTCTGTGGCCGAGGCGTTGATCTTATTACCAGAGCGGTTGATGGTTACAGGATACGTGGCCCAGGTTCCTTTGCCGTCTGCTACGCGTACCCGCGCCCCGAGAGCGGGGGATCCTGGGAGGGATAGGGTAAAGGACCCGGCAGAACTGTTGGTGAGGACCTCATCCCAGGAGCTCACGGCATAGGCCGCCGATTTTACCAGGGTGGTCCAGCTCCGTGCGGTAGGCGGCACATAGACTGCGCTCGGACCAACGCTGACAAGCAGTTTCACGTTGGTGCCTGCACCCAAAACAGTCGTAAGATTGGAACCCCCCAAGGGGGCTATCATCGATGTAGAGACCTTGAAGTATGATGAGGCGTCTTGGGTAGACCAGTATCCGCCACCTTCTTCCACCATCAGGACCATAACAGTGGGCAGCCCGTTAAGGCCATGCCCGAACGTCCCAAGGCCATCGAGGTAACCCGCAGTGCCCTCGAACATCCGGCTTGAGGACGTGGCTACCGTACCACCGAATGCCTTATTCTGTAGGGACAGGTACACATAAGCGGAGGTCAGTTGTCCTGACAAATCGAGGTATAGTGCGGTGGAGTCCATATCCACTACGAAGTCTTGAAGGTCCTGGGTGATATCACCCACGGTTACCGACCCTGACCAGGCCTGTTTGGTCTGGATCAGATATGTGCTATGGACGATCTTGGCAGCGTGGACCTTAAGGATGTCATCGCTGGTGAAGGCGTAGCCGTTGCAGAAGAAAAACTCATCAACACGGCCATCCCAGAACTGCGTCAGAGCGGCATTAGCTCCCAGAGCGAATCTTCTGGTGCCACCGATCGCTCCCAACCCCGTACTGAGGACCAGGTCTCCCTTGGAGATCCCGTCGACGTAGAGGGTGAAGGTATTGGTTGCAGCCACATACTTCAGAACGATGTGAACCCAACCAGAGCCAAGTGCGTAGGTGAACGTCTTGGCTTCCGCACCTGTCGTGTAAGCATTCAGGAGCAGATCCCCTGTGGTCGCCACCAGGTCGAGGTGGATATAGTCGGTGCCCGCAGCATTGCCACTTGAGAACAAGGGTTTGTTTGCTACCGGAGTCCAGGAAGAAGCGTTGAACCACCCACCCACGGTGAAGTCGGTATCGCCTGGATCAAAGTGATCGGCTATAGAGGACAGGTAATGACTGCTGGCAGCGGTCATCGCTACGCAGCTGTTGGAGTCGCCAACGATACCCGTTCCCGTAAAGGGTGCGGAATTCGGATTGCTAAACGCATGGGCCCCGTATCCATCGGTAATACCTGCTAGGTTATAGAAGGCAACCTTACTTGCAGCATAAGCCGCGGACGGGAAGCTATATTGAGTAAGGACATGCCCTGCATTGATCTGGGCAGCAACACCTACAGCCCCAATGGTCTGCTCTACCTCGAAGATAGTATTCGAGACCCCAGCTGCGAGGTTGGGGATTCTCTTCGTCGGATATGTGATGGCGACACTAGGAGTCCAAGCCCCAACGCCATATCTTACAACGCCAACAGGGGCGTAGCGAAAGCGGTCTGCCTGTGAGAAGTTCAGAGTAGAAAGGACAAAGTTTGAACTTATCACTGGGATAATCGGGCGACCGCCATCAGTAGTTGTGATTGCCAGAGGCAGAGAATAGAGATCCACATATAGGTAATAAGTAGTGCTGGTAACTGGAGTTACGAGAGAACTCAAGCTGAATGTCAGGTCCTTCTGAAAGTCTGATTCCGTCGTTCCAGACCCGTCATAGGTGGCAATGATCTGGCCAGAAGCGAGGGCCAACGATCCACCTTTGATGCCTATAACTCCACTCGCCGTTACTGAACCAATTTTGAAGGACTTGTCCCCCGCGCTCCCTGTTCCACCACCGGCACCGAAGCGGAAGATTCTGATATCAGAACCCGCTTTGTTTTCGATGACGTTGGTTGCAGACCCTGCGGTCTTAAACTTTCCACCGCCTACGTCTGAGAAGGTGCATTCCAGATCGATATAGCCACAGGGCAGTCCACCTAGGGTTGCGAACAAAGCACCTGGGTTAGTTAATAGGGACACTGCTGTCGCTTCATCTGACCATCTGCAGGAAATAGTCCCATCGCCATTAAGAGAGAGTGCCAGGCGGCGAAACCGACCTATTGTGGAAGTAGGAAAGTAAAATGACGCCCCGTCAATCATGACGGTAGCGGTAGCGGTCCGACTCTGGAAAGCTAACGTAGCTCCCGCGAAAGTTCCGATGCTGTCATCGATGGGGGGAGTGATCTTCCCTGACCCATCACCGGCTTCCAAAGTGTTTGGCCCAAGGAAAAGATATTCATCGACCACATCGGAGGGGTAGATGCGCACCGGGATATTTGTGTTCATTGCGATACGTGAGATGGTATCACACAGAAGCTCGTCCACCGGCGACCCTATGATGGGTTCAGCATTTAAACCTTTAATGTCATCGGTGAAACCACGGACGTTTGACATATCCGAACTCCTGTTAACCTCTCAACTATCTTAGCATAGTTCTCATTTAGTATAAACACGCGCCTTGAAGATCTTGCCCACAGGTATGGCTTCCGCCATAACGATCTCACCCGGATCACCAGAGGTTCTGGTCCAATGCGTACCTTCTATGGGCTGGTTACGCCCATCTATATCAACATCGATCGCGTGCCCCGAATCGATGGCAACTGCTAAAGTAAAAGTGGTCTTTGTGCTTCCGGTTACGGTCTCGATATAATCTACAAATCCGGGGTACGGTGTGAGACCGCTAGCTGTTTGCAGAAGCGTCTTCTTGTTCGTCGTGTCATATATTAACTGAAAAAGTCCCATACTTTTCCCGCCAGATCTAGATTAGGGAAAGGAGGGCCTTGTGACCCTCCTAAACACAAACTTACGCGTACTCAAACTCAAAACGACCGATGAAGACGATTTCTGTCGTAGAAACCGGTTTACCAAGAAGGATCACTTTTCCAGTTGTTGGGAAAGTCTGGGTGTAGCTTCCTGCAGTACCCTGTGCGTAAAGGTCCTTGGTTACATCCAATCCGGTGAAACCCGTCACGCGAGCTCCAAGTTCTGGGAGGTAAATATTGCCTGTTCCAGCATCAGCAATAGAAGCGTCTTTTACGCAACCAAAGAAAGTTTGGTCATTAACCGAATCTGCTGAGGAAAGAAGTGTAACATCGCCAGCAGTCGTCATCTTAACGAACTGTTTCACAGTAATCGCGCTGCCCTGCACGTTTGTGTAGACCTTGAAGTCCGGATGAGTACCAACTGCATCAATCGCACGCTGATCAGTGAAATACAGGTGGTTTGTACCTTCGGTCAAACCGTCGGTATTAGCAGGTGCGTACTTGTTGGTTGAACCTTCAGCCAGGTTGTCGGTGGTCTTGCCGCTGAAATACAGGTGGTTTGTACCTTCGGTTAAACCATCGGTTGTCGCTGCTGAGAAACCTGATGCAAAGTACTTGTTGGTTGAACCTTCGGTCAGGTTGTCGGTGGTCTTGCCACTGAAGTACTTGTTGGTTGTGCCTTCAGGAACGTTATCAGCCGTTAAGCTGACCACACCCGACTGACTGTTGACGCTGATAACGGCATCTGCACCACCGTGAGATACTTGCCATACAGCGCCACTGTAGATGACATAGTCACCGACGATCATGGACAAGGCGCCCGCGCCAAAGTTATGAGATCCTGCCACGCTAACCCTATAGACGTCCCCAGCATTTCCTGTGCCGTCCGCCAGAGCCGGTACGCCTGCGCCTGCGTTTCCGGTTGGGTCATAGGCGCCTTGGTACTCCATAACTGAGTTAGGCAGTTCGGTTACGGGGATCTTCCCCCCACTATCCAAACTGGCAACACCACTGTTCGCGCCGCGTTGGTCGTAAACCAGCACCTGGCCTGCGGCTGTACCAGCAGCTACGTTTCCAACTTTCTTTCCTGCGAAATCGAAAGTGTTGGCAGCTGCGCCAGCACCTTCTTTGATGGTCAGAGTGTTTGTTACACCCTGGTCCGCAGATACTGCGACAGAAGTTACAAGAACTTCTAAGGCTTTAGACTCTTTAACTTTTCGCCCATTATCAAAGACAAAGATCTTCTGACTCGATGCGGCCATAACATAACCCCCTTTAAGTGTCCGTAGGTGTAAAGCTAACTATTACCTTTACATCTAATATCATGCCATAGTTCTTACCTATGCTCTTCACCTGTTTGGTGTATTCTTTTGTAAGTTTGCTAATTTCCTGCCCCATGGCCTTTAATTTCCCTTTATTATCGTCTGCAGGAACTACTTTCAGTCTTGCTCTTTCGGCCATCATGCCCCTCCAGGACTTGAGTAAACCTCGATTGCCATGATGAGATCCGTTCCTGCGGAGCTGGCCGTATTAGATGCACAATCCGCATAACCTACTCTCATGATAGTATCGACCAGTGGGTCGAAAATACTGATATTATTAGTGAGAACCCCTGGTGTTTTGGATAGGAAGATATGATCTCCTACTAGATAGCCAAGTCCTGTCAGCGCACCAGCAGCATTCGCTGCGTTCAGCAGAACCCTTCCATAGCTGCCATCAGTTATGGCATCGAGCGACATCCCGATATCGAGCATGGCAGTGGCATTATCACTATCGGCCAGGCAGATCGTCCCATCGAGTTTAAGGGCCACACGTCGATACGCTGCAATCGTGGACCCGGTACTATTTCTTTTGTATTTTACCATGATATCCGCAGAGCTGCTGGACCCAATAGGGGTATGAACGCCGCCAGTGCTTTTCACCGTAAGGACATTCCCGTTAGACAAGTCCATATACAAACCGCCAGCGGGAACTGAAGCCGGTAATGCAGGGTCAAAGACCACTGTTCCCGTTCTAACTTTTGCGTAAGTTGTCATAGGCATCCACCTAATTTATCTTAACAATTTGCAGTATGCCGCTAGCGACTTCTATTCTCCAAATATCTGTGGTAACCGTGTCGTGTAGTATGACGGAAGCAGCGGGTTTTGCAAGCGTTCCCACACTTAAAGGTGTAACAAACCCCAGAGGTACGGTGATGTTTTCCAGGTCGGTACCGCCACCTCCACCGCCTCCCCCACCAGCGCCTCCCAAAGTCCTTCGAACTACGTAAAAAGCTTCTCCTTCGGAGATGAGTTCAGAGGTCTCGATCTGCAGCGTAGAGTTTTTGCGCACGGAGCCATCGCTGAAATTACCGAGAATACTCTGTGGCTGCCAACGACCCTCGATGAAATAATCCGCATCCAGATCGGTATTGGCAGAAGACACCGAGAATACAACGGGATCTAATGTGAAGAGATACTGACCACCAACCCCAGCTATGAACTTCTGTACCTTCTCTGTGTTGGAGAAGATCCCGCCCGCGTCGCGCTTGAGGACTACAAGTTCGCGGCCGATAGGGATCGGCTCGGAGGTTTCGAGTTGGGTGGTAGAGTTCTTGCGGTACGCGCCTTGGAGCAGCGTCCCTGTGAAGTCTTGTGGCTGCCATCTGCCATCCAGATAGACATCGATATCGAACCTGGTGTTGTCGTTTTCTACGGTGAATGCGGTCAGATTGAAGATGGTCTGGCCGGCAGTTGTAATGAAGACTTGCCGCTTGGGTACGTTAGCCAGGATTGCGGCAATAGCCGTCTGAAGATCTAGGATCTCCGTGGTATGGAGAGCCACGATTGCTTCCAAGAGGGTAACTCGGTCGCTAAAGTAACCTATATTGGGGAGGCTTACTTGGACAATGCTGCTCTGATAGATATCGAGGATGTCCGGAGTAGAACCCGAACTTTGCACATGGACGGCGCCGA
>Ga0209777_10008963_pt1 | contig 10859 bp, 22 predicted proteins | sample FrelakmetHBP12HB_FD_187147 | JGI IMG/M metagenome (GOLD analysis project Ga0209777, IMG submission 187147) | Freshwater lake sediment microbial communities from the University of Notre Dame, USA, for methane emissions studies -HBP12 HB (SPAdes)... | ecosystem: Environmental > Aquatic >... | reverse complement strand
GACATAATCATTACGCAGGGGGATGAGGTCAGGTTCCTATACGACTGACTAGGGTTGTAGAGCTCAGCAGGGGATGAGGGTATGCAGGGCGTGGGGACCTGGACTACTGACTAGGATTGACAATGGGTTGTCCCGGGCGTATGTTGGAGGAACCGCAACTTTTTGGGAGGTATTTAAATGCAAACCCTACAGAAATTACCAAACTTTGTTAAACAACCTCAGTATTTTCAACCTCTCCAGGGATGGCAGCACTGGTTATCTCATTTGGACTTATCATGTATCCAAAACCATGATGAGTTACAGCATTATTTCATGACTATTCGCTATGCACTAGAACATTCACCAATGTTGGATTATCGTGCGTAATTATTTATGGGAGCTAAAAGTCCTGGGGAATACATATAAATCGATTGCTGAATCCCTGGGAGTATCCTCGCGTGCTATTGGTAAGATTGTCAAAGCTGGTAGAGTGCCTTCTAATAATCCTCTTTACGGACCTATACGCAATTTACATCGCAACGCGATCACGCAGAATTTGCAAGCGCATGGTATTCATGGTCAATTTGTTGCCGCGAATCGGCGTATGCCTCTTGGCGACCTGGTTAATCTACCAGGTAAAATTCAGCAGATCGCCAGCAAGCTGGGCAAGGATTGGAACCGTCCCTATAATAACTATATCAAGAATCCCGACGCATGGCGCACGAAGTTTCCAGATACTAAACCCCCTCACGAGTTCACTCAACAAGAAATCGAGGATCGCGTCAAGAAATCGCTATCCCACAAACAAAAGGTCGAGGACGCTATAGACGACGAGGGGCATTTTACTTCACCGTGAAATGTAAATTTAAGGATATAGAGCTATCGCGGAATTACACCTTTAAAGGGGGTAAATATGAGATTGAGACTATTGGGCTTGATAGCGAGGCTTATGTTACCGGCGAGCCTTTTATATTTTGTTTTAGCGATGGTAGGAGTTGTATTTCTAAGGACATTCTTAGCACTCTATTCAGCAGAGTATATGAAGGGTATAGATTCGTTGTCTGGAACCTCAAATACGAGCAAGGCGCGCTTTTCTACTATCTCCCACCTGCGGAAGTTCTGGCAGAATTACGGAAATATGGGCGTTGTGATTACGAGGGTTATAAAATCTCTATTATCGAAAATAAAGAGGTTAAAATCTCGTTTGGACATCATACTCGTTATATTTATGATGTGTTTCCGTATTATGCGTCTAGTCTGCAAGTGGCAAGTAATCGCTACCTGGATGAAAGTAAAATCGAGAGCACGAAGAAATTTACGCCGCGCTATGTCAATAATCATCTGTTGGAGATAAAAAAGTATTGCGTCCAGGACGCGCTATTGACTAAAAAGCTCGCTGATCTGTTTATTAAAAACCTACATGAGTTGAAATTATACCCCAAGAAACTCATATCTACTGGTTATATATCAGGGCAGCATTTTTCTACGATCCATAACCCGAACGTGCGCCGTTTGTATTCGGAATACCCCGAAGTTGTTAAGTTCGCGTATGATAGTTATAGTGGCGGTATGTTCCAGGTATTTAAGAGGGGTAAAGGTAAGTTCTGGCAATATGATATTAACTCAGCATACCCGTACGAGATTACAAAGTTGAAAACATTGCAGGGTTGTGAATTGATTAACTCGCGGGAAGTGATATCGGCTGATTTTGGTTTCCTGGACTGTGATATGTTGATTTCCTCGCGCTACTCTCCGGTTACGGTCAAGATAAATAATCTCAATATTTATCCGCAGGGCGTTATCCGGCGGGTCATTACGAAATTGGAGTATGACTATCTGATTTCGCGTGGCAATGAGGTTGAAATCCGCGACGGTTGGTATATCCGGTGCCGTGACGAATACCCTTATAAAACAGAGATTGAACGGCTCTATAAATTAAAAGCTGAATATAAAGGCATCAATGAAATGCAGTATATGTTAGTGAAAATATTGCTCAATTCTCTATATGGTAAATTCTTACAGATAACGGAAGTTTGGGACCCAAAAAAACAAAAACACTTTCGCGCCGGAATGATGTTTAATCCAGTGTACGCGAGTTATATCACAGCCGGAACGCGGGTCGCGCTATGTGAAGCTATGGACGCGGCGCCAGATAGTATTTGTGCTGCGCATACGGATAGCATCATATCAAATAAACCCTTGAGATTGTCGATCGGTGCTGGGCTTGGCGATTGGGGTTTTGTAGATAAGGGCAAGGGTTTTATCGTGGGAAGTGGTATTTACAGCATCGGCAAAAAGGTACATTTTAGAGGGTTTGACCGCGACATAAATTTAAACGAGTTAATCAAAGAGGCTCACAGCCTGAAAATCCCTATTACGAAAACTATGGCGCGGTCGTGGCGGTATGCTTTGTTTACTCATGGCAATATAAACTTATTCGAGGATGATACGAAAATCCTTGATTTGAATTTCGATATTAAGCGAATGTGGGGCAGCAAGTTTGATAGATACTCTTTACAGGAGAGCGAACCTATCATTTTATTAAAATAAATAGGGATTGACAATTCCTTATTTGTGGAGTATTATAGCTGGGAAATAGGGCGAGCCGTAGTCAAGCGGCGAGTTAGGAGGTGAACCAAATAGCGACAACTAGCAACACAAATAAAGTGAAAGGGGATTGAGAACATGGCAAAGCAAGCAATAGAGCCCAAGGTGAAAAGCATATCAGAAGTGTTACCAAAAATCGAATTCTATCCTAACCTGCCGCGCAGTGATTGGAAGGCTCTCGTCAATTATACCATTATCATATCAGATGCCAAGATCATTGCAAGCAATGGCGACTTCGGATTACACAAGGCAGCGTTAATTAAGTATGTGCACGTCGATGATGTTAAAACAGAGTATACCACAATAACGTCTGGCGATGTCATAGTTGATAAAATGGCTGTTCTAATCGAGAAGAGGCTATTTCCAGTTGCGGCAATCGTAACCAGGGTCAATTCGAAGATTAAAGGTCATAGTCCATACTATGATTTAATTTAATCTTCTATGCTTGGGGGTGTCCTCCTACACCCTCTTGCATAGGTGATTAAACCGCAGATAAAAAGGTGAAAATGAATAGAAAATGTTGGCAGAAAGATTGTAATAAACAGTTAAAAATGGAATTAATTGAAATAGGAATTTGCCCTGAGCATGGGCAAGTTTGGAGAGGTATTCCTGAGGAAACAATAACTACATTCCCTTATGCTGGTGGTACATTAACAACTGGTGAAGTGTTAATAAGGGATAGGCAGCGTAAGTTAGATATAGCTCATATCAGGGCAATGGCAAAAAATGATAACTGTTTCCTACCAATAGTTAGCCATAGATAAAAGGTGAAAGTGAAATATGTCTACTGAATACTTAGATATACGTATCAATACCCTAGAGGGAATACCTATACAATTTCGGGTCCCGATAGATACTGCGATCAGGAATAAGATATTAAAATTGCATGTTACAAACGTCGAATTGATCCATACACTGACAAATACACAAATGCGTGGGATCGCGCCGCCGAATGTAGGGCAAATAGATATAGTTAGGATTGAAGAATGAAAATATTTATTTTCGCCTGGCTCGCCTTGTGGTACAGCGCGTTTATAATATATGTTTTTTGTAATATACTTTTTAATGGAGTGTATTTTTTATACGAAAATAATCATGTAGTGCTATACGGGGAATTGATCGCAAATATAACTATATTATTTTTTGCGATCGTAGCCTGTGTAAATATATTTTGCAAAATACGAAGGAGTGTGAAACGTGACCAAAGCAACGAAACAACCTATAGGTAGACCTGCTAATAATGTTGTGATCGGAAAGGAAGCTGCTAAAGAGATTATCATTGAAGACAAGCCGGAGCCTATCTCTTTTATTTGTGGTGCGTGTAGTGGGCGAATGGAAAAACCATATATCTATTGTCCGTTATGCGGAGTAAACCTTAAATGGGAAACTTAATCGGTATTCCTACCGGAGTTGCTGTTGCTGGCGCGGGGGGATCGTCCTGGAAACCTTCAGATGTCAAGGATATTATAGAGGGTATTAAAACCTTGTATACCATGGCGAAGGGCGGGAACGACGGAAATCTTAACGCCACACCACAAGTATTTAGTAATCCGCAACAGCCACCACAGAAATGCACAATAGAAACAGCAGTCGAAAATCTATATGCTCTTTGTCAACAGATGGTGAATACTGGACATGGACAGGATAAATTGGCAAGCCTTATTGATATACCAAATTTAACAATCAATGACGCTCTGCATGTGCTCGGAAAGGCTATAGGCAGGTGAAACTAAAACAGAGAACTACGTGTATATTCGGGTTGCGTGGTAGTGGTAAAACCACGTTTGGAGAGTACCTCGCAGATAATTCCGCGTTCAAGTGTATCATATATGATACGGTGCGCGAGTACCCAATACATAAACGTTTCGATGTCTGTCGACCAATTGACCCATACTCGATAGATGAACTCGTGCGGTTTATAAATTTTCACATCAAGCGCGTTGGTGATACTGAGGGGAAACGTATCAAGTATAACTTACTCGTAATAGATGAGGCGAATAGATTTCTACCAGGAGGCGGGCATCCTCTTCATCCGGCACTAGTGGATTTAAATGATCAGTTGCGCCATCCGCCATATGAAATCGGCGTGGTATATATAGCGCGTAGACCTACGCAAATTCATCCAGACGTTATCGGGCTCGCTGATTCTGTTTTATGCTTCCTGTTAACAGGCAAAAATGACATTGTGTACCTGAACGATCTGAAAATGGGATTCGGCGATCAAGTCTCAGAGTTAAAACCGTTTCACTCTATACTGTTTTCCAATGGTCAATTAACTCATATCAACCCGATCATGATTAAGGGTAAGAAATGACTATCGCTCTCAAGGGTTGCCCACATTGCAACGGAGACGTATTCTTAGACTATAAACACAATCCAAGTATGGGGAAATGTGTTTTATGCTCGCGGATAGTCTGGAAACATCAGATACCCGTTGGCATCCAGATCACAGGCGCACCCGTGGACGGTAAGAAACGTGTCAAAGATAATAGAGATTGAATCTTGCAGCGATTGCCCATATATCCGGTTGACTGAGGACTTACTATGGTATTGCGAATACAATGACCCGTTTTTAATCCTCGATCCCACGGATATATCGCCGTTGTGCATGCTGCCAGTATCTATGCAGGAAAGGAGGAAATAAAATGGATAACACCGCGATCTGGGGAGTTGTAGGAACGGTAGTTAGCGCGATACTCGCTATTGTATTGCCGATTATTAAGCTTAAAGGATCGAAATACCTCAATCTCCTGCACATGATTATCACTGCTTTCGAAGACGATAAAGTTGATAATAACGAGCTCGCCGCGATCATCAAAGCTGCCAAAGCCTTAAAATAACCACTACTTGACAAAATAGGGGTTGTGTGCTATGTATTAGTAGATACGTAGCACACTTTTTTGTGTGTGGTCGATTGGATGTTATAAATCTTCCAACGTAATCATAATGAAAGGACGATAAATTAAATGGCAACAGGTGTTGGAGTACCAAACGTTTCCGGCTTCAAAGGCGCGCTCATGGGATACCTTTATGGAGCTGGAGGTGGACTGGTTTACAAGGTCGCAAGCGGCTTCCTGGGAAATTCAATTCTGGGGGGAGCTGCTGCTGCTGCTGTAGCAGGTGCAACACTAAAAGGTGAAGAGGGAAAAATCATTGCTACTGTGATTGGTTTCCAGAGCATGATGTCAGGTGTAGGCATAGGCTCTCTTTTCAGTGGTGGATCGTCAACGAAAGTTGAGGAAATCTAATGACTAGAGTTACACAGGGTTTCATGGACACACTGACAATTCCAATGGGAGATGCGGCTCCGGTGGTTTTCAATACTCAAGCGGCGTTACTTCTTAATGCTAACCTGGGACTCGCTAACCAGACCCGTGTTCTCTGGGAAATGACCGTCCCTGCTCAGCAAAAGATTCGCTGGGGTTACGGATCAGCAGCTCTATCCGCTAACCAGGGTTATATATGGTTTCAGTTATCAAGCGCAGCCGCGTTCAATGCGGGATTCGTCAAACTATGCGTGCAGAATAACCCGCGCACAGATACCCGTGTAGTCAAGCAAATAGATCAAAACACGCTGCACACGGCTGTACCTACGACCCTTATAACGGGTAGATCACTGGATAAAAACCAATTGGTCGCGCTTCCTGAAATGGGACCTTTAGTGGGGCAGGATAGTCGCATGCAGATTCAATTCATGTTCACAGCCGCCGCGTTAGTGAATATTAACTGCGGTTTCTCAATCCCTTGCACAAGATATATAGTTTAATCGCAGTCAAGCGATTAAATAGTCCTTCATGGATGAAGGACCGGAATATTTACGATTTTTGGCAAATAAATTTAAGGGGGAAATATGGCAACAGTAAAACAGGGTTTTATGGACACGCTCGTTATAGGGCGAGGCACTGCTGGCGTTTTTGACACTATGGCGTTAATGTCCGCGATTTTTAACGCCGCAGTCATAGGAGTGGAGCAAGTTATTTGGGAAATGGTAGTCCCTGCTCAGCAAAAGATTCGCTGGGGTTTCGGCACTGCGGCATTGCCCATGAATCAAGGCACATGCAGTTTCGTTGCTATGGATGCTACCACGTCTTATGAGGAAGGATTATTGTCCTTATGTGCTCAGAATGCGCCGCGCACTGATCTAAGGACTATAAAATCCATGGACGATGCTAACTTGCACGCCTGGGATGCTGGTTTCGTGTTCGCAGCTTCTATACAGCACGACAAAAATCAATTGATACCACTTCCCGAAATGGGCGTGCTAGTGGGGCAAAACAGTCGCCTGGTATTACGATACAACGGGCGAGTGTTGTCAGGTACTACGGACAACGTCGAATTTAGTCTCCCGATAACCCGATATATGGTATAGCCTTAATAACTGAATAGAGGGGTGTAAAATGGTATTCTCGATTCGTTATTTAGAATTTGAAAAAAAGGCTATTATGTATCGACAAAGCAATCCGGCTGATTTATATATAGGTGCGCTCGCCATAGGCGCAACTATCAATATTAACATAGCTGCTAGTGTGCCTCAGTTGCGTCTATATATGCCTCTAAACTGGGCAGAGATATATAATCCGTCTACTACCGCGTTATCAGTTCGCATTGAATCCCCTGCTGGGGAAATGTTCAGGGTAGAAGCTGGCAGCTCTCGTACTCTGCGTCTATCGTTTAATAACCTGATAATTACAAACATTGGAGCGAACGCGCTCGCCGCGAATACCGCGATCTTGACATTGCAGAGAGTGTAATATGCCGAAATCTACTGAGAAAACTTTAACGTATGTGGGAATCGGTGTCCTGGGGTTTTACCTATTATCGAAAATGGACTTAGGAGGTAAAATAGGCGGTGGGATTGGTGATGTCTTGGGAGATGCTCTTAACGAGGTTATCAAAACAATAACCGAAACAGTAACCACCACATTAACAACAGTAGCCGGAGGACTTGGTAATGCTGCTGGAAATCTAGGCACAGCTATTATTTGGGACATACCATCAAAGATCGGTACAAGTTATTTGACACCGTTTGTTAATCTTTTCGCGGGTAAAGGCGAAGGAGAGCGTTTGACAGGCGAAGGCAACGCGGCTATTGATCAATTCGGCTTATTGAGTGCTGTTAATTTATCTCTACCATGGAATCATAACGCATTAAAGGAAGCTTTAACTCCTGGGGCTACTTGGGTTGATCCGTCTACTGGGTATATATCAAGCTTCGGTAGAACGTATCTAAGTCTTGAAGGACAAACAAAAGCCGCGCAGCTAGAAGCTCTTCGCGTAGATCATCCCACCTGGAACGAAGCAGATATAGCTTTAGCATGGACGTTAGCATCTGGGAAATCTATAACCAATTGGAATACTTCCTTACTGAGTGTAGGATTTAAATCCGAGGCAGGTATAACATGAAAACAATAGCCTGGGCAGCAATTGCGGGAATAGGGTTTTTACTATTCAGAAATATTGGTAATAGTAATTCCGCAAGAGGAACAGATTTCACAGGAGTACCACTAGCAGCTCACGCGGAATCGGAAGCCGCATATCAACGCGGATTGATCGGAACACTTGGCGGTACACCTACAGCGGCGGAAGTAGAATCCCATAGAACGACCGGATCAACAAAGGGGTATTTACCCCAGGATTGAGGTATAACATGAAAACAATAGCCTGGGCAGCAATTGCGGGAATAGGGTATCTGTTGATCAAAGGAAAAGCGTCTGAGGTGATTGTTGCGCCAGATGTCGCTGCAACTAACGAGGAAGTACAACATGGAGTAATGACCACACCAATCCCTAGTTTCCTCGCAGGTAGTGTCGGAACAAAGTGGGTACCTGCTGGCAATATACCTGTAGCCGCAGCAGCAAATATACCTGTTGTGGACTTACCCAATATACCTGCATATCTATTGAGTTTCAAACCTGTAGTGCAGGATATTCCGGCTTATAATTTATTCCAGGACACACCTTTGACAATCGCGTCCAAACAGGCGAAAGCTGCCACAGCTCTGGCGAAATACCAGGAGCAACTCAAGGTGAACGCCGCCGATACTCTGAGATTTAATAAGCTAGTCGCGGATTGGACGGCAGGTTATAATACAGAGCAAGCAGCTTTGAAGAGTGCAAACTATACTAATATTACATAGGAACAGTAATGACACATACCGAAGAGCAAAAACTATTACAGGACATGGCGACCTTGATTGAAAGGGTCGAAGGGTTGCCGTGCCGCAATAGTCGCGGTTGTCAATGGAGCCTTAAACAAAAAGCGGTTGCCGGAACCGGAATAACAGGAGCGATCGCGGCAATCATACTGGCATTATATACATATCTTTCAGGGGGACAACGATGAGTGATATTTTAAAACTGGCAGCACTAGGCGCGGCAGCATACGCCGGCTTGCGTCTATTGAATAAAGAAGAGGAACCGAACGCATTTCCTCCTTCATACCCTCAGGGACCCTCCACAGGGCCTTCGCCAATAGGAATGAGCGCCCCTTATATAGCCCTTATAATGCAGGGGGATGCCGTTTGGTATAACTCGACGGCTCCAGGTGGTGTATTGGACATCGACGGAACGCCTGAGCGCCCTTGTAACACTCCCGCACAGGTTAGAACGCTACTAGCGGCGCGGAACCTGGCGAAAGTAGTCATAATGGACACCTTTGCTCTGGACGCCGATATGCCTGATTTAACTTTCATTGGCGTGAAAATGTCAATCGCTGGAACTATGGCGGTATTCGATCCAGCTGGTTTTTCGTGCGACAACTGCGATTTTTACAATTTACAAATTCAAGGCGTCGCTAATGTGGCAACCATCGACAGTATACGATTATTCGATTGCAGATGTGCAATCCCTGTAAACCCATTGAATATACAGGCATGGCGTACACAATTTGGTACAGCCACAACACTTTTTATTGGCACATACGAATATATTTGGGGTTCTTATTTTGGATCCGCCGCAGCATATCCTATCTTTAATTTTTCAACCTCAGCTATTTGCAGGGTACAATTAGAAAATATAAGCGGAAATATAACACTACTCAATATGAAGAACGCTGCAAATATAGTTAATGTTTCCGGTACTGGAACATTAAATGTCGGCGTATCATGCGTCGCTGGCACGATTACAGTCTATGGTGATATTCACATAGTAGGCGGTGCCGGTGGTGTAACTATAGTGGATAGAACAAATTGGAGCGTACTCGGATCACTGTTGGCATCCAACGCGCGGCTGGAATTATCAGATTGGATCGTTTTTGGTACAGTAAACGACGGCGCCCCAGGCGCCGATGATTTCGATACTTCGCTCACTGAGGCAACAGACGATCATTACAATGGTGCAACCCTGTTATTCACAACCGGCGCGAATAAGGGGCAATATCGAACTATACAGGATTACACCGGCGGAACGAAAAATGTCGATTTCAATGCGTTCTATCCAGGGGATTTTATTGGAGCTCCTGCCAATGGCGACGCCTTCGTTATAATACCCGCCGCCGACGGTTGGGCTTTTAACTATTTACTAGGGTCTCTCACCGCCGCGCGCATCGGCGCGCTTGATAACCTTGTGACAGCGACATTTAAGGGTTTAATAACATTTACACAACAAGCAAGGGTAGATTCGGGAATAACTCCACCAGTGCAGAATACTTGGTATACAATATTGGATACCACAAATAATGTACATATATATATGCTAAATGTAGCGATAAACACAACAGGAGAAACATTACAACTTAGAATGACAATAGACGGGCAAGTATGGACTCGCAACTTCACCGCAACAGCAGGAATTTACTATTACATTCTACACGGTATAGACGAACCATTATTTAGTTCATATGATAACGATATGAATGGTAGAGATTTCGAAGCGAAAAGTATTAAAATTGAGGTAAGAAAAACTACTGCAAACGGAGTAGGTCAATTAGAGTGGCATTGTAGTTTTGGAAAACTATAAAGGATATAAAATGCCTATAATAGAAAAGTCAAAACCACAAGATGTAATAGCCGCTATCACAGATGATAGTGTCAAAACTGATATAGAGAACAGTTACCAAGAGACACTTCAATCTTTGTTAGAATCGCAGCGCATTCACCAAGAGGCAATAGAAGCCTTGCAGCTAGATATAGATGTGCTAACAAAGACGCACGATATAACTATCTCACTATTAAAGTAGTCAATCCTAGTCAGTAGTCCAGGTCCCCACGCCCTGCATACCCTCATCCCCTGCTGAGCTCTACAACCCTAGTCAGTCGTATAGGAACCTGACCTCAT
>Ga0209777_10008962_pt1 | contig 10859 bp, 6 predicted proteins | sample FrelakmetHBP12HB_FD_187147 | JGI IMG/M metagenome (GOLD analysis project Ga0209777, IMG submission 187147) | Freshwater lake sediment microbial communities from the University of Notre Dame, USA, for methane emissions studies -HBP12 HB (SPAdes)... | ecosystem: Environmental > Aquatic >... | reverse complement strand
CGCTGTATTTTTCAATTGTGCCGAATAAATTATTGTATGTCGGCGATGTCTCAACAAGCACGGGACATTTTTTTGTATGTGTGTTATCAAGAATAATATTTACTTCGTATTCTTTTAAATAGTCAATAACAATTCCCGTCTGTTTCTTCACGAATAGGCTTCTGCCCTTTGAAGACTTCAAGATTTTGTATGATACTTTCGTGAACTTGATCAAGATATTCTTTGACGGAATGAATTTTATATTTCTTTTTTAACTCATCAAGAGTAAGTGCAATAAATTCATTTACGAATTCACCTTCTAACTTTAAAACTTTTTCCTGATAATCTTGGGTGAGTTTTAAACTTTCCCTAAAAACTCTTTGAAGCTCGTCTTGGTAAGTAGAATATTTTGTTAATATTTCTTCCACTTTCTCTTTTGTAATTTTTTCCGAACTTACAAGCTCTTCAAGCTGATGAACAAAAACCGGCTGTCCGTCAATTACAGCAAGAATTTCGGGTCGAACAAGCTCTCCGACTTTTACCTGTCCCAACGTAAAATTATCTTTCTTAAGCTTTTCTTCAAACGCATTCATTGTGGTTTGCTGAAGCTTTCCATATTCGGTAAGGACTTGTTTTTTAGTATTAATAAAAGGATCAGTCAAAAGAAGCTGTGGAATTTTTTCTTGTAAGAATTTAATTGTACGCGATAAATCCTTTTTGAATTTTGTTGCCTGTCCGGCGGGAAACCGAAGAAGTGTCGGCCTGTCTTCATCCTTAAAATTATTCACATAAGCATAATCACTAAGATGACTGCAATCCGGAGTTATTGATTCAAGCATCATTTTAATAGTTGTGAACTTTCCGGTACCGGAAAGACCAGTGATGAAAATATTATAACCTGGACTTTTCAAATCAACGCCGATGCGTAGAGCTTTTAGGGCTCGTTCTTGCCCAACAATTCCTTCAATCGGTTTTATTTTTTCTGTGTTTTCAAAATCAAAAACTTTTGTGTCGCAAGTCCATTTCAAATCATCCGGCTTTAGTTCTATTGGTTTGCGAGCTTTTAAAAGTGCCATAATAGAATTCCTATACTATTTGTGTGGATTTTCCTTCTGCTTGCCGATAGACATATTCTAAAATAGCATAAAAATGATGTTATTGAAATATCCTTAATGAACTATAAAAATTGAACGAATAGCATTACCTTTGTGTTGGTAATAATAAAAAATCCTTTCCGCTACTGCGGTAAAGGGTGTAGTATATTTTAAATAGGAAAAATGAAATCTCCTTCTGATTTGTTAATTGACTCACTCCAAACTCTGCATGAGCTGACAAATAAAATTTCTGTTTTGAAGCTGAATGAAAGAGTTTTTGTAACAACTTTCGCTGGTTCGTCGAAATCTCTTTTTATAAGATCTATTGCAGATATTGAAAAAGAGATTGTCTTGCTGTGCCCAACAATTCAATCTGCTAACGAAACAAAAGTCGAATTGAGTGTTCTTGGGTTGGAAAAATTTACAATTGTTGCGGACGATTTAAATCTTGAAACCTTGCAAGAAAAATTAACCGATCTCAACAGGCGAGAGCGGTTTATACTTATTTCTACTTACGATTTGCTCAAGCTAAAACTTCCTTCGAAAAAATCTATTGATAATAGCACAACAAAAATTGAGATCGGCTGTAATCTAGCTTATGAAGATCTCATAGAATATTTAAATACGATTAATTATAACCGGGATAAATATGTTGAAAATCCCGGCGACTTTGCAGTGCGGGGATCTATAATTGATTTTTGGTCATACAGCGAAAAGCAGCCATGCCGTTTGGAATTTGACGGGGATTTTTTAGAATCAATTCGCCACCTTGATGCAGAAACTCAACGCTCGCTCGATAAAATTAATTCGGTTACAGTTGCAGGTTCAATCGGCTCAACAGAAGAGAGCGGCGACATATTTGATTATCTGAACAATCCAATCATCTTTGCCGATGATTATGAACTGCAAAATTTATTCGAGCGGAAGACGGAAACGCCATCTCAAAAATCTGATGAAGGAATTGATGAAGAGTTAAAAGAAGAACTTTTCAAAGAAGGGGTTATCCGCCCGTTAAAAGGGCAAAAGCTCGACGCGAATCGAAGCGGGAATGAGCAAAATGGTATTGAGAATATTTCAATCGAAAATTTATTTAAGAAAAATGCAAGGTGGATAATTGAAGATGCGGTTGGTCAACATGCTGAACACATTCAGCTAAACTTAACTGAAGCTCCATTAATTAATTCCAACTTTGAATTACTTTTTAGTCTGCTCAAAGATTATTCTGCTAAATCTTATCAGGTTATAATTGCTGTTGAAAATGAATTACAAAGTAAGCGTTTATTCGATCTGCTTTCGGATTTTAAACCCGACCATCCGGTAAACGGAAAAGGATTAACAGAATTGTTTGAAACCGGTAAAATTAAAATTGTTGTTCTTCCGGTTAAGAGTGGATTCATTGCAAAAAGCAACAACTTGGTTTTTCTAACAGATTATCAAATTTTCAACAAGCCGTATCGCACAAGAATTTTTACAAAAGCGAAATTCAAAAAATCACTTGTAAAAGATTTTGCTTCTATCAAGAAAGGTGATTTTGTTGTTCATGAAAATTTCGGTATCGGCCAGTATGTTGGTCTCGAAACAATTAAGATTGGAAATGTCGAGCAGGAATCAATTAAGATTTTATATGCCGAGGGCGGAGTTGTTTATGTTAACCTGAATTATCTCTCGCTTGTAAAAAAATTTTCATCACAAGAGAATGTTGCACCAAAACTTTCCGTTCTCGGCGGCGGCGAGTGGAAATCCACCAAGAAAAAAGTAAAGGCTAAAATTAAAGATGCCGCACGTGAACTGATCTCACTTTATGCAAAAAGAAAATCCGCACAAGGATTCTCATTCAGTTTTGATTCTGTATGGCAGAAAGAACTTGAAGCATCTTTTTTTTACGAAGACACACCCGACCAGACAAAAGTTACGGAAGAAGTTAAACGTGATATGGAAAGTGAAAATCCAATGGACCGGCTTGTATGCGGAGATGTTGGATTCGGTAAAACTGAAATTGCTGTGCGTGCTTCATTCAAAGCAATAAATGATGGGAAACAGGTTGCGCTGCTCGTTCCAACTACAATTCTTGCCGAACAGCATTATAACACATTTAAGGATCGCTTGACAAAATTTCCCGTTAAAGTTGAAGCGCTCTCACGCTTTCAATCGAAATCCGAACAAGTTGGGATTACTAAAAAACTTTCAAGCGGCGAAGTTGATTTAGTGATAGGAACTCATCGCCTTCTTTCCAAAGATATTCTGTTCAAAGATTTAGGGTTGCTCATCATTGATGAAGAGCATCGCTTCGGAGTTATGGCAAAAGAAAAACTACGTTCGCTCAAAGCAAATGTTGATACACTAACACTTACCGCAACTCCAATTCCACGTACGCTCAATCTTTCTCTTCTCGGAGCGCGCGATCTTTCGATTATCGCAACTCCGCCTCCTAACCGCCAGCCGATTTATACAAAGGTTGATACATTCGATATAATTAAAATTCGCGAGTGGGTTTTAAATGAAGTGAAACGAAACGGACAAATTTATTTTGTTCATGATCGAGTTCAATCAATTGAAAAAATTGCTGCATATATTCAGAAGTATATTCCGGAAATAAAGATAGGTGTTGCACATGGTCAGATGAAGACATCCGAACTTGAAAATGTAATCCACAATTTTCTCAGTAAAAATTATCACATGCTCATTTCCACAAAGATCATCGAATCGGGACTTGATATTCCAAACGTGAACACCATCATAATAAATCGTGCTGACCGTTTTGGTCTGGCGGAACTTCACCAATTGCGAGGGAGAGTTGGAAGAAGCGATAGACAAGCATATGCGTATTTTCTTGTCCCATCACTGAATGCAATAACTAAAAAAGCTGTGAAGCGTTTGCAGGCAGTTGAAGAGTATACAGACCTTGGCGAAGGATTCAATTTATCAATGCGGGATTTAGAAATACGCGGAGCCGGTAATTTACTTGGTACCGAACAGAGCGGATTCATTGATTCAGTCGGATTCGATTTGTATCTCAAACTTTTAGATGAAGCTGTTGAAGAATTGAAGCAAGACGAGTTTAAGGAAGTTTTCAAAGATTTGCCAAAGCACCGGGAACGTTCCGAACCAACAATAGATGCTTATTTTGAAATTGGAATACCGAAATTGTTTATGCCTGATCAAGCAGACCGGTTAAGTTTTTATACTGCGCTTTTTTCAATTATAAAAATTGAAGAACTGGATGAAATCAAAGAGGAAATTATAGATCGTTTCGGAAAGCTCCCGCCGCATGTCGAGCGTTTGATGCTAACAGCTTGTCTGCGTTTCCATGCTTCGTTGGCTTTATTTGAAAGAATTGTCGTTCAAGTTGATAAAGTCATAATTATTCTTCCGAAGAGCGAGCGGGAAGATTTTTATAAGCACAAATTTTTGTCCCTTTTATCATTCATTGATCTGAATTACAAAAAAGAAATTAAATTTGTACAGGTGAATGAAACACTGAAACTTGAAATGAATAATAAGTTTAGTTCTCCGGAAGCGGTAATGAATTTTTTAATAAAGTTTTGTAAAGATGTAATTGATGTTATTTCAAATGTTTCCATAACAGATTGATTCCATCAAAAAAGTTTTTATCAAGTGTAAGATTATAAAGGAAGATTTACGGGAAGGTTTTTCAAAATATTTTTCGTTCTATTTATTCGTGCATTTATAGGAATTCAATATATAAAAGTCGAAAGAACCAATCCGCCGATAACAGCCGATCTCCAAGCTCCCCCGGAAGTAAAAAGAATTCTCCAAACATCCTGTTATGATTGTCATTCAAATGAAACTAAGTGGCCCTGGTTTAGCAAGGTAGCGCCTATTTCTTGGATAATGATTAACAATGTAAACGAAGGCGGACAAGCTTTAAATTTTTCCGAATGGGAAAATCTTTACAGTGGAAAGCGGGCAGAATTCAAAAAAAAATCTGAGATCAAATTAATAAAGATGATATGCCAATGTTGAGTTATACATACATATATCCGAGTGCCTCTCTTGGGTTACCCCAGAAGGGCATTATTGAAAAGTGGGCGCTGGGCAGCGGATTTTGGCAATAATTTTTTTGAATGTTAAACAGAAACTATTTTATTAATATTTACTTGCGCACGTTCTGTGTTAATACAATATAAAAGTTGTGTGGCTGAAAAATTTTTAATACCAGCTTTCAATTAAATCTCTGGAAAAAGAAAGGAAAAGAATATGGATCATTCGTTAATTACAACAACTTTCACACTTGATGGTTACAGGGTTATAAAAAATCTTGGAGTTGTAAAAGGAATTGTAGTTCGTTCACGCTCGGTGATTGGAACAATCGGCGCCAGCATGCAAACAATCTTCGGAGGAAACATCACACTATTTACCGAACTCTGTGAGAAAACAAGAAACGATGCTTATGAGTTGATGGTTCAGCATGGGCAGGCTATTGGTGCAAACGCACTACTCGGCGTTCGTTACGATGCAACAGAAGTGATGGGCGGAGTTACAGAAGTTTTGTGTTATGGCACAGCCGTAGTTGTAGTGAAATCAAATTAATTCTCAAACGGTTTGCAAGCTGTCGGGACATTTGTAAATCATAAAATGATTAAATTTAATAAAGCGTTATTGATCAGTTACAATAATTAAAATGGCAATCGGTTCTCAAGCATCAAAAGAAAAAAATGCAATCGCACTTTCATCAGTTATTGCTGCGGTATTTCTTACATCGTTCAAACTGATCATCGGATTGCTGACCGGAAGTTTAGGAATAATATCGGAAGCTCTGCATTCAGGATTGGACCTGGTAGCCGCAGCTATTACACTCTTTGCAGTAAGGTACGCTGATAAACCAGCAGATGATGGCCATCATTACGGACATGGGAAAATTGAAAACTATTCTGCTCTAATTGAAACCGTACTTCTCTTTGTTACTTGTGCCTGGATCATTTACGAAGCGATTAGAAGACTGATCACACATGAAACAGAAATTGAAGTTACCGTTTGGAGTTTTGTTGTTATAATAACTTCTATCGTTATTGATTTTTCCCGTTCGCGCGCACTATCCCGAGTTGCAAAAAAACATGATAGCCAGGCGCTCGAAGCCGATGCACTGCATTTCTCGACAGATATCTGGAGTTCTGCAGTTGTTTTGATTGGACTGATTTGCGCGGCTTTCAATTTTAATTTAGCCGACCCCATAGCTGCGTTAATGGTTGCCTTGATTGTGCTGACGGTAAGTTATCGGCTTGGTAAGAAATCTTTTGATGCACTGCTGGATAAAGCGCCGCTTGGATTGAGCGAAAGAATCCGAGAAATAGTTTTGGAAATTCCCGAAGTAAAAAATTTTCACGATCTCAAAGTTCGCGAATCCGGTCCATATAAATTTGTTGATCTAAACATTCACGTTGATAAAAACATTTCAATAGATCGAGCGCATGAAATTTCTCACCTAGTTGAGGAAGCGATCACAAAAAAAATTAAAAATGTGAAGGTGATGGTTCATACCGAACCGGATAGTTGAATTTATATAAACGTATTAAAAAAAATAAACCCGACTTCAAAGCGAAATCGGGTTTATTTTTTAATGGAATATTTTGTTGATAAATGCTTTAAAACGTAAACGTTATACCAAACTTAAATGTCTCATAAGTCAATGGCGCTTCGGTTGCAAAAGGCCAATTCATGTTATCTTTTTTCAGAGCAAAAAACGCATAGGATAATCCGTTTCTCAAAACAAAATCTACAATCGGTCCTGCGTAAGGAGAAGAATCAGCAACCTCATCAATAAAATGATTTAATAAACCGTCTGCTCCTTTCTCAATAATATAACTGCCGAGGTGTTTCCAAAACAAGTGGCGTGGAAAAATCACCGACATCTCATAACCTGCATCGAGAGACACAAAAGAAGCAACCTCGAATTTGACTCCGCCTTCATTAACGGTTCCAAATCTAAATGCATCATGGAAGCGGTTAAGAATATCGGTATCATGGATTGCATCATCAATGCTCATCGGGGGATTTAGAGCATAATAAAATTGAGCAGGATAATCTTTCATATCAAGTTTAGACCAAACAAATCCTTCGCCATGATAAAGCAATATGGAAACATCCTTCATTTTATAACCGTAGCCAGTTCTGTTTGCAAATCCAAATCGCCATAAATCCGATTTCATTTCCCCGAGAGTTGCCGTAGAAGATTTCAAATCTGCACTTAGCTTAGATGCAAAAGCAAACTTATCATGAAACTGAATTATACTTTCTTCATAATACGAATCGCGCGAAGCGTAACCGAGTTTAAGTTCAGCAACACCTACATCTGCGTATTTACTAACTAACTTACTTTGCTTTGGTGTACCGAAACCATAATTCAATTCGATAAACGGCTTACCATGAAATTCCCAATGGAACCATTCATGATCGCCCCAGTTGTACCATTTCGATTCTGTGGAATCTTTCTCATCCTGAGCAAATAAATTAATATTTGTAAAAAGGAATAATACCGTTACGCACAAAAACATTTTGCGAATCATAAAAACTCCTTTATTGTGTTAACCATTAGACGAAATTTTATTTAGAATTGTTACACTTAATTAGCAATTACTTATGACCGAAAGTATTCCGTAATTATGATATATCTATTTTGATTCCGACTTTTTGTTCAAGTACTGTAGCAAGACTTTCCATTAGCAGATTACCTTGAACGGGTTTTGTTATAAATATATCCACCCCGGCTTCATAAGCGCTAGCTCTATCTTTCTGAAATGCGTGTGCGGAAAGACCAACAATTGGAATATTCTTGTATTGTGGATTTTGGCGAAGCTCTTTTGTTAGCTGCAATCCGTCTTTTTCGCCATGTAAGGAAATATCCATTAGAATAATATCGAAACTGCTTTCTTTTAGTTTTTTGTAGAAGGATTCGTCGGAATCGCAGAAGTCGAAATCAAATTTTCTTCTTAGAAAAATGCGAAGGAATTTTTGGTTTTCGATGTCATCTTCAACTATCAACAATCTCGGCTTGACTTTTTCCTTCAACGAATAAATCCTTTTAATTTATTCTAATCTTGACTTAAAATAACAAATTAAAGTTTTAGATGAAATTATTTGAAACCGCGGAGAATATTTTCGATTAGGTGCATACTTTGGTCCACAAATATTTAATATTCGTCCCAGCTTTTTGCATCAAGTTTCAACGGATCCTTGTTCAGCAGCGCTTCTGCAAGACGCATCGCAAGCTGGCGGTTTGTAATGAGTGGAACTTTATAATCTACGGCTGTGCGGCGTATTGTATAATCGTTTGTAAGTTCTTCCTGTTGAAAGTTTTTCGGTATGTTAATTACAAGATCAATTTTTCCAGATTTAATGTACTCTGCGGCATTCGGCGATTTACCACTCAGCGGCCACTCTAGTGTTTCAACTGGAATTCCAAAAGATCTCATAAATTTTGCAGTACCCTGGGTTGCATAAAATTTTATTCCAACTTTTTGCGAAAGCTGCCGCGATGGTTCAAGCAGTTCAGATTTTGATTCGATAGCACCCGAAGAAATTAATATTGATTTGATCGGGAAACTATATCCAACTGAATTTAATGCTTTCAAAAATGCTTCATCGAAATCCTGACCAAGACAAGCAACCTCGCCTGTTGATGCCATTTCAACTCCGGTTGTAGGATCCGCGCCTTCAAGACGTGTGAAAGAAAACTCCGGTGCTTTAACTCCTACATAATCGTAACTGGAAGTTAGATCGTCAAACTTTTCTACTTTTTTGCCGACAATTACTTTTGCAGCAATCTCGATAAAATTTTTCTTTAGCGTTTTGGAAACGAACGGAAAACTTCTCGAAGCGCGCAAATTGCACTCAATAACTTTAACGCGGTTATCCTTTGCGATAAACTGAATGTTGAACGGTCCGTTTATATGAAGCGACTTTGCAATATCGGAAGAGATTTGTTTTATCTGACGCATTGTTTCGAGATATGTACGTTGAGCAGGCAGTACCAATGTTGCATCTCCGGAATGTACACCTGCGTTTTCAACATGCTCGGAAATTGCAGAGCAGACAATTTTTCCGTTTTGCGCTACCGCATCAAATTCAAGTTCTTTTGCGTTAACTAAAAATTTGCTTATCACAACAGGATGTTCCGGCGAAACATCAACTGCTTTCTGAAGAAAACGTGTGAGTTCGGAATCATCAGTTGCGATTGCCATTGCCGCGCCACTCAAAACATAAGAAGGACGCACGAGCACGGGATAACCAACTTTGTTTGCAAACAGCAAAGCATCTTGAATTGCATTAAGCTTACTCCAAACCGGCTGTTCAATTCCTAATTCATCTAACATTGCAGAAAAAATACTGCGGTTCTCTGCTGCATCAATTGATTCCGGAGAAGTGCCTAAAATTTTTACTCCAAATTTGTGAAGCTTAAGTGCAAGATTATTCGGCGTTTGACCGCCCATAGAAACTACGACACCGTTTGGTTTAACAGTATCATAAATTTCCCAAATAGTTTCGGTAGTTAATTCCTCAAAGAACAGAGCATCGAATTCATCGTAATCAGTGCTCACCGTTTCCGGGTTGCAGTTGATCATGATTGTTTTGTAACCCATCTCCCGTAAAGTTTTTCCTGTTATAACACAACACCAATCAAACTCAACAGAACTTCCGATACGATATGGACCGGAACCTAAAATTATAATGCTCTTCTTCAAATTGAATTCGGAATCATGAGCAGAACAATTGTATGTGAGATAAAGGTAATTTGTTTTTGCAGGATATTCTGCCGCGAGTGTATCTATATGCTGAATGAACGGATGGATATTATTTTTCTTTCGCATCAAATAAACATCGTGTGCGTCTTTACCTATTACGTTTGCAATTTGTCTATCGGAAAAGCCGTGCTGTTTTGCTTTAAGCAAAAGTTCTTTAGAGATTTTTTTGTTTGATGAAACTTCTATCTTTTTCTCAATCTCAACTATATTTTGAATTTTAAATAGGAACCATTTATTAATGTGCGTTAGCGAGTGAATCCAATCAACCGAGTAACCTTGTTTTAGTGCTTGAACAACTGCAAACATTCTTTCTTCGGTCGGATTGCGGAGCGCCTCTTCAAGTTCTTCGAATTCTACTTTTGTTCTGCTCGCCGTTAATCCTTCAACACCGATATCGAGCATGCGCATTGCTTTCTGAATTGCTTCTTCAAATTTTCTTCCGATCGCCATTACTTCGCCAACCGATTTCATTGATGAACCAATATTCCGTTTAACGAGACGAAATTTTTTCAAATCCCAGCGCGGTACTTTTACAACTATGTAATCAAGCGCAGGTTCAAAAAATGCTTTCGTTGTTTTAGTGATAGAGTTAGGCAATTCATGCAGACCAAAACCGAGCGCAAGTTTTGCCGCAATAAATGCAAGCGGGTAACCGGTTGCTTTAGATGCAAGCGCAGAACTTCTGGAAAGCCGTGCATTCACTTCGATCACTCTGTAATCTTGTGAATTAGGATCAAGTGCATATTGGATATTGCATTCGCCCACAATTCCAAGATGGCGGATAGTTTTAATAGCAACATTGCGCAGCATGTGAAATTCGTTATTGGTGAGTGTTTGACTCGGAGCTACAACAATGCTTTCACCTGTGTGAATTCCCATCGGATCAATATTTTCCATGTTGCATACGGTGATGCAATTATCGTAGCGGTCGCGTACAACTTCGTACTCAATTTCTTTCCATCCTTCAAGATATTCTTCGACTAAAATTTGTGATGAATAGGAGAGAGCTTTTGCGGCAAGCTTCTTC
>Ga0209777_10008960_pt1 | contig 10862 bp, 10 predicted proteins | sample FrelakmetHBP12HB_FD_187147 | JGI IMG/M metagenome (GOLD analysis project Ga0209777, IMG submission 187147) | Freshwater lake sediment microbial communities from the University of Notre Dame, USA, for methane emissions studies -HBP12 HB (SPAdes)... | ecosystem: Environmental > Aquatic >... | reverse complement strand
GCGATGTATGGGTTCTTGGCTAGATCTTTGGGGTCAAGAGGAGCAACCAGTATGTTGCTTCCCCGGACTTCTGCTCGACGGTTTGGAAAAGAGCGGGATGACACCCTGTAGCCCGCCCAGCTCTTTCCATTGGTCCTCCCAACGACCACGATCCGGCCAACGTACATCCTCAATCCACCAGACTGTACTTAGCTATGTTGGCATCAGCCATTGCCTGGATCTGTTTGCGAACCTCTGCACCGTTGGGCTTCTTGAAGAGGTGTCTGTACCTGCCCTGTATCTTCAGATATTCCTCGACAGGCTTTGGTCTCCGGACTTTTTTAACTTCTGTGAGCTGACCATTCATGTACTCGAATAGTGGCCATAAGCCCGTCTCTACAGCCAGCCTGGCGATCTCCACGGTGTTTCCCGCATCGTAGGTCCAGCCGGTGATGCACGGCGCATTGACCTGGATATAAGATGGGCCCTGCACTTCTATGGCCTTCTTCACTTTCTTCCTCAGGTCAACGGGATATGCTACCGATGCAGTAGCCACGTAGGGAACTCTGTGGGCCAGGGCAATGGCAGGCATGTCCTTCTTGGGCCGGGGATTGCCTAGGCTAATCTCGCCTGCGGGCGTGGTTGTTGTGTGAGCGCAGAAGGGGGTTGAGCCGCTACGCTGCACGCCAGTATTCATGTATGCCTCGTTGTCGTAGCAGACGTAGGTTACTTTGTGCCCGCGCTCGAACATCCCCGAGTTGGACCCCATGCCTATATCGAAGGTGCTGCCGTCTCCTCCGATGATCAAGACGTTGGCCTTTTTGTGGAAACGCTTGAGGGCTACCTCAACGCCTGATGCCACAGCAGCCGCATTCTCGAACAGGGAGTGCAGCCATGGAACACACCATGCGCTTTCAGGGAAGGGAGTGGTGGTAACCTCCAGGCAGCCGGTAGGCGAGACTACGATGGTGTCGGGTCCAGCGGCGTCTAGGACCAGTTTGATGACGGTGGGCATAGAACACCCTGCACAAGCCCTGTGTCCTGGTGCAAGCAAATTTTGCATCTTTGATCCTCCTAAGGTAAGATCTCCGTTCTAAGATCCAAGAATTCGAACTCAGACTCTATGCCCTTCCTGGCGGCGGATGCCTTCTGTACGACATTCTTGATATCCTTGACAGTTATATCCCGCCCGCCCAGGCCAGCAGTGAAGCCGACAATGGGCGTCCTTATCTTGCTGTTGTAGAATGCTGCCTTGAGGTCGGTGACGAGTCCCGCCTCATTACCTATGGACACGTCCTTTTCGATGACGGCTATCACGTCGGCATCCTTCAGGGCCTTCCTCAGAGCCTGTACCGGGAATGGCCTATAGCTTCTGACCTTGACCAATCCAACCTTTATTCCTTCGGATCGCATCTCATCAATGGCGTCTTTGATGGTTCCAATAACAGATCCCATGGTCACAAGGACTACTTCTGCATCGTCCATCTGATAAGTATCTATTAAGCCTCCGAAGTATCTCCCAAAGGTCTCCTGGAACTCTTTGGCAACTGTCTCAATCTTGGATAAGGCCTTTTTCTGGGCTTCGAACTGGAGGTACCTGAACTCGGTGAATGTGCTCGGATCGGCAAAGGCCCCAATTGTCATTGGATTTGCAGGATCAAGCACGTACTTTGGCTTGAAGGCCGGAAGGAAACTTGCTACTTTTTCCTTGTCTAAGAGCTCCACCGGCTCGTAAACGTGCGTCAGGATAAACCCGTCCATACAGACCATGATGGGAGTTAGAATGTCCAAGTCCTCTGCTATCTTGTAGGCTTGAGGAGTTGTGTCAACTGCCTCCTGGACGTTCTCTACGTATAGCTGAAGCCAGCCTACATCGCGGGCCCCTATACTGTCTTGCTGGTCATTCCAGATATTGAGGGGCGCACCCAACGCCCTGTTAGCCACGGTCATGACAACAGGCATTCGAAGGCCAGATACATTGTACAGAACCTCGTACATCAGGGCCAAACCCTGGCTGGTGGTCGATGAGTAGCATCTGGCACCCATGGCGCTAGAGCCGACAAGGACAGACAACGCAGAGAACTCTGAATCGACTGTTAGGAACTCAGCATTCAAATCTCCGTCGGCCACCATCTGGGAGAGGTGCTCCACGATGTGAGTCTGAGGCGTTATGGGATAGGCTGAGACCACGTCCGGCGAGCAGCACATGGTCGCGTGAGCCACAGCATAGGAGCCTTCCACCACTTTCATCATTACTTCTCCTCCAATTCCATTCTAATCGCATGGCGTGGGCATTCGTGTTCGCATATGCCGCATCCTTTGCAGTAATCAAGATCAATATCAAAGATGAGGTCGCCGGAGATGGGATCCTTGACCTGGTGCACTGAGCTCTCCGGACAGTAGATCTCACAAAGGCTGCATTTTATACATTTCTTCTGATCAATTCTAGGCACGAACGTTCGCCAGGCTCCAGTCTTTGTGATCTTTGTGCTTCCCGGCCCAACTAATTCTCCCGCCATAACATTCGACATCAGGCCACCTTCTCGAACGCTGTCTTGATCGCCAGCAAATTCTTCTTCCCTAGATCTCCCTTGAACCTCTCGGAGATGGCTTTATTTATGCTCTCGAGACTTACCTCCTTGGTCGCTTTACAGAAAGCTCCGAGCATTATGGTGTTTACGATGGGCCTTCCAAGGGTCTCCATGGCAATCTTGGTCGCATCAATAGTCACTACTTCAACCTTGGTCTTGAGTTTCAAATCGTCCTTCGATTTGTCTGTGTTGATTATTATCTTTCCATCCGCCTTTAGCCCGCTTGCAACGTTGACCACATCCAGCAAGGAAACGTCCTGGACAATGACGTAGTTGGGCTCGTAGACCTGGCTTCTGATTCTGATAGGCTTGTCCGCTATTCTGACGAAAGCCATTACTGGAGCGCCCCTACGCTCTACTCCAAACGCTGGGAATGCCTGGGAGAACCTTTTGTCCTCAAAGGCCGCAATGGCTATCAATTCGGCCGCGGTAACAGATCCCTGACCTCCACGACCGTGTATCCGAATCTCCTTCAACTGGCTGACCTCCTCTTCATCGCCGAAAAGCGACCACGAGATATAGCCTTTTCTATGCCGTACCAAGTTCTTGTGTATAACGTCACTACAGATATGGCCCATATTGATCCGGTATTAATCTCTAACCCAATGGTTATTGAACTCTCAAATAGGACGTCGAGCCGGTTGGTGAATAGGCACCGGGTGGTCCAAAATGAACTTGGAAAAACGATGCAATGGTCAATATAGACTAATGAGCTTGGACTTTATCGCTCAAAAGGGAAAGATGGATATAGTATATCCCTCGCTCTATTTTAGATTTAACAGATTGATTGATGATTCAAGGATGTTTAGAGGATGCAGTATTTAGTACCAGATACAAGCGTGGTCATCGACGGCAGAATCTCTGCCAGGGTGAGGTCTGGAGATCTTGCAGGCAAGAGAATTGTGATCCCTGAGGCCGTAGTGGCAGAGCTGGAGGCCCAGGCCAACCACGGCAGAGATACCGGTCTAAAAGGCCTGGAGGAACTCCGAAGGCTCTCTGAGCTTGCCAAAAGCGGCAAGATCGAGCTGGAATACGTAGGGGTCAGGCCGAATCTAGACCAGATCAAGCTTGCCGGTGGTGGCGAGATAGACGCTATGATCAGGGATGTAGCATTGGAAATAGGAGCCTCCTTCATAACCAGCGATGGAACCCAGTTCAAGGTAGCCCAGGCCATGGGAATCGATGTGGAGTATGTCCGGCCCCAAAGAGATCCTATAAAGCAACTATCTTTAGAGAAGTACTTCACCGATGATACCCTGTCCATTCACCTCAAAGAAGGGACCATTCCCATGGCCAAACGTGGCAAGGTAGGAGACTTCAGCCTGGTGCAAATTGCAGATAAGCCCCTGACTGAAAGGGATCTGCGGGACATCTCAAGGGAGATCTTCGACAGGGTGAAGGTGGACCCCGAGGGCTACATAGAGCTGGAGAAGATAGGTGCAACAGTGATCCAACTGGGACCAATGAGGATTGCCATAGCCAAGCCACCCTTCTCCGACGGCCTAGAGATAACGGCTGTTAGGCCAGTTGCCAAGGTTGATTTTGACTCCTATAAACACAGCGCAATGCTGAAGGAGAGGCTGAAAGAGGGCCAGAGAGGTTTGCTGATAGCCGGCCCACCAGGATCGGGGAAGTCAACCTTCGCAGCTGGCATCGCCGAGTACCTATTCAAGTGCAACTACGTTGTAAAGACACTGGAGTCTCCGCGAGACCTCCAGGTTCCGCCCGAGATAACACAGTACGCTCCTCTTGAGGGTAGCATGGAAGCGTCGGCTGACATCCTCCTCTTGGTAAGGCCTGACTATACTATCTACGACGAGGTTAGAAAGACCAAGGACTTCATGGTCTTCGCGGACATGAGGCTTGCAGGAGTGGGCATGATAGGCGTCGTGCACGCGAATAAGCCCATTGATGCACTGCAGAGGCTCCTAGGAAGAGTGGAGATGGGGATGATACCCCAAGTTGTGGATACAGTCATATTCATAGAGAGAGGCGAGGTGTCCAGGGTTCATGATGTGGAATTTGTAGTCAAGGTTCCTTCTGGCATGACGGAGGCTGACTTAGCCAGGCCGGTAATAGTGGTCAGAGACTTTGAAACAGGCGTTGTAGAGTACGAGATGTATACTTACGGCGAAGAGATAGTGGTCATGCCTGTAGCCAAATCCGTCTCCAAAAAACCATCATGGAAGTTGGCCTCCCGGGAGATAGAAAAGGAAATATCCCATCATGTTCGAGGGCCGGTCGAAGTAGAAATGGTCAACGACTCGAGTGCGGTAATAAGGGTGCCCCATGATGAAGCAGCCAGGGTCATAGGCAAGTCGGGGCGAAATATTGAGCAGATCGAGAAGACCCTTGGAATGCACATCGATGTTAGGACCAGGGATGAAGCAAGTTCCCTATCGCCCAGGATCGAGGAGACCGCAAAGCACCTGGTTTTGTGGCTGGATGAGTGCACCGGAGAGTCAGTGGATGTTTACGTTGGGGGGGACATGATCTTTACCGCCACCGTGGGGAGGAAAGGTGACTTGAAGATTGCAAAATCCTCGGAGATGGCCAAACACATCCTGAAAATGATAAAGCGCGGAGAGCGGATTGAGGTAAGACACGCGGGTCAAGACTAAATATGAACTACCTCCTTTTTTTAATAATTACTACATATTATGATTTTTTCCTGCCTTCATGATTTTGGTTTTCTATTTTTCTATCAGATCCCTAGGGTCAGGCGCAGTGTGTTCCTGATGGCAGGTGCCAGTCCTAAGACTATAAGCGCGAGCTTCGTCAGGTTTCGGAGAGATTTGTCTTCCAGAGACTGGTCCAAGATGCTAAGCACAGGCAGAAGTACCAGGAGCTTTAGGGGATACATAATCGCTGCAGTGCCGGTAAGATCGATAAGGTATGTCGGAACTACGTGCTTCTCGTAGTATCCAAAACAGTCGACTCCGATGTAGGTTGAGCTGGCGTCTATCATGTGAGAGTAAAGGATGGCCAGGTTGTATTTGTTGTCCAAAAAATTAAGCTGTGGCAGCGGCCGTCGAAGAAGGAAGATGACCCCCGTCAGGAAAGTTCCTAGGAAGAGGATTGCGACAGGTACCATTGGCCTCTGGACGCCGACCGTGGAAAGTGCGGCCAAAATCGTGAAGGTCCAGAGTAGGCCGATGGCGGCATAGATCCGATAGAAGTTCAGACCAAGAAACTTTCTGGTCAGGATGAGGGACGCAGTAGTTACGAAGAAGACCAGGAAATATATCAACGGGGTAATCAACATATAGCTGGCGGGTGGCTTGATCAAGCCAGCGTCCTCTATAACCCTAAGGCTTGATCCAGCCAGGACATAAGGGAGGGTGTATAGCACGAGATGTTCATCCATCTTCAGGTCCATGCGCCTAAAGACCCTGATCAGACCAAGGATGGAAATTCCTAGAAGGATGGCCCAGGTAACGGTGTTGACTGGATTATAACCTGAATCATAGATTATAGGCTCGATATAATATTTGTATGCCCAGTTGTACACCCAGTTGCCGAGATCTAGGTTCATCGAGGCTACTATCCTCCTGGATGGTATTTCTATCGTTCGGATCTTGTCAAGCCTATCCGACTACAGGCGTAGTCGTCTCATTCCGGAAAGTATTTATATTGACGAGAGAAAAAGGATCTGTCCATTTTCTGATTTTAGTTGAGGTAATTAGATGGTCGAGGTGTTCAAAGGTACAACTACGGTAGGAGTACTCTGCGATGGAGGCATTGTCCTGGCATCAGAGAGCCGCGCTACCATGGGTAACTTCATAGCTAGCAGCACAGCCAAGAAAATCTATCAGGTCGATGACATGGCGGGGCTCACTACCGCAGGAGTAGTGGGCGATGCCCAATCTCTTGTCAGAATGGTCCAGGTGGAGGCCAGGCTCTATAGGATGCAGAGGGGCGAACCCCTAACAATAAGAGCCATAACTACGATGCTTTCGAATGTCCTCGCCTCGAGGAGATACTTCCCGTTTATGGTGCAGTTGATATTGGGCGGCGTAGATCGGTACGGCCCAAAAATCTATTCTCTGGATGCCCTTGGGGGACAGATCGAGGAGAGAAGGATAGTATCTACAGGTTCTGGATCTCCCACCGCGTACGGCGTTCTGGAAGCGCTCTACCAGCCTGGTATCAGCGTAAAGGATGGGACGGTGTTGGCCGCCAGGGCAATCAAGAATGCCATTAAGAGGGATTCTGCTTCTGGAGATAAGATAGAGTTGGTTAGGATAACCAAAGACAAGTACGAAGAGGTAGGCGATACGGAGTTAATAGAGATAATGCGCCTCATTTAATCTTTTTTGGATGTGTTCTATATTGTCAGTTGAGGAAGTACTTTTCGAGCTTAAACGCAAGGTGCAGAGCAAGCTGCCGCCAGATATCAACGTGACGGGCCTGGAGTTCGAGGGCCCTGAACTGGTCATATACACCGATGATCCGAAAAGGCTGGCGGACGATGGTGAGATAATCCGGTCCCTGGCCAAGGAACTTCGAAAGCGCGTTGTCGTCAGGCCGGATCTGAAAGTTCTGGCCGAACCTGAGACAGCCATAACCAAGATCCAGGAGGTTGTCCCCAAAGAAGCGGTCCTCACCGATTACTACTTCGATGGAGAGACAGGGGAAGTGGTTATAGAGGCAGAAAAACCCGGATTGGTGATAGGTAGGCACGGCGTTACTCTCCGAGAGATTACCAAGATGATCGGCTGGACCCCTAAGGTAGTGAGAACGCCGCCGGTCAGATCCACCACTATCGCCAATATAAAAGATTACTTGCGAAGTGTCCAGCAGGAGAGAAAGAACATCCTGAGGACAGTGGGGAGGAAGATCCACAGGGACATTGCTTCAAAAGACCAATGGGTCAGGATATCCACTCTTGGAGGCTGTCGAGAAGTAGGAAGAAGCTGCATGTTGCTGTCTACGCCAGAGTCGAGGATTATCATCGATTGCGGCATAAACGTCGGCTCTGACGACTCTGCCACGCCTTACCTTTATGTTCCGGAGGTATACCCTCTGAACCAGGTTGATGCCGTGGTTCTCACTCATGCTCACCTGGATCACGCAGGCTTAGTACCCATGCTTTATAAGTACGGGTACGATGGACCCATTTACTGCACACCGCCCACTCGCGACCTATTCGTCCTGCTTCAGCTGGACTATATAGAGGTCACAGGGCGTGAGGGGAGAAAGCTTCCCTACGACTCAAATCTAATACGTCAAGCGCTCAAGCACACCATAACACTGAACTATGGAGATGTGACTGACATAGCACCAGACACCAAGCTCACTATGCACAACGCTGGCCATATCCTGGGGTCATCCATTGCTCACTTCCATATTGGCGACGGCCTGTACAACGTGGCTTTCACAGGTGACTTCAAGTACGAAAGGACGCGGCTGTTCGATCCGGCAGTCAACAGCTTCCCTCGCCTGGAGACGCTTGTCACTGAGGCCACCTACGGCGGGACCAATAGCATACAACCATCCAGAAAAGAGGCTGAGAACAATCTTCTCAAGGTGGTAAAGGAGACCATCACTCGAGGCGGCAAGGTTGTTATTCCTGCTTTTGCCGTTGGAAGGAGCCAGGAAGTAATGGTGGTCCTTGAGGAGGCGATTCGGAAGAAGGCAATTGAAGAGGTGCCTGTTTACCTTGATGGGATGATCTTTGAGGCCACTGCCATTCACACCAGCTATCCAGAGTATCTGAACAACGATCTCCGCGAGCTCATATTCCATAGGGGAATCAATCCCTTCCTGGCCGAATGCTTCGTCCAAGTGGAAAATCCCAAACAGAGAATGGAGGTAATCGATGGCCCCCCGTGCGTTGTTCTGGCAACAAGTGGCATGCTCAACGGCGGACCCATAATGGAATATCTGAAGCGCCTCGGGCCCGACGAGAAGAACACTTTAGTCATAGTCGGTTATCAGGCTGAAGGTACCTTAGGAAGGAGGATCCAGAAAGGCTGGAAAGAGGTACCTCTTTCTGCAGAAGGCAAGACTCAAACGGTAAAGATGAACCTGGAAGTGACAACGGTCGATGGATTCTCGGGCCACTCTGATCGCAATCAGCTCATGGAGTACATCCGCAGGATCTACCCCAAGCCGGGGAGGATCCTAACCAACCATGGAGATGAGAGCAACTGTCTTGATCTGGCTTCATCTTTATACAAGAGGTACAGAATCCCGACAATGGCTCCCATGAACCTGGAGACTGTGAGGCTTATCTGAAGTGCTAAAAAAGGGCCATTTTCAACATTGCAGCCTAAGGGAGCGTATCGCATGGGGATAAGAGATCTACAGAGATATAAGACGGAAAATGCAGACAATTCCGCGAAATTACGTAATATTATGCAATATGTTCCCCAAGAGGTTTATCATATTCGAGCATATTATTTGAGAGCACACATTTTCAAGCGAGGTTCTTTGTGACGGGAAAGAGAACTAGGATCATCAATGATCCCTCAGACCTGGTCCCTCTGCTGCAAGCTTTCGGCTCGGAGGTTCACAAGAAAGTTTTCGACGAGCTGAACAAAGGCTGGCGCACAGAGCACGAACTAGCGGATCTCATCGGGGATGAGAGCAGTGTTCACAGGTCCATAAGCCTACTTCGCAAAAGTGGCTTAGTGGAGACCAAATGGAAGATGCCCGAACCAGGGGCAAGCCCGGAGAAGGAGTATCATTCAACCTATTCCCGGATCCAGGCAAGTTTCGGGGCTTCGATGGAGGACCTAAGCGAGATCATTAGGCTGACTTTTATGTCCGAAGAAGAGCTTCGTGATGTTACAGAGAGGATTTTAAAGATTGTCAAACAGGGAGACACATCCTTGACGAACCTGTCCAGGGAACTGGGATTAAGCCAGGTATTCATTCGAGGCGTAGCCAAGAGGGCAGAAGATCTGACAGTAAGGGGACAGCGGATCGAGCTCTATAATGAGGAGCATTAAATGGTCAACATCCTCCAGAGCAAGAGGGAGAGCTCTAGATTTCAGATACTTGTAGAAATAGCCGCCCACCAGCCAAACCTGCGCCAAAAGGAGGTTGCAGATCGCCTTGGGGTAACTCCGCAAGCAATATCAGAGTACATAAAGGAGCTTGTAGCAGACGGATTGGTTACCACTGATGGGCGGATGCGCTACAACATCACCAAGGAAGGCGTTGAGTGGCTCTTAGAGGGTTCTGCTGAGCTCAAACGCTATGCCAGAGTGGTCATGGAGGACATAATCAGCCATGTTTCGGTCTGGACAGCGTTGGCGGAAGCCGATTTGGCAGAAGGCGAACGGGCATCTCTGGAGATGCGAGGCGGACTGCTCTATGCCAATAAAGAGGAAGGTATAGATGCAAGCGGCATAACCATCTCTGATGCTAAAGTAGGCGAGGACGTGGGAGTATCGGATCTCAGGGGCCTTATCAGCTTGGATGAGGGCATGATTGTTGTCTGCAAGGTACCCCGCGTCCAGGCCGGAGGATCTCGAAAAGTTGACATTGATGCGCTGAAAACTCTAATCTCCGGGGATAAAATGATCGGAGCCCTGGGGATCGAAGCCCTGGTGGCTCTGAGAAAGGCAGGGAGGGAGCCGGACGTGATCTTTGGAGCCAAGGAGTCGTCTGTGGAAGCGGCCTATCACGGAATAAATTCAGTGATCGTGAGCGTCGACGAACAAGTACCTAGCCTTCTGGAGCGCCTGGAGTCAGAAGGATTGAAGTATAAGCTCTTCGACCTGACAATGATTTGAGATGTCTTTTCAGGTTCTGGCTCAAGCCGATAGATCCAGGATATTGCTTTTGCCCTTAAGGAATGGAAAGGCCCTCTTTGAGGGCTATCTCCGGCTCAAAGACATGCCCCAAGGGCCAAGAGTTTTCAAGTTTCTGGTGAAGGATGATACGGAAAGATACCTACCCCCAGAAGATGCCACGAAGCTTCTGCGCCAAGCTGGTGCCATCTATATTGCCAGAGGCGAAGAGGGCCTGGAGAGAAAATTTCTGGAGCTTTTAGAGGCCTTCCAGCTCTCGTATAGAAGAGTCTTGGTCTGCAATCACTGCCTTGGTGAAAAGAGGTTTACCTCTGTCGGAAGCAACGCCATCTCCTATAAGGGGGCCAAGATCTGCGAGAACTGCGCAGCAGCAGAGCTTATCAGAGAGGCGGATTTTCGAGGGCTCAGCAGGCCAGCCAAGGCTCATCTCGCCCGCATTCTGAGGAAGCGAAGAAACCTGGATGACGTCTTGGGCCTTCTTTCGCTGCAGAGGCTTGACCCGGAGCTGACCAGGTTCGACACAATTCCT